>Ga0206681_10000134_pt1 | contig 45185 bp, 53 predicted proteins | sample M150012015metaG_FD_161048 | JGI IMG/M metagenome (GOLD analysis project Ga0206681, IMG submission 161048) | Ammonia-oxidizing marine archaeal communities from Monterey Bay, California, United States - M1 500m 12015 | ecosystem: Environmental > Aquatic > Marine > Intertidal zone | place: USA... | reverse complement strand
TGGTTAAACGTTCTTGAATTTGTAGTCTTTTTGAATATTTTTCAACTAATCTAACTAGTTTTGATATTCCAAAAACTCTTCCATTTGGTGAATAAGCAATGTGAATTTTTCCATAAAATGGTAACATATGGTGTTCACACATTGAATAAAATTGAATATCTCGTGCAATAACTACATCAGAATCTTCTGAAAATTGTACAGATAATTCTGAATCTGAATCATATCCAGCAAAAATTTCTTGGTACATACCTGCAATTCGCTTTGGAGTTTCTCTTAATCCTTCACGGGTTGGATCTTCACCAACTTCAATAATTAATTCCCTAACAAGTTTTTTTACACGTTCTTCATCCATTTTGTGTTTCATCCTTTTTTCTAGTATTTGAACCTAATCAGAATTTTAGGCATATGTCAATTTTATGGTGCTCCGATAAATTTGTGTAATTGTGGAACTACTTTAACATCAATATAATATGGAAATACTACATCATACAAATCCAATAAAAGATCTAAAGAGGGTTCAGAAATACCATATGTAGGTTGAATAATAAATCCATCAATATTTTCTTTTGAAATTATATTAAAAATTTGAGTTACTAATTTTTTAAATTCAATTAATTGAGTTTTAGAACTAACTACAATTTTGATATAAGTTATTTTTTTTGATTTTACAGAAGATTCAAGACATTTCATAGTATGACCAATTAATTTTTCATAATGTTCAGAGTCAACAAAATCAGAATCTTTTGTTTTAAATTCAATTTTTACAATATCAATAAAAGGTAAAACATGATTAAATCGATCAATATCAAAACATGATGATTCCAAATATGTAGGGATTTTTTTACTTTGAATATGTTTTGCAAGTTCTGCAACTGCTTGATGTTGAATTAATGGATCACCTCCAGTAAAATTTACTTTGTAAGTTTGATCTTGTAAATTAGAATCAATTAATTCATTTGCGGCTTCAATTGTATATTCTGTACCAGAATCAAGTGGTAATGATTCCTTAGTATCACAATAAAAACATGTGAAAGGGCACCCTGCAAGTCTAACAAAGAGAGTCTTGGTACCATAAAGAATACCTTCTCCTTCTACAGATGTAAATATTTCAAATAATCTTACTTTCAAGTAATAATACTAATTTTTTTCATTATTTATTTAATGAGTTTGTACTAGTGCATTACAGGTTCTTTTGTATAGAATAATCCACTGATGAAAAATACCACACCTAATATTCCAATAGTACTTCCAATCAATTCTACTTGATTTTGTAATTCTCCTCCAATTGGAGACCATAACCAAGCCATTAGAGCACCAACTATGATCATAGGAATTCCTACGCCCACGGTAATTGCTTTAGAAACCATATTGGAATTCTTTAGAAAATGTATATGAAGCTTATGTTGTTTATGAGGGGCATTTTGAAACTTTACAGCGGAACATAAAGCGGAACATCCATTTCACTGAAAAAAATCCCATAATTTTGATTAAAATGAATATTGATTCAGGATTTTTGAAGTAAATAGGATTGAAAAATGCAATTAAAATTCATTCATAAGGTCAGCTTTGAGATTCATAATAACTTTTTATTCCCATTTTTAATAAAAAACATAAAATGTTTGATAAGTTCAAAAAAGAGGAAGGAGAAGAAATGGTTGAAGAAAGAATGGAAGAGAATACAGGTATCTCAGAAGTAGTAGAATCAACTCCAAATACTGAATCCAGTATTGGGATTGGGGAATTGATGGGGAAACGTGCAAAATTAGAAGAAGCAATCGATTATGTTGGTTTAATGATTAAAAATCTTAAAGACAAGAGAACTGTTCTTGAAAAAGACATAGAAGAAGAATCAGTAGATATCAAAAATCTTAAAGAAAAATTACAGAAAGTTAGTGAATACATAAATGAAGAGAATAGAGGAATTCAAGAACTTGCTAATAAAAGAATCAAAGTAGAAAATGAAGCTGATGAAGTTGCTACAATAATCAATAATTTAAGAGAGAAATTATCAGGTATCGATACAATTGTTGGCGAAGAAGGAAATAGAGTTAAACAAATTAAAGAAAGCAGAAATTCCTTAGAAAGTTAAAAATTAGTAAAATTTAGTAGTTGTTGCTTCTTGATTACTTGATGGAACTGATGGAAACATCTCACCAGTGGTGCTTTCAGCAACAGCAGATGCTTCCCTTAAAATTTTATCAGATTCTGCGTTAGTAGTTGCATCTAATCCAAATGCGGAATCACCTGAGAAACTTTCAGTCATAAAGCCACCAAGCATTTCTGCCATTTGGCCAATTTCTTGTTCAGCACCAGGCATTACTTTTCCAAGAGATGATTTCAAATTCTTCATTAATCCCATTGTAGGTATCATAGCTACTACAGTATCACCAAGATCATTACAAGTAGATAATCGTAATTCAATTTGTTCTAATGCAATTCTAGCACTACTCAAAATTTTTGTGACTTTACGAACTTCAGCTAATTCATTCCCTAAAACTTTACTAGTTTGAGTATCATGATTTTGAGTTGCATTTACAATTCTTTGAAATAATTTTGCATCACGTTCTTGTAAACTTGTTAACATTGAATCTAATTTTTTAATCTGTAATTGTAATTTTTTAATTCCATCTTGAACTCTTGGTTTTAAGGGACCTTTAGGCTTGATTGTATCATTAATTTTATCACTAATACTTGGTTTTGGTTGTTTTGACCATTTAGAATCTAGACCAGTCATGAATTAGATTCTTAAATTAATACTTAATTTTAAGTGTAAAAATTGCTTAACAGAACGTGAACTTTAGTTAGCTAACTAAATGTGATAAATATTTTTTATAATGGAATTTACAATTTTGTTTATGAATAAAAAAAATATAGGAGTATCAATAATTTCAATAATTTCAATAATTTCAATTTTTGGCATATATTATTCAGTTAATTCAGAAGAAAAAGAAAATGATACTATTTTCCATGTAACCCTAGCAAATCCTGAATTGTATAATAATGGAATTTACACAGATAAATTTACAATAGATGCGGGTACATATTTTTTTAGATTTGTTCCAAATGGAAGTAGTCCTGAAATTTTATCAATAAAATTAAATGGTCAAAATTATAATTTTTCAGAAAATTTTAAACTTAAAGGCATACCACATGAATCAGAAACTGCAAAATATTTTACATGGGAATATGAAGGCCAAAAAAATATCACAAATAATTTACTAAAAGAAATTTCAATCAGCATTAATCCAAATGGAAATGTAATGGGTTCAGTATCAGTAGATATTATAAAGAATGAAAAGGCGCTAACCCCTTAAAACTGCAGAACAATGAGAGATTTCCTCTCGTGGTCAGGAGTCTAAACGCCTGATTGCCTTTTTCGTTCTGCGGGGTTACGCTGATTAGTCGATAGAAACAAAAACTTTCGACATTAATTATTATAATAAATCTAAATATTTAAGAATTTTTAGTAAATTTTATTAAAATAATAGAATTTTATGAAATTAATTCAATAAAGTTTTGAATAATTGATCTATAAATTACGAATTTAAATTTTGAAGTTATGAAATTAACAGGAAAAATTGCCATAGTTACAGGCGGTAGTCGGGGCATAGGATTTGCAATAGCAAAAACTCTGTCAGAAAATGGAGCTACAGTAGTAATTACTTCAAAGGATTCAGAGAAAATCAAAAAAGCAGAATCAAAAATTTCTAATGCATTTGGAATTACATGTAATATTAAAAAAAAGATGGAAGTACAGAACGTAGTAAACCAAACAATTGAAAAATTTGGGAAATTAGATATTCTTGTAAATAATGCAGGGATATTTCCAAAAATTAAGCAATTACATGAGATTGATGAAGATGAATGGAATGAAGTATTAGATGTTAATTTAACGGGACAATTTCGATTTACTAAAGAGGCAATACCTTATTTACAAAAAACATCTGGTTGTATAATTAACATTTCATCAGATGCAGGATTAAAAGCGTATGAAGGTTTCAATGTTGATGCATATTCTGCATCAAAAGCTGCTTTGATTGTCCTTACAAAATGCTGGGCATTAGAATATGCTAAAGATAAAATTAGAATTAATTGTATATGTCCAGGAGTAGTTGATACAGATATGACTAAACCATTTTTAAAAAATCAAAAAGATATAGAATTTATGAATAATGAGCACCCATTAGGCAGAATTGGTCAACCTGAAGAAATTGGAAAAGCTGTATTGTATTTTGCATCAGATGATGCTTCTTGGGTAACTGGGGCCATACTTACAGTAGATGGTGGAGAATCAATAAAATAATTCACATGAATTTAATACAACCCAAAATTACAAAATATCATGGAAGATAAGAAAAAATTTAGAGCTAAACTAATAATCCTCTTGGGAGCAATTTGGATAATTATTACATTACCATTACCATGGATTATAAATAATCCAGCAGTTTCAGAAGCTCAATTTAACACCATTCTTGGAATAATAGGAGTTATGTCAATTCCATTTATCATGTTAGGAGTTGCTTGGTCATTAAAACCAGAATTAACAACATAGGTAATCATAATTGAATAGTATTCCAATTTCTAATAAAATTCCCGAATTAGATATTGCAATAAAAGCAGCACAAGAAGCAAGTAATGCAATTTTAGATATTTACCAAAAAGATTACAATACATTCACAAAAACAGATGATTCACCAGTCACAGATGCAGATTTAAAAAGTAATAAAATAATTAGTGAAATTCTATCAGATACAAAATATTCAATTCTTTCTGAAGAAGACATTGATGATCAAAGTAGATTATCAAAAGATATGATTTGGATTGTGGATCCACTTGATGGAACTTCTGATTTTATTGATAAAACTGGAGAATTTACAGTAATGATTGCATTAATACAAAATAAAAAACCAATTCTTGGAATTATTGCATGGCCAACAGAAAAAATATTATTTGTTGCACAAAAAAATTGTGGTGCATTTAGATATTCAAATAACAAATGGGATAAAATATCAGTAACAAAAATTGAAAATTTATCTAAATGTAGAGTAGTAGGATCAAGACACCATTTATCAGATAAGGAAAAAGAATTCATTAAAAAAATAGGAATTGAAGATTTTACCAGTATTGGTAGTTCATTAAAAGTTGGAAAAATTAGTTCGGGGGAAGCTGAAGCATATTTCACTACAACAAATAAAATAAAAGAATGGGATACTGCTGCATCACATTGTATTATTACAGAAGCTGGTGGAAAAATGACAGATATGTTAGGTAATCAAATAACATACAACAACAAAAATGTATATCATCAAAATGGTATTTTAGTCACTAATGGATTAATTCATAATAAAATAGTAAAAGAGTTTAAAAAATTAGAGTAGGTTTCTTTCATTAAGAAAGTCCTTTACTTTATTTGCACTATCTGAAAGTGGTTCATGCTCAGTGTCAATAATTAAATCTGCTTTTTCTGGAGCTTCATAAGGATCATCAATTCCTGTAAATCCCTTAATCTCTCCTTTTCGTGCCTTGGCATACATGCCTTTGACATCTCTTTCTTCACATTTTGCTAATGAACACTTTACATACACTTCTGCAAATTGATCACCTGCAGCGATAATCTCTCTAGCATTCTCTCTATTTTCAGCATATGGTGAAACAAGAGATACTATACTTGGAACACCATGATTTAACAAAAGTTTAGCTAAATGAGCAACTTTTTTGTTATGTTCATCACGTCCTGCTTTTGAAAAATCTTTAGGTGAAAACCATTCTCTTAGCTCATCACCATCAAGCATTGCCAAATTTGGAATATCTTTCTGCAAATCTTTTACAATGGTGGTCTTGCCTGAACAAGGAAGACCAGTCATCCAAAGTATGAAAGGTTTCATGAATAAAAATATCGAAATAACCAATAAAGAGTTTACGTTAATTCTGAACCCAATCTTGATTTTCTAAATAATCAATTTCTTTAATCATATCTTCCATTTTTTTTGAAACAGTCATAACAGATTTGAATTGCTCATACATTTCAAATTCTTCTTCTTTGGAAATAATTTCTGTTTCAGCCTTATCAAAAAGATTTTCTTCTTTAGTCATATGATCCATAAGGTAAATTGAATATGTTTTTAAAAATCTTGCAACAGGTTCTCTGGCATCCTCACCATCTTTCCATCTTTTTACATGTTTTTTGATTTGTAGTGCAATTCTTCTTGAAAATTCATGTTCAATCATTAATGCCCGTATTTCTTGTTTTAAATGATCATAACTTGCAACACAAGGAAAATACGAATCTTCCTCTCGTGAATAATGAATTGAATCAAAAAATTCTTCAATAATTACAGTAATTTTTTCTAAATCAGATATAGGGATATTTTTACCCGCATAAAGTTCGGCATAACACTTTTTGATAATCTTATCTAAACGTCTAATTTGTTTATGATCTTCACGTAATGAATCAGTTGCACTCAATAAGAAAAATGATAATTATATTGGATTTAATGTTTTTCTAAAAAAATAATACACATAAAAAATTCGGTTTACTTTTTAACCATATAGAATTTCAATCAAATAGTGATGAATACAATTACTTTAACAATTTTAAATTTAATTACATCACAAATAGAAGATTTTTCATTAACAGAAATTGATTTAACATTGATTTTAAATAAATTAACAGAAATCCAAAATTCAATTTCTTCATTATCAATACAGAATGAACCAATTGCTACGGCACCAATAATATTACTTGCAGCTGGTGTTGTGATATTTCTTGGGGTTGCAGGTGAGGCATTTTTTAAAAAAACAGGAATTCCAGATGTAGCATTTTTAATGATTCTAGGAGTAATAATAGGACCGGTATTTGGAATTATTCAAGCTGAGGCTGTAATCCAAGTTGTGCCATATTTTGCTGCACTTGCATTAATAATTATCATGTTTGATGGTGGATTAAATTTAGATATCAAACATGTTGTTAAAACTGCCCATTATTCAGTAACACTAGCCATTATTGGTTTTATTTTATCTGTAATAATAATTTCAGTTGCTACTCATTATATCTTAGATTGGTCATGGTTAGAAAGTATTTTGTTAGCTTCAATTGTAGGTGGAAGTAGTTCAGCTATTGTTTTTGGTCTAGTTAGAAATATTAGAATTTCTGAAGAAACTAAATCAATTCTAAGTTTTGAATCAGCATTAACAGATATTTTAGCTACTATTATTGCATTTATTTTATTTGAAGCTGTACTTGCAGGTCATTTTGATTTACAAACATTACAAGAAACAATTGGTAGAGCAATAGTAGTAGGTTTAGTTCTAGGGTTTGGAGTTGGCATACCTTGGATGTATATTTCATCAAAACTTGGAAATGCACAACATGCTTACATGCTTACATTAGCAATTTTATTTGTTTTATTTTTCTTGGCAAATTCATTTGGAGAATCAGGAGCATTAACAGCGTTAGTATTTGGTTTAATGATTGGTAATAAAAGACATCTTTCCAAAATTCTTAGATTTAAACTTCCAAGAATTGAAATGGATGATCCAACACATAATCAATTAACATTTTTGGTAAGATCATTTTTCTTTGTATTTGTTGGATTAATGGCAACATTTGGACAAATTGAATATGTAATATTCGGTATTGTAATTACAATTGCAGTATATGTTGGAAGAAGAGGTATTGTAAAAGCTGTTTTAACAAAGAGGTTTTCCAAATTAGATAAAACAGTAACAAATTCAATGATTCCAAGAGGATTAGCTGCTGCTGTGCTTGCAACATATCCAATAACTATGGGATTACCAAATGCTGAAGCATATCCACAAATAATATTTTTCATAATTTTGTCATCGGTGATTATCACAACTATTGGTTTAGGAAAATCAAAGAAAATACCTCCACCAGATTCAGTTCAAGGTGGATTTGTAAAACCATCAGATGATTCAACAGATCATGAAATAATTAACGAGGAAGTAGACAAATTCCATGAAAAATTAGATGGTGAATTTGTAAAACCATCAGATGATTCTAAAATGTAGTAGATTTTTCATTAATTTTCTCAAGATATTTGTTATTGTAATCATTAAACATCTCAATTTTAGGTTGATCCAAAGCCATAGCACCAGGTCTTGTATTGATATGTTTTTTACAAATTTTTTGTTGTTCTAAAAGATTCTCTAAATCCTCTATTGAGATTGACTTTAATTTTTCAAGTAAATTTTCAAGTTCTTTTTCAAAAATATTTTTTATCTCAGTAATAGGTGGTTCTGAACCAATAATTTCTTTAGTCATTATATTACCAAATACTTTTTTATCTAATTCTATCAATATTTGAACAATAAACTAGCGATATAAATTCAATTTGCTATTTGTCAAAAATCAAAATGATTATGCTATCTCACCAAGAAAATGAATGATATCATTTGTTACAACAACTGTTCTATCTTTTGGGACATGGTATAATTTTTTTGAGCCATTTGAAGATTGAACAATGAGTTTAGAAAATGGATCTTTAATTGATTTGTAGAGAATTCCTTTATCCCCAACTGATTGAGACCAATTAGTTCCTTGAACAAAGGAGATTGTTTGGAATTTTACTACTTGATATGAATAAACCATTTTCAATTAATTGTTAATAATTGCACTCATTAAGGATTTACCTCCAATCAAGGCTGTAATAGATAATCCTACATTTGCAAGAACATTTACTATTAATGAAACATATTGATTATTTTCAAGTAGATTACTTGAATCAAGTGCAAATGCAGACATGGTAGTTAATGAACCACAAAAACCTACAGCAGCAAATAGAGAATATTTTCCATCAAGATGCCATTGTTGTGATAATACAACAAATACTCCAAGAATAAAAGCTCCAGCAATATTTACCATCAAAACGTTAACAGGTAATGTATTGAAAAGTAGAGGGGATTCAGTAAGCTTGTATCTTAGAAATGCTCCAAGTACAGAACCAACACCAAGAAAAATAAATTCTAAACCTTTCATTTAGTATCAAATTATCATTAGGACTTATTAGTGATATTATCAAAAAATTGTGCCGACAGTTTTTATAGGTTTGAGCGATTTGGAAAATTATGTCAATTAAACTAAGATGCAATGATTACGGTTATGAATGTGATTTAGTTTTAGATGAAGAATTGACTATAGGTTTAATTGAAAAATTAAGAGATCATTTTGAAGAAGAACATGGGCTTGATTATACTATTGAAGCAGTTACACAAATGATTACAAACCGTGGACATTCTTTAGAATCAATTAAAAAATAAAAAATCTTTAAAATATTTACTAAAATAAGAAAAAATTCAATTACTGATAAAAATCTGGTTCTTGATCTTTTTTCTGTTTTGGAAGATCTTCCATTACAGCTTGAACAACTTCATTATGATTATAAGTTAAATGTCTTAGAAATTTTGCAGATTCATCAGATCTTGTTTTTTCATCAGCAAAAATCATTTCAGGACTACTTAATTCGTTCATCATTGTTTTACATTCTTTACAAGGTTCAAAATCAAGGTAAAGTTTCATTATTTTATCTCATTTCCTTCTGTATTTAGACTATTTTATGGCTTGAGGTATAGGAGCCTCTTTCTTTCGAGGTCTTACCTTATCCACAGCATCAATTAGATCTTGTTGACTAATCTTAATTTCCTTGATATTATTTGACTTACCAACAACATATCTCTTCAAAGCTGTAATAGCTGCTCTATTTGCAACTGCTGCAATTTCAGCACCACTAAAATCATTAGTCAGCCTTACAATTTCTGAAATTTTTACGTTATTTCCAAGTGGTTTGTTCTTTGTATGAATCTCAAAGATATGCTTTCTTCCATTAGTATCAGGATTTGGAACTTTGATGATTCTATCAAATCTACCTGGCCTGAGAAGAGCTTCATCAACAATATCTAATCGATTTGTTGCACCAATTATCAACACGTTGTTTAATTCTTCTAGTCCATCAATTTCTGTTAGGATTTGAGATACTACATTTTCTGTAACATGTGAATCAGATCCTCCACTTCCTCTTCTTGGGACAAGTGCATCAACTTCATCTAAGAAAATAATGCATGGAGCTGCTTGTCGTGCTTTTCTGAATATTTCTCTAACGCCTTTTTCAGATTCTCCTACCCATTTTGAAAGTAGTTCAGGACCTTTAATACTAATAAAATTAGACTCTGTCATTTTTGCAAGGGCCTTTGCTATCAGGGTCTTACCAGTTCCTGGAGGACCATGGAGTAAAATTCCTTTTGGAGATTCTATATTGACATAATCATATGCATCCTTGTATTTGATTGGCCATTCAACAGCTTCTTTGAGTTCTTCCTTTAATTCATCAAGACCTCCAACATCATCCCAACTTACATCAGGAATTTGTACCTGAACTTCTCTTAGTGCACTGGGTTTTACTTCTTTTAGTGCTTCTCTAAAATCATCACTAGTAATTTGGATTTTTTGAAGAAATTCTGAAGAAATTTTCTCTTCATCAAGATCAATCTCAGGAAGAATTCTACGTAATGATCTCATTGCAGCTTCCTTAGATAATACTTCTAAATCTGCTCCTACAAATCCATGTGTTGTTTTTGAAATTTGTTTAAGATCTACTTTTTCATCAATTGGCATTCCACGTGTATGAATTGAAAGAATATCAAATCTTCCTTCATCATCAGGAATTCCAATTTCAATTTCTCTATCAAATCTACCTGGTCTTCTAAGTGCAGAATCAATAGAATCTGGTCTATTTGTAGCTGCAATTACTACAACTTTACCTCTAGACTTCATACCATCCATGAGAGTTAGTAATTGTGAGACTATTCTTTTCTCAAGTTCTCCTGATACTTCATCTCTTTTTGGAGCGATTGAATCAATTTCATCAATGAAAATTATACTAGGTGCATTTTCTTCAGCTTGAGTAAAGATTTCTCTAATTCTCTCTTCACTTTCTCCATAATGTTTACCCATAATTTCAGGACCACTTATAGAAGTAAAGTGAGCATTTGTTTCTCCAGCTACTGCCTTTGCTAGTAGTGTCTTACCAGTTCCTGGAGGACCATACAAAAGCACACCTTTTGGTGCTTCTACGCCTATTTTGTCAAATAATTCTGGATGTCTCATTGGTAATTCAACCATTTCACGAATTTTTTGAACTTCATTTTTTAGGCCTCCAAGTTCATCGTATGTAATTCGTGGTACAGAAGAATCTATTGCTTTTGTCATTGCTCCAAGTTTGAATACAGTATTTTCTGTAACTAAAACAGGTTTTGATGGTTTAGTACTTGTTACAATAAACTGAACTCTACCACCCATCTGTGTATTAAGAGATATTGAATCTCCCGTTGTAAATACATGATTAAGATAGTTGTAAATCATGTAATCTTGCAATCCTTCGGCAGTAATTTTTTCAGTTGGAGACAAAACAATTTGTTCAGCACTTACAACTTCAACTATTTTTAGTGAAATTTTATCACCAATTCCAGCTCCAATATTTTGTCTTGTCATTCCATCTATTTTGATAATACCTGAACCATATTCTTCAGGTGCACCGGGCCAAAGTTTTACATGTGTTTTTTTGTTGTATGTAAGTTCTAATATTTGTCCAGTATTCCATTTTTGATCCTCAATAATTTTAGGATCAATTATAGCTCTACCTCTTCCAACATGTTGTTGTGGACTTTCTTCAATTTTTAAAATTATTTCAGTCATATTATTACCTCAAAAATAAAGAGGGGTTTATTCAACCTCCACCGTTTTGCCTTTTGGTTTTTTCTCTTCAGTTAATTTGAAGATGATTTGCAAAATTCCATTTTTGTAAGAAGCTTTTACAGAATTTTCATCAAATTTGTGTTGGACAGGAACTTTTACATGATATTTTTTCTTATCATGTTCTGCTGAAAGATTAACTATCTTGTTTTCAACAACAATTTTGACATCAGATTTTTCAACTCCTGGCATTTCAGCTATGAGTTTTACTACTTTTTCTTTTTCATCAACAATTATGTCAACGAGTGGTTCTCGTGTATCAGATGTTGGAGCAAGGCCTGGTTTAGCATTTCCATATTCATTTACAACAGGTTTTCCATCAGGACCAACGGTCATTGTATAACCGTAATAATATGGACCAGATTCAGAACCATTTCCCTTGAATTCCTCAAAAATGTCATCTGTATTGAAAAAAGAGCTTGACATTTTTTTGAAGATTCTATCAATTTCACTATCAAAGAAGTTTGTCATATTTATCTACTATATGTAATGTATATGACATTATATAAAGATTATTAGTATTTCTTTGATTTCTTACATAATCCTATTATAACTGACATAATATAATAATCTTCATGAGATCAATGACATCTGTTCCAGAAGTTGTAAGAGAAATAATCACAAGAAATCGTTCAATTTACGATTGTATGAAAATGGATTTGATTAATTATACAGCATTAGCAGTAAAAATTCAACCAGAAATAGAAAAAATTTTAGGAAATTCTGTAAATCTCAATACGGTAGTAGTTGCTATCAAAAGATATGCAGATTCCTTTGAAATTAAAGAAGAAATTAAAGAAGAATCAGTTTTAAAAAATGCAAGATTAGCTTTAACAGATGGAATAATGGATGTTAGATTTTCAATAAAGGATTCAAATCAAATGGATCCAATGGCAATTCTAGATAAATTTTCTAAGGTAACTAACAATTATGAATTTTTTAGACTTTCTGATTCATTTAGATTTCTCACAGAAGATATGGAAGATGTTAGACAAATTTTCAATAGTATTTCAGAAAGAGAAGATATGTTTAGTACAGGTCTTGCAAAAATTAGAATTTCAATACCTAATTCACAAAATCAATCAGATGTAGTATCATATGTTGCAGAAGTATTACATGCTAATGGTGTAGAATTAGTTAATGCATTTTTCAGTCAGGATAACATTACAATAATTCTAAATGAGAGGGATTCATCAAGAGCCTATGAAATTTTACATTCAGATATTATGAGACCTTGAAAAAAGTAGTTACTATAAAATTATTCTTATAGCATATATTCATCAAATATTGAGATTAGATAGAATTGGTTAAAAATAAGAAAAAAATTGTAATTTTAGGCAGTGGTTTTGCAGCAGTAGAATGTGCTAGACAATTAGAATCCAAATTTGGAAATGATCCTGAGATTGAATTAGTAATGATTGGGGAAGATAATTTCCTATTATTTACTCCAATGTTACCACAAGTAGCTTCAGGTATGATTGAGACTAGACACATAGTTTTCCCAATTAGAACAATTTGTAAGAAAACAAAATTCTATGAAGGAAGAATCAAAAATATTGATCCGTATGGAAAATTAGTAACATTATGGGGTACTGGAGATAAAAGAAGTATTTCAATACATTATGATTTTTTAGTTGTTGCACTTGGTAGTGAAACTAATTTTTTTGGTATGGCCGATGTTGAAAAAAATGCATACACAATGAAAACACTCAACGATGCTGTAATGTTACGAAATAGAATTATTGACATGCTTGAACAAGCAGAAAATGAGACAAACCCAATTCTCAGAAAAAGTTTTTTAAATTTTGTTGTAGTTGGTGGAGGTTTTGCAGGAATTGAAACTGCAGGAGAATTAATGGATTTACTTTTAGATGTACGAAAATATTATCCTACAATTCACAAAGAAGATCTTAAAGTAATTGTATTAGAAGCAATGGGAGAAATTTTACCAGGATTTAATAAAAAATTAGCAGATTTTGCAAAAAAGAAATTGATAGAAAGAGGAATTGATATTCAATTAAAAAAAGCAGTTACAAGTTTTGATGGAAGTGAAGTTACAATCAAATCATTAGATGAAACACCAAAAGATTCTATTGATCAATCTGAAATTGATTCAATTATTACAAAAACTTTGATTTGGACTGCAGGAGTAACACCAGTTAATACAATTAAAAGATCAATGTTCAAAACTGAAAAAGGTAAATTAATTGTAAATGATTTTCTTGAAGTTACAAATTTTCCAGGGGTGTTTGCAATAGGAGATTGTGCTTTATTTGTAGATCCTGTAACAAATAGACCATTACCTCCAACTGCACAAATTGCAGAATCTCAAGCAAAGATGGCTGCAAAAAATCTAATTTCATTAATTCAAAATTCTGAACAAGAAAAATTCATTTATCATTCTAAAGGACAAATGGCAATTATTGGAAAAAGATCTGGAATTGCAACATTTTTGGGCGTAAATATTTCAGGATTTTTAGCTTGGTTAATTTGGAGAAATGTATATCTTTCAAAAATTCCAACATTTGATAAAAAAACACGTGTATTTCTTGATTGGGTAATAGATTTATTTTTTGATAGAGATGTTTCAAGATTAAAACTTATGAAACGTGAAACTGAAAAAGAATACAAAGAACTTGACGAAGTAGATGATGTTTGGTAAAAAAAATTATTTTCTTTTCTTAATTCCAATTACAACAATTGCTGGAACTCCAAGATACATTGCAAGGTTTAGTGCAATTACTGAAATTCCAATACTCAATACTTCAGATTCAGATTCTGCATTCTCCATTAATGATAGAGTAGAAATCAACGGAGTAATTGCAATCTTTACTGCTTCCTTGAAGTATGGGTTTTCACGTTCATAATCCGCAATAATTGGTGAGAAGGAGTAGTAAATGTCGTTAAATGTTGTCATAAATGCTGATCCTGATTCTGTTTGTAACAATTGATTATCTCTTAATTCTCTGAGTTGTTGAACTTCTACAGCCATTTCAGATCCATATGTTGCAGTGGCAATCAGACAGCCACCACCTTCTTCAGATTGTTCATTTGTTTTTTCCTCAGAAGGTTGTTGTGATAAAATTTCAAATGAATCTAATGATTCATTAAACTTTGAAAGTTCATTATCAAAATTATCTACAGTGTTACTATATGCAAAAGTGTATAATTTTTCATTAATGAGAATCATTGTCTCTATGAATTTGATTTTTAGTGAAGTATCGTCAACTGCAAAAGCACCAATTGCTTCAGTTTGATAGATGTTCTCTTCAACTTTTTCTTGTGAAAGTATTTCTAATTGATTTTGATAAACTGCTTGTTCTAAAATATTATTTTTTGCAGTAATTAGATCATCAATAGTTTTTCCTTCTACGTCTTTAACTGTTAATGAAATGTAAGGATTTATTCCATCAACTTTTGGACCTACCGCTACAACATCAGGTGCATCTTCGCTAGATTTTTGCGGTTGTTGTAATAACCATCCTACAGGTGCAGTAAATTTTACGTCAAGTTCTTGATTTTCAAAAATAGTAAATTCAGGCATGTTTGTAACAATTGATCCAGTACGCTCAGGTTCGGATAATTTCAGAATATTTGAAATGTTAGAACGTTCAACTACCGTAACCTTACTGATTCTAACTTGTTCAGGATTAATTGGTCTATCACTAGTTCCAGTTTGAACTGCTGCAATTTTATCAAGAGTTTCAAAACTTGACTCAGTTACGATTCTTCCAAAAACAGTATATTCTTCATCAAGAAAATTGGAATCCTTATGAACAATAAAGAATTGTGAACCAGCACTGTTGGGATCAGCTGATCTTGCCATGGAAATAATTCCTCGATTATGTTTAATGTTATTAAATTCTGCATCTAATTTCTCATCGGGACCTCCAGTACCCCAACTGTTGGGATCTCCATCAATTGTGTTAGGATCTCCTCCCTGAATCATAAATCCCGGAATAATTCTGTGAAATAGAGTGTCATCATAAAATCCAGATTGTGATAATTTGATGAAATTTTCAACGTGTTTTGGAGCATCATTTGGGAAAAATTCTATGGTAAGATTCCCAATATTTGTTTCAATTACTACTACAGAATCTGAATATTCATCTGCAAATACAAAATTTCCAAACCCGACTAACATTAATGAAAAAATAAATGTAAAAATAATCTTATTCAATATTTTAAAAAAAAATATCTCTCTTAAAAGGCAATTGTATTAGTTTTTAACAAAGTCAAAAACAATATTCCATTATGCAATCTGATGAAAAGATTCAGGCACATTTAGTTTCAGTGTGGAGAGAATCTAAAAAATTCTTCTCAGTTGGTGGAAGAGAAGGAATGTTAGTTTTGACTGATAAACATGTGACGTATGTACATAAAACAGAATCTAAAATGAATTGGTGGAAAGCCATTACTCAAAGACAAGTAATTAATTTTTTAAAATCAAAAAGTACAATGATTCATCATGATGGTTATGATGAAGAAGATCTTACAATTGATTTAGAAAATAGTAAAAATGTGGAGTTAGAATTTGATGATATTGATAAAATTAGTTTTGAAGAAAAGGTTTGGGGTAGTGCTTTGTATCTAGAATATGAAAAAAATGGTAAAAAAGAAAATTTTCAATATGCAATAGCCCAAGATTGGGTAAAATATCCCATAAAAGAGCCTACAAAATTCATGAAAGTGGATTGGGCACCATTTGTCCAATATATTAAAGAAAGGCAAAAATTTACCAAATAAAATTGGGAAAAGTTTTTGCTGTCGGTGTTGGGCCAGGTTCTCCAAAATATGTGACAGAAATTGTAAAGGAAATTGTTCAAAATTGTGACATTGTGATTGGTTACAAATACACTCTAAAAACAATAGAGAAATTCATTGAAGGAAAAGAAATCTATGAAATAACAATGAATGACCAAGAAAAATCTTATCAAAAAATTCTTCCTGAATTAGGTAATAGAACATTAGTAATTCCATTTACAGGAGATGTAAATTTTTCTGAATCAGAAGTAGTTGATAGATTAATAGAAATTTTTGGAGAAATTGAAATTGTTCCAGGAATAAGTTCGATTCAAGTTGCTGCATCAAGAGCTAAAGTACCTCTAGACAAATCCAAAGTAATTACAATGCATGTTACAACCCCAATTGAAGATAAAAAATTAGAATTACAAAAAGCATTGATAGATGGTTTTAGTGTTATTTTAGTCCCTAGACCATGGCCAAAACAACCAGACAAACATTTTATGCCATCTGAAATTGCAATTTATCTTCAAAAAAATAATTTTGATACTGCAAAAATGAAAGTTCATGTTTTTGAAGCAATTACAACAGAAAATGAAACTAGTTTTGTAGGAACTGTAAAAGATTTAGAAGGAAAAGAATTTTCTGATTTATCTGTAATGGTGTTTAATCAAGCAAGTTTAGACTCTTACATGAATTATAGATGGCAATGGGAAAATTAATTTTAAATTAAAATCCAGGCATTTCAATACTTTCATTTTGAACTAATTCAATCATATAAAATTCGACATATCCACCTATTAAAAGAAGAATTGTTACAATTCCAATTTCGATACTGGTTGGTTTGATAAATTGAGAAAGATTTGTTTTTGTAATTACTGCTTTAATTAAAATAAAACTTCTAGAAATTCCTAGGGAATATGCAAAAATTTCCATTAATCCAAATGGAGATAAAAATAAAATAGAAAGTGGTGAAATATCAGCTATTTCAGGCATGGAAGTTACAATTGCTGCAAATGCATATCCTGTAGACCATGCTGAAAATAATCCCCAAACAATACCAAATCCAGGAATAAACATAGGTAATGCAATAGTTGTATTATGTACAAAAATACCAAATGCATCAATATCTAAAACTAGTTTTTCAAATTCTTCCATGAATATACTTGCTTCTTCTTCACTAACAGTAGACATTGAACCAAGTTGAAAAATAATTGTAAAAATTACTAAGAACATAAAAAATGTAATAATTCTAATTTTATTCATATTGCATTAATTTAATGAACAATATTTGAGGGTTGGTAGTACAGATTTAATTAAACCAAATTATATTTTTTGATATGAAAAAAGAGTTATCTTTTGTATTGAATTATGCGTTAAACAAAGGATTTCAAATTCATCCAGATGCTTTTAAAATTTTAGATGATATTACTGATGTAAAAAAATTAGAGAAAATCATAAAGGAAATTGTTAAAGAAAAAACTAAACAAAAATTATTTCAAATTAATCAAGATGATTTAGAAACTTATCTTGGAATTAAAGATGATCCTAATCTTCTAAATGAAATGAAAATATTATCAGATCCTACGGATAAAATTACATCAGGGGAAGGAGTTAAAGGATACAATGCCTTATTTTCTAGTCGTTTTAACAAACTTAAAAGAATAATTTCAGATAGGCCTGAATCAAAGTTAATCAAATCAATATCAGTTGTTAAAACAACAAAATTAGAAAATGATGTGTATGTGTGTGGACTACTTACCACACGAAATGCTGAAAGAAACATCACAAAACTGGTGTTAGAAGACCCTTCAGGCTCGCTTGAAGGTATCATTTTTGATGAGGAATTACAAAAAACTGCTGGAACTCTATTAATTGATCAATTTGTTATGGCACGAGTAGCTACAGCCAAAAATTCAGGATTAATGATTAAAGATTTGATTTTGCCGGATATTCCAGATCAAAAAATTAACAAATCAGAAAGTGAAGTATATGCTGTATTTTTGTCTGATTTACATATTGGAAGCAGATATTTCATGGAGGAGGAATTAACTGAATTTGTAACTTGGTTATCTAGTCCTGATCCTGTTGCTAGAAAAGTTCGTTTTGTTTTAATTGGTGGTGATATAGTTGACGGTGTTGGAATTTACCCAAATCAAAATAAAGAATTAGTTTGTCAAACAATTGAAGAACAATTACAAAAAGCAGAAAATTTACTAGATAAAATTCCAAAAAATGTGAAAATTGTCATTATGCCTGGAAATCATGACCCAGGAAGAAGAGCTTTGCCTCAACCAGCAATACCACAAAAATACAATTCAGGTTTGTGGGAAAGAGAAAATATTGAAATGGTTGGAAACCCAGCTTTAATTTCATTAAATGGTGTTAAGGTATTGATGTTTCATGGTCAAAGTATAGATGATATTGTAAAAACCACTCCTGGTTTGAGTTATGATAAACCTACAGATGTTATGAAAAATCTTCTTAGAGGCAGACATCTAAGTCCGATTTATGGTAGTTCAACACCAATAGCACCAGAAGTAGAGGATCTTTTAGTAATTGAAGATATTCCAGATATTTTTCATGTAGGACATGTGCATAAGGCTCAATTAGATATGTACAAGGGCATTTTACTAGTTAATTCAGGTTCTTGGCAAAAACAAACACCTTTTCAAGCAAGTGTTGGAATGGTTCCAAATCCAGGTCTGGCCATTATTGTAAATCTAAAAACGTTCCAAGTATTACATGAGAATTATAGTTCAAACTCAAATAATGTCTTGCAAAGTTAATTCATCTTTGAAAGATTTTTTAATCATTTCTGATGAAACTGTTAATTTGTATTTTTTAGTTCTTCCATGAATTCCTTGATGAATTAGTCTTCCAGAAATAATTCCAGATAGTTCAATTTCACTTAACATTTGTGTAACTCGTCTTTGAGTTAAGCCATCTTTTCCAACTACCTTACAGAGATTTTTGTAAGAAGAGTAAATCTCACCAGTAGAGGATCCATTAGCCTTCATTATGGCTAAAAGTACCAATTTTTCATGTAATGGGTACGACTTTAGAGAGGCTTCCTCTTTATTTTCTTCAATTTTTAGAGAGGCTTCTCTAACATGCTCAATTGTAACTTTATCAGATTGTTGTCTTTCAGCAAGTTCTCCAGCTACTCGAAGTAAATCTATGGCTCTTCTTGCATCACCATGTTCTCCTCCAGCAAGTGCAGCACAGAGATTTAATGCGGGGTCTTCTACAGCATTTTCAATAAAAGATTCATTAATTCTTTCTTCTAGAATTTTTTTAATCTGTTCAACATTATAATTAGTAAATACAATTTCTTCTTCACCTAGACTACTAATTACTCTAGGATCAAGTTTTTCTTTGAATGTTAAATCGTTTGAAATTCCCACCATAGTTAGAGACCCAACCTCTAATTGCTCATTTGCTCTTGTTAATTGATATAGAATATCTTTCCCAGTTTTTACTACTAATTGAGCAAGATAATCAATTTCATCAATTACAAAAACTGCGTTAAGTTTTTCTGCACTAATTCTATTTAGGAGTCTTTTGAAGACTTCACTAATAGCAAGCCCAGTTGTAGGTAATTCCTTCTCATTTAGGCCTAATTGCCTACCTATACTAACTAATAATCCATATAATGTTGTCTCATTTTTAGAATTTGAATATACTAGTTTTATTGGGAAATTTGATTTCTCAACTCTTTCTTGAATTTTGGAAAGTACTTTTTTAACAACTAAAGTTTTACCTGTTCCAGGTTTTCCATAAACTAATAGATTTGATGGTCGAGATTGTTTTAAAATTGGTAATAATGATTGGGTAACCTGTTCTTGTTCAGAATCTCTATGATGTATAGTGTTTGGAATGTATGTAAAATGAAGAATTTCTCGATTTTTAATTATAGATTTTCCAGATTCTGCTGCATCAAGTAATCTATCAATAGGGTCATCAGACATACTCAGACACCTTCATTTCCTGTCAATTTCAACATACACATCTTTGAATAATGAGAGTATAGAATACAATAGTAATTCTAGTTTAGTTTGTAATTAATTATTTTTAGTTAGTTTTAGATTTTTAAAAAAAATAATTTTAAAAAAGATAGAGTGGAAATATTGGTGTGTGGGGTTTTTAGTTTGAAAGAGAATTTAGTTAACAAATTGTTAATTTTATGTGAAGAAAATAGAAAAAAACCTCATTTTAACCCCTATATTTCCAATCCAGGCGTTAAGAAACTCATTAACATTGTGAATATGTCAAAATCACCCCTTTATTTCCACTCCAGGCATAATATTTCATTCCTAAAGGGATTAAATGTAGAATTAATTGTTAATAACAAAAAACAAACTAGGCGTAGGTTAGGCAGTCAATGTTAACAAACTACAATGTTAACAAAACTGATCAGATCAGTTCAACCGTTAACATTAGATCTGTTAGATCTCAAGATGGCAAAAAAACGTATACGAATAGATATGGAGGATGCAGATGGCGCCCGTTATGATATTAAATTAGAAGGGAATGTTACTAGGGATAAAGTCCTCAAAATATTTGAAATGATGGATTTGATGAATATTGAAGAAGAAGAAAAATCCATCAAAATGGAGTCTATAGGCTCTAAAATCTGGCATATTATAGACAAATTCTTCCCTATGGGTAAATTTACTTCAACAAATATTCTTGAAAAATATGAGGATGAATTTAACGAACCAGTAAAACTTAGTGTTATTTCGACATATTTATCACGTTTTACCTCAAAAGGTAGGGTAGAACGAGTTAGAACTGGTAGAGAATGGACCTATCAATCCATCAAAATTACTCAAAAACAACACAATTAATCAAACAATAGTTACTTTTCTAACTATCAATCTATCTTTTCCAAGAATCATTTTCACATATTCACCTTTTTGTACATCCATAAATTTTCGAAATTGTTTTGGAATTGAAATAGTACCTGCAGATGTTATTTTCACTAATACTTCATTTTCTTGTACTGACATATTATTATTATAATTTAATAATATATATAATTTAATATTTTATTATATTATTAAATAAATAAAATTTTTGAAGATATTAGGCTAAAATTAACATTTTCACTAATACTTTTACTTAAACTAATTTTATAATTATCTATACGACAGTTGGAATAGATATGACATTTTCAACTTTAGATTTTCCCTTTTCAGTAATTGAATAAGTGTATGGTTTTGTTTCTGTATTTCTTTGAACTAAACCACTTTCAAATAATTTCTTCATTAATCTAGATGTATGTTCTCTACTTCTCTTTGTTGTGATTTGTATGTCACGTGATGTCATAGCTTTGTTTGTGATTAAATGCAACACATAATCAGTTGGGCTCACATGTTCAATATTTGGAATATTAGGCACAGAAACAGGCTTTTCAACTACTTTAACTTCTTTTTCAGGCTTCTCATTATTTTCTACTAATTTTTGCATAAATTGTTTCAAATCTAGGTTGGGGTCTACCGGATTTTCTTCAATTCCTTGAATTTCTAATGCATCTAGGCGTATTTTCATATCAATTAATTGTCTTTCATAGTACTCTAAACGCTCTGTTTGAGTAGGATCAGTAATATCATTACTAGATTTTATGAATGGACGTACTTTAAAAAATAGATACAAACCACCTAAACCAATCAAAAATGCTAAAATTACACCTAAAATCACTTCAGGATCAGGAATTTCTACTAACATCACAATTTCTATGCCTATGTTGTGATTTATTGTGATTGACCAAAATTATTTCACACTTTAGATTAACAATCTCACATTAATCATCACATAACCAATATGATAATCACAATTATTCATTCATTATACTAATCACACTAATCACATATTTGATGCCTGTCTGATTAGTTTCTCTATCACACTAATCACTTCATCTTCTCTTTCAGGAAATATATCACTCTCATTAATCACACTAATCTGTTCAGAAAGTTTTGATATCACATCAATATCATCAGGTAATATTATGCCTAAACCACGTAAAAGTACGATTGAATAGAATAATGCAACTAATTTCTCTCTAGATTGACTAACTTGCCTATAATACGCTCCTTTAGATATAGAAAAACTAGATTCTAGAAGATCCTTCTGATTTAAAATAATTTCAATTTGTCGCTCTGTAAATAGTGATTTTTTGATGATTTTACTAATAATATTGTTAAAATTTGATTGTTCAGACTCTGTCATAGCTATACAAATCTGTATACCAACATTCCAATTAAACTTTAAAGTGTCGTATACAAACCTCAATTATGGAAAAAATTAAAGTTGAATCATTCCTAAAATCAGAGTTAGAAAAGAAGAATGCATTACTATTTGTCTTAATTGATTCTGAAGTTTCAAATTTAGAGGCTTCAAGCAAACTTGCTCAAGATGTTGAAAAAATTGGTGCATCTGCTATCTTAGTTGGAGGTTCATCTGCAAATGATCAGATTGAAATGTCACAAGTTGTAAAAGGTATAAAAAAAAATATTAAAATTCCAATAATTCTATTTCCTGGAAATGTTACAGGTGTTGTACCTGATGCTGATGCCATTCTATTCAGCTCTTTAATGAATTCTGAAAATCCTTATTTTATTACACAAGCACAAGCATTAGCAGCACCAAGTGTAGCTAAATTTGGTTTAGAACCATTACCCACTGCTTATTTGGTGATAGGAGATGGTACATCTGCTTGGTTTGTTGGTTCTGCAAGAGGAATTCCATTTGAAAAACCTAAAATTGCTGCTGCATATTCACTGGCAGCACAATTTCTTGGTATGAGATTTGTATATTTAGAAGCAGGTTCTGGCGCAAAAACCAATGTAACTCCTGAAATGGTTAAAACTGTCAGACATGCATTTAATGGATTTTTGATAGTTGGAGGTGGAATAAAAGATGTTGAAACTGCTGAAAGTTTGGTTAAAGCAGGAGCAGATGCATTAGTAATTGGAACTTTCCTTGAAAAAGGTGGCAGTCTCACAAAACTAGAAGAAATAGCAAAAGCAATTCAAAGAAGCAAGTAATACTATTCTATAATGTCTGAAAATGACGCAATTTCTCGTATTCGTGATATCGAAATGCCAGATTATTACCTAGATTACTATTCAAATCTTTCAACTGAAACATTCACCATATTTGAACATGCAGCATTAGCAAAATCTACTTTAGTTGACTCTTCAGGCATAATTGAGCCTAAAATTGCATTTGATTTAGCGGATAGGGTAGCAAAAATGCACGAAATTGATATTGCTGATCCATTAAGAGAAATTTTAAAAATTAATGGAAAAGAACTTTCTGCATTAATTTTAGCTAAAGAAATTGCTTTAGGAAAATATTCTCTTCCCGATGCTTCTTTAGAAGATAAATTAGATCTTGCAGTTCGTGTAGGATTAGCAATAATTACTGAAGGTGTTACTATAGCACCTTTACAAGGAATTAGTGAAGTCAAAATAAAGAAAAACAAAGATGGAACTGATTATCTTTCAGTTTCAATTGCAGGTCCTATGCGTTCAGCAGGTGGAACAGAATCTGCAGTTACTTTGTTAATTGCGGATCATGTTAGAAAAATAGCAGGTTTATCAAAATTTCAAGCAAATTCTTTTGATGATGAAACAGGTAGATTTGTTGAAGAATTACGAATTTATGAAAGAGAGGCTAGCAGTTTTCAATTTCATATATTAGATGAAGATATTGAACATGTAATTTCTAATCTTCCTGTTGAATTAGCTGGTGTAGACACTGATCCATATGAAGTTGTAAATCATAAGGGAATGACTCGAATTCAAACTAATCGAGTTAGAGGTGGAGCTTTACGTGTACTAAATGATGGTTTGATTGGAAGATCAAAAAAATTACTCAAAAGAATAGAAATGTACAATTTAGATGGCTGGGAATGGCTAAATGATCTTAAAGGCGCAGTTCAAACCGGAGATAATCAAGAAGATGCTGCAGCAAAAAGAATGCGTGAGGTAATTACAGGCAGATCAGTTTTATCTATGCCTAACAAATTAGGTGGATTTCGACTTCGATATGGAAGAGCATGTAATACGGGTTTTGCAGCAGTAGGATTTCATCCAGTTGTTGCTGAAATTTTAGATCACACAATAGCTGTTGGCACTCAAGTTAAGATTGACATTCCTGGAAAAGGAGCAACTGTAGCATTTGTTGATTCTATTGAAACTCCTACTGTGCGTCTTCTTAACGGAGATGTTGTAAAAATCAGAGATGTTAAACATGGAATAGAAATTAAAAATAAAATTGAAAAAATTTTACATTTAGGAGATATTTTAATTACATTTGGAGATTTTCTTGAAAATAATGCTCAATTGATACCTTCAGGATATGTGGAGGAAATTTGGATAGAAGAATTAAAACAAATAATTTCAAAACTTGAGCCTGATAATCAATACCTAAAACAATTTTTAACCAAAATCCCTACAATTAATGAAGCACTAAAAATTTCACTTGATTTTAAATTTTCTTTACATCCAAGCTATCTTTATTTTTGGGATAAAATTTCATCAGAAGAATTAATTCAACTTTTAGAACCAAAAAATTTCAATGAAAATTTTATTGAATATTCAATTAAAATTAAAAAAATTCTTGAGAAATTGGGAACACCTCATAAAGTTGAAAATCAATCTATAATTTTAGAAAATAATGAAGCAAAAATATTTTTTAATTTATTATTTGTATCAAAACCAATAATTAGTGATTTATCAATTCCTGAAATTTTATCAAAATCATCAAAAATTAAAATTAATAATAAATTTTCTACCTCTATTGGAGTTAGAATAGGGAGGCCTGAAAAAGCAGCTGCACGACAAATGAAACCTCCTACTCATGTATTATTTCCAATTTCTGATAAAGGTGGACCAACTAGAGATCTTCTTAAAGCATCAAGAAATGAACATTTCTTTGCAAATATTTACAATAGACATTGTCAACAATGTGATGAACCATCTATTGGAATTAAATGCTCTAAATGTGGTACAAAAACAACAGTTACTTTCAGATGTAATAATTGTAGAGATACATTAACAGAACCATATTGTGAAAAGTGTAAACGTAAAGCTCCAGCACATTCTCATAAAAAATTTCCATTAAAATCAAAATTACTTTTAGCTCAAGAAAAAATGGGACTTCGTGCAAAAGAGCCTTTCAAAGGTCTTAAAGAATTAATTAATCAAGATAAAATTGCAGAACCTCTTGAAAAGGGACTTGTACGTCAAAATTTCGGCTTAACTACCTTCAAGGATGGAACTGTTAGATTTGATGCAACAAATTCTCCTTTAACTCAATTCAAACCTTCATGGATTGGAACATCAATTGAAAAACTAAAGGAATTGGGATATTCTCATGATATTGATGGAAAACCACTTGAAAGTGTGGATCAAATAATTGAACTTAGAATGCAAGATGTAGTAATTCCTAATGAAAGTGGAAGATATTTGGTTTCTACCTGCAAATACATTGATACACTTTTAGTAAAATTTTATGGAAAATCTTCATTTTACAATGTAAATAATAATGAAGAATTAATTGGTCATTTGATAATTGGTTTAGCACCTCACACTTCTGTTGGAATTGTAGGACGAATAATTGGATATACAGAAACTCATGTTTGTTTTGCAACACCAAATTGGCATTCAGCTAAAAGAAGAGATGCTGACGGCGACGCTGACTCTATTATGCTTTTAATGGATAGTTTACTTAATTTTTCAAGACAATTTCTTTCTGATAGAATAGGAGGTTTAATGGATGCACCATTACTTATTCAACCTCTTGTTTTACCACATGAATCTCAACCACAAGCACATAATCTTGAAGTAACAAAAATACTTCCTCTAGAATTTTTTGAATCTACATTTCAACAAAGTAAAGCATCAGATGTTACTTCAGTTGAAATTATTAAATCGCGATTAGAAACTAAAAGACAATTTTATGATTATTATTTTACTCATTCAACATCATCATTAACGACTTCAAAATCTCGAAGTGCATATTCAACATTGGGTTCAATGCTTGATAAATTTGATATGCAGGTGAAAAATGCTGAATTAATTGATGTAGTTAATCCATCTGAACTTGTTTCAAATGTAATTTCAACACACCTTGTTCCTGATATTATGGGAAATCTTAGAGCATATGCAAGACAAAGTTTCAGATGTACTGCATGTGGAAAATCATATCGTCGAATGCCTCTTATTCAAACATGTGTATGTGGCCATAAACTAATTGCTACAATTACAAGGGGTTCAGTTGAAAAATATCTCAAACTTGCAAAAAGACTAGTTGACAAATATGATGTTGGTGAATATCAACGTGGAAGAATTTATGCTTTATCTGATGAAATAGAATTAGTTTTTGGTAAAAGTCAAGGAGATCAATCACTCCTTACAGATTATGCATAAAACTATCTTAATTTGACGTATTCGTAGGCACCAAGTTTATTGTCAAAACAATATTTGACTTTTTGATAATCTTTTCTCCAAGATTTGACTTTGGAAAGAATCTTTTTTGGATCCTTTTTCTCAATAATTACTTGTTTCATGAATGTTGCAATTTCATTCATTTCATTTTCTTTCATTCCTAATCTTGTAATTTCTGAGACACCTAATCTGATTCCACCTGGATGGAAATAATTTCTTCCAGCTTTAATATCTCCAGGAATAAGTTGTCTGTTTACAATTATGTTGGCCTTTTCTAATTCAGCTTCTACTTTACCACCATCAGAATAATCTAAAACATTTACTGCAATTTGATGTGATTGTGTAAATCCTCTACTTTCACCTAATACTTTGAATCCATTATCACTTAATGCTTCTGCAAATGATTTAGCATTTTTAATTACTTGGGTAGCATAATCTTTTCCAAATTCTAAGGCTTCTGCAAAAGCAACTGCTTTTCCTGCCATGTTGTTAATGTGATGACTACTTGTGAGACCTGGGAATGTTGCTTTTTTAATTGGCTCTGCATGTTCTTCAGACCCTAAAACTAATCCACCTTGAGGACCAAACAATGTTTTATGAGTACTCATTGTCATTGTATCTGCACCTTCACGTAATGGATCTTGGAATTTACCACCTGCAATTAATCCTGCAACATGAGCTGCATCGTAATTAATGTGAATGTCATAAGATTTAAGAAAATCAGATAATTCCTTAACTGGATGTGGGAATAAAAATAATGAACCTCCAAACATTGCCATTTTAGGAAGACGATTATTTTTTTCCAATTCTTTTACTTTTTCTTTTGTTTTATCAACATCAATTGTCATCTCTTCAGCATTAAATGGATAAAATTCAATTTCTAATCCATGAACTAATCCCGCAGTTCCAGAATGTTCTCTTTTACCATGTGAAATATGACCACCAGCAGGAATAGATGGGGCAATCATTACATCTCCTGGATTTGAATAAGCTGAATATACTGCTAAATTTGCAATTACACCAGAAATTGGTCTAACATCAGCAAATTTGGCTTTGTATAATTTTTTAGCTAATTTCATACATTCAAACTCTACTTCATCAATGTAGATACATCCTGCATAGACTCTTTCTCCAGGCCAGCCTTCTGCATATCTATTACCAAAATCAGAAATTATTGCTTCTCTAACTGCAGGACTAGGAATATTTTCACTTGCAATTAACGGAATAGATTTCTCAAACCATTTGTGATGCTCTTTTAATTTTGTAAAAATTTTATTGTAAGATTCTTTATTTTGTGATTTTACCATGTTTTTCAACTTGATTTTCCCAATTTAAAAACACCGATACCAGATTAAATTTCTAAATCTTGATCTGGAAGGTATAAAAGGGGAATCTAGAGTTTTGCCATTTATGGGTATGCAAGCAACTTCAAAAGGAAATATGCCAGTTGTACTGCTAAAAGAAGGCGGTACAGAAACTAAAGGTAAAGATGCTCAAAAAAACAATATTGCAGCTTCTAAAATTGTTGCTGAAATTGTTCATACCAGTCTAGGTCCACGAGGCATGGATAAAATGCTAGTTGATTCACTAGGCGACGTTACAATTACAAATGATGGTGCTACTATTCTTAAAGAAATTGATGTTCAACATCCTGCAGCAAAAATGCTAGTTGAGATTTCTAAAACTACTGATAATGAAGTAGGTGATGGAACAACTTCAGCAGTTGTTTTAGCTGGTGCATTACTTGAACATGCTGAATCATTAATTGATCAAGATGTTCATCCAACAATTATTGTTGATGGATATAAAAAAGCAGCAAGAAAAGCAAAAGAATATCTTGAAAGTATTGCAGAATCAATTTCTCCAGTTGACAAAAATATGTTAACAAAAATTGCAAAAACTTCTATGCAAACTAAATTAGTTAGAAAAGATTCTGATTTACTTGCAAATATTATTGTAAAATCTGTAGTTGCTGTTTCTGAAAAAGAAGGTGAAAATTATGAAGTTGATATTGATGATATTAAAGTAGAAAAGAAAGCAGGTGGATCCATTAAAGATTCTATTATTATTGAAGGCATTGTTCTTGATAAAGAAATTGTTCATGGAGGTATGCCTAGAAGAATTACTGAAGCTAAAATTGCATTAATTAACACTGCATTAGAAATTAGTAAAACAGAAACTGATGCAAAAATTAACATTTCAAATCCCCAACAAATGAAATCATTTCTTGATGAAGAAAATAGAATGTTAAAGACAATGGTTGACAAAGTTATTGGTTCTGGTGCAAATGTAGTATTATGTCAAAAAGGACTTGATGATATGGCACAACATTATCTAGCTAAAGCAGGAATAATTGCAGTTAGAAGAATCAAAGAAAGTGATCTCACTAAACTTGCAAAGGCAACAGGTGCTAGAATAGTTACAAATCTTGATGATTTATTTGAAAAAGATTTAGGTAGTGCAGGAGTTGTTGAAGAAAGAAAAATTGAAGAAGATAAGTGGGTATTCATTGAAGAATGTAAACATCCAAAATCTGTAACTTTACTTTTACGTGGTGGTTCTCAAAGAGTCGTCGATGAAGTTGAACGTTCTGTTCATGATGCTTTAATGGTAGTAAAAGATGTAATTTTAAAACCACAAATTGTTGCAGGTGGAGGTGCTCCTGAAACATATGCTTCAACAAAACTTAGAAGTTGGGCAAAATCATTAGAAGGAAGAGAACAATTAGCTGCAGAGAAATTTGCTGATGCTTTAGAATCAATTCCATTAACACTTTCTGAAAATGCTGGAATGGATCCAATTGATACTCTAACACTACTTCGTTCTAAACAACAAAAAGGTGAAAAATGGACTGGAATTGATGTTATGAAAGGAAAAATTGGAAATATGAAATCAAGTGATATTATTGAACCATTAGCAGTTAAACTTCAAATCGTTTCAGCAGCATCTGAAGCAGCATGTATGATTCTTCGAATCGACGATGTAATCGCTACCCAAAGTTCTGGTGGTGGCGGTGGAGGAGAAGGAGGAATGCCACCTGGAATGCCACCTGGAATGGGTGGTGGAATGCCACCTGGAATGGGTGGAATGGGTGGAATGCCTGATATGGGCGGAATGATGTAAAAGATTATTTCAAAAATTTCTTTCTTCAAAAGTTTATTTGATAACTCCCTTTACGAATCACAATGAGTAATGTTTCATCTAAAGCACTTTCAAGTTTCAAGTATGTCTATCTAGTTGTATTTTTTGCATTACTTTCTGGATTTTTCTATCCATTTATCACTGGTAGTGGTTTTAATGATGTAATTGGTGGAGTTTTAATTTTGTTTGTAGGTCTTATGGGTGGTATTTTATTATACAAAGCCACAACATCTGAAACAAAAAGAGAAATATTTTTTGCAGCTGGATTCTCGTTAATTGGAATTTCAGTATATTTTATTTTTCAACTTACTGGAAGAGTCTAAGCATCAAAGTATAGATAAAATTCATGAGGATGTGGTCTAATTGCAATTTCTCTTTGATCTCTTCTTTCTAATTCAATAATTTTATCAATTACATCATTAGTATAAATTGGATTTAAGAATTTTCTATCACTTTCTAATTCATCTAATGCTTCTCCCAAACTTTTTGGTAGAACTCCAATTCCTCGTTTAGCTCTATCTGATTTTGTCATTTTAAAGATATCATCACGTACTTGTTCACCTGGATCCATTTTCTTTTTGATTCCATCCATTCCTGCTGCTGTAACTGCTGCAAATACAAGATATGGATTTGATGAAGGATCAGGTGCTCTAAATTCTAGTCTCTTTAATTTGGCATATTCTTTTCCTTTCAAATGTTTTGGAACTCTTACAATAGCTGAACGATTTCCTGAACTCCATGCAATATATGCTGGAGCTTCATATCCTGGTACTAATCTGTGATATGAATTAGTAGTAGGATTGCAAATTGCAGATAATGCTTTTGCGTGATTAATAATACCACCACAAAAATATCTACCAGCTTGACTTAATTCAATTTCATCATCAGGATCATAAAATGCATTTTCCTTTCCTTTCCATAAACTAACATTAACGTGCATTCCAGAACCTGAATCCATTGCAATTGGTTTTGGCATACATGTTGCAACTTTTCCATATTTCTGAGCAACATTTTTGATTACATATTTGTAGGACTGTGCAGAATCTGCAGCATTTGTCATATGATCATACATAATATCAATCTCACATTGTCCTGCAGTTGCAACTTCATGGTGATGATTATCACATAAAATTCCAAAATTATTACTTAAAATATTTACACATTCATTTCTGTAAGGTGTAAGAGTATCTGATGGTGGTGAAGGATAATATCCTTCTTGTAATCCCATTGGATACCCATCTCCGTCATTACTCCATGGTGCTTCTTTTGATTCAATTGAATATGATTGTCCTTTGTATGGTGTTAATACATCCCAATGAACTTTATCAAAAACAAAAAATTCTACTTCTGGACCCCATGTACTAAAATCATATCCTTGAGTTTTGATATATTCTTCAGCTTTTTGAGAAATGCCTCTAGGATCTCGAGATAATCTCCCTCTATCTTCACCCCAATAAACATCACAAAGAAGTCTAGCTGTTTTATTTTCAGTCATCCATGGAATAATTGCAAATGTACTTGGATCTGGTTTTAACAATAAATCTGAATCTTCAATTGATGTAAAACCTACAATTGATGAACCATCTAATTTTGGTAATCCATCTCTCATTTGTTCAGGTGTAAAAGTATTTGCTGAAATAGTTGTGTGATGAAAATGACCTGTAAGACCAGTAAACTGTAGATCGATAAATTGAATTCCTTCATGTTGAATTCTTGCAAAAACTTCGTCAGGTGAATACGTTACTTGAGCTGCTTTTCCGTGACTGACTTTATAGGGCAATTTTATACTTCAATCAAACACAAATACAACCAGCATTTAAGGATTAGGTAGAATATGTCCGAATCAAATTATATTGATATTAATTCATTACATCATACAGTTTTACGAGAAACTGAAAATGACTCTTTATTGGAAATCAAACCAAATTTTTATCGAAATTTATCTGATTTTATTGGAAATTTAAGAAAACAAGAATTTGATGGTGTAGAAAATAAAATTAAAGATACCATGATAGAAATGGCAATTGAATTAACATCATTATTGATACATATCAGATTAGAAAAAATTTCTAATTCTGATAATTTTGAAATTAGTTATCTTCTTGATGAAGAAAAATTCATTTTAGATTCACAAGAAGAACAAAATGAAAGAACAGAAATGATTCTTTCTGCAACAATTAATGGAAAATCAAAATTCCTTGAATCATTAGCTGAAAATCACAAAATCAAAAAAATTGTAATTAGATTTCTTAGTGAAGTAGATGAAATTGTAGGTGCAGATCTTGAAAAATATGGCCCATTTAAGGCTGAAGATATTGCTACAATTCCATATGAAAATGCTCAGGCTTTAATTGCTAAAAAAATTGCAATTAAGGTCAGATGGGAAGATTAGGTAGAAATTATACCTATTATTCTTACAAATTATGTCTCATACTGGAGTAGATGTAATTGACTTTCTATTTTATACAATTTATCCAGTAATTGGAATTTTTATTGTTGAAATCATTAGTAGATTAATCAAAGCTCCAAAATGGCTTAAACTTTGGACTCAAGCGATTGTATCTATGGCTTTTGGTATTTACTATTGGTTTATTTTACCTGCACCACAAAATTTTCCATTAACTGCAATGGTTATGTTTGCATTAGCAATTGCATTAATTTATCAAGGAAGACGTGCAAAAATTTCTCCAGAAAAAAGTCCGTATTGATTTTTATTATTTTCCAAAAACTCGTTTAAAGATACTTTTCTTACCTCCATCACGAATCACTTTTCTTTCTCCAAATCTTTCTGATCTAATTTGACGTAATTTAACACATCTATGATCTTCTGGAAGTCTATGTTCAGAACAAAATGGATCTTTACAATAACTACAATGAAATGGCATATCTGTTAAATCTCCACAGTAAGCACAATCTTCTGATAGCATAAATTAGAATATACTTTTTCTTTTAAAAAAGTTATTAGATTATTTTTTAAAATAATAGTATAGTTTTCTAAACATTTTTAGTATTGTTGAACAAAAATTCATGTAATATCTTATGATTACTAGTAAAGTAGCAATTATTACTGGAGCAAGTAGTGGAATTGGAGAAGCTACTGCATTAACACTAGCTAAAGCCGGTGTTAAAGTAGCAATTGGTGCTAGAAGAGTAGATAGATTAGAAGAATTATCAAAAAAAATTATTGCTAATGGAGGAGAAGTTTTTTTCCAAAAACTAGATGTAACGAAAAGAGAAGAATGTGATAATTTTGCTAAAGCAGTTTTAGATAAATGGGGCTCAATTGATATTCTTGTAAATAATGCTGGATTAATGCCATTAAGCTTTTTCAAAAATCTCAAAGTTGATGAGTGGGATAGAATGATAGATGTTAACATTAAAGGAGTATTGTATTGTACAGGTTCAGTTATTTCTCATATGAAAGGAAAAAAATCTGGTCACATAGTTAATCTTTCATCCGTTGCTGGTAGAGTTGTATTTCCGTCAGGTAGTGTTTATTGTGCAACAAAATTTGCTGTAGCTGCATTTACAGAGGGATTAAGACAAGAATTTAGTGTTCGCTCAAATATTCGAGTGACTAGTATTGAACCTGGTGTAGTTGATACAGAACTTAACAACACAATTACTGATGAATCATTACAGGGATTTTTAGAAAATACAAAAAAAATGCAAGCATTACAAGCACAAGATATTGCTAATGCAATATTGTATGCAGTAGATTCTCCATCACATGTTAATGTAAATGAAATTTTGATTAGACCTACAACCCAAGAAAAATAAGTTGTCAAATATCCCTCATGTTGTAATTTTGGGAGGAGGATTTGGTGGTCTTTCTGCAGCTAATGAAATTAGAAATTCATTAGATTCATCTAAAGTTAAAATTACAATCATAGATAAAAAAGACTGGTTTATGGTTGGATTTGCAAAATTATGGATCATGAATGGAACCCGAACTTTTGAGAATTCTATTGGTTCATTAAATGAATTACCAAAAAAACAAATTAATTTTATCAAAGATGAAATTATTGAAATTAATCCAGAAAATAATTTTATAAGAACAAAATCTGAAAATATTTCATTTGATTTTCTTATCATTTCTATGGGAGCTGTATTGGCACCAGAAAAAATTCCAGGTTTAGTAGAAAATGGATTTAATTTGTATGATCATAATCAACTTGATAAAATTCACCAAAAATTAAATAAAATAGAAAATGGAAAAATTGCCATTGTTATTATGGGCATGCCTTACAAATGCCCTCCAGCACCTTTTGAGGCTAGTTTACTAATTGATTCTATGCTTAGAAAGAGAGGAATTCGAGATTCTGTACAAATTGATTTTTACAGTCCTGCTCCGATAACACTGCCTGCCGCAGGTCCTGAAGTAAGTAAACAAATTCTTGATTTAATAAATTCAGAAAAAATTATTTTTCATAATTCTAAAAAAATTAAATGTGTAGAATCTAAAAAATTAATTTTTGAAAATGATGAAGCTAATTTTGATATTCTTTTAGCAATTCCACCACACATTGCACCTAAAGTTATCTATGATTCAAATTTAGCAAAAGAACCCGGATTTATTCCAATAGATAGAGATTGTAAAACACCATATCAAAATATTTTTGCAGTTGGTGATGTTACAAGCTTAGTAGTTATTGATTCAATGGCAGTACCTAAAGCAGGAATTTTTGCAGAAGGAGAAGGAATTACAGTTGCAAAAAATATTATTTCAAAACTTGAATCAAAAGAAACATCTGTTTTGTTTGATGGTAAAGGTGGATGTTTCTTAGAGTCTGGTAAAGATACAGCTTCAATACTAGAAGTAGATATGTTTACAGATCCAAAACCTTCTACTCATCTAACAGAACCAACTTCAGATAATTTTTCTAAAAAATTAGATTTTGAAAAAGAAAGATTATCAAAATGGTTATGAATCATCTTCTTGATTTTTCTCTTTAGTTAGATGTTCTAGTATGGCTTTTACTTCAACACCTAGATCTTGATTATTTTTTGATAAATTTAGTTTTTCAGCAATATTGTTTTTAAAATTTCCATCTTCCATCTCTATACTCCTTTTTTGAATACAATCTGTATGATCTTTATCAGTAGCTGAAATTTTATGACAAATATTACATATTTTCATTATTTCTATTTGTTAATAGGACGATTTAATAATTTCATTTTGTGCCTGTGAGACTAGGGATCGTAGTCTAGCTTGGTATGATACTAGTCTGGGGGACTAGTGGTCGCAGGTTCAAATCCTGCCGTTCCCATTATAATTTCAAAACTTTGAGTAAATTTTCAAAATTTTCTCGTGTTTTTTCTTGTTTGTATGATTTTAATGCATGAATAATTTTCTCTTTTGATGAATTTTTGTAGATTTTTTGAGCTTGTTTTGCAATACCTGATCCAATAAAAAAAGCTTGAGTAATTGATGTAACATTTGAAGGTCTTCTTTTTGTACTGGAACTTTCAAAATCAATTAGAGAAACTTTTGTTTTACCTACAATAACATGTTTAGAAATATTACTTAATTCACCATGATCAAATCCAATTTGATCTAATCTATAACAATCTTCTAAAGCACTTTTTATTGTAGATTTTAATTTTTTTGTACTACCAGTTCCTTTTAACATTTCAATCCAATTACTAAATTTTTCTCCTTCAAGATATTCCATAACCAAAAAATTTTTACTTACATCAATTAATTTTGGACCAACTTTAATTGAATTTACTATTTTCAATAATATTGATTCGTTTTTCATGTTTTTTCTTTGAGAGTCCGTTCTTCGAATTTTTAGTGCAACTTCTTTATTTCCTCTTTTTACAAGTACTACAACACCAACGTATCCTTTTCCTAAAATTGCCAGATTTCCAATTGTGGTAGGACCTGTTAAACAAACTGATTTTATTTTTAATTTTTCTAATTCATTAATTCTTGATTTAATTTGACGATTAGTTGCATTTGGATACCCTAAAATTTTTGAGTATGGTTCTTCTGAAAATTTTTTAATTGAAATGAAGGAGTGTGCCATCTACTGAAATCAACTCAGCTGCTTCCTCTTTAATTGATTTACTTAGATTTTTGTTTCCTACAAATACCTTGAAACCTCGTTTAAAATCACTCTGAAGGCCTTTTGGTATGCCTATTTGAAGACTTTTTTCCAAAAATTCTTTCATAAAACTAACTGCATCAACATATTTTCTTTTTTCTAATGAAATAATTTTTCTATCATTTCCAACCCATATCAATTCAGCATTTTTAAGATTTTTAGAAATAAAACTATGTGTACTATCTTCTCTAAAAAATTCTGGTCCTTTCTTTTGATATATCTCATTTATTTTTGTAGATTCTAAAAAGAACAAAAGGTATGCTTCTTTTTGTTGATCTGTATGTGATTTACTTCTAAGTACAGTAAATCCTCCTAATTCTAATTGTGTAGACAAAGTTGATGTTGCTCTTTTAATTTGTCCCCAAATAATATCTGGACTTCTAGATTTAAACTCAAATTTTATGATTAACAGATTGTTCCAAAATTTATTTGATATTTTTTGTTTTTTATTTTTAAAAAATCCTAAACTTGGTTTTTCTTTTAGTGCTCTAGAAATTAAAATGAACTTTCCAATATTTTCATTTGAAATAGCAGCAGCTAAATTCCTATTACTATCAATTGGATCAATTACAACAATTGACGTATCAAATGATTTTGATGTTTTTCCAATAATTTGGTTCTCTTTAATATTTGAAATTGATGTTATGAGATTTTCAAAACTACCAAATTCTAAAATTAAAACTTCAGAAATATATCCACTAAATCCCTGTTTTGCAATTTCTGCACCATAAATTCCATTTGATTTTAAAAATGTCTTTAGAACTCTTACTTCATTTCTCATTTTTAATGTCAATGATTTTTTCATAAATTTTGTATGAAATGGAGATCTATCTGCAGCACTTTTCCATTCACCAATTTTTACATCATAACATGGTACTATGTTGATTTTTGTATTCTTAATTTTAGCCTCAACATATGGATGTTGAGAATATCTTACATATGGAGAATATTTTTTTAATGATTCAAAGCCTATTTTTTTAGAAATACTTTCTAATTTTTCTTCAGAAATAGTTTTTTTAAATTTAATAAAAATATCAATATCTGCATCTTTTGATAACCATGTATCTTTTGCATAAGAACCTCCAAATTCTAATTCTATTACTTCTGAATATTTTTGAATTTCTTTTTCAACTAATTTGTATACTTTATCTGCAATTTCTTTTTTTGATTTTTGAATTATTTTAGATGGAATTGTAGTTTTTGAAATTTTAGAAATTATTTGTTTCATTATTTTATTTTAATCTCCATTAAATCTGAATAAACTGGTCCATTCAAAGTAAGTTCACTTTTTTTTAATTTAATGCTAGTTATTTCTTGCATTCCAAAATTTACATTTTTATGATTTTCCATCTCTTTTGTTATATCTCCAATCTTCTTTTTAATTCTAAATACTGTGATATGAGGTTTAAATGGTTTCTCCGAAGAAAATCCTAATGGTTCTAAAGCTTTTTCTACTTTTTTAGATAATTCGATCATCTTTTTCCCACTTTTTTCATCTGTGCCTATCCAAATAATTTTTGGAGATTTGAGTTTTGGAAAAGCTCCAGTTCCTTTTAAATAAATATCAAATTTTGAAAATTCAATAGTATTCAAAGATTGAATAATTTTGTCTATAATTTGTTCAGAAACTTCACCTAAAAATTGTAATGTGAAATGAAGATTTTTTAATTCTGTAGGTTTTGCATCAATTTTAATTATTTTTTGAAAATTTTTAATTGAATTAATTACTTCATTATTTGATATTTCAATAGATACAAAAACGCGCATTATAGAATTTTTTCAAGTATGTTTATAATAATTTCCGGTAACTTCATAGACGAGTATTTTTTTTGATATGTGTTGACAAAATTACTTGTATGTTTAACTGGCATGCCTGGTGCTGGTAAATCTACAATTGCTGAAGGTTTGAAATCTAAAGGATATGAAATAATTAATTTGGGTAATGCTGTTAGAGATGAAGCTAAAAAAAGAAATTTAGATCCAACTAGAGAGAATCTTGGAAAATTAATGTTAGAACTTAGAGAAAAAAATGGACCCGGTGCAGTAGCAGAATTAGTTCAAATAAAAATAGAATCTTCTACAGCAAATGTAATGTTGATAGATGGAATTCGATCTAATGATGAAATTCAAGTACTTAGAAAATTTGGAACTGTAAAATTATTAGCAATTCATGCATCTACAGATACTAGATTTGATTTCTTACAAAAAAGAGGAAGATCTGATGACCCACAAACAAAAGAACATTTTGAAGAAAGAGATAATCGTGAATTAGGTGTGGGTATTAGCAATTCAATTGCATTATCTGATTTTGCATTATCTAATATTGGTTTAACAAAAGATGAACTAATAAAAAATTCATATGAAATTATTCAAAGATGGATTAAATGAAAATTCCAAATATTAATTGCAAAATAGAAATGTTTTGTACAATAAATCCTTCTGAATCTATAGATAAAATTGAAAAAGCAATTTCAAATATTTTTCCTTATTCAATCATAAATAATAATAATTTTTCAATTAGTGCACAATCAAAAGAACTAAGATCTCTTGAAAAAATTTATCAATCAATACATAATAATAAATCACAAAAAAATTATTTACGTTCATTAGAAGATAACTTAGAAGATGATTCAACATGGTTTTATCTAAATAAACAAGCAGCATTTGTTGATCAAATAGCAATTTGTGAAGGAACCAATGAATCTCCACTAGGTCCAATTAAAGTTATTTTGACATCATCAAATATTGATGGAATTATAGATTGGATAATTTTTGATTAGATATAATTAGTTAAGAAAATTCACTCATTTTTGATTGTTTTTTTTAGTTTGAATTTAAAATCTATTTTTTATGATTATAATGAAATGATAATTAAATTAGGCATAATTACAGCTGTTTTGATTTTAGGAGGAATGATGTTCTCTACAGAAATCACAGCATTATTTCCTAATACATCTGCATCATTAACTGATTCTTTAAAAAATGATTTTAATTATTTGAATGCAAAAATTACTGATTCTGCAGAGAATCGCTTGGATACTTCTATTGATAAAACAATTCAAAGTGTTAGTGATAGTGTATATGAAGGAATAACTGAAACAGGTGATAAATTAGTTGAAAATGTTAATGAAAAAATTTCTGAAGGAATAACTGAAACAGGTGATAAATTAGTTGAAAATGTTAATGAAAAAATTTCTGAAGGAATAACTGAAACAGGTGATAATATTAAAACAGGAATTATAGAATCAAGTGAATCTTCTAAAGAAATTCTTGCAAATGAAGTATCTGATTTTGATCCATTTAGTTTTATACAAAATATCTTTAAACTTGATTAATTTTTTTATTTAATTTCTATTTCTAAAAGATCTTTTGCAGTAATAACTGAATCATGAATTTTTTTTGCTTCAGTTAAATGCCCAATTTCATCTTTGTATCTTGCTGAAAAATGTGTTAAAATTAAATTTTTTACATTTGAATTTTTTCCTAATTGTGCAGCTTGTTTTGCAGTTGAATGACAAGTATCTTGTGCTTTTTGTTTTTCCTCATCAAGAAATGTAGAATCAAAAACTAAATAATCACATTCTTTAAAAAATTCCTCTAATTCTTTTGTTGGCATTGTATCGCCTGAAATTCCTATTTTTTTACCTGGACGTTTTTTACCTAATACTTGTATGGATTTAATTATTTTTTCATTATTGATTACTTCTTCCCCATTTTGTAATTTATTCCATAATTCCCCTTCAGGTATGCCTAATTCTTTTGCTTTTTCTACATTAAATCTACCTGGTTTATCTTTTTCTTCAAACAAATATGAAAATGCAGTTATTGAATGATTTGCTTTAGCTGCATACATTGAAAATTTTTTATTTTCAAATATTTTTCCTTCTTTAACAATTGTAATCAAAATAGAAAATGATAATCCAAAATTTAATATTTTAATATTTGCTGCAAGAAATTCATCAATTCCTTTAGGACCAAAAATTTCTAAAGATTCAGTTCTATTTTGCATTGACATTGTTTGTAATAATCCTAAAATTCCTACACAATGATCTCCGTGCAAATGTGTTACAAATAATTTCATTTTTTTATTCCATCCTAAACCTGATTTCATATATGATATTTGTGATGCTTCACCTGCATCAAACATCAATATTTCACCATCATTTTCTAAACATATGCACGATAATCCTCTTCTTTCTGTAGGTTGTGCAGCTGATGTTCCTAAAAATACTAATTTCATTTAATCAAAATAGTTCTTGTTAGGCTTTTATGCCTATAGATTTGATATTTTTTTAATCCTTTTAATTTCATTTTAGGATCTAATTCTTTTTTGAACATTATGGCGATTTTTTTGTGTTTAGGCATAATTGAAATGAGTTTTTTTAAAATATCCTCAGGTTTTTCTGATGTTTTTGAGGATCTACCATATGGTAAATCAGTTACAATTCCATCAAATTTTTCTGATATTTTCACCAATTCCTGGAAATCTGATTTTAAAATTTTTGATTTGTAACCATTAGTCTTAAGATTTTCTCTAGATATTTCACACATTTTCTGATCAAAATCAATTCCAATTGCATTGATACCCATAGATTCAGATTCCAGTAAAGTTGTGCCTGTTCCACAAAATGGATCGCATAGAGTTTGACCTTTTTTTAATCCTGTTAAATTTATCATCACTCTTGTCAATTTCCAATCTAATTCATGAGGATATTTTTTAATTTTTTTTGGTCGTTTTCTTTCTTTAATTTTTTCTGAAAATCCAAAAAAATTTTCTTCATTTGTAAAAATTAAATATACTGTAATATCTGGATTTTCCAATTTTACTTTTGCATTAGTAAATTTAGATATCATATCACCCATAGAATTTTCTAATTCTGAAGTATTGAATTGATTTGATGATAAATTAATTACTCTACATACAAAAGTTTTTGTATTTTTTAATACTTGAAAATTTTCTTGATCTAAAAATAATCCTGACATTTTTCTTAATATTTGCCCAGAAGTTTTTACAAATGTTAAACGATCTGAAATTTTATTTGTATTTGTTTTTGATTGAATAATTACTAAATTTGAAATAATTTTTATTTTGGCAAATCTATCATACATTTTTACTATTGTAGTGACCTCATCAATTGCAAGTTCTAAATAATCTTTGGATAAAATAAAAAAACTTTCTGGCATTACATTATTGCCTTTGCAATTATTTTTGAAATATCTACTTTTGATGTTTTACCTGGAATTGTATTTGTACTAATAATGCTTGTAACACCTGCCTTCTTAATTTTCTTTTCAGCATCATTCATTAAAAGTGCATGAGTACATGCAACATAGATTTTTTTACATTTTTGCTTTTTAAGAAATTGTGTTGCTTTAATTATACTGCCACCTGTACTTATCATATCATCAACTAAAATAAGATCTCTGTTTTCAACTTCATCTGTTCTTTTTGTTGTAATTTTTATCTTACCCGTTTTTTTATCTCGTTTTTTGTCTAATGCAATATAATTTGAATTAAATTCTTTTGCAAATTTTTTTGCTCGTTCTTTTCCACCTTGATCTGGTGATATTACTAATGGGTTTTTTAGGCTCAATTTTTTAAAATATTTAACAAGATCTGGAATTGCTGTTACATTTTTTGTTTTGATGCTAAAGTGTTTAAAACCAATTAAGCTATGAATATCAACAACAATTATTTTTGATGCCCCTGCACCTTTGAATAATTTACCAAGTACTTTCATTGTAACAATTTCACCTGGTAAAAATTCTCTATCTTGTCTTGCATATCCCATATATGGAATTACGGCAATCACTTCTGATGAATTTTCTTTAGCTTTAGCAATTAAGGATAATGCTTGAACTAAGTTAGTATCTACAGGTGGATAAATTGATTGTACAACAATTGATTTTCCCCCTGATATTTTTCCAATTAAAGTTATTTTACTTTCTCCATCAGGAAAAATTCTGATTTCTGATTTTACAAAATTCCCCTTAACTTTTTTAGATAATTCTTTTGCTAAATTTTCAGAAGATTTTCCTGAAATTATTGATAATTCACTCAATAAGAAAACATGATTTGAAGGGATTCTTAAGTTTTGAGAATTTTTTTCTATTCATCTCCTTCTCCACGACCTAAGTCTCCTAATCCATATTCATCAATCACTTTATTCCTAAATTCATCTTTTTCATCAATTTCATTTTGTTCTTTCTTTTCATCTCCTTGGTAGACTGTTCTGATTGGCCATGGAATTCTAATATCATATTTTTTGAATTCTTCATACATTATCATTCTTAGATCTGTTTTTGTTTTAAATTGTGAACCATAATCTTTAACATATAACCACATTGAGAAATCTAATGCAGAATCATTAAACTGGTTAAATCTTACAACTGGTTGTGAAATATCAACATGTAAATCCTTATCACATCCACAACTTGATTTATTTTCATCTAAGTATGGACATCTATTTTGTCTAACTAGATGTTTTCCTTTACTATCTCTTATTTCAATCATGCCACGTTTTCCAATTTTCACTAAAATTGCAGCAACTTGTTTTGGATCATTAAGATATGAAACTCCTACGGTAACTACTGCTGGAACAAGTTTGTTTTCTTTTGTATAATTGATAATTTGTGCTGTTACTAACTGTCTTGTTGGAATAATTGCTACAGATTCATGTAATCCATCTCTAACATACGTAACTCTAGGTGTAATTTTATGTACATATCCATTATATCCTGATTCTAATTGTACTCTTTCTCCTTCTTTGAAAATATTGTCTTTTCTGATCATTATATATGCAAAATAATTTTGCATTGTTTCTTGTAAAGCTAAACCAACACCAATTGCAAGACCACCAGTTGCAGTTGCTAATACAAACAAATCTACTCCCCACCAAGATACAACTCCTAGAATTGTTGCAACAAAAATTCCTACAGGTAATATCTGCTTAAATGATTTAGGAATACCTTTTCTTTTTTTACGTGCATATCCTGCTGGTCTAGAACTTGGAATTAATGGCTCAAAACCATTCATTCTTTTTTCTTCTCTCCAAATATCTATAGCAAATATTTCATCTGGTTTTGCACCTGGTTTTAATTTTCTTCCTGATTGATTATTTCCTGTAATACAATTGTTAAAATATTTCAAATATTTTGCTCTTTCAGATTCTTTCCATTTTTCAAAAGTATTACTTACTAATTTTTCATAACTTCCAATTGGGTTTCCTTTTGAAGTACGATATTGTTCTAATTGATTAATTCCTTCTTTTGTTTTACATAGTTTTTCAAATTCTTCATCTGTAAATTCTTCAGGTGTGATGGTAGGTGGAATCCATTTGTATAATTTATGAAATAGATCATCATCATCTGAAAAACCTTGTAACTCAAACCAAGTATCAAAATCTTGTTTTTCAAGTATTGATTTATCCCGTTTTGTTAACATTATTGGTATTAAATGAGAAATTGTATATCCAATAACTAGAATATTAAAAGTATTGAGAATTTTTGCAAAAGTTTCCTCAGGAGTTAATTGTATTGTAGAAATATTTGAATCCTGTTCAAATAATTCTGAAGTTTGAATATATGCATTAGTTGATGAAATTAAGGCAATTGCAAAAAACGGTAATACTGCATTTTGTACAAATTTTGATAAATGTGGTCTAGTGTAAAATATTTTCTTTGATTTTACTAATGATGAAAATGTTCTATATGCTGCAGCTATAATGATAATTCCAACTATCATTATGATGAAAGCTAATTGTAGTGACTCTGATGATGCTAATAATTGTGAAACTGTTTCAAATTCTCCTACTGAAATCTGTGAAATATCTCCTTCGCTCATATTTTTTCTTCCTTTTTTGTTTTATTTTCTAGAATAAAATGTTAAGCTATTTTGATTATTTCTAAAGTAAAATTACATTATTTTTCTTTTTTTATGCCTACGAATGCTGCAACGTTTAACAAGGGTTCAGGTACAATTTACAAAATGACCCATCAAAAGTCAATTTGGGACGATTCTCCTTCTATGAAATCATACACATTATCTAATTTTCGTCAACTTCCACAAATTCAAAAACTTTCAGAAGAAAAACAATTTGAAATGGAAGTTGTAGGAAATGTTTTACCATTTAAAGCAAATAATTATGTTGTTGAGCAATTAATTGATTGGAATAACATTCCAAATGATCCGATTTTTGTTTTAACATTTCCACAAAAAGGAATGTTGAAACCAGAACATTATGAAAAAATGGCTAAAGCATTAAAAAATAACCTTGAAAAAAAAGAAATAGCATCTATTGCAAATGAAATTCGTTTACAATTAAATCCACATCCTGCAGGCCAAATGGAACTTAATGTTCCAACATTAAAAGATGGAACTAAATTATATGGTATGCAACATAAGTACAAAGAAACTTGTCTATTCTTCCCTAGTCAAAGTCAAACTTGTCATGCATATTGTAGCTTCTGTTTTAGATGGCCTCAATTTGTTGGTATGGATGAAATGAAATTTGCAATGCAAGAAGGCGAACAACTAGTTCAATATCTTAGAGAACATCCTGAAATTACTGATGTATTATTTACAGGTGGAGATCCAATGATTATGAAAGCAAAAATTTTCTCAAAATATATTGATACTTTAATTGATGCAAATCTTCCAAATCTTAAAACTATTAGAATTGGGACAAAAGCTCTTGCATATTGGCCTTACAAATTTTTAACAGATTCGGATTCTCAAGAAATGTTAGATATTTTTAAAAAAATTACTGATAGTGGGCTACATCTTGCATTTATGGCCCACTTTAATCATTTGAGTGAATTATCAACAGATGCTGTAAAAGATGCAATAAAACAAGTAAGAAAAACAGGTGCACAAATTCGAACTCAATCACCTCTTTTAACACATATCAATGATGATGCAGAAATGTGGGCAAAAATGTGGACTAAACAAGTTCAGTTAGGTTGTAT
>Ga0206681_10000133_pt1 | contig 45352 bp, 42 predicted proteins | sample M150012015metaG_FD_161048 | JGI IMG/M metagenome (GOLD analysis project Ga0206681, IMG submission 161048) | Ammonia-oxidizing marine archaeal communities from Monterey Bay, California, United States - M1 500m 12015 | ecosystem: Environmental > Aquatic > Marine > Intertidal zone | place: USA... | reverse complement strand
CCTCCACAACTACCGTGGCGAGTTCGACGACGACCTCCACAACTACCGTGGCGAGTTCGACGACGACCTCCACAACTACCGTGGCGAGTTCGACGACGACCTCCACAACTACCGTGCCTCTACCAAGAGGGCGAATTCCGACTGTTGACGATCCGCTTCGCGTCTTGGTGCTTGGCGACAGCGGCACTTATGAGATCGAGCCTGGATTGACGGCCGCACTGGAGCACACGGGACTCGTCGACTCGGCCGACGGGACACAGATGGGCTTGGGGCTCAGTCGCTGGCCGGAGCTTCCTTGGTGGGAGGCCTGGACTGAGTATGTGGCCGAGATTCGTCCGGATGCTGTGGTGCTTCAGGTGGGCATCTGGGACGTTGAGGAGGGCGTCTTCGGCGGACCTATCCGACGCCCCGTGCCGACTGATTCTGACTGGGAGCAGCAGTTCGCTTTCCTGATGGACGTTGCTGTCGAGGTCCTCACCGTCGACGGAGCCGACCTCTATTGGCTCACGATGCTGCCGGCACCTCCTGAAGGGGCATCACCCGAGCGGCTCAACCGTCTTGTCGTCGAACTCGCCAACCGGGATGAGCGGGTGTCCGTCGTGGACCTCACACCCGCGTTCAGCCGAGACGGCGAGTATGTGCGCGTGGTCGAGCGAAATGGCGTGGTCTGGCCCATACGCAAGGTTGACGGTGTCCACCTGTGCCGGGAGGGTGCGGAGTTGGCCGGCAGAGTCGTCGCTGAGGCAATTGCTGCGGACCATGGAGTCATAGTGGACGTCGGCTGGGAGGACGGGGCTTGGCGCTCGAATCCGAAGTTCGACCTCGATCCCTGCTCGGACCCTCTGCCTCCTGGCGACGCTTCCTGACCTTGGCTCGCGTACTAGGCAAGGCGCAGTAGGTTCCGACCCATGTCGTCGTCGATGGTCCATCGCCACCGGGATGTGCAGGGCGGGTCGGCGCGGGCCGCCGTGTTCGGGGTCAGCGACGGCCTCGTCTCGAACGTGGCGTTGATCCTGGGCTTCGCCGGAGCGAGTACCGACCCCTCCCTCGTCCGGTTGGCCGGCATCACCGGACTGTTGGCCGGAGCGATTTCGATGGCATCGGGGGAGTATGTGTCCCTCAAGGCCCAGGCGGAACTGGTTGAACGCGAGCTCGAGATCGAGCGCGTCTCCATCCGGGAGAACCCCGAGATGGAGACCAAGGAACTCGCCTCGATCTACCGGGAACGCGGCCTCGACCCTGAGCAGGCGGAACGCGTGGCGGCCGAATTCATGGCCGATCCCGAAGTGGCCCTCGACGTGCACGCACGGGAGGAACTCGGCGTCGATCCGACGCAGTTGGGCGATCCGGTGAGGGCGGCGTTCACCAGTTTCGCGTTCTTCGCCCTGGGGGCCTTCATCCCGTTGGTGCCATGGCTCGTCGGCCGGGACACGGCTGCCATCTGGGCTTCGATCGGGCTCGGTGTCGGCACTGCGGCACTGGTCGGTGTTGTCCTGGCCCGGCTGACGGAACGGCCGGCGTGGCGCATGGTGTTGCGCCAGACGGTGGTGGCCTGTGGCGCATGTGGTTCGACCTACCTGATCGGCAGCCTGTTGGGAGCCTCGGTGTCCTGAGGCCTGACGGCCATCCGGTTCCGTCTGGATGGGGGCAGGTCCGAACTGGTAGGCAGGAGGGCGAATGTCGGTCGATCGGGAGATCCTGAACATGCAGTCATCGGATGTTGCAGCGATGGTCTCCCTGGCGGGAACCACGGCCGTGGTGACCGGTGGTGGGGGCGGCATCGGGGGAGGCACGTCCCGCCTCTTCGCCGCTGCAGGTGCCACCGTGGTACTCAACGACATCGATGCCGAACTGGCCGAATCCGCCGTCGCCGACATCGAGGCGGACGGGGGAACGGCCGTCGCCGTCGTGGGTGACATCCGGGAGGCGTCGACCGTTGGAGAACTCCATGCCACCGCCACCGAGGTTGCGGGTGGCGCGGTCGACGTGCTCGTCAACAACGTGGGCGACTACCGGCCGAACGGGCTCTTCACCGAAACCGACGAGGAGCAGTGGGCCGCGCAGTACGAGATCCAACTCCACCACGTGTTCCGCTGCACCCGCACCTTCCTGCCCGCCATGCGGGAGCGGGGGCGAGGCGTCATCATCAACGTCTCGACGGTCGAGGCGTTCCGGGGCGTGCCGCACAACAGCGCCTATTCGGCGTTCAACGCCGGCGTGTCGGCGTTCACCAGGTCACTGGCCGTCGAGGTCGGGAGGGACGGCGTCCGCGTCAACTGCATCGCCCCCGACATGGCCGACACGCTTCAGACACCCGGGGACAGCATGCTGCGCGGCCGGGACCCGCAACTGATCCGCTCCTGGATCCCGCTCGGCCGCTGGGGGCAACCGCTCGACTACGCCAAGGTGATGCTGTTCCTCGCCGGCGACCTTTCGTCGTTCATGACGGGCAACACGCTCATGGTCGACGGGGGAACGATGGCCGCAAGCGGCTGGTACGGCCGTGCGAGCGGTAGCGGGTGGACGAACCTGCCCGACCAGCCCTGACCGGGGATCAGCCGGCTGGTGGCTCCTCGAGCGCCGGCTCCACGTACATGGGGTGCGCCGCCGGCACCACGGTCCGGACGCGCGCCTCGACGTCGTCGATGGCAGCGGCCACCCCGGTCGTGTCGAGCGTCGGGTCGAAGAGGACCTTGACGGCGACCAGGATCTCCTCGGGTCCAAGGTGCTGGGTACGGAGGTGGATGATGCGCCGCACAGAGGGCGCCGACTCGATCGCCTCGACGATCGCCTGCCGGTCATCGGGGTCGGCGGCCTCTCCGATCAGCAGGCTCTTCATCTCGTAGGCGAGGACCAGGGCGATCACCCCGAGAAGAAGGCCGATGAGGAGGGTGCCTGCCCCGTCCCATCGGGATTCCCCCGTGACCTCGGTCAGAGTCACCGCCGAGAGGGCGATCACCAGGCCGATCAGCGCTCCAAGGTCCTCGAGGAGCACAACCGGAAGTTCGGGATGCTTGGTGCGGCGGACGAATTGACTCCAGGACGAACCGGCCCGCAACCGGTTCGACTCGATGACCGCGGTTCGAAACGACCAGCTCTCGAGGACGATGCCGAACATGAGGATGCCGATCGCCCAGCCCAGTCCAGTCATCTCATGGGGGTGGCGGAGCTTGTCGATGCCCTCATACAGGGCGAACGCGGACCCCAGCGTAAAGAGGACGAGGGACACCACGAACGACCAGAAGTAGCGCTCCCGGGCGTAGCCGAACGGGTGCGTCGTGGTGGCGGGGCGACGGGAGCGACGGCCGCCCAGCAGCAGGAGCGCCTGGTTCGCCGAGTCGGCGACGGAGTGGACGCTCTCCGCCAGCATCGCTGACGAACGCGTGATCAGGAATCCGACGAACTTGGCTACGGAGATCCCGAGGTTGGCAAACAGAGCCGCCACGACGGCACGGGTGCCTCCGGTTGCAGCCATGGGACGGCCTCCGCTTGCAGGTCGGGGTTTTGGGTCGGGGCGCAGCGTAGTGTCGGCGTGCGCTCCCGATCCGGAGGCAACGAGATCGACGAGGAGGAGCATCCATGGCGACCGTCTTCACCAGTCCCGACGAACTCCCGGGCGCCATCGGCAGCCATCTGGGACACAGCGAGTGGCTCGAGATCGACCAGGACCGGATCAACCTGTTCGCCGACGCGACAGGGGACCACCAGTGGATCCACGTCGACCCCGAGATGGCCGCTGCCGGCCCGTTCGGTGCGACGATCGCCCACGGCTACCTGACCCTGGCGCTCACCAATTTCCTCCTGCCCCAGGTGGTCCAGGTGGAGGGCATCTCGATGGGTATTAACTACGGGACCAACAGGATGCGGTTTCCCTCACCGGTCCCCGTGGGCTCCCGGGTCCGCGTCTCAGCGGAACTCGTCGAGGTTGACGAGGTACCGGGTGGCTACCAGACCGTGATCCGGGCGACGGTCGAGATCGAGGGCAGTGACCGTCCCGCCTGCGTGGTCGACGCGGTCAGCCGTTTCCTCCGCTGAGTTCGGCGGGAAGCCGCCGGTAGTCTCGACGGATGGTGAAGCGTAAGCGGCGGAGGGTCACCGACGCTCCGGTCTCCGAACCTGCCGTGCGTCCGGGGCTGCTCAGCCCGACCCGTTCCGTTCCGTCCGGGATCGGCCGGCCCCCCTACGCCGTCAGTGGAGATCCGGGACCTGCACGGTCGTCGTCGGTGCGCACCGCCGACGAGGTCGAGCGGATGCGCCGGGCGGGAGCGGCAGCAGCCGAGATCCTCGTCGAGGCCGGCCGTGCCGTGCAGCCCGGCGTCACCACCGACCGGATCGACGCCCTCGTCCACGAGGCCACCATCGTTCGGGGCGGCTATCCGAGCCCGCTCAACTACCGCGGCTACCCCAAGTCGGTGTGCACCTCGGTCAACGAGGTCATCTGCCACGGCATCCCCGACAGCCGACCACTGTCCGACGGCGACATCGTCAACATCGACGTCACGATCTTCCTCGACGGGGTCCACGGCGATACCTCGGTGACCGTCCTGGTCGGCGACGTCGACGACCACTCCCGGCGCCTCGTCGCCGAGACCCGAATCGCCATGGACCTGGGCATCGACACCGTTCGGCCTACCCAGCCGCTCCACACCATCGGCCACACCATCGAGCGCCACGCCCAAAGACACGGCCTCGGTGTCGTCCGGGAGTTCATCGGCCACGGAATCGGCACCGAGTTCCACAGTGGGCTCCAGGTGAAGCACTACTTCGACCCGCGCGACGACACCCTGCTGGTTGCGGGGATGACGTTCACGATCGAGCCCATGCTCACCCTCGGGGATCCGTCGTGTGCCCTCTGGGACGATGCCTGGACCGCCGTGACCCTCGACGGCCGGCGTACCGCCCAGTTCGAGCACACGCTGCTCGTCACCGAGGACGGGGTCGAACGGCTCACCGTCCTCCCCGACGGCACAGTGCCCGCCGACCTGTTCGCCGGTTGACCGGCGGACAGGCACCCGTCTCCGATCAGCGCCAGGCGACGTTCCCGGGCCGGGCGGCGTCGGCGAGAGCCACCCAGGTGCGGCCGGGCTGCAGCAGGACCGGTTCGCCGTCGATGGTGATCGTGGCCGGACGGCCGGGGTCGGGACGATTCCACTCGGCCACCATCAGGTGGCCGGCTGTGAACACCCAAGCCGTCCCGGAACCCGTCGTCCGGGCTTCCGGAGAGCGATTGTCCGCTGCACTCTTGCCGTAGGTCGTGAACTGGACCACGACGTTGGTGGGAGCCACCCGGACGCCCTCGGCGTCGCTATGGGCCTCCCCGTTCGTCGATCGTTGCCAACCGGAGCCGTCCCACGCGTAGTCGGCGACCAACCGGCCGAAGTCGATCGTGACGCCCTCGGCCGCGATCGCCGAGTCGGGGAGGGGCTGTCCCTCCCAGCCGAAGGTGAACGGTGCCGGGGGCACGTCGGTGCGATCGGCGTGGAGTGCCCAGAGGCTGTCGGTGGACGCATACAGGTTGTGCGGCGCCCGCCGTGACGAGGAGCGCCAGTAGGCGGAGGCTGCGTTGTCGTAGCCGACGTCCACCAGTGGGGAGGCGTTGATCGCCTGGTTGGTGCCCCGGTTGGCGCCGGAGTAGGCGAACAGCGGTCGGTCGAACCCCTCGAGGAGGATCGGGTCGGAGGTCCGCCCCGAGCGGACCGGTCCGACCGTCCCCGGGCTGGTGGACTGGAAGATGGCGACGAAGCGGGTGAGTCCCGCCTCCACGATCTCCTCGTAGACGACGTCCGCCTCGTTGATGCCGGTCTGGGGGCGAGCCGCCGATGCGTTGTCGATCTTCACCGTCAGCGCCGGGCGGTGTGGGTCGCTCCCCTGGAGTCCCGTCCACGTCATCGACACGTTGAACGAGTCGAGCCAGGCGATCTCCGCCAGCACGTCGGCGATTGATTCGTGGATGTCTGCGATCTCGGCCTGTGCCGCCGCGATCTTCGACTGCTCGTCAGCGATCTCAGCCTGCGCCGCCGCGATCTCGGTCCGCGCCGCCGCGATCTCGTCCTCGGACGAGGCGATGCGGCCCTCCACCGTGGGGATGGTGGCAATTCCCCCATCACGGTCGTCCACGGCGATCTGGTGGCGTTCCTCGGACGACGTCATGAGGTCGTAGAGCGATCGCGCCCGGTCGCCGTCGAGGCGCAGGCGGGCGTATCGCTGGTGGAGGTCGTTGGTTGCCGAATCGATCACGGCCTCGTACAGCATCTGGGTGCGGAGGTTGTCGAGCGTCTCGCCGGATGCTTCGACGGACTGGGTGAGGACGGCGTTTATGCGCTCGTCGTTCTTGACGTACGAATCGATTGCCATGACGTGTCGGACCGTCGTGGGTTCCTCGAGATCGGCGTAGTGCCCGATCGTGAGGTCGGCCAGCAGTTCGACCCGGACCAGGAGTACTTTGAGTTCATGGGCCTCGGAGGCGATGCGGGCCTCGGCCTCGGCGACCTCGGCCTCGAGGTTCATGATGGCTTGGTCGCCCTCGGCGACGAGGTCCCGGAGGTCGGTGATCTGTTGCTCGATCGTCGCGACCTGTTGCTCGATCGTCCCGATCTGCTGCTCGATCGTCCCGATCTGCTGCTCGATCGTCCCGATCTCGGCTTCCTCGGTTCCGATCTCGTCTTGCAGCGCGGCGATCGCCCCGTCGTTCGGACCTGCGCCGGCCACGTTGGCGGCCGCCAGCGCACCGAGGGCGATGCCGAGGGACGCGACGAGGAGTCGACGGGACGGGTGGGAATGCACGGCGCCGAGCGTAGAGGGCGACCCTCCTCCAAAGGGGGCACCTCACGGATCTACCGGTCGTTCAGTGTGCCTGACAGGTCGGGCAGTAGGTGCTGGTCCGTTGGTCGAGGACCCTGCTCGTGAGCATCGAGCCGCATCGTCCACACGGCAGGCCGGAGCGGCCGTAGCAGTCGAGTCGGTGCTGGTTCGATCCCTTTGTGCCGTCGACCGTCCGGAAGTCCCGCAGGGTCGTGCCGTTGTGCTCCAGGGCCTCGGCCAACACCGCACGGAGGGCGTCGAGCAGGCGATCCGAGCGTTCGAGGCCGACCCGGCGCGCACCGGGGTGGATACGGGACCGCCAGAGCGCCTCGTCCGCATAGATGTTGCCCACCCCGGCGATGGGACGCTGGGAGAGCAGGTGGGTCTTGATGCGGCGACTGCTCCGGGCGAGGAGCGCATGGAACGCGGCGGCGTCGAGCCGGGGATCGAATGGCTCGGGTCCGAGTTCGTGGAGGGTTGGCAGGGAGCGGTGGTCGCCGGACGCAACGACTGCGATGCGGCCGAACCGTCGTACGTCGCGGAACACCAGGTGTCGGCCGTCGTCGAGGCCCCACCGGGCCCGCCGGTAGGGGTCGTCGATGGGCGAAGAGGCCATGTGGAGTCCGCCGGTCATGCCCAGGTGGACGATGAGTTCGCGGCGGCTGCCTTGCTCGGGCAACAGGTCGATGAGGAGGTACTTCCCGCGCCGTCGTACCGCCTCCACGCTGTGTCCCACGGCCTCCGGGGCCTGGGAGAACTTCGCCGAGGGATGGGAGTCGCCGTCGATGATCCGGGCTCCGACGAGGAGAGGTTCGAGTTGTGCCCGCACGGTCTCGACCTCGGGAAGCTCGGGCATGGCGCCACCGTACCGATTGTCTGAGCGGGGGTCTTCGGCGGCCGGGTGTGTTCGGATAGGTTGCCCACATGCCAGTGGTCGCGGTCGTGAACCAGAAGGGTGGCGTCGGGAAGACGACTGTGGTGCTCGGCCTGACCTCGGCGGCGGCGGCTCGGGGCATCGAGGCCCTCGTTGTCGACCTCGACCCCCAGGGAAACGCCTCCACGGGCCTCGGCGTCTTCGAGCCCACGCGGGGCATCGACCTGGTCCTCGAGCAGGAGCAACCCGGCGGCATCCGTTCGGCGGTCGAGTCCACGGGATGGCCGCACGAGTGCGGACGCAGCCCTCTTTTGGCGGCGTCCTCCCCGGACCTCTCCGTCCGCGAGGCCCAACTCGCAACCGACCCGTTGGGTGGTCAGGACCGGCTCCAGATGGCGATGAACGGCTCGCCATGGCCGCTCGTGTTGGTCGACTGCCCGCCGTCCCTCGGCCTGTTGACCATCAATGCCCTGTTCGCTGCCGACCGGGTGCTCCTGGTGACCGAACCAGGCGCCTGGGCCGCGGACGGGGTGGCACGGATGCTCCAGACCATCGAACGGATCCGCCTTCGACGCATCGACGAGAGCCCCCGCCTGGTGGGGATCGCCATCAACCGGTTGGGCAGGACCCGGGACGCCCGGTACTGGCACGAGCAACTGTCCGAGACTTATCCGGAGGCCTGCCTGCCGCCCATCCACCTTCGGGCAGCCGTGGCGGAGGCAGCGGCCCAGTCGCTGCCGATCCACGGGCTGGGGAGCCGACCCGGCGCCACCGAGGCGGCGGCAGAATTCGACGTCCTCTTGGACCGAGTGCTTGGAGACGAGACCACATGAACGCCTACGACCCCCAGGCCCGGCGCGCCCGTAGCCGACCCGCCGCCGTGAGTCCGATCGACACCCTTCTCGGTGATCCCGAGGCGATCGACGAGTCCGACTCGGTGGCGTCACCGGTCGGAGGCGGCGTGGCCGGTGACGAAGTGGCCGAGGCCCCGGAGGCGGCTGCTGGCCGACCGGATGGCGAGGTGCGGCCGTTCGAGGCGCCTCCCATCGAACTGGCCGACGAGCACATCGACCGTCTGCACCGCTTTGGGGTCCTGGCCGCCTTGGCCGCGGTGCTGCTGGTGTTGGTGGCCCTGCGGAAGCGTCGGCGGTCGCGCTGACGATCCGAACGATGCGTCAGTCGGTGGAGATCCCGAGCAGCCGACGGGCGGGGGCATCGTCCCTGAGTCGGTTCGCCGCTGCCCGCCTCCGGACCTCGTTGGCGCCGGGTTCACACCGGTCGACGTACGGGCACCAGCCGCAGAGGGGCCCGGGGGTCGGTTCGAACGAGTCGTTGGCACAGTCGGTGCCGAGCGCCTCCCAGGTCGCTGTCAGGGCCCCGGTGGTGGCGACGAGTTGCTCGTCGTCGACGCGGGTCTCCACGATTTCCCGATCGCCGCCGAGGAACAGGAGTCGGGCCCGGACGGGCCTTTCGCCCGTGTCGGCCTCGACGGCAGCGGTGTAGAGGAGCACCTGGGCGAGTGCCTCCTTGCGGCGATCCTGGCGGGGCGGCTTGCCGGACTTGTAGTCGGTGATGACCAGTCCGTCGTCGGCGTCGTCGAGTCGGTCGATGACTCCGCGAAACGGCACGCCATCGAGGGCCGTGGAGACGTGCTGTTCGGTGGCGCGTACCGTCACCTGTGCAGGGTCCTCGAGTTGCCAGAGCGCCTCGATGGCCGACCATGCCTTCCAGCGGAACTGCAGTTCGGCTTCGGCATCGAGGTCGAGCGCCCTGAAGTCGCCTTGGGCGGCGGTCGAGGACCAGACCTCTTTGGCGAGTTGCCTGGCACGGTCCGTGGTCCGGGCGTCGGCGGGTTTGTCGCAGAGGAGTTCGAGCACCCGGTGGGCGAAGCTGCCGACGAGGGCTGGTTCCCCGGGCGGATCGGGCAATTTGTCGATATAGCGGTACTTCCACCGGAGCGGGCACTGCCGGTAGGTGCCGGCAGCGGTCTGCGAGAAGTAGCGGGGAAGGTCGGCCATGTCGTGTCTCGGGGTCCGGTGCTGCTCAGATGTCGAGGGCGCTGGGATCGAGCAGCGCACTGTTGCTGATGAGGTAGTCGCGCCGTTGGGCGACGTCGCTGCCCATCAGCACGTCGAACACACGCGCCGCCTCCTTGGCCTGCTTGGCGTCCTCCATGGTGAGGCGTCGCAGGACACGGCTGTCGCGGTCGAGGGCGCATTCGGCCAGTTCGTCGACGTTCATTTCGCCGAGCCCCTTGAAGCGGTTCCAGGTGAGTTTCGTCGCCTTGCGGCGTCCCTTCGTGAGCTCGGCGGTGACGGCGTCGCGTTCCTCCTCGCTGAAGGCCCGGTGGAGGGTGTCGCCCACCCGGCAACTGTAGAGGGGCGGCTGGGCGGCATAGACACGGCCTGCCTCGAGCAGTGGCTGCATGTACTCGTGGATGAGGGTGAGGAGGAGGCAGCGGATGTGGCTGCCGTCGACGTCGGCGTCGCAGAGGATGACGATCCGGCCGTAGCGGGCGTTGTCGAGGTCGAAGTCCTTGCCTTGGCCGGCGCCGATCGCAGTGAACAGGGACTGGGCCTCGGCGTTGTCGAGCACCTGCTTGAGCGTGGCCTTGCCAGCGTTCACCACCTTGCCCCGTAGGGGAAGGATCGCCGTGTTCTCCGAGTTGCGGCCCAACTTGGCGGGGCCGGCCGCCGAGTCGCCCTCGACGATGATGAGTTCGGCATCGGGCCCGTGGACGCGACAGTCGGCCAACTTCTCGGGCATGCCCGTCGAACCCATGCTGGCCGCCTTGCGACGGTTCTCGAGCACCTGCTTCGAGGCGACCCGGTTCACGATCGCCGTGGCGATCTTCTCGCGTACGGCGTTGATGTGCGTCTTGGGACCCGAGCCCCCGAACCAGTCGGCGAGCCCCGATTTGACGATGTTGTAGACGATCTTCTCGATGGCGGGTGTGCCGAGTTCCTGCTTGGTCTGGCCGCGGAACTGGGGTTCGGGGAACTCGATCTTGAGGGCGGCGACGAGTCCTTCCTGGATGTCCTCCTTCGTGGCACGGTGCTTGTTCGCCTTGGCCAACTTGGCCAACTTGCGGGCGTCTTTGAGGAGGACGTCGTTGACTGCACGGGTGAGGGCCCGTTCGAATCCGGCCACGTGCGTACCGCCCTGGTCGGTGGGGATGGTGTTGACGAAGGACTGGAACGAGGTGTCGAATCCCTTGACCCAGCGCATCGATACGTCGACGGTGCACTCGCGTTCGACGTCGCGCGTCTTTCCGTCGACGGGCACCCGTTCGGTGAAGGTCTCGATGCCGGAGAGCGAGATCACCTCGGACGCCCGGTCGCCCTCGGAGAGGTCGTTGACGAGGTCGGTGAGCCCGCCGCGCGACACGAACTCGAATGGCTCCCGGCGGCCCCCTGAGCGCTTGTCGTGGACACAGACCTTCAGGCCCGGGATGAGGTAGCAGGAGCGGGTGACCCGATCGCAGATCTCGTCGACGTCGATGCCGGCGTCGGCGTCGAAGAGTTCGCGGTCGGGCAGGAAGCGGACGCGGGTGCCGGTCTTGGTCTTGGAAATCCGCTTGACCTTCCGGAGTCCATGGCCTGCCTTGAACTTGCCATCGTCCAACTGGCCGGCCACGCGGTTGCGGAACGCCAGTTCCCAGGTGTGGCCTTCGCGGTCGACCTGGGCGACAAGACGCGAGGAGAGGGCATTGACCACCGAGGCGCCGACACCGTGGAGGCCACCCGATGCCCCGTAGGCCCCACCGCCGAACTTGCCTCCTGCATGGAGTTCGGTGAAGACGACCTCGAGGGCCGAGACCTTCCGCTTGGCGTGCTCGTCGATCGGGATGCCCCGTCCGTTGTCAGCGACCTCGACCGTCTGGTCGCGGTGCAGGGTGACGTCGATCCTGGTGGCATGGCCGTCGACCGCCTCGTCGACGGCGTTGTCGATCAACTCCCAGACGAGGTGCATCAGGCCCTGGCTCCCCGTGCCGCCGATGTACATGCCCGGCCGCTTCCGCACTGCTTCGAGGCCCTCGAGTGTCTGGATCGCATCGGCGTCGTAGCCGTTGCCGGAGGCCTTGGCCGAGGAGGCCTTCCTGGTGGGCTTCTTGGCGGGCTTTTTGGCGGTGTTGCTGGAGGGTGTCCTGGACGCCATCGTCACCACCTTGCCGGGCCTAGGTCGAGGACCTGGCGCTCGGTTGTCGAACTCGAGAGGTCGCGACGGGTGGGCTCGAGCAGCAACGGCACGGGGGACGGGTCGGTCTTCTTCGGGTTGTCGTCGGCGGCCATGACAGCGAGGAGACGGAGCGGTTGCCCGATTCTGGCAAGGACGAGCGCCGATCCATCCGCGGCCTTCCCGACGCGGATGCCGATGCCGCCGCGGCCCTTGCTTTCGAAGTCGGAGATCGCCGTGGCCTTGGCGCTGCAGTCGTCGCCGATCGTGAAGAGCAGGTCGTCGCCGAGCACAGGTCCGGCACCGATGACCGTGGAGCCGGGCCGTAGCTTCATCCCCGTCACTCCGCCGGCACCGCGTCCCTGGATGCTGATGCCGTTGGCCGGGGTTCGCAGCACCTGGCCGTCGCTTGCGATGATCACCACGTCGACGTCTGCCGGAGTGCAGAAGGCTGCGGCCACCCGGTCGCTCGACTTGAGGGACATCAGGGTCCTGCCGGGCTTGGTCTCGCGAACCTCGTCGAGGCTGAGGCGCTTGGCGACGCCCTCGGCGGTGACCAGCACGAGGTGTTCGTCGCCTCCGGCGACCACTGTGTGGATGGACTCACCCCGGTTGGTGCCGAACACCTGGGCGGCGCCACCACCCCGCGTGCGACCGGTGGCCTCACCGAGTTCGGCGGCCAGCACCTGCAGGGCGCGGCCGTCGGAGGTGACGGCCGTGATCCGTTCAGCGGTACGGGTGACGAGCGACGCCACCAGCACGTCGTGCCGGCCGGGGGTGGCCCGCCTGGCGCCGTCGATCCGGAGTCGGCCGATCTGACCCGACGTCGAGAGTGTGACCACGCAGGCCTCGTCGACGACGTCGTCGGCGACCTCGGTGGCCTCGAAGACCGGGAGGTCGTCGGGGTGGACGATCTCGGTGCGGCGGGGCCGTCCGAACCGGTCGACCGCCTCACCGAGTTCCTGGAGCACGGTGGTGCGCTGGCGGTCCTTCGACTTCAGCAACTTCTGCAGGTCGGCGATGGTCGCCGCCTGTTCGTCGCGCTCCTCTTCGATGCGGAGCTTTTCGAGGGCGGTGAGGCGCTTGAGCGGCATGTCCAGGATGTGGTCCGTCTGCACCTGACTCAGCGAGAAGCGCTTCATGAGGGCCTTGCGGGCTGCGGCCGTGTCCTCGGAGCCGCGGATGATGGCGACGACCTCGTCGATGGCGTCGAGGGCGGTCAACAGGCCCTCGATGATGTGGAGCCGGTCCTCGGCGCGCTTCAGCCGGTGCCGGGTGCGTCGGACGAGGACCTCGAGGCGGTGGTCGACGTAGTGCCTGCAGAGGTCGCCGAATCCGAGGGTGTGGGGCACCCCATCGACGAGGACCACGTTGTTGATGCCGAACGTCTCCTCGAGTGGGGTGAGTCGGTAGAGCTCGCCGAGGACGGCCTGGGGGTTGTGTCCCTTGCGCACGAGGATCTGGATCCGAAGTCCGGTGGACCGGTCGGTCAGGTTCTTGAAGTCGTCGACGCCGACAAGGCGCCCGGCCTCATTGAGTTCCTTGAGCTTGGCGATGATCCGTTCGGGACCGACGAGGTAGGGAAGTTCCGTGACGACGATCGCCTGCCTGTCGCGGCCGATCGATTCGACCTCGGCCCGGGCCCGGATTCGGAGGCTGCCGCGGCCGGTCTCGTAGGCCTCACGGATGCCGTCGTCGACGACGATGCCGCCACTCGGGAAGTCGGGTCCGGGACAGAGGGCCAGGAGTTCGTCGTTCGTCGGCCTGGGCCGGCGCTTGGTCATCACCAACTTGATGGCGGCGTACAACTCGTCGAGGTTGTGGGTCGGCATGTTGGTCGCCATGCCGACTGCGATACCCGTGGTGCCGTTGAGCAGCAGGCCGGGGAGCAGGGCGGGAAGGACGACGGGCTCCTCCGATTCGCCGTCGTAGGTGGGGCGGAAGTCGACGGTGCCCTCGTCGAGTTCCCGGACCATGGCCATGGCGGCCTCGCTCAACCGGCACTCGGTGTAGCGGGGGGCGGCGGGTGGGTCGTCGAGGGACCCGAAGTTGCCCTGTGGGTCGACGAACGTGATCCCGCGGGAGAAGTCCTGGCCCATGCGGACCAGGGCGTCGTAGATGGCGGTGTCGCCGTGGGGGTGGTAGCGGCCCATCGTGTCGCCCACGATGCGGGCGCTCTTGCGGTGCGGTGTGTCGGGCCGGACTCCCATGCGCAGCATGGAGTAGAGAATGCGTCGCTGTACGGGCTTGAGGCCGTCGCGGACATCGGGAATCGCACGCGAGGTGATGACCGAGAGCGAGTAGGCGAGGAACGACGTGCGCATCTCCTCGGCGACCGGGACGTCGATGACCTCCCGGGCGAAGGGAGCCTCGTCGTCGAGCAGTTTCTGCTGCTGGGCCATCGTGCTGGGATCCTCGGATTCGGGTGCGCTCGGGGGCGGATGCGTCGTCGTTCAACTACTCACGACAGCATGCCGGGGCCCTGTGACAGGCCCCGCATGCCGTCGCGTCGACGGTAGTCGGAGGCACCGGGGAGCCGGGGTATGCCCTCTGGTCCGGTCGTCGTCCGCCGCCCGTGGCTCAGACCCGGGAGCGGCAGCGGGCCAGTCCGGCCACCAGTTCGTCGATGGCGTCGAGGAGTGTGGCGCCGCCCACGTTGCGCATGCGTGCGATGTCGCCGGCTGACCACTGGTGGTCGATCGCCGTCGGGGGAAGTCCGGCGGCCCGCCAGGTCTCGCCGACCACGCGCAGCGCCTGGTCGGCACCGGGGTCGCCACAGGCGATGACGATCTCGGCGGCCTCGTCCAGGTCGAAGGGGACGCCGATGCCCTTGTCCAGGGTGCCGAGGCGAAAGCGCAGTACCTCAGCGGCGATCCTGGTGTGGTTCATCGGCTCTGCCGGCTTCCTGCGCTCCCCACGAGCCCGACGATACGTCTCGTCGGTTCGCGGCCCGGGGATGCCCCTCAGGATCGGGCGGGGGCTGGGCAGCAGTCGGCCGGGCAGGAGTCGGGTCGGAGTCCGAGTCCGCCGAGCGACTTCCGCTCCACGGTCGGGTCCAGGCGTTCCTCGAAGAGGTCGACGACCATCGAGGCGAATCGGGCGTCGTCGTCGATCGCACGTGCGCGGACGAAGGAGACTCCGGCGGACTCGGCGCGTTGTGCGGCCTCGAGGTCGAGGTCCCAGGCGATTTCGAAGTTCTCGACCGGCATGCCGAGGGGTGACACGGCGACCGCCCGGACGCCCTCGGCTGCAAGGGACTCGATGCGGTCCCCGACGTCGGGTTCCAGCCAGGGCACGTGCGGGGATCCGCTCCGGGACTGCCACACCACCTCCCATGGGTGCCCGCCGTCGGGGTCGACCCGCTCAGCGACCAGGCGGGCGGCGTCCCGGAGTTGGTCCACGTAGCCACACGTCGCCGCCAGGGCGGTCGGAAGGCTGTGGGCGGAGAACAGCAGGTGGGCGCCTACCCGGCGTTCCTCGGGGAACTCGGCCAGGGCCTCGGCCAGCCGATCGGCTGTGGGCCCGATCAGGCCCGGGTGGTCGTGGTGGGGACGGACCCGGTCGATGCCGGGCGCTCCGGCGCCGACCGACCGGCAGGCGGCGTCGAGGTCCTCGCCGTACTGGCGACAGGTCGAGTAGGCGCTGTAGGGGGAGGCCACCCAGGCGAGGGCGCGTTCGATTCCGGCGTCGCGAATCGAAGCCACGACGTCGGCGAGGAGGGGAGGGGCGTTCCGGTTCCCCCAGAAGACCGGGAGGTCATGTCGTCTGGCCGCCAACTCGTCGGTGACGGCAGCGGCCAGCGAGCGCATGCGGCCGTTGATCGGGGACACGCCTCCGAAGCGCTCGTAGCGGGCGGCGACCTCGGCGAGGCGCCCGGGCGGAACCCCTCGGCCCGCCGTGACGCGTTCAAGGAAGGGGCCGACCTGGTCGGGGCTCTCGGGTCCACCGAAGGCGACCAGCAACACGGCGTCGTAGGCGGTCTCTTGGCCCATGGTCGGTTGGGTGACGACGTCAGCCGTCCCCGACGGCGAAGTGGGAGAGGTCTTCTTCGAGCCCGGACCGAATCGCCTCGGCGGTGGCGCCCCTTGCGGTCGTCCGGGTACGCAGGAGTCCACCGCGGCTGATGCCGGTCAGGCCCTGCGCCCGGTCGACGGCCACGGCCACGGGGTCGCCGTCGACGGCCTCGTCGAGGAAGCCGGCGTCGACGGCGCCGTCGGGGTCGTACATGGTGCCGAGTGCGGTCACCCGGGCATAGTGGCGCTTCGAGATGCGGTCGCGGGCCAGTTCGGTGGCGAAGAAGGGCAGCGGCATTCCGATGGTCACCTCGGGAAGCCCGATCTTGTACTCGCCCCGGGTGCCGACCCGCAGGTCGCACGACATCAGGATGATCGCCCCGGCGGCGATGGCGTGACCCGTGCAGGCGGCCACGACCGGACGGGGGTACAGGTAGAGGCGTAGGAACAGGTCGACTCCCCGTGCGAGCATCGCCTGGGCCGCCTCGGGACCCGACCTCATGGTCCCCAGGTCGAACCCGGCCGAGAAGCGCCCGGGGCGACCGGCCAGCACGATGGCATCGGCACTCCCGTCGACTTCGTCAAGGGCCGCCAGTAGGGCGTCGATCGTGTCGTTGCCGAGCGCATTGGCCTTGCCATCGTCGAACTCGAGGATTGCGACGTCGCCCTCGCTACGGACGGTCACGACGTCGGACGGGGTTCCCTCGGGGGACGGTTCGGTCATGGCGGCAACTTACCGGCTCCCTGCGGGTCGTTTCGAAGTGGGTCCGGGTGACAGCGGTAGGATCCTGGCATGAGTGAAACTGACACCTACCCCGATGAGCGGGTCGACCAGTTGATGACTGTCACCGAAGCAGCGCTCGCCAAGGTCCTCGAAGTCCGGAACGAGGAGGACGATCCCGCCGGGTTGGCCCTGCGCGTTTCGATCACCGGTTCCCAGGGCGTCGACTACGTCTACGACCTGGCCTTCTTCGAGATCGCTGCCGCCCCGGAGGACGACGTCCGTTGGGAGGTCGACGACCTCTCCTTCCTGATCCCGGCCGAGGACCGCGAGAAGCTGGCCGGCGCCACCCTCGACCTGCCGAGCAATCCCACCCAGGGCGGGTTGGTGATCCGAAACCCCAACCGGCCCAACCCGTTGGGCGACATCGGCACCCTCGAACTCACTGGCGAGATCCCCGAACAGGTCGGCCAACTGATCGCCGAGCGCATCAACCCCGCCCTGGCCTCCCACGGGGGCTACGCCACGCTGGTCGGCATCGAGGGCAGCACCGCCTACGTCACCATGGGTGGCGGCTGCCAGGGCTGTTCCATGAGCGCTGCCACGCTGACCGAGGGCATCCGGTCCGCCATCCTCGAGGCGGTTCCCGAGATCCTCGAGGTGGTCGACGCCACCGACCACTCGGCCGGCGAGAACCCGTTCTACAGCTGAGTCGCAGGGTCGCTCAGAGCGAGCGGCGCACGCGATCGGCCACGCCGGCGGCGTCGAGGCCGAACGACGCCAACAGGTCGTCGGGCTTCCCGTGGGCGTGGTGGGCCACAGGAACCCCCATGACCTCGACCCGGGTCCCGGGTGGTTTCTCGGCGAGCCTGTCTCGCACGGAGGTACCGAAGCCGCCCTCGCAGAAGCCGTCCTCGGCGGCGACCACCAGCGGATGCCGTGCGGCGTCGGTCAGCATCTCCGGGTCGAGGGGCCGGATCACCCGCGGGTCCCAGACGGTGGCCGAGATCCCTTCGGCGGCCAACAGGTCAGCGGCGCCGGACGCGGCGGCGAGCATCTTCCCGGCACCGAGCAGGCACACGTCGGTGCCCTCGCGTACGCGTCGTCCCCGGAGGCCGGAGCCGGTCTCGTCCCAGTCCACGTGGGGAGCGGCGGTCTTCGGCCAGCGGATGGCAGCCGGTCCGTCGCAGAGCTCGAGGGCGTCCTCGAGCATCTGCTGGAGTTCCTGGTACGACGACGGGGCGAAGATCGTCATCCCTGGGACCTTCGAGAGCAGCACGAGGTCGAGCAGGCCGTGGTGTGACGGGCCGTCGTCGCCGGTGATTCCGGCCCGGTCGAGGCAGAAGACCACCGGCTGCCCGTGGAGGGCGACGTCGAGGTTGACCTGGTCGATCGCCCGCGTGAGGAAGGTCGAGTAGAGGACCAGCACCGGCCGTAGCCCCCCCATCGCCATGCCCGCTGCCGAGGTGACGGCGTGCTGTTCGGCGATGCCGACGTCGAAGCAGCGGTCCGGGAACCGCTCGCGGAACGGCAGCAGGCCGGTCGAGTCGGGCATGGCGGCAGTGATGGCGACCAGCTCGGGGCGCGACTCGGCGGCCTTCAACAGTGCCTCGGTGAAGGCCTCGGTGTAGCTGCCGGGCTTGATCCCTGAGGTGTCGTGCATGTGCTTGATCGGGTCGAGCTCGGCCGGTTCGTAGCCGCGTCCCTTCTGGGTGAGGACGTGGACGACGACGGGGCCGTCGAACGCCTTGGCATTGTCGAGGGCCGCTTCGATCTCGCCGATGTCGTGGCCGTCGAACGGGCCGAGGTAGTGGACGCCGAGGGTCTCGAAGAACGCCGTCGGTTCGAGCATCTCGCGGATGGCGGCCTTGGTGGCGCTGATGCCCCGCTCGGCGAGCTCGCCGACCCAGGGCAGGTTCTCGGCCAATTCCTCGAGGCGCTTCTGGCGGCGCATGTAGGTGGGGTTCGACCGGATCCGGATGAGGCTCTCGGAGAGCCGGCCGACGGTCGGGGCGTAGGAACGGCCATTGTCGTTGAGGAGGATCGTGACGCCGAGGCCGCTGTGCCCGAGGTTGTTGAGTCCCTCGAAGGCCATGCCGCCGGTCATGCCGCCGTCGCCGATGACGGCGACGACCCGGCGACCGCTGCCGCTGGCGGCCTGGGCGGTGGCCAGCCCGTGCGCGTACGAGAGCACGGTCGAGGCGTGCGAGTTCTCAATCCAGTCATGGGCCGACTCGGAGCGGGAGGGATACCCCGACAGGCCGCCGGGTTGTCGCAGCGTGTCGAAGTCGGTGAGGCGGCCGGTCAGCATCTTGTGGACGTAGGCCTGGTGGCCGGTGTCCCAGAGGATGATGTCGTGGGGGCTGTCGAAGGTGCGGTGCAGGGCGATCGTCAACTCGACGGCGCCGAGGTTGGAGCCCAGGTGTCCGCCGGAGCGGTCGACCGCCTCGACGAGGCGGGTGCGGATCTCGGCGGACAGGGAGCGCAACTCGGCGGGGCCGAGGTTACGCAGGTCTGCCGGGGTTCGAATCGAATCGAGGTGCAAGGAAAGGGTCTCCGCAGCCGGGGAAGCGCACAACGGTAGCCGCCCCACCCGGCAGATGGTCCCCGGTGGCAGAAGAGCGCCTCAGGCGTTGCGGAAGCTCCAGCGATGCCAGGCGTCGGCCAACGTGCGACCGAGAAGCACGCCGGCGCCGAGCACGGCGACCCCGCCGAGGGCGTCGATCCAGTAGTGGTTGCCGGTGACGATCACGGCGAAGAGGGTGGCGACCGGGTAGGCGACGGCCAGCGCCCGGGTGAACGGGCTTCGGAGCACCGAATAGAGGGCGAGCGCGCACCACGCGGCCCAGGCGAAGTGGAGGCTCGGCATGGCGGCGTACTGGTTGGAGATCTTCTGCATCGTCCCGGAGTCGAACGACCACAGGCCACCGGCCTCGGAGAGGGTGTCGACGAATGGGTACGCGGCGAGGCATCCCCCGAACTCGCCGCAATCGGCCAGCAGGCGGGGCGGCATCAGCGGGAACAGGCTGAAGCCGACGAGCGCCAGGCCGGTTGTGCAGAGGAACGACGATCGCAATCGGGGGTAGAGGACCGGGTAGCGGCGGTACAGCCACGCCAGCGTGAAGATCGTGACCGCGAAGTGGGCGGTGCCGTAGAAGAGGTTCCAGAACTGGAGGAAGAACGTCCAGTCGAGGAACCACTCCTGGATCCGGAGTTCCTGGAACAGGCCGAGGGCCTTCTCGAGGTCGATGACGCGCACGGCGTTGCGCAGGGCCTCGTCGGGCTGGACGGTTGCGGAGCCGAACTGGTTGCGGCTCCACGAGTAGACGACGTAGAAGGTGAGCACGAGCAGTGCCTCGGACCACCAGTAGAGGCCCGTGCCGACGCCCTCCTCCTTCAGGCGGCGGAGGCGGACGTCGAGCCGACTGTCGTCCTGGTTCGCTTGGGCCGAAGCGGTGGCGGTGTCGAGATTCACGACACCCGCTCCAGGAAGCGCAACGTGTCGACGATGACCCGGGTGATCGTGGCGGAGGCGACCGGGGTGTCGTCGTCGGTCGCCTCCGCGCTGAAAGTGAGTCGCCGGCCCTCGACCGCATCGAGGGTGGCGGTGGCCCGGACCTCGGCGCCGATACCGGTCGGCGCCAGGTGGTCGATCTGGACCCGCATGCCGACGGTCGTCTGGCCGGCGTCTAGGTGGCCGGCGAGGGCGTCCACGGAAGCCTCCTCCAGCAGTGCGACCAGGCGCGGCGTTGCGAGCACCGGCACCTCGCCGGAGCGAAAGGCGATGGCGGTGTCGGCGTCACCGACGTTCATGCGACTCTGTCCCTGCAGTCCTGCGGTCACTGGCACCCCGGTACCATACGCAACCGCCGGGAGCGTTGGAATGACCGGATTCTCCGGCGAAGGCAACGGGTGTTGCCGACCACCAGGGCACTACGAGGAGATCTGCAGGCATGACAGGCATCGATGTTCGACCGGGACGTCTGCTCGACCCGTCGCTCCTGCGCGACACGATCCACGTCGCACTGAGGACAGGCGGCGACTTCGCCGAGGTGTTCGTCGAGGACCGCCGGTCGATGTCGGCCCTGTTCGACGACGGCCGGGTCGAGGAATTGACGGGCGGACGGAGCCGCGGTGCGGGTATCCGCGTCGTGTTCGGTGAGACCACCGGGTTCGCACACACCGCCGACCTCTCACCCGAGGGCCTCCGGTCGTCGGCCGAAGCGGCGTCCGCCGCCGCCCGGGATGGGGGCGGGGGAAATCGCACCGTTGTGTTCGACGACGGTCAGGCGCCGCGGCCGGGCGCCGTCGCCATGATGCCGGCCGACGTCCCGAAGGCCCGCAAGGTGGCGCTGCTCGAGGAGGCCGATCGGGTCGCCCGGGGCGAGGACGACGCCATCTGCCAGGTCACCGCCCGCTATGCGGACAGCCGTCGGCTCATCCAGGTCGCCAACTCCGACGGCCTCCTGACCGGCGACGACCAGGTTCGGACGTCCTTCTCGGTCTCGTGCGTCGCCGCCGGCGACGGTGGCATGCAGACCGGCCGCGAGTCGGTCGGCCACACCGTCGGCTTCGAACTCTTCGACCGTGTCGACGTGGCGGACCTGGCCCGTCGGGCGGCCCGCCGAGCCGTCACCAAGCTCGACGCCGTGCCCGCCCCCAGCGGCGAGATGCCGGTCGTGGTGGGCCCGGGCGGTGGTGGGGTCCTCTTCCACGAGGCCTGTGGCCATGGACTCGAGGCCGACCTGGTCGCCAAGTCGGCGTCGGTGTTCGCCGGCCGACGGGGGGAGGTCGTCGCTGCGCCGTTCGTGACGCTCGTCGACGACGGCACGATGGCGGGGGAGTGGGGCTTCTATGCCATCGACGACGAGGGCCAGCCGGCCGGGCGCAATGTCCTCATCGAGGACGGCATCCTCACCGACTACATGTGGGACCGCCTCCGGGCCCGAAAGGAGGGTCGCGACTCGACGGGCAACGGGCGACGTCAGAGCTATCAGCACCTCCCGATGGTCCGGATGACCAACACCTTCCTTGCTGCGGGAGACGCCGACCCGGACGAAATCCTGGCCGACACCGAGCGGGGCGTGTACGTGGCCCAGTTGGGCGGCGGTCAGGTCAACACCGCCACCGGCGACTTCGTCTTCGGCATGACCGAGGCGTACCTGATCGAGAACGGCCGGATCACGGCGCCGATCCGTGAGGGCAACCTCATCGGCAACGGCCCCGACGTGCTGCGCGACATCGACGTCATCGCCGGTGACTTCGCCATGGGCTCGCCGGGGACCTGCGGCAAGGACGGCCAGGGGGTGCCCGTCGGCGACGGCACGCCGACCCTGCGGGTGACCCGCCTGACGGTCGGTGGCACGGCGGCCTGAGGTGGCACACCTCCCGGACACGTCGGCGGCCTGAGGTGCCCGAACTCCTCGACATCGTCGACCACGTCCTCGCTTGGGCGGACGACGGCGAGCAGGTCGAGGTCTGCGCGGTCCACGAGCGCGAGACCGAGGTGCGCGCCTACGAGCGACAGGTCGAGGCGCTGACCGTGGCCGAGTCGCAGGGCATCGGCATCCGGGTCGTGCGGGACGGCCGGCAGGGATTCGCCCACGCCGGAACCCTCGACCTCGACGTCCTCGCCGAGACGCTGGCGGAGGCCCGCGACAACGTCGCCTTCGCAACACCGGACGAGTGGTGCGCCGTGGCCGAACCGGATGGTGTCGCCCCCGTCGAACTCGACCTCCATCGGGCATCTCTGGCCGACCACCCCACCGAGGCCAAGGTCGCCGCAGCCCTCGAGCTCGAACGCCTGGTGAGCGACGCCGACCCCCGCATCGTGGGCGTCGAGTCCGCCGAGTACGTCGACTCGATCACCGAGTCGGCCGTCGTGACGACGACGGGAATCCGCTCGACCAGCAGGGAGACCGGGTGCTACCTGTCGGCCTATGTACTGGCTGGCGGGGACGGCGAGACCCAGACCGGATTCGGGTTCTCGATCGGCCGTGAGCCCGGCGACCTCGACCCGGAGAGGGCAGCGGCCGACGCCGTCGAGCGGGCGACCCGTCTGTTGGGGGCGGTCAAGCCTGACTCGGCGCGCCTGACGGTCGTCCTCGACCCCTGGGTGAGCGCACAGTTCCTCGGGATCGTGGGGTCCACGCTCAACGGCGAGAGCGTCCTCAAGGGCCGTTCGCTGTTCGCCGACCGGCTCGGTGAGGAGGTCGGCGCCTCTTCGCTGACCCTCGTCGACGACCCGACCAATGTCGCTGCGTTCACGGCGACGGCCTCCGATGGGGAGGGCCTGGCGACCCGCCGCAACGTGCTGGTCGAGGACGGTCGCCTCCTGCGCTTCGTGCACAACAACTACACGGGACGCCGTTCGGGTGGAGCCTCGACGGGCTCGGCCGTTCGGGGCTACGCCTCGACTCCGGGGGTGGGCATCCAGGCACTGGTGCTCACACCGGGCACCCGGACCCAGGCCGAGATTGTGGCCGATGTGGCCGACGGCCTGCTCGTCCAGGGCGTGAGCGGTCTGCACTCCGGAGTCAATCCCGTGAGTGGCGACTTCTCCACCGGCGCTGAGGGCCTCCGCATCCGGGAGGGAGCACTGGCTGAGCCCGTTCGCGAGTTCACGATCGCCTCGACCATCCAGAAGATGCTCCAGGACGTCCTCGAGGTCGGTGGCGATCTTGAGTGGTTGCCGATGCGCACGGCCGGCGTGTCGCTGGTCATCGGCGACGTGACCGTCTCCGGGGCCTGACCGGACATCGGCGAACGGGACGACGATGTCGTTGCTCCATGCACTCCTCCTCGGCATCGTCCAGGGGATCACCGAGTTCCTGCCCGTCTCGTCGAGTGGCCACCTGGCGCTCATTCCCTGGCTCTTCGGCTGGGACGACTTCGCCGGTGATCCGGCCCTCGAGAACGCCTTCGACGTGTCGCTGCACCTGGGCACGCTCGTCGGTGCCGCCGCCTACCTGCGCGACGACATCCGGCGCTATGGCACGGCGCTGCTGGCGTCGGTCGCCGGTCGTTCTCACGACGCGACCGATGCCCGGATCGGAGGGATCCTCCTCGTGACGGTCCTGCCGGCCGGCCTCATCGGTCTGCTGGTGCTGTCCTCGACGACGGACCTCGGTGACCGGACATGGCTGGTTGCAGTGTCCCTGATCGGCTTCGGCCTCCTGTTGGGTGCTGCCGATCGGCGGCCCGGCGACCGGGATCCCGGGTCGCTGCGGGTCCGCGACGCGCTCCTCCTCGGGGCGGCGCAGGGACTGGCGTTCCAGCCGGGCGTCTCCCGGTCGGGTGCGGCGTTGACCGCGGCGCGGCTACTCGGAATCGAGCGGGTGGCGGCGGCCCGACTGGTGTTCCTGATGAGCCTCCCGGTGATCGCCGGGGCCGGCCTGGTGTCGGCTTTCGACGTCCGGGTGCCGTCGGAATGGTGGTCGGCATTCGCCGTGGGGACACTGGCGGCGGCGGTGAGCGGCTGGTTCGCCGTCCATGGGATGTTGCGACTGCTGGCGCGCCGTGGCGTGGGCGGGATCGTCGCCTACCGGGTGCTGGTCGGACTTGCGGTCCTGGTGGTCCTCGTCGTCCGTTGAGCAAGGCTTCAGTCGGGTGGCACCAGGGCGAGCGCAATGTCGCCCCACCGTCGGGCGGTGGCCACCGGCCCCACGTCCCGACGGGGGATGGCGACCGTGACGGTCCCGTCGTCGAGGTCCAGCACCCGGGCCGCACTCACGAGCAGTCGGCCGGAGTTCGTGAGGTCGTCGACGGCATAGAGGTCGACGCGGTCGCCGGGCTCGAGGGCGAGTTGGTCGGACCTCCGGTCGAGGGCGATGGCTCGCTCCCCGGATCGGGGGGTGGAACGATCGTCGGTGGAGAGGGCGTCGGCCGTCGGACAGGCGGGTGTGGACGCTGCAGCATCGACGGCGAGGCCGGTGACCAGGGCGAGAACTCCGGCGGTCAGCCACCAGGCCAGGCGGTGGTGTGCGGCCCACATGCGGACGCGGGCGAGGAGGTGGGCCATGGCGACTCCCGTTGGGAGTGGATGGCGGGGAAGTCGGGTCGACCGGGTCGGGCCCCGGCCGTGGGATCAGTCGGAGGGCCTGCTGTCTGAACCGGAGGCCGGAGTCGCTGCCTTCTCGGGGGTGCTCTTTGAGGAGTCGGGGGTGCTCTTCGAGGAGTCGGAGGTGCTCTTTGAGGAGTCGGAGGTGTCCTTTGAGGAGTCGGAGGTGTCCTTCGAGGAGTCGGAGTCCGAGGTGTCCGATGACGGGCGTCGGGTCTTCGAGGACGCTCCGTGGTCGTTCTTGTAGAAGCCGTCCCCCTTGAACGAGATGCCGACCCCTCGGAAGACCTTGTTCACGGTCCCGTTGCAGGACTCGTCGACGCAGTGGGTCAGCGGATCGTCGGCAAAGGACTGCCGGATCTCGAACTCGGTGGCGCACTTTTTACAGCGGTATTCGTATGTGGGCATGGCTCGGTGGCTGGGTGGATCTGGGTTGGGGGGGACTGGGGGGAGGGCTGGGCGCTCGGGGGCGACGGTTCCCGATGCCGGGTGGCGAGTCTAGCGGCGGTCCCTGAATGCTCAAATCCGCCGCAAGGGGACAGTTTGCGGTGATCATGGGAGCATGACGGATCAGGTCCCGCTTGCGCTGGTGCTCCTCGGCTGCGCCTACCTTCTCGGCACCTTCCCCTCGGCCCACCTGTTCGCAGGGCGCCGTGGCGTCGATCCCACGAGGGCCGGGTCGGGAAACCCGGGTGCCACCAACGTCTACCGGACGGTCGGTCGCCGGTCCGGCCTGTATGTGCTCGCTGCCGATGCCGGGAAGGGAGCGATTGCCGCCGGTCTGGGGTGGGTGGCCATTTCGCGGTCGTGGGCCCTGTTCTGCTGGGCAGCGGCGGTGCTGGGCCACGTCCTGCCGATCACCCGTCGCCTCCGCGGGGGTAAGGGGGTGGCGACCGCCGGTGGCGGCGTGTGTGTGTTGTTCCCCCTGGTGGCGGTCGTCGACCTGTTGCTCTTCGTCGTAGCGGCGCGCCTCAGCCGTACCGCCTCCCTGGGGTCGATCGTGATGGCGGTGGCCAGCCCGATCCTCATCTGGGCATTCGGGGGCACGGGGAGGGAGATGGGTGTCGCGGTCGTGATCTCGTTGCTCGTCCTGGTGCGACACGAGGGCAACATCCGGCGGCTCGCCACGGGCAACGAGGCGACATGGAGCGGGCCGGGTCCGGGCGGCGATCCGGACGGGTCGCCTGGGTAGCCTCGCCACGACTGCTGCCGATCCCCGTTCCCGACTCCCCCGGAGCATCCGATGATTCCGCTCGACGAGGCACAGGCCCACGTGCGTGGCTGCTGTCCGGCGCCGGTGGCCACCACGGCGGCGCTCGACGGGGCGCTCGGGCTGGTGCTGGCCGAGGCGGTGGTCGCTTCTGAGGCGGTGCCGCCGTTCGCCAACTCGGCCATGGACGGGTTCGCGCTCCGTGCGGCTGACACCGCTGGGGCGCCGGTCCGCCTGGCGGTCGTCGGGACGTTGGCTGCGGGTGCTGCACCCGGCCGGGCCGTGGGTCCGGGCGAGGCCATCCGGATCATGACCGGAGCCCCCATGCCGACCGGCGCCGATGCCGTGGTGATGGTGGAGCGCACGAGCGTGTCCGGTTCCCTCGAGGGGGAACAGGTCGAGGTGGAGGTCGAGGTGCCGGTGGACAACCACGTTCGGCACGCAGGCGAGGACCTCGAGTCCGGGCAGGTGGTGTTTCCGGCCGGCACCGCACTCGGCCCCGGACAGGTCGGCGTGCTGGCGAGCATCAACCTGGGCGAGGTACCGGTCTACCGACGACCTCGGGTCGGGGTCATCTCGACCGGCGATGAACTCGTGGCGGACGGGAGTGTGCTCGCCCCCGGCCAGATCCGCGACTCGAACCGCCCGGGCCTACTGGCGCTGCTCGCGGAGTCGGGGTTCGACGGCGTTGACCTGGGCCTCGTGCCTGACGACGAGTCCGCCATCGAGTCGGCCCTCCGTACCGGCGTCGGGGCCTGCGACGCCCTCCTGACCACGGGCGGGGTGAGCATGGGCGACTTCGACTACGTGAAGGTGGTGCTCGACCGGATCGGCGACATGCGCTGGATGCAGGTGGCGATCCGGCCGGCCAAGCCACTGGCGTTCGGGATGGTCGATGGGGTGCCGGTGTTTGGCTTGCCGGGCAATCCCGTGTCGTCGATGGTGTCCTTTGAGTTGTTCGTGCGACCGTCCCTGCGGGCCATGGCGGGACATGTGGGGACCGAGCGGCCGTTGGTGCGCGCCGTCGTCGAAGGCGGGATGCCACGTCGGCCCGATGGCAAGGTCCACTTCGCCAGGGTCGTGGTCGACTATCGGGACGGCGCCTACCGGGTATCCAGCGCCGGCGGACAGGGATCGCACCAACTAACCGCGTTGGCGGGCGCCGATGGACTGGCCGTGCTCCCCGACGGTGACGGCGTTGCCGAGGGCGATGAGGTCGAGGTCTTGCTGCTCCGCTGAGGCCGGTGGCCCGCTTTCCCGGTCTCCCCCTACGCTGTGCAACGTGAAGCGCCTCCTCGTCGACGGATTCGGCCGGGTCCACCGTGACCTGCGCATCTCGGTTACCGACCGGTGCAACTTCCGGTGCAGTTACTGCATGCCGGCCGAAGGGCTTGAGTGGCTTCCCCGTGACGACCTGCTCACCTTTGAGGAGATCGAGCGCGTGGCCAGCGTGCTCGTCAAGCGGCACGGCATCGACAGCATCCGGCTCACCGGTGGTGAGCCGACCGTTCGTGCGAACCTGCCGGAGTTGGTCGGGATGTTGTCGGCGTTGCCGGTCGACCTGGCGCTGACGACCAACGGCTCGACACTCCGCCTCCTCGCCGGACGACTTGCGGATGCCGGGTTGCGCCGCATCAACGTCTCTCTCGACTCGTTGCGGGCCGATCGCTTTGCCGAACTGACCCTGCGCGACGAGTTGCCCAAGGTGCTCGACGGTATCGATGCGGCGATCGAGGTCGGCTTCGACCCCGTCAAGGTCAACGTCGTCGTGATCCGTGGCGTCAATGACGACGAGGTCGTCGACTTCGCCCGCTTCGGACGGGAGAAGGGTGTCGTCGTCCGCTTCATCGAGTTCATGCCCCTCGACGCCGACGAGGCGTGGAACGAGGGTTCGGTGTTCAGCCAGGAGGAGATCGTGGCGGCCATCGACTCGGTGTTTCCGCTGGATGTCGTGGAGCGGACCTCGGCACCGGCCACCCGTTTCCGCTATTCGGATGGGGGTGGCGAGATCGGCGTCGTCGCCAGCGTGACCAGGAAGTTCTGCGACTCGTGCGACCGGGTGCGCCTCACCGCCGACGGCCAGTTCCGCAACTGCCTTTTCGCCGTTGACGAGTTCGACCTCAGGGCGACGTTGCGCTCAGGTGCCGATGACGACGAGTTGTCCAACGTGTTCGAGGGTGCGGTCGCCGCCAAGTGGGCCGGCCACGGCATCGGCCACGTCGACTTCATCCGCCCGGCTCGCTCGATGTCCCAGATTGGCGGCTGAGGAGCGAGGTGGACGATCCGGGGGATGCGGTAGCCGGGGACCGGACGTTCACGCACCTCGACGAGGCCGGCCATGCCCGCATGGTCGATGTGGGCGACAAGGAGCCCACTCGGCGCCGGGCGGTGGCTCGTGCCCGCATCGAGATGTCGCCCGAGACGGCGCTGGCGCTGGCCGGGGGGACCGTCCCCAAGGGCGACGTGCTGGCCGTGGCACGGGTGGCAGGCATCCAGGCGGCGAAGCGCACTTCCGAGCTGGTGCCGCTCTGCCATCCGCTGATGCTGAGTTCGGTGGTCGTCGACCTCGAGGTGGGGGAGTCCCATGTTGTGGTGGTGGCCACGGTCGAGACGGTCGAGCGGACCGGCGTCGAGATGGAGGCGCTCACGGCGTGCACGGTGGCCGCTCTCACGGTCTACGACATGTGCAAGGCACTCGACCGTTCCATGGTGATCACCGACGTTGCCCTCTGGGAGAAGGACGGGGGCCGGTCGGGCGCCTGGCGTCGCGGCACCTGAGCCCTCGGCCTGCCGGCTGAGTTTGGGAAATATACGGTTGCGCGCGCAACGCGCGTAAATTCGCGCACCACGCGCGTGGAAATCCACCATTTCGCAGTGATGGAGCGCTACGTTGAGCGCCGGATGGATGATCGACAGATTCGAGAGGACGAGGGCCGATGCTGATCCTGCTTGGACTCGCCGTGTTGTGGACGGCACTGCTGCTACCACCCATCATCCGACGCACGAGGAGGCCCGCCTCGCCACGTCCGATCGCCGCCCTGTCGGCCTCCAGTCGCCTTGACGCCCGTGGCCTTCGCGTCATCCAGCGGGCAGCCGTTTCCGTACCGGGCGACCCCGGTTCTGCCCGCCGACGTCGCCGCGACGTGTTCTTCGCGCTCGCCGGGGTGGCTGTCTTCACCTTCTTCGGTGGGGTCGCCGTGGGCGGCATCGTCTGGACGGTCCACTTCCTCGTCGACCTGGCCCTGGTGGGCTACGCCTTCCTCGTTACCAGCCGCCACCAACGGGAGTTGGAGAGCAGCGAGGTCGTGGTGCAGTTCCGCCCGTCGACCTCGATGCTGGTCAACGCCGGTGGAGGAATGCAGGACGAGGCGGTTCTCCGGCGCCAGGCGAACTGAGCCACTCCGGGGTCTCGTCCCGCGCCCCTTCCCACCGATACGCTCCATCCCCCGCGGGGGTGTAGCTCAGTCGGCTAGAGCGCTACGTTCGCAACGTAGAAGTCGTGGGTTCGATTCCCATCACCTCCACCACAGGCCCGGTCCGCCGTCGTCAGCCGCCCTGATCCGCCTCGACCGCCTTCATCAGCCGTTCGGGGAGGTCGGGGACCTCCGTCCGGACCTGTGACCAACTGGGGCTGCGCGAGTCGGCGTTCGGGTCGGCCAGGAATTGTGCGCCGGCCTCGATCACGGCCCGGGCGAACACCTCGACGGCGCCCTCCTCCCGGTGGCGGTCGTGGACGAGGCCGTTGATTGCGGCGTCGTTCCCGTACTTGTCGACGAGGTCGAGGGCTGCCTGCGTATAGGTGGCGTCGAGGCTCTGGAACCCCTCATGGGTCAGGACGGTTCCCGATGCGGCGAGTCGGGCGAAGAGGGAACGGGCCGTGTCGATGCTCATCTTGTGAAGGCCGCTTCCGGCGTCGTCGGGGGACAGACCCTGGTGCTTGTGGTCGTAGCGGTCGGCGATGTCGACCTGGCAGACCTGCGCCGTGGTGTAGCGGCGGTACACCTCGGCGAGCAGGCCGATCTCGAGGCCCCAGTCGGCCGGGATGCGTAGGGTGCGGACGAGGTCGGCGTGCATGGCGTACTCGCCGCCGAGCGGGTAGCGGAAGCTGTCGAGGTAGTCGAGGAAGTCGCTGCGGCCGAACGCCAGCCCGAGCGCCCGCACCAGCGGCGTGATGAAAAGGCGGCTCACCCGACCGTAGAGCCGGTCGCCACCCTGGCTTGCGGAGACGTCGGAGCCGCTGGACGCGGCCGAGGCCCGGTAGTAGTAGCCCTTGCTGAATGCGTACTCGAAGGAAGGGTGCGCGACCGGGTAGAGCAGGCGGGCGACCATGCGGCGGTCATAGGTGCGCACGTCGGCGTCGTGGAGTGCCACCGTCTCGGCGCGACCCGATGCCAGGAAGTAGCCGAGGCAGTACCAGACGTTCGAGCCCTTGCCGGGTTGCGTGGGAGCGAGCCCATGGGTCGCCAACTCAGCGTGGATGGCGGACAGGCGCGGGCCGTCCTGCCAGAGGATGCGATGGTGTTGGGGCAGACGGTCGAAGAGGCGACGTGCCCGGTCGAAGTCGTTCGCATCGGCCTGGTTGAGGCCGATCACCACCTCGTCGAGGTAGGGGATGCGGGCGATCTCGTCGACCATGGGTCCGAGGGCGGGCCCGTCCATTTCGGAGGCCAGACAGGGGATGGCGAGCGCCATGGGCCGCTCGGCCGCCCACGACGAGAGTTCGGCCTCGAGGTCGTCGGTCGGCCGGTCGCCGAGGTCGTGGAGCGTGGTGATGACACCGTTCTGGAAGAAGTCGGCCATGGACTCAGGCTAGGTGCACCATCACGATGCCCGGTGGTGTTAGGTGATGGTTAGGGTCGGTGGCCCGATGTCCGGTTGCTAGGAGTCTGTCTCTACGCTTGGTACTGATGGCCCTCCCACGAACCCTTGTGATCTTCACGCGCGCCCTTGTGGCGTTGGCCTTGCTGGCCGGCTGCTCGGGTGGAGGCGCCGGGTCCGGCACCCGGTCGATCGTGGTGCTCAGCGCTGACGAAGACGTCGAGATCGTCCTGCCGGACGACGCATTCACGAAGGAGGTCGTGACGACCACGACCACGACCACAACCACGGTGGCGCCCACCACCACCGAGGCGCCCACGACCACGGTGGCGCCCACCACCACCGGGATCACCCCCTCGGAGACCACCGAAGGGACCGTTGGAGACGCAGCAGAGTCCGAGGACTTGACGACCTCGACCATCGCCCCGACCACCACGACCACGACGACGACCACGACGACCACGACGACCACGACCACCACCACGACGCAGCCCCCCAAGGAGACCATCCCGCTGGCCGAGGAGGACATCAACCCCGGCCTCAAGCTCATGGATGCCCTCGGGGGCTTCAACTCCTGTCTCGCCGAGGAGGGGTTCGAGTTCATGGGCCTTCCCAACGAGGAGGCCGGAGCGGGTGCCCTCGTCAACAGTCCCGACTACCTCGAGGCCCTTGGCCTCTGCAATAGCCGCACCGGTATTGGCGACGCATTCCAGGAGTTTGAGGCCGCACGGAGCGACCTCACACCGCAGCAGATCCGGGAGGACAACGAGGACTTCATCCTCCTGACCGAGTGCCTGCGCCAGAAGGGTTGGACGATCGGTGAACTGTTGCCGGACGAGAACGGGTTGCTGGGTCCCGGTGGGTCTTTCCAGAGTTCGGGCGGCGAAATCAACACGGATGAAATCCGGGACTGCGTCAGCGAACTGAACCTGGCCGCAGATGATTCCTAGGGTTTGTCGAGGGAAAGAGGACATGCGGTCATGAAGAGGTACCTGACGACTCTCGTGGTGCTGGCGTTGGCCGTTACGGGTCTCGTCGTCTGGCAACCCTGGGCGGATGACACCGTGGTGGTCGACCTCGAAACCGATCGGGCCATCGCCGAGGTGGTCAGCATCCGGACCCTGACCGATGAGATCACCGTGCGCGGTGAACTCCGACGCGACGAACTCCAGGTCATCAACTCTGCGGTGGACGGCAAGATCAGCGACGTCCTCGTCGATGACGGCGACACCGTCCAGCCGGGCGACGTGCTCTTCGCCCTCGATGGCCGTCGAGCGGTCGCCGTCAACGGCGACTTCGCCTTCTATCGACGGCTCGACGTCGGTTCCGAGGGACCGGACGTCCTCCAACTCGAGACGATCCTGTCCGAGGCGGGCTACGACGTCGGGAAGGTCGACGAGTACTACACCGAGGAGACCCGTTCAGGATTGGCCGTGTGGCAGGTCGACCACGACTACGGCGGGGCCACGATGGAGGTCGACGAATTCGTCACCGTGTCGCTCGGAGGAAACAGCGCCGGGTATTCGGTGGGCGCACAGAACACGGCGACGCTCGAGATCCGGGCGGTCCTACCCGGCGAGGACGAGTTCTCGGGGGAGACGGGAACGAGTACCACGATCATCGCCCCGTCCATGCCGACGACGACCCTCGCCCCGCTGGACGAGGAGGTCGTCCTGCTCGCCGACTTCACCTGGAATGAACGGGGTGAGCGGGTCGAGATCCTCCAGCAGGTGCTCGGGCTGGAGCAGGACGGGACCTACGGATCCGGTACCCGGGCGGCTCACCTCGACGCCAATCGGTCCCGGGGCCTCTCCCTGGATTCGATCCCCTGGGCGTTCCGGGCCTCAGTGGCCTCGCTGGTGGTGACGGAGGCCGGGCTGTCCGCCACGTTCACGGTCGCTCTCGGTGCCGCACCGGAGTCGGACGTCGTCATCTCGCTGGCGAGTGGCGATGCAAGCGAGTTCGCGGTGGCGCCGGCGGGCCTTCTCTTCACATCGGCCGACTGGTCGACCGAGCAGACCGTCACCGTCACCGGTGCGGACGATCGACTTCTCGACGGAGACCAGTCCGCCTCACTGGTGCTCTCCGTGCTCGACCTCTACTCGGACGACGACTTCGACGGCGCGGTTGATGTCGTCGTGTCGGTGACGACCACCGATGACGACAATGCCGGCTACGAGATCTCGACGGCCGGCGCGGCCGTCACGGAAGCGGGCTCGACGACGACGTTCACCGCGGTCCTCGACGTCCAACCGACGTCGGCCGTGGTGTTCTCGATCTCGAGTCCCGATACCGGCGAGGCGACGGTGTCGGCTTCGACCCTCACGTTCACGGCCGACAACTGGTCCACCGCCCAGTCCGTCACCGTCACCGGCGTCGACGACACGCTGACCGACGGAAACCAGACCTCATTGATCGTGGTCGCCGTTGACGCTTCTGCGTCCCCTGATGCGTTCAACCTGCTCGGTGACCGTTCCGTCCGGTTGACGACGATCGACGACGAGTCCCCCGGATTCACGCTGTGGACCACCGCCGCCGTCGTCGGTGAGGACGGGACGAGCGACACGTTCACCGTGGTGCTCAACCAGGCTCCGACGAGTGACGTGGAACTCGCCATCTCGAGTGCCGACACCGGTGAGGCAACCGTGTCGCCGGCCACCGTCACGTTCACGGTAGACAACTGGTCGACGGCACAGTCGGTGACGGTTTCCGGTGTCGACGACACCGTCTTCGACGGTGAGCAGAGCACGGCGCTCACCGTGTCCGTGGTGGATGCCACCTCGGACGACGCCTTCGACTCCCTGGCCGACCAGACGGTCACCGCCGCCACGATCGACGACGACGCTGCACCGCCGGAAGCAGGTCCGGAGGCGGGAGCCACCTCGACCGCGCCGTCGATAACCGTCGAGGCCTCCGCCACGGAGATCATCGAGGGAGAGCAGGTCATCTTCACCTTCTCGGCGCAGCCGGTTCCTGAGGAGGACCTGATCGTCGACATCAGCGTGGGTGGCGAGGTCACCGCCGAGGACGACTTCGACGAGGTCGACGACACCATCCTGTTCCCGGCGGGCATCGGGGTCGCCGAGCTCGTCATCACGACGCTCATCGACGACGACGTCGAGCCGGACGAGGACCTCGACGTCGGGATCTCCGCCTTGTTCGGCGACAACGTCCGCTACAACGTCGGGGGTCGGTCCGAGTCGACGGTCACGGTCATGGACCCGAACGTCCCCGACCTGCCGATCCTGACCCTGCGTGCCGCCGCCGACTCGACCGAGGAGAGCGGTTCGGCGGACTTCACCATCGAGACACCCGTCGAGGTCGTCGAGGACATCGACGTCTACTTCGTCGTGGGTGGCACCGTCATCGTGGACGAGGACTATGGCGAGCCCGACGAGTTCGTGACGCTCACGACGGGCAACGACTCCGTGGACATCAGCATCACGTTGCGTTCCGATGACCTCGTCGAGGTGGACGAGTTGTTGACCGTGACCCTGGTGCCCGATCCCAACCACTTCCCCGGGTTCGTGGAACAGGCCTATGGGTTGGGCGAGCAGGTAACGGCAACGATTGCCATCGAATCCGACGACCTTCCTGAACTCACCCTCCACGGTTCCGACATCGTCGTCGAGGGAGACACGGGTTCGGTGACGATCGTCGCTGACCAGGCCCCCGAGGTGGATACGTCCGTCAACTACAGCGTGTCGGGCAGCGCCCAGCAGGGAGTCGACTTCGAGGTGCTGACGGGCACCGTCCTGATGCTCGCCGGACAGACCGAACTCGAGATCCTGATCCGCACCATCGACGACGACGTCCTGTTCGAACCGGCCGACATGCTCGTCGCCGATTGGCCGGCCAGGATCGGCACGGTCAACGTGGACGAGGGCCAGTTCGTCCTGCAGGGCAACAACGTCCTCAGCCTCACGGAGCCGGAGTTCACGATCAAGATCTTCGCCACGCCGTCCGAGCGGGCCAAGCTCAGCGTCGGTCAGGTGGTCACCGTCAACCTCGACGCCGGAGACCAGGAGTCCCAGGGCGTCATCACCGAACTCGACGATTCGGCCAGCACGGGAGGCGGCAGCGAGACCTACGAGGGCGTTGTGGAGGCAGTCGACGAACTGGTCGGCGTGGACGGCGCCGTGGTGATGATCGACGTCGTGGTCGAGGAGGTCGTGGATGCCATCGTGGTGCCGATCGCAGCGGTCCTCGCCGAGGGCGGCATCAACCAGACACGGGTCGTGACCCCGGACGGGGTCATAGAGCGCCGGGAGATCGAGACCGGGATGCTCGACGGTGCATACGTCGAGATCGTCTCCGGGGTCTCGCCCGGCGAATACGTGATCCTGGAGATCGACCGGCGTTGACCGGTATGAACCCGAGCCCGATGGGCGAGTCCCTGTTGTCGCTCGAGGGGGTGTCGCGGGTCTACGGCGAGGAGGTCCTCGTCCACGCCCTTCGGGACGTTTCTCTCGACATCCGCGCCGGCGAGTACCTCTCGATCGTCGGCCCGTCCGGTTCGGGGAAGTCGACGATGCTGGGCCTGCTCGGCGTGCTCGACCTTCCCTCGTCCGGGTCGATCAGGATCCAGGGCGTCGAGGTGAACACGCTGCCCGACGCCGAACGGTCACGTCTCCGCGGCCAGGCCATCGGATTCGTGTTCCAGCAGTTCCACCTCGTGCCCCACCTGACGGCACTCGGCAACGTCGAGACAGCATTGCTCTACCGGGATCTGACCCGGAAGGAGCGACGTCGTCGCTCCATGGAGGCACTGGAGAAGGTCGACCTCGCTCACCGGCATGACCATCGCCCGGTCCAGATGTCGGGAGGCGAGCAGCAGCGCGTGGCCATCGCCCGGGCGATCGTGACCGAGCCATTGGTCGTGTTGGCCGATGAGCCGACAGGTGCGCTCGACACTCAGAACGCCGCCAACGTCATGGAGATCTTCGCCGGCCTCCGGTCGGATGAGAGGGCGATCTGCCTCGTGAGCCACGATCTCGACGTAGCCGGGGCCACAGACCGGCGTATTTCCATGCGTGATGGCGAGATCGTCGGGGACGAGTGGCAGGGGTCGGTGTCATGAGGCGTTTTCGGGAACTCGTCGGTGTGGCGTTGGCCGGGCTGACGGCCCGCAAGATCCGGACGTTCCTGATCATGCTCGGCCCGATCCTCGGCGTGGCGGCCATCGTCTCGGCGATCGGCATCAACGAGAGTTCCAAGGGAGACCTGAAGGCGAAGTTGCGCGAGCTCGGCACTGACCTGATCGTCGCCAACGCACAGGACCAGCTCGGAGGCTTCGGCGCCAATCCGCGTATCCCCGCGGAGGCGACGGCGAGGGTGGCGCGGCTCCCTGACGTGGTGTCGGTGTCGGCAACCCTTCAGCTCTCCAACATCGTGACACTTCCGTTCGCCGAGGCCTCCGACTACTACCGGGCCTTCCCCGTGCCCGTCATCGCCACGACCCTGGAACTGCCGGAGACGCTCGAGGTGCCAATCGTGAGTGGTCGGTTCCTCAACGACTACGACGAGTCCAGCGGCGCCAGGGTCGCTGTGATCGGCAAGGACCTGGCCAACGAGTACGGCTACATAGCCAACGAGCCGAGGAGCATCGAGCTGAACGGCATCTCGTACGGCGTGGTCGGGGTACTCGACTACGTGCTGCTCGAACCTTCGATGGACTCGGCGGTCTTCATCACCTTCTCCAATGCCGTCGAGGACTGGGACATCGAGGAACCCGACCCCACACGCCTCTACATCAGGGCGCCGACCAACACCAAGTATGTGGCGGAAGAGATACCGACGGTCGTCAGCCTCGGCGGTCCGGACGGTGCGAACACGAGCGTGCCGACCGACCTGCTCGATGCCCAGTCCCAGGTCGACGAGAACCTCAACAACCTGACCAAGATGATGGGTGGACTGGCCCTGATCGTCGGCGGTGTCGGTATCGCCAACGTCATGTCCATCTCGGTCATCCAACGGTCCTCCGAGATCGGCATCCGTCGTGCCCTCGGCCACAGCCGGAGCACGATCGCCCTCCAGTTCCTGTTCGAGGCACTCGTGGTGGGGGTCCTGGGAGGGATCATGGGTTCCGGCGTGGGCGCCGGCGTCGTGTGGCTGGTGTCGGAGATGCGCGACTACACGATGATCCTCTCGGTCTCCGGGCTCTTCCGGTGGGCGCTGGTGTCCGTCGGTGTCGCCATCGTGGCCGGCCTCTATCCGTCGAACAAGGCTGCCCGGTTGGAGCCGCTCGAAACGCTCCGCCTGGGCTGACGCCCGTCTGCCCGGTGCCTGCGCCGTAGCATCGCCGAAGATGGCGATCGACCTGGACGACTACGGCTGGCCCGGAGGGGCTGTTCCCGAGGGGGGCATCCTCGGTCGCATCCTGCGGGTCGACCGCGGCGAGTGCGACGTGGCGACGGCAGCCGGTCCCGTCCGTGCGCTGTCCGACTCGCAGCGGGCCCAGTCCGAGGTCGCTCCGGCGACCGGCGACTGGGTGCTCCTCGACGACGATCCGGAGATCGGTGCGCTGATCTCGCAGGTGCTGCCGCGTGCCAACACCCTGTCGAGGCGCGACCCGTCGGAGGCGGGCCTCGAGCAGGTGCTCGTCGCCAACGTCGACGCCGTGTTGATCGTCCACGGCCTGGACCGGCCGTTTCCCGCCGGTCGCCTCGAGCGCCTCCTGGTGATCGCCTGGGACAGTGGCGCCGACGTGGCGGTGGTCCTCACCAAGGCTGACACCCGGGCAGGGAAGGCCGCCGACGAGGTGGCGGCGACCATCCGGGCTGTGGCGCCGGAGACGCCGGTGCTGGTGGTCGGTGGAGACGAGGGCCTCGACGCCGTCGTCGCGAGAACCGGGCCCGGTCGGACCGTCGCCCTGCTGGGTGAATCGGGCGCCGGCAAGTCGACGCTCGTGAACGGACTCCTCGGCGAGGACCGCCTCGCCATCGGCGAGGTGCGTGGCGGGGATGCGAAGGGCCGACACACGACCGTCAGCCGCGAACTCGTGCACCTGCCCGGGGGCGGCCTCGTCATCGATACGCCGGGTATCCGGGCGGTGGGCCTGCTCGACACGGAGGAGGCCCTGGATCGGGTCTTCGGCGACCTCCAGGACCTGTCGGCCGAGTGCCGCTACGCCGACTGCGCCCACGACACCGAGCCGGACTGCGCCGTGACCGGGGCGGTGGGTGACGGATCCGTCGATGCCCGTCGGGTGGTGCGCTACCGGGCGCTTCGTTCGGAGTTGGCCGAACAGCGGGTCCGGGACGAGGAGCGTGGGCGTCGGTCCCGGCGGGGCCGCCGCTGAGCCCGGTCAGTTGCCGCGTTCGTCGGCGGTGAGTCGCCGCCGGTCGACCTTGTCGCCGCTGTTGAGGGGGAGTTCGGGCACGATGCGGAGCGCCTCGGGGAGCTTGTAGGAGGCGAGGTGGGCAGCGCCGTGTGACCTCAGGTCGTCGAGCGAAGGGGGCTCGGCCGGGTCGGTTGGCACGACCACGGCGACGCCGACCTCTCCCATCACGTCGTCGTCCCGTGGCACCACGGCGACCTGGGCGACGGCCGGGTGGGTGCCGAGGGCGGCCTCGACCTCCTGGGGGTGGACGTTGTAGCCGCCCCGGATGAACATCTCGCCGGTGCGTCCGGTCAGGCGGAAGCAGCCCCGGTCGTCGACGTGGGCCAGGTCGCCGGTCCGTAGCCAGCCGTCGACGAGTGCATCGGCCGTCCGTTCCGGGTCGCGCCAGTAGCCCGACATTGCCGTCGGGGTGTGGAGCCAGAGTTCGCCGACGTCACCAACGGGGAGTGCCCGTCCCTCGGGGTCGCGTACCTCGGCGGCGATTCCCGGTCGGGGTCGACCCACCGTGTGGAGGGCCTCGTCGTCGTCGGCGTCGAGGGCCGTGGCGAGTCCGGTGCCTCCGGACTCGGTCGATGAATAGCGATTCGAGTACGGGGCATCGAAGCGTTGGCGTGCCTCCCGGACGAGGTCGGGGGGTGAGGTCCCGGCGCCGACGACGATCGCCTGGACGCACGAGAAGTCGTGGTCGTCGAAGTCGGGGTGGCGCAGCATGAGGGCGATCTGGGCGGCGACCCCGTTCACGGCCGGCATGCGGTGGGTGTCGACCAGGTCGAGGACCTCACCGGCCGACCAGCGGTCCATGACGTGGATCGTGGCACCGGCGGCCAACTGCCAGGGGATCTTGGTCATGAATCCGACGTGGGCCATGGCCGTGCCGGCGATCAGGTGCCCGTCACCCCAGGCGCCTCCGCTGTCGAGGTCGGAGGCTGCCAGCAGTTGGCGCCCTCCGAACCAGGCGGCCTTGGGTCGGCCGGTCGAACCCGAGGTGAAGCACAGGCAGACGGGCTCGTCCGGGTCCAGGGCGACCGTGGGAGGCGCCTCGCCGGACGACCGGAGTTCGGCGAGCGGTGGGCCGGAGTCGGGGTCGACCGTCTCGATGTGAAGGTGGTTCGGGAGGCCGTCGGTGAGCCCGGGGGCGGTGAGGACCAGGTCCGGTGCGGCCCCGGACGCGAGGTCGCCGCGTTCGGAGGCGCTCAGGCGGGGGTTGATGCCTCCGGTGGCTGCGCCCAGCTTGGCGGCGGCGACGTAGGCGACGATGTAGTCGAGGCCTGACGGAAGGGACAGGAGTACGAGCGATCCGCGGGTGATCCCGAGCGCTGCCAGTCCGACGGCCGCCTCGTCGGAGGCCCGGTCCAGGTCCCGGTAGCCGAGTTCGTCACCGTCCGAGGTCCGGACGGCGATGCGGTCGCCGTAGCGGTCGCCCGCCTCGGCGACGGTCGTGGCCAGCACCGGCTCAGGTGGGGTCGGGGAAGCGGCCCGGGCCGTCGAGCCAACCCAGTGTGTGGGCGAGGTCCTGGAGTTCGACGGTGTCGCCGTTGGGCCACGGCAGGCTTTCGGGGCCGTCGTTCGCTGCGGCGACGACGTGGGCGAGTGTCCGTCCGATGACTTCTGGAGGGGCTCCGTACTTTGCGATCAGTTCGCGGCTTCGGCCGACGGCCATGATCCGTTCGGTGGCGACCATGCCGGGCTGGGCGTTGAGGGCCACGATTCCCCGGTCGCCGTACTCGAAGGCGACCTGGACGGCGATCCGGTGGAATCCTGCCTTCGAGACGGCGTACGGCATTCCCCAGCCGCCCTTGCCGGGAAGGGCGAAGGGGGCGGCGTAGCCGGCCGGGCTGGTCAGGTTGACGATGGTGCCGCATCCACGCTCGACCATGTGGGCCAGTGCCCGCCGGGTGACGTCGAGTTGCGAGGTGAGGTTGCCGAGTACACGCCGATCGAGGATGTCGGCGTCGATGTCGAGGAAGCGGTGGTCGTTGCCCGGACCCACGTAGATGGCGTTGTTGACGAGTGTGTCGAGGTGGCCCAGGCCTTCGATGGCGATATCGACGGCAGGAGCGAGGCATTCCCGGTCGAGCAGGTCCATGACGATCGGGACGACGTGTCCTCCGAGAGCCTCGATCCGGGCGGAGGTGTCGTCGAGGCTGCCGGGGAGCGCCACGTCGCCGTCGACGGATTGGTGGACGGCGTCGCCTTCATGGACGGTGCGTGCCGTGATGGCCACGTCCCAGCCCGCTTCGGCGAGGGCGATGGCCGTGGCCCGGCCGATGCCGCGGCTGGCGCCGGTGACGAGGGCGGTCGGCCGGGTAGCGGTCATTGGTCCTCGAGGTGGTCGGGTGCGTCGAAGGGTGGGTGGGGGAGTTGTTCGACGCCGTGTTCGGCGAGCAGCGACCGGAAGCCGTCTTCGTCGGCGGGGACGGGGAGGGGGTCGTCGAGCCAGGTCTCGAACATGATGCAGCCTTCGTCCCCGTCGGCTACCAGAGGTCCGAAGGCGGCGCCTTCCTCGAGCACGATGAGCGTGCCGGACGGGCAGTGTCGGCCACCGATGTCGACGGAGCCCTCGAGTACGTAGACGAGGTGGTCGCTGCGGTGGCCGTGGCGTTCGATGATCATGCCCGGGTCGTAGTGGCCGAGGACGACCATCCGGTCGCCGGACCATTCGAGGAACTTCTCGTGGACGGACACCCGGCGGTCGCCGTGCTGTTGAGCGCGAACCTCCTGCCAGGGGACGTCGGATTCGTGGACGATGGAGAGGCGGGGTGACGGTCGTGTCGGGCGTCCGGTGTCGACGACCTGAACGGGGTCCTCGGCGTTGGGCGGGACGTGGCGGGCCATTTTCAGTCGAGGAGTTCGAGGATCAGTTCGAAGGGTCGGGCGATGACGGCCCGGCCCTCGAGGATCGCAACCGGCCGTTGCATCAGGTGCGGGTGGGCGAGGAGCAGGTCGACGACGCCGTCGGTGTCGAGCGTCCCGGGGTCCGGACAGAGCTCGTCGTCGGCCCGTATGAGGTCGGCGGGCTCGCCGGGCAGCATGGCGAGGAACCCCTCCAGCGTCTTCCGGTCGAGGGGTTCCTTGAGGTACTCGATGACGTCGAACTCGACGCCGCGCTCCTCGAGGATGCCGAGGGCGCCACGGGACTTGCCTCAACCCGGGTTGTGGTACAGCAGCAGGCGGTCGCTCATGGCGACGATCCTAGGAACAAGCCCTCGATCAGGTCGAAGTGGCCGCGGCCGGTAGCCAGACTTCGGGGGGCTGTTCAGGTCGGGGTCGGACGTCGTTATCTCGCTGCCTTTTTATCCCTCTTGGCCTGTCGCTTCTCTTTGGCGGTCTTGGAGGCCGGAGTTTTCTTGGCCCGATCACCCTTGTCTTTGCCAGCCATGATGGCCTCTCCAACTTTCTGTAGTCTTCTTGGTGCCACTCGACCCTAATGCCCCCGCTTCGGCGGGGTTTTTTCTTGTTCTCCGGCGCCCCTGGCGGGACGACTATGACTCCCGGACCGATCGGTGCGGTGTCGGGTTCGCTTGACATTGCGGCAACCACATTCCGGAGGCCCCACCCTTGTACGACCTCAAGGTCAGCAGGTGTGGATGTGGACTGTGGTCGCGGCAGGGCCGGTCTGGCCTGTGATGGGGTCGAGGAGTCGGGCGGTGACTGTGTAGGTACCGCCGCAGACAAGGTCGAGGTCCACGCCGTCGGTGAACCAGATCACCCAGGGGTCGCCTTCGGATGGCGTCGCGACGTTCCTGGTGGTCGTGGTCGTGCCGTCGTCCAGTGCGATCTCGACGTACCAGCCGTCTGGGGTGTCAGAGGGTGTGTAGCCGCCGACGAGGACCATGTCGAGGCGGGAGTCGAGATCGGCGATGCTCGGGCCGTCGAGGTCGGCGGGCGTGGTCGGAGCAGCCGTGGTCGGAGCAGCCGTGGTGGTGGTCGACGTGGTCGTGGTTGTCGTCGAGGTGGTTGTCGATGTGGAGGTGGTTTCGGGTGCCTCGGTCGTTGTTGTCGTCGTTGTCGTCGAGGTGGTTGTCGATGTGGAGGTGGTTTCGGGTGCCTCGGTCGTCGTTGTCGTCGTGGTGGTGGTTTCGGGTGCTTCGGTTGTCGTTGTCGTGGTGGTGGTTTCGGGTGCTTCGGTCGACGTGGTGAGAACTGAGCCGCGGATGGGTTCTTCGGGTTCTTCGGGTTGTTCGGGTTGTTCGACGGATTCGGGTTCGGGTTCGGTTGCAGTGACGGTCCCGTCGACGGTGATGGCGACGTCGACGCGGACTTCTGCGACTGGGATCTCGACGGTCTGGACGACCTCGCCAACCTCATCGGTCCAGGCGACCTGTGTGACTTCGGTGTCCGTCGTGATCTCGACTTCGAGTTCGGGGGTGGCTTCCACGGAGACGTATTCGTTTGCGGTGGCGACGCTTATGACAGCGTTCGTCTCGGGGGCGGCTTCTATGACGAGGTTGTCTTGTTCGGCGACGATCGTGAACCGGGTTCCTTCAGGCTGGTCGCTCGAAGACCAAGTCACAGGTGGGCAGGTGCCTTCGCATTCCGGGTTGAACGGTGAGTCGGGTGCTTCGAGAACCATGGTGCCGTCGAAGGCGGCGCTCTGGAAGGCGAGGCGTTCGAGGTCGCCCGCTACTTCAGCGCTGGTGCCGTTTATGGCGACGAGGATGGTCTGGCGGCCAAGTGCGCCGCGGGCGATTTCGAGGACGCCATCGACGCCGGGGGCGGCGTCGAGTCCGGAGGTGACGATGCCGTCGGCGGCGGTGACTGTCCAGGCTCCGTTGCGGCTGGTGATCGCCAGCAGAAGGTCGCTGCCGGTACCCGACCCGCTGAACGGCTCCGGGAACGGTGCTTCGCGCACCGAGACGGGGGTGAGGACCATCTCGCGTGCTCCGCCACTCCAGGCATCCTCGAGATTGTCGGGGTTGGTGCCGGCGTAGGAGAACACCCACTCCTCCGTATCGAGGTCGACGTCGATCCACCGGTCGGCCTGTGGCCAGTTGGGGTCATAGACGACGATGCGGGACCGGGTCGCGTCGACTGATTTGATGGCGATGGGGAGCACGCTGTGGCCGCCGTTGCCGTGGTAGAGGCCGAGTGTGTATTGCTCGTGTGCCGGGTCGGCCAGCGCCCGTTCGAGCTCGCCGAGAATCTGGCTGGGTGTCGCCGAACGCCACGACCGGGTGGCATCGATGACGTCGGCGAGGAACTGGGTGGCGTAGAGCAGCGCGATCCGATGCAGGTAGGCGTCGGAGCGGGGCAGGTCGCCGGTAAACGGTGTCGTTCCGGCAAGGAACCGGTCGAGGCTTGAAACCGTCATGCCTTCGCAGGCGCCGCCCACCATGGCGCCCGCAACCATGTCGATCCAGGCAGTGGCCTCCGGGGTCGGGACACAGGCGCCGTCGACGGGTGCTTCGACACACACGGCGTCAGCGCCGAACAGGGCAACCGCGTCAGCGACGTTGAACGTTTCGGCCTTGCTTGGTGCATAGTTGCGGAACGTCCACGAGTGCGCCTCGAGCTCGAGGCCCAGGCCGGCGTCGACACCGCCCAGGGACGCCTCACCCTCGGTGGTGTCGCTTCCGCCACCACAAGACGCGGCCAGCAGAGCCGCTGTGGTGACGACGGCGATGCCCCGCAGGACGCTGTGTCGTAGGAGGGGGGTCATCCGGTCACCTGGGTGAGGAGGAACAGCAACAGATACGACGCCATGTATTGGCTGCTGGTTTCGTCGACGTTGAAGCTCGTGGCGGTTCCGGTAACCCAGTCTTCGTATTCGGCGGCCGTGTAGGTCGATGTGATGGTGTTGGGGCCGTTGGTGTTCGGGGTCGACTCGATCGGATTGGCGGAGGAGTTCAGGAGACTGAGGTAGAAGTCGGTGATGGCCATGGCTCGACGCTGGAACGTTTCGGGAGTGTCGCCAAAGGCGTCTTCAGCTTCGAGGAGTGCCGCGTAGAGGTCGTCGTCGTAGCCGATGGTGATCGAGTGGCCGACCGTCACAGGTGTCGACACTACAGAGGCGTCACCGGTCCCGATGCTGTTGGTTGCCGAGACACGGAACACGTACTGGCTTCCTGCTGTGAGTTCCTCGATGGTGTGCGACAGGGTGGCGTCGGCGGTTGTTGTGGTCCAGGTGGTGCCGGAGTCAGTCGAGTAGTCGATCTGGTAGGCGGTGATGGTGGCGCCACCGTCGCTGGCGGGCGCCTCCCAGGTCACCAGCGCGTTCTGCGGGCCGGCGACCCCCAACACTGCAGACGGAACGTCTGGCGTCGACACGCTGTCGTCGTTGTCGGTGGTAGTGGTGGCGGTGACGGCCTGGTCGGCGATCCCGTCGAAGGCGTTGTCGCTGTTGTCGTCGTCGACGGAGATGGTGACCGTGGTGTCCTGGTCGCCATCGTCGATGGTGTCGTCGACGCCGGTGACGGTCACCGATTGTGGGACGTTCCAACTGCCCGAAGTGAACGTCAACGTCGGCGTAGACACTGTTGCTTCGCTGGTGTCGGCCGACGAGACCGCAACGACTACGTCGGAGAGCGGTTGGGTGTCGAGTACCACGGTGAATGTGGCGGTCGAGCCGGCTTCGGTGACTGATGCCGTTGTTGCTGACAACGTGAACGCGGCGGTGTCGTCGTCGGTGGTGGCGGCGGCGACGGTCTGGTGGGCGAGGCCGTCGAAGGCGTTGTCGCTGTTGTCGTCGTTGACGGCGATGGTGATCTTGGTGCTCTGGTCGCCGTCGTCGATGGTGTCGTCGACGCCGGTGACGGTCACCGTCTGGGGCGTTGACCAGTTCGCTGCGGTGAACGTCAACGTCGGTGCAGACACGCTTGCTTCGCCGGTGTCGGCCGACACCACCGTGAACGCCACGTCGGAGAGCGGTTGGGTGTCGAGTATCACGGTGAATGTGTCGGTCGAGCCGGCTTCGGTGACCGACACGGTGTTCGTGGACAACGTGAACGCGGCGGTGTCGTTGTCGGTGGTGGTGGCGGTGACGGTCTGGTCGGCGAGGCTGTCGAAGGCGTTGTCGCTGTTGTTGTCGTCGACGGCGATTGTGACAGCGGTGTCCTGGTCGCCGTCGACGATGGTGTCGTCGACACCGGTGACAGTCACGGTCTGGGTGGCGTTCCAGTTGGCGTTGGTGAACGTCAACGTTGCCGGCGACACGGTTGCTTCGCTGGTGTCGGCCGACGAGACCGCAACGACCACGTCGGAGAGCGGCTGTGTGGTCAGTGCCACGGTGAACGAGTCGGTTGATCCGGTCTCGTCGACCAGGGTCGATGCGTTCGACTGCGACACCGACAGGCCGGGCGAGTCGTTGTCGGTGGTGGTGGCGGTGACGGTCTGGTCGGC
>Ga0206681_10000129_pt1 | contig 46214 bp, 35 predicted proteins | sample M150012015metaG_FD_161048 | JGI IMG/M metagenome (GOLD analysis project Ga0206681, IMG submission 161048) | Ammonia-oxidizing marine archaeal communities from Monterey Bay, California, United States - M1 500m 12015 | ecosystem: Environmental > Aquatic > Marine > Intertidal zone | place: USA... | reverse complement strand
GTTCCAGACAGTGATTATTTGTCTAAGGCTTTTAGTCTTTGTCAAAAATCAAATGTTTTATTTATTGCTGATGAGGTTCAGACAGGTATTGGAAGAACTGGGAAGATGTTATGTTGTGATCATCATAATTTTAAACCAGATATACTTATTCTTGGTAAAGCTCTTTCAGGTGGTGTTTTTCCGGTTTCTGCTATACTTTCTTCAGATGAAGTAATGCTTACCATAAAACCAGGTGAACATGGCTCTACTTTTGGAGGAAATCCTCTAGCTTGTGAGGTGGCTATAGCTGCATTAGATGTCATTCAAAAGGAGAATATGATTGAAAATGCTGAAAAATTAGGCAAAATATTCAGAAAAGAGATTAATGATTTTATTAAAAATAGTTCAATCACGAAACTTGTAAGGGGAAAAGGTCTGTTAAATGCAATTGTTATAAATGATGATGAAAATGGAGATACTGCCTGGAATATTTGCATGTCAATGGCAGAGAAAGGGTTACTTGCAAAACCTACGCATGGAAATATAATTAGATTCGCTCCTCCTTTGATAATTAATGAAGAGCAATTAAAAGATTGTATAAAAATTATTACAACTACTCTTAATGAGTTCGATAAATAGCTTTTATTTACTAAAACATATACTTTATTATGAAAACTTACAATTACACAAAATTCTTAACTATTTTTTTTACTCTAATCTTATTTAGCTTTACTTCATATTCACAAGAAACAGATGAAAAGGTTGAAGATGCTAAAGAAGAAAAAGCTGAAAAATCTGATAAGAAAAAAAAGAAAAAAACTTATTCTGACATTGTTAATGACAAAACCATAACTGATACTGGTTTATTTAATGTTCATAAGGTCGAGGATAAATATTACTATGAAATAAACGATAGTCTGCTAGGTAGAGATATGTTAATGGTAACAAGAATAGTTAATATGTCTAAAGAAATCTCTATAAGCCGTCATAAAATGAGTGAGCAAGTTTTAAGTTGGCAAAAATTTGATAATCACATCTTGTTAAAAGAAATTTCATATTCAAATTACGCTTCTGATTCACTGCCAATAAAGGAGGCAGTTTCAAATGCTAATTTTGAACCTATAATTGCTAGTTTTAAAATTGAAGTTGAAAATAAAGATAAAAACTCTGTAGTCATTGATGTTACAGATCTCTATAAAAAGGATATAAAATCATTTGGCTATCCACAATCAAGTCGAAAGAGAAATAAAATAACAGCTTTAGACACTAAGCTGTCATTTATAGAATCTATTAGAAGTTTTCCTATGAATGTTGAAGCTAAGCATATAAAGACATATAAGTCCTCTGAGGCAAAAAATGGTCAGATTTCTATGCTTTTAAATAATTCAATGATCTTATTGGCAAAAGTTCCAATGAAAAGAAGGTATTATGATGAAAGAGTAGGATGGTTTACGACTAGTCAAACAGATTATGGAATTGATAATCAAGAAGCAGAAACTGTAAAATATTTAGACAGATGGCGATTAGAAGTAAAAGATGAAGATATTGAAAAATTTAAAAAAGGGGAATTAGTTAAACCAAAAAAACCGATAGTATATTATATTGATAGAGCAACTCCAAAAAAGTGGAGAAAATATATTAAACAAGGAATTGAAGATTGGCAAGCAGCATTTGAGGCTGCTGGTTTTAAAAATGCTATTCTAGCAAAAGACCCTCCTAGTAAAGAAGAAGATCCTGATTGGAGCCCTGAAGATATTAGATACTCAGTCGTTAGATATTTAGCTTCACCCACTCTTAATGCTAATGGCCCTCATGTAAGTGATCCTAGATCTGGTGAAATAATTGAGTCAGATATAAACTGGTATCATAACATTATGAAATTACTTAGAAACTGGTATTTTGTACAAACTTCAGCAGTGGATCCCGAGGCTAGAGGAATTGAATTTAAAAATGAATTAATGGGTGAATTATTACGATTTGTTAGTGCACATGAGGTTGGTCATACTTTAGGTTTACCTCATAATATGGGCAGTAGTAGTGCATTTCCAGTTGATTCTTTAAGATCAGCAACTTTTACCCAAAAATATGGAACCGCTCCATCTATTATGGATTACGCTAGATTTAATTATGTAGCTCAACCTGGGGATAAAGGAGTTGCATTAATACCATCTCACTGGGAAAGTCCTAATGTTGGAGTATACGATAAATTTTCTGTTATGTGGGGTTACAAACCAATTCTTGATGTTTCTGAGGATGAAGAAAAGGATATATTAAAGAAATGGATTATTGATAAGGAGGGTGATATGATGTATAGATTTGGGCCAAGTGGCGGTATTGACCCTAGCTCTCAAACTGAAGATTTAGGTGATGATGCTATTAAAGCTAGTGAATATGGAATAAAAAATCTTAAGAGAATTATTCCAGAGCTTATGGAATGGACAACTGAAGATGGTGAAACATATGATGAATTAGAATATATGTATGGACAAGTATTAGGTCAATTTAGAAGATATATGGGGCATGTTGCAAGTAATATTGGAGGTGTCTATCAATATTATAAAACATCTGACCAAAAAGGAGCAGTATACACTCATGTAGATAAAAATTATCAAAAGGCCTGTGTAGCTTTTTTGAATCAACATTTATTTGAAACTCCTTATTGGATGATTAATAAAGATATTTTAGATAAAATTGAATACGCAGGAACTACAAATAGAATTAGATCGATGCAATCAAGCTATTTAAACAGAATTCTTGATTTTGGAAGAATGGCAAGAATAATTGAAAATGAAGCTTTAAACGGGCTAAACTCTTATTCATTGGTTGAGATGATGAGTGATTTAAAGGATGGAATATGGCCAGAGTTTAAAGCTGATAAACCTAACTCAAGTGGTATTTGGTATATAAGAAGCTTCCGAACAAGTGATGTTTATAGAAGAAACTTGCAAAAAAGCTACATTTCAAGGTTAGGATATATTATGAAAAATGAACAAGAACAGTCTTCAAGACCAGGATGGGGTGATTATATTACCGCAGTTGAAGTAGATGTATCAGATATTAGATCTGTCACAATGAGCACTCTTTTAGATCTAAAGAAAGAATTAAAAACTGCGGTTAATAAATACAGGGGCAGCATTAAAGGAAGCCCAAAAGATAAAGTAATTAAGAGTCATTTAAATTATTGCATTACAATGATTGATGAAGCTATGGGGAATTTGTACTATATTGAATATACTAACTAATTTTTATGGACACATTTTCTAATACTTCCTATCAATGTTATTTTGATAATGCTGCAACTACAAGAGTAAGAGATGAGGTTGCTGATAAAATAGTTGATGTGCTAAAAAATAACTACGGAAACCCTTCATCTACACATAGTTACGGTAGACCTTCTAAATCTTTAATTGAAGTATCTAGAAAAGAAATTGCAGCTCATTTAAATGTTAATGCATCAGAAATAATATTTACCTCTGGAGGTACTGAAGCTGACAATTTAATACTTAGGAGTGCTGCGAGGGATCTAAATATAAAGCACTTTATATCATCAAAAATTGAACATCATGCTGTAACTCATACATTAGATGAATTGGAAAAGGATTATAATGTGAAAGTTTCATTTGTTAATCTTGATGAAAATGGTATGGTTGATTATGATAATCTTAACGAGTTACTATCTAATTCTAAAGATAAATGTTTGGTTAGCTTAATGCATGTAAACAATGAAATTGGAAATATGCTTGATTTAGAAAGGGTTTCAAATTTATGTATAGAACATAATGCATTATTTCATAGTGATACAGTCCAGACTATAGGTCATTATAATATAGATCTTTCAAAAATAAAAATTGATTTTATTGTTGCAAGTGCACATAAATTTCATGGACCAAAAGGTGTTGGATTTGCATATATAAATAAATTATCACCATTAAGGCCTTTAATATTTGGTGGAACTCAGGAGAGAGGATATAGAGCTGGCACAGAAAGTGTTCATAATATTGTCGGTATGTCAGAGGCTCTAAATATTTCTATGGAGAAACTAGATGAAGAATATAAGTATATATCTGATCTAAAAAAGTATTTTATTAAAAAACTAAAAACTTCTATTAAAGGAGTTAAATTTAATGGGTGTTCTGGAGATATGAAAAAATCTACTTACACTCTTCTAAACATACAATTTCCAATTGAACAGTCTAAAGCAGAAATGTTTTTATTTAAACTAGACTTAAAGGGAATAGCATGTTCTAAAGGAAGTGCCTGTCAAAGTGGAAGTGATGCAGGATCTCATGTTCTAAATGAAGTTTTAAATAAAGATGCATTAAAAAACGTTTCTATAAGATTTTCATTAAGTGTCTACAACACAACAGATCAAATAGATATAGTTGTTAATGAAATAGGTAATTTATTAGATTAGAACTTAAATTCTAAATTAAGATTAAATATTCTTGGAGTAAGATAATTTGGTATTGAAAACTGTCTTTTTGAATAAACATCTCTCACCCATGTGTTAGTTATTGAGTTTTGAACATCAAACATGTTAAAAATTTCTAATCCAACTGTAAGTTGATCAAATAAACTCCTGAAACCATTCGTGTATTTTTTATCATCTCCAACTATCACATAAGAAATACCTATATCAGCTCTTTTATAATCAGGCAATCTGTTTAAATAATTATATGGATTTGAGTAGCTTGGAGCACCCCCAGGAACGCCAGTATTGTAAATAAGATTTAAATACATTTTTAAATCTGGAATATTTGGAACATAATCTTGAAATAAAATACCAAACTTTAATCTTTGATCTGTTGGTCTTGCAATAAATCCTTGGTTGTTCACATTTTCTTCTGTTTTAAGATATCCTAAACTAAACCAAGATTCAGTTCCAGGCACAAATTCACCATTTAATCTTAAATCTAATCCATAAGCATATGCTTTTGCATCATTATTGGCAGAATATCTTATTCTTACATTATCTATAGTATAAGAATTAACATCATCCATTTTTTTATAATAGATTTCTGATAATAATTTAAAAGGTCTATTCCAAATTTTCATAGAATAATCATTAGATAATACAAAATGGATAGATTTTTGAGCTTTTAAACTATAATTAATATTACCACTATAATCTCTTAATTCCCTATAAAAAGGAGGTTGGTAATAAATTCCTGTGCTTAATCTAAAAAGCATATCTTTTTCCCAATTAGGCTTTATTGCAAATTGAGCTCTTGGACTTAAGATAGTATTAAACTTATTTTGATTTATTTTCCATCCATGTATTCTTACTCCTGCATTATAATATAATTTTCCTTTATCATTATTAGAAACTTTGCTCCATTGTAAATATGACTGTAACCTTTGTATTTTTGTTTTGCTAGCAGTCCTTATGTTAGTAAAAGGAAGAATAGGGCCTTGATTTGATTCATATGGCTGTTGGCTAAGTGAATTAACAAATGGTGGGTCTATTGAGAATCCAGCAGAATCAATTACTTCCCATTCAATAATTCTATCATCTATATTTTCAGATGTATATTTAACAGAGAATTCAAGGTTGTTTTCGTTAATTTTATAATATAATTTATTTTCAATGTTAAAAATTAATGCATCGAGATTGTTTCTAGCATGATTTAATTGAGCGCCAATTCCTTCACTAAATTCAACCTCACCTAAATCTTCATCTCCAATACTACTATTTACCTCACCTAAATTATATTGAGCTAGTATATCGAAATATTCTTTTTCTATAGTATTAAATATAGAAGCAATAAATTTCATCGTTAAATTTGTATTAAACTTTACTTTGGTAGATAAAGAAGAAAAGAATGTCTTATACTCATCTTTCTCCTGTCCATCATAATAAACAATTAAGGCAGTAGCATCTTCTAATGTTCCAAAATTTGTTTGTCTTGTCTGAGGTTCGTAATTATATTTATTAACTGATATATTAGACAATAGACTTAGCTCGATTTTATCAGACAAATCATATGTTAAAAGATTTTGAAAATCAATAAAACTAGGTCTATAATTAGTTTTAGTTTCTTTAGATTCAACTAATAAACTATTATCTCTATATCTAAACCCTAGAATATTTTTAATTTTCGAGTTATTTGATATCAAATCAGAAGAGATTTTACTCCCTAATAGGTTTAAATTGATTGATAATTTGTTTTTTAAAGGTTCTCTATACTTAATATCTAACACTGAAGACATCTTATCCCCATACTTGGGGTGAAAACCTCCAGAAGAAAAATTTATTGATTTAATTAAATCAGTATTAATAAAACTCAAGCCTTCTTGTTGACCTGATCTAATTAAAAAAGGTCTATATATTTCTACATCATTAACATAGACAAGGTTTTCATCAAAATTTCCACCTCTTACTGAGTATTGTGTGCTTAGTTCATTTGAAATATTTACTCCTGGGAGAGTTTTTAATAAATTCTCAATGCCCGGTTGAGCACCTCTAATTTTTCTAATAATTTCTGGATTAATATTTGACACCCCACTAAAGTTTTCTCTTGAGGTTGTATTTAAAACTATAGTTGCAATTTGTTCGACACTTTCATTCATTACAGGGTTAAATTCAAACTCCTCATTTGGTTCTAAATTAAATTTGAGACTTATTTTTTTGTAATTTATATGAGTAAATTCAATTGTAATATCTTGATTTGAATCTACACCTATAGAATAAAATCCATTAGAATTTGACATAGTGCCAGAAGAATTAGAAATAATATTTACGTTTTCAATAGGAATCTCATTAGTATCTAGAATTACACCCCTTATTTCAGAACGTTGTGAAAACGCTTTTACAGATAAAAGGAAGATAAGTGTTAGAGATATTAATGTATTTGTATTCACGATTTTAATTAGGTTTCCTATAAAAAGTAGTCTTATACTCTGTTTTGTTTCCAACGTTATCAATAACTTCAACACGTAAGCTATTTTTAGCTTCACTAATGATCTTATCATTGAAATTATACACTATCATCCCTTTTTTAGTATTAAGTTCAAACAGCACCCATTTATCATTTATCCAACCATTATAATTTCTAATACCAGATTCACTATCCTGAATTCTAATTTTCAAATTAGAGAAATTGGAAATCCAATCATTTTCTTTAAATCCAATGGGAGATATTGAAGGATTAATAGTGTCTAATTTTAAAACATATTTTCCTAATACTTTTGTTGATGACTTTTTTCCATCATAAGCATTCTTTGTGTAGTTGTAACTTGTCACCTTATTATTCTCTGAAATTTTTGCTATAAATAAACGGTCTTTTAATGAATCGTTATAACGTTCTGTATTGAAATAAATTGTAATAGGCTTAAGAAGTGGAATAGTGTCTTTATCAATCGTCAATGTATCGTTTTTAAATTTAGTTTCTAGAAATAAGTTATTATAAAATGTTTCCTTTAAGATAGACACTTTAACAGAATTGAATTCTAATTCATATTCTTTGTCTCTCTCAATATAGTTTAACTCAATGCGTCTATTAATTATGTCTAAAGGTTTTTCTGGTTTGACACTGATACCTAGAATAGGAACAATTAATTTACTATTATTACCGTTGGCATCATATAAATTAATCTCATATATATAAGATTTTTTATTCTCAATTGTAATAAAACCGTTATTTAATTTAAAACTATATAGATCCAATAGATTGTTATCCTCAACAAATAGTTTTTGAATTCTTATTTCATGATTTTTGAAAAACGAGTAGTCAATAAAGGTGTTTATGTGTTTAGTTTCATCAAATGATATTGAATCAAATAATATTTCTAATAGATTTTGATTATTAAAAGAAGTTTCTATTTTAAATAGCCCATTATTATTATTTGCTAGATTGTGTTTATCAAAAGCAACAATTCCAATCCCTGTTTTTCCAATAGATTTTAATGTGTCAGAAACATATAGAGAATTAGAAACCTTTCTAATTTTAAGCTCTGTTTGACTGCTATAAAAATCATTATTATCATAAGATTTATAGAATAATTTTTTAAATAAAGGAGGTATACCATCTTCTATAAAAATACTTGCGTTTATCAATGGATTTACAGGTACTTGATTTTGGTCTCTTACTTCAAAGTGAAGATGAGGGCCATTTGTACCACCAGTGTTTCCGCTAAATGCGATAAGCTCCTTTTTTAAAACTGAAATTTCATTTCCTTTTGGAAAAAATTCAATTTCATAAGATTCTCTTTTGTACTGTTTACTTTTAACAATCTTTTCTATTTTGCTTGAGAATTTTTTTAAATGCCCATATACAGTTGTGGTCCCATCGGGATGTTTTATATATAATGCTTTTCCATAACCTCCATGGCTAATTTTAATTCTACTTACATATCCATTAGCATATGAATAAACATTTAACCCCTCAATTCCTTTTGTTTTGATATCTATTCCAGAATGAAAATGATTAGATCTTAATTCACCATAAGTTCCAGATAAAATTATCGGTATATCTAAGGGGCTAGTTATTTCTTGTTTAAATAAGTTGTTCTGAGATATAAGACTATTAGAGATTAAAAGAATAAAAACAAGCCTATGTCTCATGAATAAAATTTTATATAAATATCATTTTTTTAATTGAAAAAAAATTAATTTTTAAAAAAAAATTGAAATTAATAATTATCTATGTTAACTTTGTTGGTATAGTATTAATGTAAGTTAGATTGAACAATATAGAATCTTTATCTAATCAAATTGAAGGAAAAATAACTAAAGTGTTAGACAGGCTAAGCACATTAGTTGAAAGAAATGGAGATTTAGAAGACAGGTTAAATAAAGCTCTAAGTAATAATTTGAAATATGAAGAAGTATTAGAGTCTATGAAGGAAAAGTATAAGGCTCTAAAGATAGCAAATACTATAACAGGTAGTGGCAATAATAGTATTAAGGAAACAAAAATTGAAATTAATTCGCTGATAAGAGAAGTTGATTACTGTATTTCTCAATTATCAGATTAAATAATTTAATGGCTGAGAAGTTAAAAATTAAGCTTTCTGTCGCCAATAGAGTATATCCATTGACGATTCATCCTTCTCAAGAAGAAGGTTTAAGAAAAGCTTCTCAAGAAATTAATAATATGATTAAGCAGTTTGAAGAAAACTATTCTGTTAGAGACAAACAAGATGCTCTAGCAATGTGTGCCCTTCAAATTGCCTCAAAAAAGGCTCAGAAGTCTATTAATGAAGATAATTTAAATAGAGCATTAGAAGATAAGCTAATGCATTTAAATGAATTATTAAAAGAAGTCTAAGTTACGTTCTTTAAACTGTTATAAAACTACCTACATTAGTTTTTTTGATAAACTCAACACTAATACATTAAAAAGGGTGAGTTTAAGTTGTTAAATCGTGCTGAATGTTTCAGATTTTTGATCAGCTTTGTAACCCTAAACCTGTTAAAAACGGAGTTTACACTAAAAAAACTTGTGTAGGTTTTTTTATTAAAAAAAGGAAATATGGAATTAAATACATTACTATTAATAGGGGTTGTTTTAGGCTTAGTTGTTGGATTTATAGGAAATAAATTGATTGAAAGATATAGATCTTCTAAACAAATTGAAGATTCTAAATTAGAATCAAAAAGAATATTAGAAATAGCTAAGCAGGAATCGGAAAATTTAAAGAAAAATAAAATTATTCAAGCGAAGGAGAAGTTCCTTGAACTTAAGACTGAACATGAAAAAATTATTTTTTCAAGAGAGAATAAAATTAAGAGTGTAGAAAGGGGAATTTTAGATAAAGAAAAAGAAATATCATCTCAATTATCTCAACAAAAAGATCTTAATGTACAATTAAAATTAAATTCTACGGATTATGAAAAGAAACTTGAGGTTTTAGAAAAAAGAACTTCTGAACTAGATAAAGCCAGAAAGGAACAAATAAAACAACTTGAAATTATTGCTAGACTATCTGAAGAAGATGCAAAAAATCAATTAATAGACTCCATAAAAAAAGATGCTGAGGCGGATGCACTTGTTTATGTAAAAGAGAAGATGGAAGAAGCAGAAATGACTGTACAGCAGGATGCAAAAAAGATAATTATTGACACAATTCAAAGAATAGGAGCAGAAGAGGCAATTGATAATACTGTTTCAGTTTTTCATATTGAATCTGATGATTTGAAAGGAAGAATAATTGGTAGAGAGGGAAGAAATATTAAAGCTTTAGAATCAGCAACTGGGGTTGAAATAATAGTCGATGATACGCCTGAGGCTATTATATTATCATGCTTTGACTCAATTAGAAGAGAAATTGCAAGAATGGCATTACATAAACTGGTTAAAGATGGCAGAATTCATCCAGCCAGAATTGAAGATGTTGTTAAAAAAACAGAAAAACAAATTGAACAAGAAATTATAGAAGTTGGAAAAAGAACTGTTATTGATCTAGGAATTCACGGACTACATCCTGAATTAATAAGGATAGTTGGTAGAATGAAATATAGGTCATCATATGGTCAGAATCTTTTACAGCACTCCAAAGAAGTAGCTAAATTAAGTGCAATTATGTCTTCTGAATTAGGTGTTGATCCAAAACTAGCTAAAAGAGCAGGGTTATTACATGATATTGGAAAAGTACCTAGTTCCGAAAAGGAAGTTGAAACTCCTCATGCAATTTTAGGAATGCAATGGGCTGAAAAATATGGTGAAAGCAAAGAAGTATGTAATGCTATAGGAGCTCATCATGATGAGATCGAAATGAAATTCTTATTATCTCCAATAATTCAAGTTTGTGATGCAATTTCTGGTGCCAGACCAGGAGCTAGAAGACAAGTGTTAGATTCATATATTGAAAGGTTAAAGAATCTTGAAGAAATCGCATTTGAGTTTAAAGGAGTTCAGAAAGCTTATGCAATTCAAGCTGGCAGAGAGTTAAGGGTTATTGTGAAAAGTGAAAAAGTTAGTGATGAAGAAGCTTCAAATTTATCATTTCAAATTTCTCAAAAAATACAAACAGACATGACCTATCCAGGCCAAGTAAAAGTGACGGTAATTAGGGAAACTAGGGCAGTGAATATTGCTAAATAATTTTTGATCGTGGATGAAATTTATTCATTACTTTAATTAACATCTTATTATCTATATGCATATAGATCTCAGTGGTTGTAATACTCTGATGCCCTAACAATTGTTGTATTGTTTTAAGGTCTGCCCCATTTTCAAGTAAATGCGTAGCAAAAGAGTGTCTAAAGGTATGAGGTGAGATAATTTTCTTAATATTAGCTTGTTTAGCTAAATTCTTTACAATAGTAAAGATCATTGCTCTAGTTAGAGCTCTCCCTCTTCTGTTTAAAAACAGTATATCCTTAAACTGTTCTACAATTTCTAATTTTTCCCTAGAATTATCCATATAACTTTTAATAACTCGTTTAGTCATAGTATTAATTGGAACTAGTCTTTGCTTGTTACCTTTCCCAGTTACTTTAATAAATCCTTCACTGAAAAAAAGATCTGAAATTTGCAATGATATTAATTCGCTAACTCTTAACCCACATCCATAAAGCGTTTCAATTATAGCTATATTTCTTTCTCCTTCACTTGAATTAATATCAATATTTGAAACCAATGTGTTTATTTCCTTAATTGTTAAAGTATCAGGAAGTTTCCTAGAAATTCTTGGTGATTCAATTAATGATAAAGGGTTATTTGAAATATATTTTTCAAAAATTAAATATTCAAAAAAACTTCTTAACCCAGATATTATTCTAGATTGAGAAGAAGAACTAATGGATTTAGAAATAGAATATATAAACTCCTTAATTAAGTCTGGAGAGACTTTTAAAGGACTAATAGATTTATTTTTATTTAAAATAAAGTTAGAGAGTTTTATTATATCATTTTCATAGCTAACAATAGAATTATCTGATAAACCTCTTTCTATCTTTAAATAATTTTTGAAGTCATTTATTGCATTTTCCCATTTCATTTTTTTAGTATATGAGTGTAATTTTTTTTATTAAAGGTGTATAACTTCATCATATGCATCAGCTGCAGCCTCCATTATTGCCTCACTCATAGTTGGGTGTGGATGAATTGTTTTTAAAACTTCTTGGCCTGTAGTTTCAAGTTTTCTTCCCAAAACAGCTTCAGCTATCATATCTGTAACTCCTGCACCAATCATATGGCATCCTAGCCATTCACCATATTTTGAGTCAAAAATCACTTTAACAAAGCCATCTTTATTTCCTGAAGCACTAGCTTTTCCAGATGCAGAAAAAGGAAATTTACCAATTTTTATATCAAAACCTTGATCAATAGCTTGATTTTCAGTTAATCCAACACTTGATATTTCTGGAGAACAATAGGTACAGCCAGGAATATTTCCATAGTCAATTGGTGTAACATCATGACCTGCGATTTTTTCAACACATAAAATCCCTTCTGCTGAAGCAACATGAGCTAGAGCAGGGCCAGGGACAATATCTCCAATAGCATAATAACCTGGAATATTAGTTTGATAATAAGAATTTACTAAGATTTTGTCTTTATCTACAGCAATACCAACATCTTCCAATCCAACATCTTCAATATTGGATTTAATTCCAGTAGCAGATAATAAAATATCTGCCTCCAAAGTTTCTTCTCCTTTGTTAGTTTTAATAGTTGCTGTTACGCCTTTTCCTTTATTTGAAATAGAGATTACTTCTGATGAAGTCATCACATTAATACCCCCTTTTTTAAATGATTTTTCTAATTCTTTTGAAATCTCATGATCTTCTAAAGGGACCAGATTGGGAAGATATTCTACAATTGTAACTTTTGTTCCTAAACTATTGTAAAAATAAGCAAACTCAACACCAATTGCCCCAGATCCAACAATAATCAATTTTTTTGGTTGTTTTGAAAGGTTCATTGCTTCCCTATATCCTATGATTTTTTTCCCATCTTGAGGAATTGTAGGGAGTACTCTTGATCTAGCACCAGTGGCTATTACAACATGATCTGCTTGATATTCGATACCATCAACATCAACAATTTTGTTCGGTTTAACTTTGCCGTAGCCACTAATAACATCAATTTTATTCTTCTTCATAAGGAATTTAACTCCTTTACTCATGCCTTCAGCAATATTTCTACTTCTGGATATTATAGCACCGAAATCACTAGAGAATTCTTTTATATTTAAACCATAATCATTAGCGTGATTTAAATATTCAAAAACTTGTGCAGATTTCAGCAAAGCTTTTGTAGGAATACACCCCCAGTTTAAACAAATTCCACCAAGGCTTTCTTTTTCAACTAAAGCTGTCTTAAAACCTAATTGAGAGGCTCTAATGGCTGTTACATATCCACCAGGACCGCTACCAATAATTATTATATCGTATTTCGTCATTTCTTATAAGTTGTATTATATTAATTAAGATTTTTTCTTAAAATCGATACTAACAGAATTTACGCAGTATCTTTTTCCTGTTTCAGTCGGGCCATCATCGAAAATGTGACCTAAATGCCCATTACAATTTGCACATATAATTTCTACTCTATATCTACTAAGAGAATAATCGTCAACATATTTAATTGCACCTTCTATGCATTCATCAAAACTAGGCCAACCACAATCAGATTTAAACTTTTGATCACTGTTAAATATAGGAGTCTTACATCCATTACAGTTATATACACCGTTTTCAAAATGCATATTATATTTTCCTGTATGCGGATATTCAGTGCCTTTTTCAATTAATACTCTATATTCTTCATCGTTTAATGTATTTTTCCATTCTTCCGGTGGTTTTTTACTCATATCATTGGATTTTATTATTTGAGTAGAATTGATGCTTTTTTCTTGAGAAATCATGTTAATTGAATAACAAAACAATAAGATCGATAGTACCCATGGAGTTTTCATATAAATAATAATTTAATTGGCTATAATAAAAAATATATTCTTATCTTTTTAACCTATTAATTAAACTTTACTTAGCTTTCTGCAAAAGTATCTTAATTATATGCAAAAATACAAAAAAGGGAGTAAAAAGTTATTAAATGCATGGGTTTCGTATGATTGGGCAAATTCAGTATACCCATTAGTAATTTCAACTGCTATTTTCCCAATATATTATGGAACGTTAACTGATGATTACATAACTTTTTTAGGACATTCATTTAAGAATACAGCTTTAATTAGTTATATCACTGCTTTTGCTTTTGTTATATTAGTTTTTTTATCCCCCTTGCTTTCAGGAATAGCAGACTATACTGGAGGAAAAAAATTCTTTATGAAGTTGTTTTGCTATTCAGGATCTATAGCGTGTATACTATTGTATTGGTTTGATCTTGATAATCTAAATTTAAGTTTAATATATTACTTTATTGCACTTATAGGATTTTGGGCAAGTCTAGTTTTTTATAATTCCTATTTGCCTGAAATTGCCCATCCAAAACAACAAGATAAGGTAAGTGCAAAAGGTTATGCTATGGGTTATATTGGCAGTGTTATTTTGCTGTTAATTAACCTTGTAATGATCAATTTTCCGGATCTTTTCGGGATTATTGACTCAAATGGAGTAGTGGCTGAAATAAAAGCTATGAAGATATCATTTATAATGGTTGGTGTTTGGTGGTTTTTATTTAGTCAATATAGTTTTTACTATTTACCTGGAAGAAAGTATTACAAACAACTAAGATTATCTGACAGTGCATATAAAAAGGATAGCAATGTTGTTTTTTCAGGATTTCAGGAATTAAAATCAGTTTGGGATGAATTAAAAGACAATCAAACTCTAAAAACATTTCTAACAGCTTTTTTTATTTACAGTATTGCTTTACAAACTGTTATTTTAGTTGCTACGTATTTTGGAGAAGCAGAAATTAATTGGAATGAAGGAGAAAAGACTGGAGGTCTTATTCTTAGTATATTACTTATTCAGCTAATTGCAATAGTTGGTGCAATTTTAAGCGCCAAAATGTCTGATAAGATAGGAAATCTAAAAACTCTTATCATATTAAATATTATTTGGGCTATTATATGTATTTTTGCATATTATGTTGAAACTTCAACAGAGTTTTATATTGCTGCAGGTTTTGTTGGGTTAGTAATGGGAGGAATTCAGGCATTATCTAGATCTACATTTTCCAAATTAATACCTGCCACAACTAAGACCACTTCATATTTTAGTTTTTATGATGTTTCTCAAAAATTAAGTATTGTCATAGGAATGACACTTTTTGCAACTATAGACCAAATTACTGGCAGCATGAGAAATTCAATATTATTATTTTTCATGTTCTTTGTTGCAGGAGCAATTATATTGATTAAGCTTAATAAAAAAACTACCTTAAATTCTGCTATTGGCATAGATATTGAATAATATATACTGAAACAAATATCTTATTAGTCAATTAACAGATAAAATTATAATACTAATAAGGAAAATAAAACAAACATGTCGAAAGAAACCCTATTTAATATTGACAATTTGTCAGTTCAGGATATTGATGAAAATTCAGAGTTAATTCCTTTGATGACAACTGAAGATGAAAAAGAAATAATTAAGGAAAATTTACCTAAAACATTACCAATTCTTTCTTTAAGAAACACCGTTTTGTTCCCCGGTGTTGTTATACCAATTACTGCCAGCAGAGACAAATCTATACAATTAATCAAGGATGCAAATAATTTCAATAAGTTACTCGGAGTTGTGGCCCAAAAAAATGAAAAAATTGAAGATCCTAAACCAAATCAAATATATAAAGCAGGAACTGTCGCAAAAATACTAAAGGTATTGCAGATGCCTGATGGAAATACTACTGTAATTATACAAGGGAAAAAAAGATTTGAAATAGATAGAATTATATCTGAGAAACCATATATCACTGCAAATATTAAGGATGTTCCTGAAGTTAATCCAGGCGTTGATAATTCGGAATTTAAAGCTATTATTGAATCCATTAAAGATCTTTCTTTAGAGATAATTAAAAGAAATCCAAATATTCCTTCTGAAGCCTCTTTTGCAATAAAAAATATTGAGAGTAATTCGTTTTTGGTAAATTTTGTTTCATCTAATATGAACTTGCCAGTTTCAGATAAACAAAAGCTTTTAGAAATGAGTAATCTACAAGAAAGAGCCATGGATACTCTAAAGTTCATGAATATGGAATTTAAAAAACTTGAAATAAGAAATGATATTCAATCAAAGGTTCAAAGTGATTTAAGTAAGCAACAGCGCGAGTTTTTTCTTCATCAACAAATGAAAACAATTCAAGAAGAATTAGGAGATGTTAGTCATGATAGTGAAATTGAAGATATGAAGAAAAGGGCCTCCAAGAAAAAATGGAATGAAGAAACTAAATTGCATTTTAATAAAGAGATCGGGAAATTACAAAGAATGAATCCTCAAGTTGCAGAATATTCTGTTCAGAGAAACTATCTTGATCTACTTTTAGATTTACCTTGGGACAGCTATAGTAAAGATAAGTTTGACTTAGTGAAAGCCAAAAAAATACTTGATAGGGATCATTTTGGACTTGAGGATGTTAAAAAAAGAATTATAGAGTACTTGGCAGTACTAAAAATAAGAAATGACATGAAATCGCCTATTTTATGTCTTCATGGACCTCCTGGAGTTGGAAAAACATCATTAGGAAAATCAATAGCTGAAGCAATTGGTAGAAAATATGTAAGAATTTCTTTAGGCGGATTAAGAGACGAAGCTGAAATTAGAGGTCATAGAAAAACATATATAGGAGCAATGCCTGGAAGGATAATTCAAAACATTAAAAAAGCTAACACTTCTAATCCTGTTTTTGTTCTTGATGAAATAGATAAGATAAGAAATTCAAATATAGGAGATCCTTCTTCAGCTATGCTAGAAGTATTAGATCCTGAACAAAACAAAGAATTTTATGATAATTATTTAGAGTTAGGTTATGATTTGTCAAAGGTTATGTTTATTGCTACTTCAAATAATTTATCTTCTATTCAGCCAGCATTATTAGATAGGATGGAAATAATAAATGTTAGTGGCTACACTACAGAAGAGAAAATTCAAATAGGTAAAAAGTTTTTATTACCAAAACAATTAAACGAACATGGTTTAAAAAAGAAGGATCTTAAAATCCCATCTTCTGTTATTGAAAAAATAGCAGAAGGGTACACTAGGGAATCTGGAGTTAGAGGTTTAGAAAAACAAATAGCTAAACTAGTTAGAAACTGTGCTAAAAATATTGTAACAGACATCAAATATGATCCAAATTTATCTATCAAAGAGATGAATAAGATTCTAGGTAACCCAAAATTAGAAAGAGATAAATATGAAAATAATGATATTGCTGGTGTTGTAACTGGTTTAGCATGGACTAGCGTTGGAGGAGATATTTTGTTTATTGAATCAATACTATCAAAAGGTAAAGGCAAATTATCTATTACAGGAAATCTAGGAAAGGTAATGAGTGAATCTGCTAAAATTGCACTTGAGTATATAAAATCAAATGCTGATAAGTTTAATTTATCACCTGATATGTTTGAAAAATATAATGTCCACATTCATGTTCCTGAAGGAGCAACCCCTAAAGATGGTCCCAGTGCTGGAATAGCAATGTTAACTTCCCTCGTATCACTATATACTCAAAAAAAGATTAAATCAAAAATAGCTATGACAGGTGAGATTACCTTAAGAGGAAAGGTATTGCCTGTAGGAGGTATTAAGGAGAAAATATTAGCTGCAAAAAGAGCAAAAATAAAAGAAATTCTTCTGTCAAAACAAAATGAGAGGGATATTAATGAAATTAAAAAAGAATATTTAAAGGGTTTAAAATTTCATTATGTAAGTGAAATGAGTGAAGTAATAGATATTGCTGTAACAAACCAAAAAGTTAAAAATTACAAGATATTACAATAATCAATTACAATTAGAGTTTATTCATATAATAATAACCTAATTCTTTTATGAAGAAAGCTCTATTAATTATAGGTTTTTTTATAACAAATAATATTGTTTCACAATTTGCAGGTGAATCCACTTATCAATTTCTAAATATTTCATCTTCACCTAGGCAATTAGCACTTGGAGGAAAAGTGATAACAAACTTTGACTATGATGTTAGTCAAGCTTTATATAATCCATCAGTAATAAATAGTGAGATGGATAATAATATAGCCTTAAATTTCTTTAATTATTTTGCTGATATTAAATATGGTAGTGCAGCATATGCTTATACATTAGATAATAGAGGAAATACTCTTCATTTTGGAATATTATATATTGATTACGGAACTTTTGAAGGTTATAATGAGTTAGGTGAACCTACAAATGACTTTAGCGGAAATGAAGCTGTATTATCAGTTGGATATGGTAATAAATTTAAAGATCTACCAATATATTATGGTGTTAATTTAAAATTAATAACATCAAAATTTGAACAGTATAATTCTATTGGCATTGCAAGTGACATAGGCTTCTACTATAAAGATGAAGATTTGAAGCTTGATGTGGCTTTAGTTATAAGAAATATTGGTGGTCAAATAAAGGCTTATGATAATATAAATGAGAAATTACCATTTGAAGTTGATTTAGGTATTTCACAACTTGTAGAAAACGCTCCAATAAAATGGCATATGACCATTGAAAACATGCAAAAATGGCCAATAGGACTTTCTAACCCCTCTAGACTAATAATTGACTTAGATGGAAATATTACTGAAGAAAAGGTAACATTTATGAATGACTTATTAAGACATGTTATAATTGGAGCAGAACTATTTCCTAAAAGTATGTTCAATTTACGTTTAGGCTATAGTTTTAGAAGGGGGGAAGAACTAAGAATTATAGATGAGAAAAATTTTTCAGGGCTATCATTTGGATTTGGAATTAAATTTAACAAACTTCGTTTTAATTATAGTCATGCAAGATATTCTAGTGCATCAAATATTAGTTTTCTTGGCCTACAACTTGATTTAAATTAATGAGAAAAATTGTAATTGCTTTTGATGGATATGCTTCAACTGGAAAGAGCAGTCTAGCTAAACTCCTATCTTCACATCTTAATTATACTTATATTAATTCAGGATCAATGTATAGAGCAATTACTTATTATGCGATACGAAATAAATTAATTCCATTAACTAAGAAAAATATTAATAGTTTAATTAGTTTGTTATCAGATATTCAATTAGACTATAAAATTAATAAGAGTACTGGATTTTCTGATATTTATTTAAATGGTTCTAATTTAGAAAGTAAAATAAAATCCCTTGAAGTTTCTAATCATGTTAGTTCAGTAGCAGAAATCCCTCAAATAAGAAAACATGTGGTTAAAATTCAAAAGTCATTTCAGCATAAAGAAGGATTAGTAATGGATGGTAGAGATATTGGTTCTGTAGTTTTTCCAAATGCTGATCTAAAGCTTTTCTTAACAGCATCAGATCATATTAGAGCTAAAAGAAGATTTGATGAATTAATTAATGAAGGACATGAAATTAATTATGATGATATATTTAATAATATAATCAGTAGAGACAAGAAAGATAGTGAGAGAAAAGACTCGCCATTAATTATTCCTAAAGATGCAGTAGTTATTGATAATTCGAAAATGAGTATTATAGATCAGCTTAATTTCATCATTAAACTAATCAAATCTAGATTTAACTTTTAGATTTCTCAAATTAGGCAATTCAATTTAATATTCTTAAATTCGCAGACCTTTTGGTAATAAATCGATATGACAAAAGGAAATAAGTATTATTAATCTCTTCTGAAAGTCAATTTACTTAATTCTATCGATGATTTTTCAGAATACAAATTTTTACTTCATGGCTAAGAAGGAAATAAAAAAAGCTGAAGATAATGCTTCAGTAAATGAAAAAGAAAGTAAATCAATAAAGGCTTCTAAGGAATCTAATTCTCAAAAAAACCCAAAAAAAAAGGAAGTCAAATCTAAAACTACAGCATCAAAATCTAAATCAACAAAAGATGTTTCAATTGAAGTTGTTGAAACCTTGGAAAAACCTAAAACAGAAAAATCATCGGATGAATTTCTTAAAGAATTTGATTGGCATAATTATGAAGAAGGAATTGAAAAAGTTGATGAAAAGAAACTTAAAGATTTTGATAAATTAGTTAAAGAGAACTTTGTTGAAACTCTAACTAACGAGGTTGTAGAGGGAACAGTTGTACATATAACTAACAGAGATGCTATAATTGATATTAATGCAAAATCTGAAGGTGTAATTTCTCTAAATGAATTTAGATATAATCCGAATTTAGTAGTTGGAGATAAAGTAGAAGTATTAATTGATATTAGAGAAGATGCTTCTGGTCAATTAATTTTATCCCACAGAAAAGCAAGAGTAATACAAGCTTGGGATCGAATTAATTCAGCTCATGATACTGAAGAAATTATAAATGGTTATGTTAAATGCCGAACAAAAGGAGGAATGATCGTAGATATTTTTGGAATTGAAGCATTTTTACCTGGTTCACAAATAGATGTCAAACCTATTCGTGATTATGATCAATATGTTAATAAAACTATGGAGTTTAAGGTAGTTAAAATTAATCATGAGTTTAAGAATGTTGTAGTTTCTCACAAAGCTTTAATTGAAGCAGATATAGAACTACAGAAAAAAGAAATAATTAAACAATTAGAAAAAGGTCAAATATTAGAAGGATCTGTTAAAAATATTACAACTTATGGTGTGTTTATGGATTTAGGAGGCGTTGATGGTTTAGTCCATATTACAGACCTTTCTTGGTCAAGAATAAATCATCCAAATGAAATTGTAGAATTAGATCAAAAATTAAAGGTTGTAATATTAGATTTTGATGAAGATAAATCAAGAATTCAATTAGGATTAAAACAGCTAAGCAAACATCCTTGGGAAGCTTTAGGTGATGATATCAAAATTGGAGATGTGGTTAAAGGTAAAGTAGTAGTTATCGCAGATTATGGTGCATTTATTGAAATAACAGAAGGAGTCGAAGGATTAATACATGTTTCAGAAATGTCCTGGTCTACTCATCTAAGATCTGCACAAGATTTTGTTAATGTAGGAGATAAAATAGAAGCTAAAATATTAACATTTGATCGAGAAGAAAGAAAAATGTCACTTGGTGTGAAACAATTAACTCCAGATCCATGGACAGACATTACAACAAAATATCCCGTTGATTCAAAACATACAGGTATTGTGCGGAATTTTACAAATTTTGGAGTTTTTGTTGAATTAGAAGAAGGTGTTGACGGGTTAATATATATATCCGATCTTTCTTGGACTAAGAAGATTAAACATCCACGTGAATTTTGTAATGCAAATGAGAATATTGAAGTAGTTGTTTTAGAATTAGATGTAGATAATAGAAAACTTAGCTTAGGACACAAACAACTAACAGAAAATCCTTGGGATAAATATGAAGAGGAATTTGCATTGAATTCTATACATAAATCTGCAATTTCTGAAATGGTACCCAAAGGCGCAATAGTGCAGTTTAATGAAGATGTAAGAGGCTTTGTTCCGTCTAGATATTTACTTAAAGAAGATGGGTCAAAATTAAATACTAAAGAAGAAGTAGATTTTAAAGTAATAGAATTTAATAAAGATTCTAAACGAATTGTTTTATCTCATACTCAAACATATACTAAAAAGGAAAAGAAATCATCTAAACCTGCTAAAAAGAAGAAATCAAAGACTAAAGAAAAAGTAGAAAGCAAAAACACAATAGGAGATGCAAATGAGCAGTTAAAAAAATTAAAAGATAAAATGGATGAAAAATAAGAAAAAGCCTTTCAAAATTGAAAGGCTTTTTTTTTCATTAGTTAATAATGTTTTAATTTTTCTATATTTAAGTATTAAATTTTCTATGAAAAAATCAATAATTCTTAATTCAAATCAGCTTAAGATAACTATAGAAAGGCTCGCTTGTCAATTAATAGAGAAACATGATGATTTTTCAAATACAATTTTAGTTGGATTACAACCAAGAGGAAAATATCTATGTAAAAAAATAGTTGAAATTTTAAAATTTGAATATAATATTGATAATCTCAAATATGGATTACTGGATATAACCTTTTATAGAGATGATTTTAGAAGAAATGAGAAGATATTAGAGCCTAGTAAAACTGATTTCATGTCTGTTGAAAATAAGAATATAGTCTTTATTGACGATGTGTTATTTACTGGAAGAACTGTAAGAGCAGCTTTAACTGCAATTGAGTCATTTGGTCGTCCTAAATCCATTGAATTACTAATTCTTATTGACAGAAGATTTAGTCGAGAACTTCCAATTCAGCCAGATTATAAAGGATTGCAAGTAGACGTTTATAACAATCAAAAGGTCTTAGTTGAATGGAGCGATGAGAGTAAAAATGAATATGCTTATATAACAACCATTAATAATTATGAGTGAATTAAGTGTTAAACATCTATTAGGAATAAAGTATATTAACCTTCAAGATATAGAGCTGATATTTAAAACTGCTGATAATTTTAAAGAGATTATTAATAGACCTATAAAAAAGGTTCCATCTCTAAGAGATATTACAATTGCGAATTTATTTTTTGAAAATTCTACTAGAACTAAACTGTCTTTTGAATTAGCTCAAAAGAGACTGTCAGCAGATGTAATTAATTTTTCATCTTCTGAATCTTCTTTAAAAAAAGGTGAAACTCTAATCGATACAGTAAATAATATACTTTCAATGAAAGTTGATATGATTGTTTTAAGACATCCCAATCCAGGAGCGCCAGTTTTAATCTCTGAGAAGATTTCCGCCTCTATAATAAATGCAGGAGATGGGTCACATGAACACCCAACACAAGCACTCTTAGATTCATATTCAATTAAGGAGAAGTTAGGAGATGTTAAAAATAAAAATATATTAATTGTTGGAGATGTAATGCATAGCAGGGTTGCTCTATCTAATATTTATGCTTTGCAGTTGCAAGGAGCAAATATTATGGTTTGTGGCCCCAAAACATTAATTCCAAAATATTTACATAAACTAGGAGTTAAAATTGAATATGACTTTTTAACGGCACTTAAATGGTGTGATGTCGTGAACATGCTAAGAATTCAGAATGAAAGAATGAAAAATAGTTATTTCCCTTCAATAAGAGAATACAAAAAACATTACGGACTAACTATGAATCATCTAGACCTTTTAGACAATGAAGTTATTGTTATGCATCCAGGACCAATAAACAGAGGAGTTGAAATATCTAGTGATGTAGTCGATTCAAAATATTCGATAATATTAGATCAAGTTGAAAATGGAGTTGCTATTAGGATGGCAGTTATATACCTGCTTGCAAAAAAGAATACATTCGAAGTAGAATAAGAGCTAATTAATAAGTTACTTTGTAATATTAATATGAGGGATTTAAGTAATTATAGAAAAAATTATTCTAGGGATAAACTTTCAGAGAAATATATTCCAAAACAACCCTTTGAGCTTTTTAATATATGGTTTGAGGAATCTAATCAGGATTCGGATAATCATGAAATTAATACAATGATGTTGAATACTATTGGAAAGGATGGATTTCCGAAAGGACGCGTAGTGTTATTAAAATATTTTTCTAATAAAGGTTTTACATTCTTTACTAATTATAAAAGCGAAAAGGGGGTTTCAATAAGAGATAATAACAAAGTATCATTGACTTTTTTTTGGGAAGATCAAGAGAGACAAGTTATAATTAAAGGTATAGCAGAAAAAACAGAAGACGCTATTAATGATGAGTATTTTCAGTCGAGACCTTTCGGAAGTAAGATTGCAGCTCATGTTTCAGAAAATCAAAGCTCTATACTTTCTAATAGAGAATTAATAGAAGAAAAATTTAATTATTTATCCTCACAATTACAAAATAAGGAAATAGAAAGACCAAATTATTGGGGAGGATACATTGTCAAGCCTGTTGAATATGAGTTCTGGCAGGGAAGAAAAAATAGACTCCATGATAGAATCAGATATTCTTTAGATAATTCCAAATGGAATATATCAAGGTTATCGCCTTAAAAAAAGAATCTATTATAGAGCTCTTATGAAGAAATATGCAGCAATAGATATAGGATCAAACGCTATTAGACTTTTAATTGTTAGTGTTCCTCCAAATAATTTACTAAAACAATATAGAAAAATCAATCTTGTAAGAGTTCCTATTAGACTTGGAGGGGATGTGTTTATTGATAATAAGATATCAAAGAATAAAGGCAATCAACTCATAGATGCTCTAAAATCATTTAAAATATTAATGAATATCAACAAAGTTGATAAGTACAAGATATGTGCAACTTCTGCTATGAGAGAAGCAAGTAACTCTAAAAAGATTATCAAAGCAGTATATGATAAGCTAAAATTAAATATCAACATCATTACAGGAAAAGAGGAAGCATCAGTTATAGCAAATATTTTCATTAAGGATTATAATCACTATAATAATTTACTATATATTGATGTAGGTGGGGGAAGCACAGAATTAACTATAATAAATAAGGGCAATATAATTGCCTCTAAATCATTTAAAATAGGAACAGTTAGGATGCTAAATAATCTTGTTAATGAAAACATATGGTTAGAATATAAAAATTGGATTAAGGATAACACAGAGAGTTATGATAATATTTCGACAATAGCTTCAGGAGGGAATGCAAATAAACTTCTTAGAATTTCTGAAAAAAAAAATACTGAACCAATCTCAATAAGTTTACTTAAAGAGATCTATAAGGATTTAAAAATGTACTCATTTGAAGAACGAGTGTTAAAACTAAATTTAAATCCAGACAGAGCAGATGTAATAATACCAGCTACTCAGATCTACTTAAGATCTATGAAATTTTCTAACTCCAAGCAAATAATTATTCCAAGAATTGGATTAGCTGATGGTATAATAAGAAAAATTGATAGTAACAAGAACTACGGAGACAAATTATCTAAATAGAAAGGTTGAAAGAATTTTTAAGTTTTTCAAGATTTGGATTTTTCTTCTTCATTAAATCATACTTGTCTTTATCTGTATAAACTAATTTTTCTTTGATTTTCTCATCAACAATCAAATCTATACAAATATTATTATTTTTGAGATTTTTTCTAATAAAGTCTAATATTTCTTTTTTTTCAATACCTAGCTCAACTTTATTTATTGAATTTGGGAGAGTCAACTTAATAGTATTTTCAAGTAATTTAGGTTTGTCAATTCGTAATATTGATGCAATATTAAATCTTCCTTTCTTTTCCATCATCTCTGAATATTTTTCCCATAAAGCAATAACATCATCCTCTGTATAAGGATTTTCTTCTAGACCAACTTCGGGATATACAGAATTTGATATAGTGTTGTTTTCTTCTTTTTTCTCTAAACTTTTAAGAGATAATCCTGAGTTTGATAATTGTGGAATTTTTAAATCTAACTTAGGTTTAATGTCATTTTTTGCCTGCTTAACTGCCTTTTCTTCTATTACTAAACTGGAATTAAAATATGAAGCAGGAATTATTTTGTAATTAAACTTTTTTTTTTCATCATTATGATTTAATGATGCTAGCTTCATAAGTGTTAATTCTAAAAGAAGATTTTGATTTATACTTTTAGAATAATTAATATCAAAATTATTAGTAATTTCAATGCATTCTATTAGATAATCCACATCTATTTTAGATGAAGCTTTTTTAAATTGTGATTTAGTTTCTTCATCACTGTCAAATAATGCTATAGACTTACTGTCTTTGCTGACTAATAAATCTCTAAAGAATGACCCGAGACCAGAGATCAGTATATCACCTTGTATTCCTCTTGCTAATATAGAATTTGTTAGGACTAATAATTTTGGAATTTCATTATTTATAATTAGATATAATAGATCGAAATAAACCTGATTGTCAAGTATATTCAGGTTTTCCATAACATTTGCAATGGAAATTTCATTCTTTTTTGAGCTTAATATCCTGTCATAAATTTGAAGTGCATCTCTCATTGATCCATCTGCCTTTTTTGCAATGAACTGAATAGCGTTTTCTTCATATTTTACTTTTTCTTGTTCACTTATATTAATGAGATATGAAGATATATCATCAACGCTTATTCTTTTAAAATCATAAATTTGACATCTTGATAGAATTGTTGGAATAATTTTATGTTTTTCAGTTGTTGCAAGGATAAACACACAATGTCTAGGAGGTTCTTCTAAGGTTTTTAGAAAAGCATTAAATGCGCTTGAGGAAAGCATGTGAACTTCATCAATAATATAAACTTTAAAATTTCCTATTTGTGGAGGAATTCTAATTTGATCAGTTAAATTTCTAATTCCATCAACTCCATTATTTGAAGCTGCATCTAATTCAAAAATATTAAAGGAATAATCAGACTCACTAGTAATTTTATCTGCATTTATCATTTTTGCAAGAATTCTTGCACAACTAGTCTTACCAACGCCTCTTGGTCCTGTAAATAAAAGAGCTTGTGATAATTGGTTGTTTTTTACTGCATTTTCTAAAGTCGAAGTTATTACCTCTTGACCAACAACTTCATTAAAAGATTTTGGCCTGTATTTCCTTGCAGAAATTAGATAATCACTCATGTAAATAAATTTACAAAATATTGCTATTTAATTGCAGCTTTATTTCTAATAGTTATTAAAATATTATGTTTTAAACAAATTTAGTATTTTTGCAATGTAAGTTGGTCGCCTTGTCGCTATATTTTATATAGAGGAAAGTCCGAACACCAAAGTGCATCATAGTGGTTAATTGCCACCGATTGTAAAATCAGGAATAGTGCAACAGAAAGTATGTACAGGTAATGCTGTAGTGAAATCAGGTAAACTCTATGAGGTGCAATGCCATGTAAACCAGCTATAAGAGTTGCACGCTCAATGCTGGGGGGTAGGCAGCTAGAATAAATTGGCAACAATTTATCAAGATAAATGATAAGGACTTGCAAAAGTACAGAATTCGGCTTATAGACCTACTTATTTAAGAAAAGCGAGTATTTTTAATACTCGCTTTTTTATTACTCAAAGAAACTAAAAGAACTATCTCCATATGTTCTTGTTTCTTTTAGGTTTTTATGTTCTGAGAAATCAATTTTTTTATAATGCTCTAAGATAAAAGTTCCATTGTCATTTAAAAGATGATTATTAAGTACTAGTTTAATAATTAGATTTAACTTTTTTGGATCTATAGAGTAGGGAGGATCAGCAAAAATTACATCTACTTTAACTTTGTTTTTAAAAAATTTAAACACATCGGTTTTGATTACAGATATATCCATTCCTAGTCTTTTAGATTCCTTCTTGATAAAATCGATGCATTTCAGGCTATTATCTACAGCTAAAACATCTTTAACACCTCTAGAATAGAACTCATAACTAATATTCCCTGATCCAGCAAATAAATCAAGAATAGAGATGTTATTGAAGTCATATTTATTGCTGAGAATATTAAAAATACTTTCTTTTGCTATATCTGTTGTAGGACGTACTGGTAAATTTTTAGGAAAAATTATTTTTTTGCCCTTATAATCTCCTGATATAATCCGCATTTAGAAGCTATTAAGGAGTGTGATGTCAGACTTTAAACTATTGTAAAACTTGCTGTCATGATTAACTTCAGAATTAAAGATAGATACGTTTCTAACATATTTATATATAATCTTATAATTATCATTATCTTCAGAAATATTGCCAGTAATAACTAGTGGAATTTCTTCAGGATTAAGTTTTAACTGATCAATGGTAAATAACAGATAATAGATTACATCTTCTTTAGTAGTAAAATCAAATCTATTATAAAACATTAATTTATTTTTTAAAAAATAAGTCAATTCCATGTGATTATCGTTAACATTTAAGTATAAGGACGGAGTAGTTGTGTTCTTCTCATTCAATTTAACTTTCTCAAGAATTATTGACGAATAATGGTTATAAACAAAAGAGTTAAATTTCTTAAATATATAGTTATTAATATTAACATATGGTATATATACATTCACACATTCATTGTTAAAAATTTTATCATAGGCAACATAATCATTTTGAAGAATTTTTGAATTAAACTTTAAATAACTTAAAGCATTATTCTTATCAAAAAGGGCTTCTGGAACTATAGTTGATAGATTATTATAATGAATAATTTTAACAGACGAGAACCTGTCATTTAATTCATCATTCTCTTTAAACCCTTTTTTTAGAGTCTTTAGTAGTTCCTTAGGAGTGCTATTTTTAGGTAATGAATATTTTCTAAGGAAATCAATTTCTCTGGAAATTAGATCAATTATACAAAAAGAAAGTCCATTCAAGCTAATATGAATGGACAGTTTTATATTAGAAGTTCTCTCTATTCTAGTTTTTTTTTGTATAGTTTTTTGGCCAGTTTCCATTTGTATTTACTTCATCCATAGATCCAATTTTTAGAGATGGGCCATTAACTCCATCTACTGATTGTACTTGTTTTTCTTTAAAAACCAAATCAGAGTTTTGATCATATAAAACAACCTGTTTCATAACTTTTGATTCAAAAACTGGAATATTATTTCCATTTTGATTCAAGAAACCTGCTTTAAGCTCAAATTTAGTTGTATTTCTCTTTGCAAATGGAACATACATCATATTTTCAAATCTTCTATCATTACCAAAAAGAGAGTCTTTTACAGAAACAAAACCTAATGTATCAACTATAATAATGTCTTTATAAGTTTTGACACCTCCATACCTTTTTGTGAGCTCCCTATCTATAATGCTTGAGTCTCTTCGTTGTGTAATAGTAAATGAGTCATTTTCAACAAACTTTACAAGACTATCCCAATTGTTTTCAAAATGATCGTGAATGGTTTTATGTGCTAATTGGGAATCTCTAATGTCTTTTAGATTCTTTATTACAGATTGGTATCTGTAATTTTTAACCTTATCAAAATTAATAACATCTGATATTGAATTATATGTTAGATATGAGAAAATTAAAATAAACACCCAAAGACCATAAAGGAGATACTTTTTTTGATTGTCATTAAATTTAGATCTAACTAAGATTACTAAACCTACTGCAATTGGAATTGACAAGAATAAGAAGATTTTTAACAACATGAACTAATATTATGGATTTTATTACCAGCAAAACTACAATTTTTTTTTATTTGTAAAAATGATTCTTGACAAAAAACATTTATATAAAAATATTGACCTAATCTTTTTAATTGATCTGATTATAATTCATTATTTTTGAATTGATGAAAATAACTGCCTTAATACCTGCAAGACTTAACTCATCAAGGTTTAATGGAAAGCTAATGATGGATCTATGTGGAAAACCGATAATTACTAGAACCTATGATGCAGTTTTATCTACTAATTTGTTTTCATCAGTTATTGTTGTAACAGAAGATTATGAAATTTATGATGAGATTATATCAAATAACGGAAATTCAATATTAATTGAAAAAGAATATAATTCTGGAACTGATAGAATAGCTGATGCCTGTTGTAAAATAGAGACCGACATAGTTATTAATATTCAAGGAGATGAGCCATTTATAGATAAACAAAGTCTAGATAAACTTATTAATATATTTAAAAATGATTCTAAAAATGAAGTTAACTATGCATCGCTAATGAAATCAATGAACAATGAGCAGGATATAAATAATCCTAACAATGTCAAAGTGTCTGTTGATAATAATAGTTTTGCAATAAATTTTTCAAGAAAACCTATTCCTAGTATAACAACTTTAAGTAAAGAGGTTTTTTATAAGCATGTTGGAGTATATGCATATAGAAAGGAATGGTTAATGTCATTTGCAAAATTATCTCCAACAAAATTAGAGACTAAAGAAAAAATAGAAGCGTTAAGAATTATAGAAAGTGGTTTTCAAATTAAAATGGCTGAAACTTTATCTGAATCTATTGGAATTGATACCGAGAAAGATCTTAGCAAGGCTATAGAGATATGGGAAAATAGATAGATAATGAAGATTATTTCAAGATTAATTTTTTTCAAGGTATTAAAATGGAAGATTGCTGGCAATACTGACTTTTCAAACAATTCTGTAAAAAAGGCAGTGGTAATAGCGGCTCCTCATACCAGTTGGCATGACTTTTATATAGGTGTTTTAGCAAGATCAGCAACAAATATTAAGGCAAAATTTATAGCTAAAAAGGAACTTTTTTTCTTTCCAATAAATATAATCCTTAAAATACTAGGGGGGGTGCCTGTAGATCGTTCTACAAAACAAAATAAAGTAGATCAAATAGCTGATATGTTTATTGGTAAAGATGAATTTAGAATTGCATTATCACCAGAAGGAACAAGGCAAAGAGTTGAAAAATTCAAAACAGGCTTTTATTATATAGCTAAAAAAGCAAATGTTCCTATAATTATGTTCACTTTGAACTTTAAATCAAAGGAAATTCTAATTTCGAAGCCATTCTATACAACTGATGATATGAAAGCTGATTTTAATTTTATAGAAAGTTTTTTTGATGGAGTAGAAGGAAAGGTAAAAGAGTTGAGCTTTTATAAGAACTAATTCTCTTTTGTAATAGATTTATTTTTTTTATCATATTACTCTTTCATTGAATGATAAACGTTTTGAACATCATCATCTTCCTCAATTTTTTCTAGTAATTTTTCAATTTCTATCTTTTCTGCTTCAGCAACTTCTTTAAATGTATTTGGCATTCTATCGAATCCAGAAGAAATTATCTTAATATTTCTTTTCTCAAGCTCAGATTGTATTTCTCCAAAACATTCAAAAGGAGCATAAATTAAAATGTCATTTCCATCAATAAATACTTCTTCAGCACCAAAATCTATAAAATCTAGTTCTATTTTATCCGGATTAATTTCTCCCTTATTAACTCTAAAATTACACGTATGGTCAAACATAAAATTAACTGAGCCAGAAGTTCCTAGGCTGCCATCATGTTTGTTAAAATAGCTTCTTATATTCGCTACAGTTCTAGTGTTATTATCAGTAGCTGTTTCAACTAAAACAGCTACTCCATATGGAGCATATCCTTCAAATAAGATTTCCTTATAGTTTTCTTGATTTTTTTCACTTGCTCTTATTATTGCTCGTTCAATATTGTCTTTGGGCATATTAGCAGCTTTTGCATTTTGTATTACTGCTCTTAATTTTGAATTTGTAGACGGATCAGGCCCATTCTCCTTTACAGATATTACAATATCTTTACCAAGTCTAGTAAATGTTTTACTCATTGCTGACCATCTCTTAAGCTTCCGAGCTTTTCTAAATTCAAATGCTCTTCCCATATTATTTAAAAGGGGTTTTTATAATGAGCGCTTTAATTAGGTTATTTCTAATATTAATGTAAATAGTTGCATTTGTTTTAGCATAACTATTATCTACGAAGCCTAGTCCAATAGCTTTCCCAAGACTTGGAGACATTGTTCCAGAAGTAACTCTTCCAATTTTAACTTGATTCTCATCGTAAATTTCGTAATCTTTTCTTGGAATTCCTTTTTCAATTAATTCAAATCCAATTAGTTTTTTCTTAATTCCATTTTCCTTTTGCTCTTTTAAGATGTTATAGCCATTAAATTCCTTTGAAAATTTTGTTATCCAGGTTAATCCTGCTTCAATAGGGGTAATATCATCTGATAGTTCATTCCCGTACAAACAAAACCCCATTTCTAACCTTAAGGTGTCCCTCGCAGCTAATCCTACGGGTTTTATGTTATAGTTTTTACCAACTAGCATAATTTTATCCCAAACTTCTATTAACTGATGGTTTTTACAATATATTTCAAATCCGCCACAACCAGTATATCCAGTATTAGAAATAATAATGTTTTTCTGCCCTGCAAATTCTGTAACTACAAAATTATAATATGATATAGTTGACAGATCATGTGGGGTTAATTTTTGAATTGATTGTAATGTTTTAGGTCCTTGAATAGATAATAAGGAATATTGATCAGAGATATTTTCCATATTAGCTCCATATGTATTTTTTGATAACAAATAATCCCAATCCTTTTTTATATTACTTGCATTAACTACAAGCATAAATTTTTCATCATACAGTTTATATAATATCATATCATCTACAATACCCCCAGAATCATTTAAAAGAGCGTTATATTGGGCTTCGCCATTTCTTAATATTGAAACATCATTACTAAGACAAAATTGTAATAGTTCTAATGCACCTTTACCAGAAATAAAGAACTCCCCCATATGTGAGACATCAAAAACACCTAGATTATGTTTAACTGCTAAATGCTCAGATTTAATTCCATCGTATTGAATTGGCATTAAAAAATTTGCAAACTCAACCATTTTAGCTCCAAGCTTAACATGAGAATCAAATAACGCTGTTTTTTTCATTAAGATGCTATATGTCTAAGGAGTCAAACAGTTCTATAAGTTTTTGATCAGATGGTCTAGGAGCATCCCCAGAGACAATATTTCCATCAGGATCTATAAGAAGAAACCTTGGAATTGAATTTATAACAAATGCTTTAGTAAATTCTGAATTCCAAGCATTATCAGCAAATAATTGAACCCCACCTAGAGACTTTTCTTCTATCATTTGCCTCCACTTACTGTAATTATAAACTGGCCTATCCTTAACATCAATAGAAATACTCACAAATTCAATCTTTTTATCATGATAAAGTGCTTCAACTTTTTTAAGAGAAGGGATTTCTGCAATACATGGTCCACACCAGGTAGCCCATACATCAATATATACATATTTGCCTTTTAAGTCAGAGAGTGAAGTTGTTCCTCCTTTATAATTCTCATAGCTTATAAATTCAGGAGATTTCATTCCTTTCTTTATGACAGAAAGTTTGTTGTATAAATCTGTTAACTCTGATATTTGTGTAGAATCATTAGATAGATTAGTTAAAACATTATAAAGCACTTCATTATTATCAGAAGAGGCTCTTAAGCTGTATTTTCCTTGAAAAACAACATCTTTCTTTATATCACTAGCATTACTTTCAATTAATTTTTTAAAGTGGCTGTTGGGGTTATCTATTATTTTATCTTCATTTAGGAAATGTGACAGAACAAGTGATTTATAAGATTGAGACATTTGGTAATCATTATTATTTATAAAGTTCAGATCTTCCAAAGGTTTCATAAAGTTATCACTATTTACAGGTTCCTTTTTTGCATAAAATTTATAATAAAGCGGATATCGCTGAATCGATAATAAATATTTGTAATCTATCTCTTTTAGTTCAATAGATTTTAATTCCTCATCAAGAGTTGTATTATTATTTTCAAAAGAATTTAAAAAATCTAGTTCACTAGTTTTAGTTTCATTAATATGGTTAATAAAATTATCTTCATCCATTGAATACATTGTTTTATAATCTGTAGGGTTAAGAGATGAATTAAGTGTTTTTGCAGCTAAATAGTTATTATTAGACGAACCTTCTCCAGAATATGTTAATGATTCATCAAATTCTTTATTATCTATTGAAATCGACAATGAATATCCTGGTTTTAAGAACATGTTAGTTCTCTCTCTTCCATGAGTTAAGGTGTATAAATTAGCTGAAATATCTAATGTGTCTAAAAAATCACCGTTATCATTAAGTTTTATAACTTTTTTAATATTTGGTCCAGAAATTACTATAGAATCATTAATTGAATTATGGATTGTTCCAGAAATTATAACATCAGAGTTATGATTACATGAAAAAATAAATACAACAAGAGTTGTGATTATAGGAGTAAAAAGTTTATTATTCATCTTTATTAAATTTTTAATGTACTTCAAATTTAATTAAATAAAAATACATTGTTATTTTTATAAAAAAATGCACAGTGAATACATATAAAATTGGTTCAGAGAATATAGATTTAATACTGATTAAAAAGATCTTAGATAGTAATCAAAAGATAGAGCTTTCAAAAAGTCAGGCTAAGACAGTTAATGAATCAAGGGAGTTCTTAGAAAAGAAAATTAATTCCAGTAATGAACCCATATACGGTGTTAACACTGGATTTGGCTCACTACACAACATAAAAATAGATTCAAAGCAGCTAAATAAACTCCAAGAGAATCTTATAATATCTCATGCCTGTGGAGTAGGAGAAGTAATCTCAAATAAGGTTGTTAAAACAATGTTGCTTCTTAAAATTATATCGCTTTCTAAAGGATATAGCGGTGTTCATATAAATACAATTAATAGATTGATTTTTTTCTATAACGAAGATATTTTTCCTATTATTTACAGTTATGGCTCATTAGGAGCATCAGGAGATTTAGCCCCATTAGCACATCTTTCACTGCCTCTTATAGGTAAAGGTAAGGTTGAGTATAAGGGGAACGTTTTTGAAAGCTCAGTAATATTAAACAAATTTAATCTCAAACCTGTACAATTGTTATCTAAAGAAGGACTGGCTCTTTTAAATGGAACACAATTTATGTGTGCATATGCCACATTTTTATTATTTGAATCATACAAAGTATCGTATTTAGCAGATATGATTTCATCTATGTCTTTAGATGCTTTCGGCTGTAGATATGAGCCATTTGATAAGATATTTAATACTATTAGAAATCACCATGGTCAATCTATTGTTTCAAAACGAATAAATGATTTTTCTAAAGGAAGTAAGATTAAAGATAATAAGAAAGCTAATCTTCAAGACCCATACTCTTTTAGATGTATACCGCAAGTTCATGGAGCAACTCTTGATACAATTATCTACGCATCAAAAGTAATAACCAATGAAATTAATTCTGTCACAGATAATCCTATAATTTCAGTAAAAGATGACAAGATTATTTCTGGCGGGAATTTTCATGGGCAACCCTTAGCATATGTATTAGATTTTTTAAAGATTTCTGTTGCTGAATTAGGAAATATATCTGAGAGAAGAATATATAATTTAATATCTGGAAAAAGAGGTTTGCCAGCATTCTTAACACAAGATTCTGGATTAAATTCTGGATTTATGATACCTCAGTATACAGCAGCTAGTATTGTTAGTATAAATAAACAATTTGCTACTCCAGCTAGCATTGACTCTATTACATCTTCAAATGGTCAAGAAGACCACGTTAGTATGGGCGCTAATTCTGCTATACAATTAAACAAAATAGTAGAAAATGTTAAATATATACTGGGGATTGAAATATTTACAGCAGCACAGGCATTAGAGTTTAGAAAACCATTAAAATCTTCAAGAACGATAGAAAAATTACTTAGTGATTATAGAAAAGATGTGAGATTTATTAAAAAAGACGAAGTAATGCATGATCACATTATTTCATCATTAAATTTTATAGACAAATTAAATATTGACGACAAATTAATTGTCTGAGGTCTTAGATTCTTTAAGTTTTGAAGTTTTTAAGAGTAGTTTTTCAGATCCTTTTTTATGATCTACCTGAATTATATCACCTTCATTAATTTTTGATTTAAGTATTTCTTCTGCAATTAAATCTTCTAAATATTTTTGAATAGCTCTTTTAAGAGGTCTAGCTCCATAATCTTTGTCAAATCCTTTTTCAGCTAAAAAATCCTTAGCTTTTTTTGTAAGTTTAATCTTATATCCTAATTCAGTTATTCTTTCATAAAGCTTTTCTAATTCTATGTCAATAATTTTATGAATTTCATTGATAGATAAATTGTTAAATATTACAATTTCATCTATCCTGTTTAAGAATTCTGGAGCAAACTTCTTTTTTAAAGCATTAGTTATGGTCTTTTTATTTAATGTCGATTCTTGAGATTTTTTTGCAGATGTTCCAAAACCTACACCCACACCAAAATCTTGTATTTTTTTAACACCAATATTAGAAGTCATTATTATAATCGTGTTAGTAAAATCAATTTTTCTACCAACACTATCAGTTAAGTATCCATCATCGAAAACCTGTAGAAGCATATTAAAAACATCTGGATGGGCTTTTTCTATCTCATCAAGCAATAACACTGAATAAGGCTTTCTACGAATTTTCTCAGTTAATTGCCCACCTTCTTCATAGCCTACATATCCAGGAGGAGCTCCAACAAGTCTAGATATGGCAAATTTTTCCATATATTCACTCATGTCCACTCTAATTAACGCTTCTTCATTGTCAAATAGTTCTGTTGCAAGAATTTTGGCTAGCTGAGTTTTTCCTACACCAGTTTGGCCGAGAAAAATAAAAGAACCTATAGGTTTTTTTGGATCTTTCAGGCCTGCTCTATTACGTTGAATTGATTTAACTACGTTATCAACTGCATCATCTTGTCCAATAACCTTACCCTTGATAATACTTGATAATATTGATAATTTATTAAGTTCAGTTTCTTTAACTCTATTTAATGGTATGCCAGTCATCATTGATACTACATCAGCAATATTTTCTTCTGTAACAATTTGCTTATTCTTTTTACATTCTTCCTCCCATTCAGATTGCTCTCTTAAGAGTTTTGATTCTAGTGTCTTTTCTTTATCTCTTAGCTTTGCCGCTTCCTCATATTTTTGATTTTTAACAGATAAATTCTTTTTAGATTGGATTTTCTCTAAATCCAATTCTAAATCAGTTATATGTTTTGGGACATTAATATTAATAATATGAACTCTTGATCCTGCTTCATCCAAAGCATCTATTGCCTTATCTGGTAAATATCTATCTGTCATATATCTAGAAGTTAATTTTACACATGCCAGAATAGCTTCTTCAGAATAGGTTACATTATGGTGTTCTTCATACTTTTCTTTGATGTTCTTTAAGATTTCAATAGTTTCATCAATGCTTGTAGGTTGAACTATTATTTTTTGAAATCTTCTTTCAAGCGCACCATCTTTTTCAATCGAGGTCCTATATTCATCTAACGTTGTAGCTCCAATACATTGAACTTCTCCTCTTGCAAGTGCTGGTTTAAACATATTTGATGCATCTAGACTTCCTGTGGCTCCACCAGCACCAACTATTGTATGGATCTCATCTATAAATAGAATAATGTTTGTATTTTTCTCTAGCTCATTCATTACAGCCTTCATCCTTTCTTCAAATTGCCCTCTATATTTTGTTCCTGCTACCAGGCTTGCTAAATCTAAAGAAATTATTCTTTTATTATAGAGAACCCTTGAAACCTTCTTTTCTATTATTCTAATAGCTAAACCTTCAGCTATAGCAGATTTACCAACACCTGGCTCACCTATTAATAATGGATTATTTTTCTTACGTCTACTTAATATTTGTGAAACCCTTTGAATTTCTAAATCTCTTCCTATTATTGGATCTAAATCGTTATTCTCAGCTGAAAGTGTGAGATCCTTTCCGAAATTATCTAGAACAGGAGTCGTAGACTTTTTATTTTGTTTTGTTTTAAGACTTGGCTTAATTACAGGATTATTTTCATAGTGTTTAGTTTCATCACTACTTTTTCGGGATTCAGGAGTAGAGGATTCTTCATCTGCTATCAAAGACTTAAATTCTTCTTTTACTTTACTGTAGTTAACTTCAAGTTTATTTAAAATCCTGGTAGTTGGATCATTCTCGTTTCTAAGAATACATAATAAAAGATGGCCAGTATTAATTATAGAACTTTGAAATAGTTTAGCTTCTAAAAAGGTTGTTTTAAGAGCTCTCTCTGCTTGACGTGTTAAATGAAGATTCTTCTTCGAACTACTTTTAGTATCATCAAAGTCGACAGGATTTAGTGACTCAACTTTTTTTCTTAAATTATTTAAATCAACATCTAAGAAATTTAAAATCTCTACGGCTTTTCCTTCTCCACTTCTAATCAGACCTAATACTAAATGTTCTGTACCAATAAAATCATGCCCTAATCTCAAGGCTTCTTCTTTGCTATAAGTAATCACATCTTTTACTCTTGGAGAAAAATTATCATCCATTAAATTAAATTTTAATAAATGTAGGGATTCTTATATTCTTAAACAATATGTAATTATAATATTTACAACAATTTCTGTGGTATAATTATAACACAATTTATTCCATAAATAATTGTTAATAAAAAACACTTTTTTATCGTCATTTTAACCTTATTTTATAGGTTAAATTAATTATATTTGTTGTATGGAATTTATAAGCAAAAATTAAAGACAATTATATATGAATGACGGTGAAAAAGTGATACCAATTAATATCGAAGATCAAATGAAATCAGCATACATTGACTATTCAATGTCTGTTATTGTTTCTAGAGCACTTCCTGACGTAAGAGATGGTCTAAAACCAGTACATAGAAGGGTTCTTTATGGAATGCACGATATGGGTGTGAAGTCTACTACTGCATATAAAAAATCAGCCAGAATTGTTGGGGATGTTATGGGAAAATATCATCCACATGGGGATTCTTCTGTTTATGACACAATGGTTCGTATGGCACAGGAATGGAGTCTTAGGTACTTATTAGTTGATGGTCAAGGGAACTTTGGATCAATTGATGGAGATAGTCCAGCAGCAATGAGATATACTGAAGCTAGAATGCAAAAGATATCTGAAGATATGCTTGCTGACATTGAAAAGGACACTGTAGATCATAAATTAAATTTTGACGATAGTCTTAAAGAGCCGACAGTTCTACCTACAAAAATTCCTGCTCTTTTAATAAATGGAGCTTCTGGTATAGCAGTTGGAATGGCAACAAATATTGCTCCGCATAACCTAACAGAAGTTATTGATGGTACAATTGAATATATTAAGAATAATGATATAGAAATTGATCAATTAATGAACTTTGTTAAAGCTCCTGATTTCCCTACAGGAGGTATAATTTATGGATATGAAGGAGTTAAAGATGCTTTTCATACAGGAAGAGGTAGAATTGTTGTTAGAGCTAAAGCTGAAATTGAAGAAGTTGATGGTAAAGAAAGTATAATAGTTTCAGAAATTCCATATCAAGTAAACAAATCTGATCTTATAAAGAAAATTGCAGGCTTGGTTAATGATAAAAAAATTGAAGGAATTTCTACAATAAGAGATGAGTCTGACAGAAATGGAATGAGAATTGTATTTGTCCTAAAAAGAGATGCAATACCAAATATTGTTTTAAATAAATTATATAAATATTCACAACTTCAATCATCATTTAGTGTAAATAACGTGTGTCTTGTAAAAGGAAGACCTAAAACACTTAACCTAAAACAAATGATTAAGTATTTTGTTGAACACAGACATGATGTAGTTGTAAGAAGGACAAAATTTGAATTAAGAAAAGCTGAGGAAAGGTGTCATGTTCTAGAAGGATTAATTATTGCCTCTGATAACATAGATGATGTTATTAAGCTGATTAGAGCATCAAAAAATGCTGATGAGGCAAGAGGAAATCTAATGAATAAATATAAGTTGTCTGAAATTCAGTCTAAAGCAATTGTTGAAATGCGTTTAAGACAACTTACTGGGTTAGAGCAAGACAAACTAAGGAATGAGTACAATGAAATTAAAGAGCTAATTTCTGATCTTAAAAATATTTTAGATACAGAAAATAGAAGAATGGAAATTATTACTAACGAGTTAATTGAAGTTAGAAAGAAGTATGGTGATGAAAGAAGATCTAGAATAGAGTATTCTGGAGAAGACTTGTCCATAGAAGATATGATTCCAGATGAAAAAGTTGTTATTACTATTTCACATGCTGGATATATAAAAAGGACTCCTTTAGACGCATATAGAGTACAAAATAGAGGAGGGGTTGGTCAAAAAGCTTCTACTACTAGAAATGAAGACTTTCTGGAGAAACTTTTTATTGGGACAAACCATCAATATATGTTATTCTTCACTCAAAAAGGAAAATGTTTTTGGATGAGAGTATACGAAATTCCTGAAGGTAGCAGAACCTCAAAAGGCAGAGCTATTCAAAACCTAATTAATATAGAACAGGATGACAGGGTAAAAGCCTTTATATGTACAAAAGATTTAAAGGATGAAGATTATATCAATCAACATTATGTAATAATGGCTACTAAAAAAGGTCAGGTAAAGAAAACATCTCTAGAGAAGTATTCAAGACCACGTATAAATGGTATTAATGCCATAACTATTAGAGAAGGTGATGAATTACTTGTCGCAAAACTAACTAATGGCGAGAGTCAAATTGTGATGGCTTTAAAATCTGGTAAAGCTATTAGGTTTGAAGAAGCTAAAACTAGACCTATGGGAAGAAGTGCTTCTGGGGTAAGAGGAATTAGACTTCAACACGATAAAGATGAGGTCATAGGTATGGTGTCTATTAATGATATGGAAAGTAATATATTAGTTGTTTCAGCTAATGGATACGGCAAAAGATCTAAGCTAGAAGATTATAGAATAACAAATAGAGGAGGAAAAGGTGTTAAAACAATCTCTATTACTGACAAAACAGGGAGTCTAGTATCGATAAAGAATGTTAATGACTCTAATGGTCTAATGATAATAAATAAATCGGGTATTGCTATTAGAATGGCTGTTAAAGATCTTAGAGTAATGGGAAGAGCAACTCAAGGAGTTAAATTAATAAACATAAAAAAGGGAGATTCAATAGCTGCTGTTGCAAAGGTAATGCATGAAGAACAAGAAGAAGATGCAATAGAGTCAGAAAATAACACACCTCCTGTAGAGGAAGGAAATACAGAAGAATAATTTAATTATAATATTATGAATAAAAATATATGTATAATACTTGCATTATTTTGCATCAATATATCCTATAGCCAAAAAAAAGAATTAAAATTAGCTGAAAGAAATATAAAATCCGAAGATTACTCAACTGCTAGACAAAATATACAATTAGCAGAGAAATTGTCCAGTCAGATGGATGCTAAAACAACTGTAAAATACCATTATTTAAAAAGTATTGCAAATTATGCTAATGGGAGCTCAAATATTGAAGAATCCTCTATTGCATTAGAAAATTTAAATAAAGCAATTGATTTAGAATCAACATTAAGTACTAAATTATATACTCCAAAGGCTAAAGAACTAAGAATAGCTATGTTGAATCGTTTTGTAGGTGATTCTAGGAGAAGCCTTGAGCAAGAAGATTATAAATCTGCATACCTAAATTTAGAGATGTCTTACAGAGTATCTCCAAATGATACATTATATCTATATAACGCTGCTTTGCTTGCTACCGAAAATGAAGATTTTGACCAGGCTCTTTCATTTTATAATGAGTTAATAGATCTAAAATTCACTGGAATAACAACTAATTATTATGCCATTGAAAAAGCAACAGGAGAAGTACAAGCATTTGCAAATCCTGAACAAAGAGAGCTTTTCTTTAAAGCTGGAACTCACGATACTCCAACAAAAGATGAATTAGAATCAGTAGAGTTAAGCCTGCTTAGATCAATGGCTGCAATTTATAGAAACCAGAATGATTATGATAAATCTCTAAGTTTTATTGAAAAAGCTAAAGCTCTTGATGAGAACGATATTAATATTATATTACTTGAATCAAATATTAGATGGGAAATGGGGGATGTAGAATCCTATGAAAAACTAATAACAAAGGCACTGGAAATTGATCCAGATAATGCTGATTTACACTTTAATCTAGGCGTTATATCTTCTGATAAAGGAGATATTGATAAAGCAATGTCTCATTATAATAAGGCGATTGAAATAGATCCTGCCTATACTAGGGCTTATCTAAATGCTGCAGCTTTAATTTTACAAAAAGAAGAATCAATTATTGAAGAAATGAATTCATTAGGGACTTCTAATGCAGATTATAATAGATATGATGAATTAAAGATTGTTAGAGAAGATATCTATATGTCAGCAGTACCTTATTTAGAATCTGTATATGAACTTGACAATAATAATCTTGATGCAGTTAGAACATTAAAAAATATTTATTCAGCAGTTGACGATATGGATAATTATAAAAAATACAAAGCTATAGCTGAAGATATTGAAAGCAAAATTGATTAAATAACTTTTTTTATAACTCTAAGCTTGTGGGTGTGCGATTTTATTTCTGAATTATATATCCCTGTTTGATCAATTCTATCTATTCTTACCTTTCCACTTGCATGAATTATATGATTATCATCCATTATGATTCCTACATGAACTATTTCTCCTTCTTTATTATCAAAGAACGCTAAATCTCCAGGCTCACTTTCTTCAATAAAACTTAAAGAAGAACCTTGTTTTGCTTGAAGATGAGAATCTCTTTCTAATTTATGTCCATTTAATTTATATACCATCTGAGTAAAACCAGAACAATCAATACCAAAAGGAGTTCTGCCTCCCCATAAATAAGGTGAATTTAGAAATCTTAGCGCAGTAGTGATTATCTTTGACTTCTCTTGTATTCCAGATATTTTACTTCCATCATAATTATGGTTAAAAACATTAAGTCCATTTAATTTTGACCCTATAGGAATTGCTATTAATTCATGATTAGCATTTTCAATAAATTCAACTAAATCATATGAATATATTTGAGGATCCTTCTCAAGGAGATTGAACTGTTGTTCGTTAATTATCTCAAACTGTTTATTGTTAATCCAGCCAATATAATTATCAAAGCAAAGTTTAATTTTAGTCCATTTTGTTTTCTCTTTAAGGATAATAAAAGTCTCACCATATAGCAATTGAGAGATTTGTTCACTTTTGTCAGAAGCCTCTGATTTTACAGGAACAATGCTAAGATTGCAAATGCCGTATTTCATAGACTATTAATTACGTTCAATTAACATTGCTGAAGCACCGCCACCGCCATTACATATTGCTGCAATTCCTCTTTTTGCATTATTTTTCATCAGAACATGGCATAATGTAGTTAATATCCTAGCACCAGAACAACCCAAAGGGTGTCCTAATGAGACGGCTCCTCCGTTGATATTTACTATATCATCTTTTATATCTAAAATTTTCATGTTAGCTAGAGCAACTACAGAAAATGCTTCATTGAATTCAAAAAAATCAATATCCTTAATACTTAATTCTTCTTTTGAAAGAATTTTATTAACCGCAATAGAAGGAGTGGTAGTGAACCATTCAGGGTCTTGAGCAGCATCACAGTAGTTTTTTATTGTAGCAATAGGGGATAAATTTAATTCTCTGCATTTATCCTTACTCATAAGAACTATTGCTGAGGCTCCATCGCTTAATGTAGATGCATTAGCTGCTGTTACAGTTCCATCTTTAGCAAAAGCTGGTCTTAGCTGTGAAACTTTCTCAAAATTAATATTCTTAAACTCCTCATCTTCTTTAATTATTACTTTTTCCCCATTTCTAAGTGTGATTTCAACAGGAATTACTTCTTCTTTAAATTTATTTTCTTTCCATGCATTAGAAGCTCTCTTGTAGGACTGAATAGCATAATTATCCTGATCTTCTCTACTGAAATTATATTCACTTGCACACTTATCTCCTAAAACTCCCATAGCTTGATTACAATAAACATCAGTAAGGCCATCGTGTTGAAGACCATCTAATATGGCTTTATTTCCGTATTTATGAGGTTTTCTAAGATTTATATAATGAGGTATTTGACTCATATTTTCCATACCACCAGCAACAACTACATCATTAATTCCTAATGATATAGATTGTGCTGCTAGCATTACAGCTTTCATGCCAGAAGAACATACTTTATTTATTGTAGTACAAGGAACAGAATCTGGTATTCCTGCTTTTATTGCTGCCTGTCTTGCAGGAGCTTGACCTACACCTGCCTGGACAACATGACCAAACAAAACTTCATTTACAATTTGTGGAGACAGATTAATTTTATTTAATGAACCTGATATAGCTACAGCTCCTAAATCAACTGCAGAAACATTTGATAATGAGCCTAAAAAACTACCGATAGGAGTCCTTACTGCGCTAACAATGACAACATCTTTACTCATAATAATTTTTAAAAATTAACAGATTTTAAAGTTAACAAATTAATAATTATTAGTCATCATTATATCCTATATGTAATATTTACTAATTTTGATTGTTATATAATCATGTTATGGCAAATATAATTGATAGTTTAAAGACAAATCTAGGCAGAATCTACCGGATCTTACTTTTTATAGCATCATGTGTTGTGATAATTTATTTTTTTCCAAAAAGCGGTAAGTTTAAATATAGTTTTGAAAATGGACGTCCATGGCAATCTGATAATCTATACGCACCATTTGATTTTGCAATAAAAAAGACTGATAAAGAATTAGATGCAGAAAAAACTAAAATTAGACTGGCCACTAAAGTATTTTTTAATAAAGACACTTTAGTTTTTAATAAATCACTCAATCTACTATACAACAAAATAGACAACCCCTCAAATGACAGTATAATTAACACCTTAAGCAAGAGAGAAATTAAACTAATAAAAAACACTAGTGTTACTATACTTTCTAATATATATTCGAGAGGTCTTTTAGATGAAAATTATGATTACAAATCTAATCAGATAGTTTCATTGTTGATTAATAACAAACAAATGAGTTCTGGGTATTTTTCGGATTTCCATAAACCTGAAGATTTGTTAACTTTTATTAATAATGAAATTATTTCTTTAAATATACAAGAATTTAAACCTCAGATAGTATCTATACTTTTTGATTTAGCAGAATCTGACATTTCATTAAATCAAAGCTTAACTAAAAATTCCATTGAAGAGGCATTAGCTAATGTATCTCCAAATAGAGGTATAATTGAGAAGGAAACATTGATTATATCAAAAGGAGAGTTAGTTGAAGGAGATAAATTAAAAATTTTAGAGTCTTTGAAAAATGAATATGAGACAAGTAGTGTTTCTAAAACAAACTATTATTTAATAATATCTTCTTATTCATTTCTTGTTATTCTTTCGCTTCTTATGATTATATTATTTATAAGAAAGTTTCGAAAAAAGATATACTTAAATATTAATCAATTATCCTTAGTTTTCTTTAACATCACTCTGCTTGTTTTGATTACAACATTCGTTGTTAGCGTAGAATCTAGCTATGTATTTGTAATACCAATCTGTATTTTACCACTATTATTAAAGGCATTTTTTGATTCAAGGATTGCTTTTTTTGTACACTCTGTAACGGTAATGTTATTAGGTTTTATTGTTCCGAATAGTTATGAATTCATTTTTTTAAATATAATTGTTGGTGTAATTACAATAATATCTTCTGATGATCTTTACAAACGTGCAAACTTATTTATTACAGTAGGTCAAATCACCATAGTTTATATGATATCATATTTTTCTTTTTTTGTTATACATGAAGGAAATATTGATAATATAGAGATTTTTAATTTTCTCCTATTTATGTTATGTGGGCTTCTTACTTTATTTGTTTATCCTTTAATATATATATATGAGAAAGTGTTTAATTTAGTTTCTGATGTTTCATTGCTTGAGCTTTCAGACACCAACTCACCATTATTAAAAGAGCTTTCAAATAAAGCTCCAGGAACATTTCATCATTCAATGAATGTTGCAAATCTAGCAGAATCCTCAGCAAATGAAATTGGAGCTAATTCTATGCTTGCTAGGGTTGGATCTTTATATCATGATATAGGAAAAATGAATAATCCATCGTATTTCACTGAAAATCAGGTAACAGGCGCTAATCCACACGATAAATTATCTTCATTAGAAAGTGTAAATATTATTCTAGATCATGTTTCTAAAGGAGTAGAAATGGCTAAGAAAAATAATTTACCTGACAGAATAATTGATTTTATTAGAACTCATCACGGAACAAGTGTCATTCATTATTTCTATGAAAACGATCTTAAATTAAATTTAAATCCTAATATTGAAGATTATAAGTACAGTGGTCCTAGACCATTTAGCAAAGAGACTGCATTAGTAATGATGTGTGATTCTGTTGAAGCAGCAACTAAAAGTTTAGAAAATCCAGATTCAGAAAGAATAAATTCATTTGTTGAAACTATTATTGATAAGCAAATTGGCAATAATCAATTTGAGAATTGTAGTATTACTTTTAAGGATATCAAAATGATTAAGGATGTCATTAAAAAGAAATTAGCAAATATTTATCATATCAGAGTTGAGTATCCTGAAATATAGATTAAAAAACCAAAGGAATAGTTTGCGTTGTTAATCTTGAAAACCTAAATTTGCAACCGCATTTTTAACTTAGAAGTTTATAAAAATGTACTAAGGAGAGGTGCCAGAGTGGTAATGGAGCAGATTGCTAATCTGTCGACGCGTAAGCGTTGCCAGGGTTCGAATCCCTGTCTCTCCGCCATTTCGGGGTGTAGCGTAGCCCGGTTATCGCGCCGCGTTTGGGACGCGGAGGTCGCAGGTTCGAATCCTGCCACCCCGACAAATATTTTTTAAGATGATTACATATTAGGACACTTATTATGGTCGCGTAGCTCAGCTGGATAG
>Ga0206681_10000127_pt1 | contig 46871 bp, 41 predicted proteins | sample M150012015metaG_FD_161048 | JGI IMG/M metagenome (GOLD analysis project Ga0206681, IMG submission 161048) | Ammonia-oxidizing marine archaeal communities from Monterey Bay, California, United States - M1 500m 12015 | ecosystem: Environmental > Aquatic > Marine > Intertidal zone | place: USA... | reverse complement strand
AGGGCGGGAAGAACGGGGGGAAGAACGGGGGGAAGAACGGTGGGAAGAAGGGAGGAAAGAACGGCGGGAAGAACGGAGGAAAGAACGGAGGAAAGAACGGAGGAAAGAAGGGTGGGAAGAATGGAGGGAAGAAGGGTGGGAAGAATGGAGGGAAGAACGGTGGGAAGAACGGAGGAAAGAAGGGTGGAAAGAATGGGGGGAAGTAAGGACTGTAGTAGACGTAATCAACGTCTTCCTTCAGTGGGTAAACCGTTCCCGCTGAAGGGGTTTGAGAAGCAACGATGTCGGTTGATTGCGCCCCTGTGGCGGGGGTAGTGGTCTTAGAACCAACATCGAATCCAGCACTTACAACCTGAGAGTCAGCGTTAGTGGTTGTCTGTCCGACAATGTTAGGGACATCGTCTTTGCGAGGTCCGGTTCTACCTTCTTGTCTGGATACCATTCTTACGCCTCAAGGTCACCAACGAGAACCCACTCGTCTGTAGCGATCTTAATACAGGTACAGGTAGAGAATTGGGCACGCAACTTTAAACCCGGTGTATAACGCAATGTTACACCAGATCCAGCAACCATGGTTACTTCGCCACCCATACACGCGATTTGAACTTGACACCCAATTGGGAACGCTACTGAACTATTCGGAGGAATCGTTACAGCATTGGCAGAAGTGTTATTAGCCTCATCACCGATACGAACAAACTGACCTCTATCGGCAAGAACAAGAGTGTATGTAGTCCCCGAAGTCGGGTTCACCTCTTTGATGTCGATGTCGTACAAGACGTTACCGTCAATGTCCAATCCATCACCATTAATAACTACTCTATTGGCTCCACCCGTAGCCAATACCATCGTGTTCGCTGCCGAACGGAAAAGGCCCGTGTCGGCATCGCCTGAGAACGAATACGACACATTCCCATTCGTAGCCGATCCGGACGCAGGACCAAGAATCTGAGTGTTCGACGTTGCCATTGTGAAGTCATAGTCGCCATCTATAACGATAGGAGCCGTCATGGTCAAACCGGAACCGTAGATGTAGCCCTTCTCAGTGCCACCAACATCAAATCTGATGTAATCCTCGTCAGCAGATTCTTCGACCTGAATCTTTGTATCGCCGTCAGCATCAGTGATTGAATCACTACTGAGAGCGCCCAAACCAGTATCGACATAGGCGGTGGTAGCAAGTTTCGTTGAGTTATCGCTTGCTGACTGGGTAGTAGCAGTTGCTCCGTCAGCAATACCGCCACTGGCCGTAAGGACTCCACCGGCTGTCAAAGCACCCACCGTAGCAACTACACCAGCGGCACTAATTGTCATTCTCTCCGTGCCTGCCGTATCGAAGCGGATGATGTCTTCATCAGCAGATTCTTCGACTTGGATCTTCGTGTCACTATCAGCATCAAGAATTGAGGTACTACTTAGAGCGCCTAACTCTGTCTGGACATAGGCCGTGGTAGCAATCTGTGTGGTATTCGTATCCGCTGCCGCTGTTGGGGCAAGAGGAGTTCCTTGTAAGGTTGGAGAAACAAGCGGCGCATAGTCAGCCAACTCCGTCATCACAAAGGCTGTGGTAGCGATCTGGGTTGTACCCGTATTCGCTGACGCAGTAGGAGCGGCAGGTGTACCAGTGAAGGTCGGAGAAGCCAGATAGGCAACCGTGCCAGTCGCATCTTGGAACGTGATTGTCCTATCCGCCGTGGGATCGGTGATGGCGAAAGTTGTCTCAAAGTCGTTGGCGGTAGCGCCTTCAAAGATGAGTGGACTAGCGCCAGCGATTGTTCCGCTAAATGTGGCAATGCCCGAAACTGTCAGATCAGTGGCTGCGAGAGAGGCAATCGTTCCAACGCTTGTCAACGACGAGGCAACCACTGCTGATCCAAGAGTCGTAGCGTTTAGAACAGAAGCGCCTGCAATGTAAAACGCTTTGCCAGAAGCGAGATCAATGTGTTCTGAGGAAGTCCACGCGTCGGTGGAGTTGACCCAGTTCCATGTCTTGTCGGTAGCGCCCTTCAGAGTTAGGCCACCGCCGTCAGCGGTAACGTCCGTCGGAGAGGCGACTGAACCAATTTCGATGTTCTTGTCATCGACGGTAATCGTTGTGGAACTGATCTCTGTTGTGGTTCCGTTGACTGTGAGGTCACCAGTGATGGTTACGGTGCCAGTGGCACCAATAGTCATGCGTTCTGTACCGGCGGTATCAAAGCGGATGATGTCTTCGTCGGCTGATTCCTCAACTTGAATCTTTGTGTCTGAGTCAGCGTCAGTAATCGAATCGCTGCTTAGGGCACCAAGACCAGTATCGACGTAGGCCGTAGTGGCGAGTTTCGTGGAGTTGTCGCTTGCAGACTGGGTCGTAGCGGTGACACCGTTTGCTAGGGCTTGAACACTTGCCGTCGTAAAGACGGTGCCGGTTTCATCCCCGAATGTGATTGTGCGATCCGCTGTGGGATCAGTAACCGTAAGGGTGGTTTCAAAATCATTTGCCGTTGCGCCCTCAATGACGATGGACGCACCAGAAACGTTGACCAGCGGAGTTGTAAGAGAGGTCGTGACCGTTACAGCGGAGGGCAATCCAATTGTTACTGCTGCGGTTTCTGAACCTGATCCACTTACATCTACCTCATTAGCGGTTCCTGCGACCGTGGCAACGTAATTGCCTGTCGAATCTGTACCCAAGGCAACCGAATTGGCTTGTATTGTCGTAGCGAGTGTCGCGCTGGCTAGATCGGTAACAGTGACGCTGCCTCCAATATCGCCAGACAGGGTGATTGTGAAATCAGCGACATTAAGGTCGATAGCCCCATCACCGGCATCGTCGTAAGTTGCTGCGATACCAGAATGAGAACCATTGGTAACCAACTGGGCAGCAACGGTGTCTTCAATGTGTTCCGTAGACGCACTCAAGTTTCCAGTTGTAATGACAGTTCCAGTTACATCCGGCAATGTGATCGTGCGGTCTGCTGTGGGATCAGTAACCGTCAATGTGGTTTCAAAGTCATTAGCCGTTGCGCCTTCAATGACGATAGATGCACCGGAAACATTGACCAGAGGGGTCGTGAGGGAGGTTGTGACGGTTACGGCACTGGGCAGTCCGACGGTTACAGCAGCCGTTTCTGAGCCAGAGCCAGAAACTTCTACCTCGTTAGCCGTACCAGCGAGAGTCGCAAGATAGTTGCCCGTGGTGTCAGTCCCAAGAGCAATCGAATCGGCTTGGATTGTTGTAGCAAGTGTCGCGCTAGCGAGATTGGTAACAGTAACGCTGCCCCCAATGTCACCGGACAGAGTGATTGTGAAATCATCAACATTTAGATCAATCGCACCATCACCAGCGTCATCATAAGTAGCGGCAATACCAGAATGAGAACCGTTGGTAACCAACTGTCCCGCAACAATGTCCTGAACGTTTTCGGTAATAAGGGCTAGATCAACGGCTCCGTCACCAGCATCGTCGTAAGTTGCGGTAATGCCAGTGTGGGAACCATTCGTGGCCAACTGAGCGCCAGAAACATCCTGAACAGCCTCAGTGAAATCCGTGACGGCTGTAGAAGGAATAGCGATCGTGGTGTTCGACGCTGCCGTCAACCGTCCGTAGGCGTCAACGGTGTAGCCGGGAACTGCTGTGGCGCTACCATAAGAGCCACCCGTAACTGCCGTGGTGTTCAGCGCAATGTCGATAGCACCGTCACCAGCGTCGTCATAAGCAGCAGTTAGATGAGTGTGTGAACCGTTGGTAACAAGTTGGGCACCAACGGTGTCCTCAATATATTCTGTAGTAGCAGTCAAGTTTCCTGTTGTCACTACAGTTCCTGAAGCATCAGCAAAAGTAATAGTTCGATCCGCCGTCGGATCTGTCACTGTCAGGGTGGTTTCAAAGTCATTAGCGGTAGCACCCTCAATAACAATGGACGCACCAGAAACCGTAACCAGAGGAGTTGTAAGAGAAGTCGTAACTGTGACGGCACTAGGCAATCCGACAGTTACCGCGGCCGTCTCAGAACCAGATCCGGAAACCTCAACCTCATTGGCCGTCCCAGCAATTGTGGCGACGTAATTGCCCGTGGTGTCAGTTCCCAGCGCTGTCGCATCAGCGACGATGGTTGCAGTCAGCGTTGCGTTAGCAAGGTTGGTAATGGTCGTGTTACCGCTCAGATCGCCAGCCAAAGTGATCGTAAAGTCATCAACGTTCAGATCAATGGCTCCGTCACCAGCGTCGTCATAAGTCGCCGCGATTCCAGAATGAGAACCATTCGTAACTAACTGCCCTGCGACAATATCCTGAACGTTTTCGGTGACGAGGGCCAAATCAATGGCCCCGTCACCCGCATCGTCATAGGAGGCGGTAATACCTGTATGCGATCCATTGGTAGCGAGTTGTGCGCCCGAAACATCTTGTACCGCTTCGGTAAAATCAGTTACGGCAGTAGAAGGAATAGCAATTGTCGCATCAGCGGCTGCCGTCAAACGGCCATAGGCATCTACCGTGAAGGTTCCTACTTCGGTAACACTTCCGTAAGAAGCAGCAGTAACAGCGGTCGTGGCGAGATCTATATCGTCGGCGTTCACCACAATGCGTGCAGCATTTGCCGTATTCGCATTGACAGTGTTCCCGGTAATAGTTAAACCGGTACCAGCGTTGAATGCCTGTGTACCAGTGAACTGAGTCCAGTCAATGTCGTGTGTTCCAACCGTATGCGGATCACTGGTCGAAGTAACCGTAAAGCCCTGACCGCTGTTGTTGGAACCTGACAAAGCATAAACGGCTTCACCCTGTTTAATTTGTCCAGTCGGTGTTCCGTCAAAGTCATCGCCACGGGTCAGCACCCATGCAGAAGTTGCGGCAACACCCTGAGCGGTTACCTCATAAATACCGTTATGAGCAGCATCGACCTGATCTTGAATAAGAATCCTGTCACCAGTAGTAACATTTGTGCCATCAATCTGAAGACGCGCATAGCCAGATGGCGTAGAAGCAGGAGTGTGCGTCAGGGTTGCTCCTACCCCAGAAGTCCCATTGTCGTAAGTGGAGGTAGCAGCGGCGATGGCAGCAGCAGACGCCAACTTCACGGCTTCATGCCAGTTGACAATGGTGTCATTGGCTGCCCACGAAATACCGCCAGCAGCGTCGCTGTCGGCAACGAGCATCTGCCCGTTGGTCCCTACAGCAAGTCGGCCAGCGGAGTTGTCTGCTAGGCCGACAACGAGATCACCCTTGGCGTCGATCAGGGTCTTATGGATGTCCCCCAAACCGCCGTAACCAAGAGAAGTCCATGCGGTAACCCCATCGCCAATCTTGTAATTCTGATTATCGGTTTCGTACCCAATTTCCCCGACAGCCATCGTGGGGTTATTGGAAGTCCAGTTGGCTGCGGTGTCTCTACGAAATTGAATGATTGCTGCCATGATTATTCCCTAGTTCGATACGGAGTCTTTGCCATCAGCATTGATGTGATAGCGGACCCAAGCCGCAGAGGTTCCACCGTCTGCGACTGTGGTGGATTGCGAAACAACTTCCGTCCATACACCACTGGATCTGTAATAAAACTGATCATTTGTTGTATCTATAGCGATGGTCCCATCAGCAGAACTCGCTGTGGGCGTACCATCGGTAGTCAGATTGATCAAACCTGCAACAGCCTGCAAAGCATCATCTGTCTTCAAAAGATTTGCCGCAGAGCGGTATAGGACAGCGTCCCCAGTTGCGGAACCAGACCCCCAAGTGATCTTTCCACCAGCGTCGATCTTAACTCGTGCCTCAGAATCTCCATCAACTTTTACACCAATTGCCTGAGTGGCAACGGAGGCCAGTTCCTCCACGCTGATGCCAGTTTTGAATTTCTGAGCCACGGCCTCAACCGCCTTCTAGTCTGTACCCCGCAGGGCTAAAGTTTTTAACCGGAACAAACAACCCGATAAGCACTGCTTGCTGGGGCCGTTGAAAACGACACCGTGCAAGTATCTGTATCAGTCCTTACGACATCAGCAATCACTGTGTCGTAAGAAGCGTTGTCATATACCTGAACAATGATGTCCCGACTACCCAAACCGTGGGTGATCGTGAACGATGTGGCCGATGCATTCCCAACACTCTGGGCAACCGTCCGACCCAAGACAGGGTTACTGGTAGTCCGCGAACTGCCAGAACTGTCTCCTACGGCCAGAAAGGTGTTGGTTCGGGCATTGGCTGCCGTCGTGGTACCAGTACCACCATTAGCAATGGGCAGAGTCCCAGTAACTCCGCCTGAACCGCTTCCTGCCAAATTGGCAGCATCAGAAGTAAGAACACCAGCAGTAAAAGTAATGCCGGAGCCTGCGATATCGGACTTGATTGCCAAGCCACTACCGGTAGTAGCCAAACCAGCCACACCCGAATCAAGTTTGATCTGAAGACTGTCGGAAGAAGTTTCAAGACCGCCAGCAGCAACAATGTTCACAGAAAGAACACCGCTGGCGATTCCAAGACCGTCACCCGCAGCAGAAGTAGAAATCGAAAGAACACCACTTGTGTATGTGATTCCATCACCAGCAGTGCTAGTAGCAAGAGTGACATCATTGGCATTTACAGTAATGCCATCCCCAGCAACAACATTGAGAGTGTCGCCGCTCTTAGTGAGACCGGCACCAGCGTCGATCTGGCCAGCGCCTGAGAATTGTGAGAAAACTAGATCGTCAGTGCCGATTGTGTAAGACCCGCCGCCCGCCTTGGCCTGAAGAACGTAGCCACGGTTAGCGTTTGCCGTACCTCGTTCTACGAAGAAGAAAGCACCAGCCGTGGCCTCTGCGGAAGTATCAAAGTCTGCGGCTCGTGTCGGAGCGCCAGAAGCATTAACCGTGTAAACACCATTTTCAGAAGCGTCAGCCTGATCTTTGATCAGAACCCGATTCCCAGTTGCGAGAGTAATCCCGTCAAGGGTGTCACCATTTTCAAAGTCACTAGCAAGAGTTGCCGCAGCCGTAGTTCCTACCACAACTGATTCTTTTGGATCCAGACCAGCAGCCCGATCATCGACATAACCCTTATTTGCCGCATCGGCAGCATTAGTTGGTGCCGCCAAACCTGTGACTTTCGTAATGTTGACAGCGTTACTACCATCACGCTTCATAAGCGTAGAAGCGGTATCAGCCTCTGTAGCATTGTTGACTAGGGTATAATGCGCTGTAGGCATAAGCCCATCAGTAGAACCATTGGCATTGGCAATAGCCAACGCCGGAGCGCCAGCCGATCCCGAAGTAACAGAGAGCGCTGTGGTTCCAGAAGAAACCTCAGTCAAAATCTGCTTCCATGCAGAGCCGTTATAAACCTTTAGAATATTATTGGTTGAATCATAGATCGTCCAACCTTCAAACTCACCAGAGCCGGGATCGCCTGCGGAGAACTGCAACTTCGCGTTTTGAAGTTCATTCTGATTAAGATTTAGATTAGTAACAAACTTTTGTGCCATATTAACCCCAGAACTACGTCAAATAAGCCGACCCTGAAAATGCCGCAGAAAACGTTATGGTAACCTGCGTATCACTGTTGTATGTTACATCACCAATTACCACCGTACCGGTAGAATCAACGACTGTTACTGAAGGACGACCCCCTAATGTATGTGCAACTATCCAAGTTGTCGCTGCCGATCCTTGCGTATGGATATGCCGATCAGCCCCAGTTAACGTAATATACGTTGCAGGCCATGCCCCACTTGTTTTCGGCCCGTACAAACGAGCCTCCCCGCTTGCAATAATTTGCCAGATGTACCAGTTCCCATTGGTTCCGGTTGCGGCAGTCGGTGCGATAGTTCCAGTAAGAATGATTCCCGACGAAGAAGCAAGAGAAGAAACTACTTTTACATAAATTTTATTAGGTTCAGATGCTGTCGTAGTAACAACATTACGCAATTCCTCTGCCGTAATATTATTTACAACCTCTGTAACAGTTACCGTATAGTCACTCATGTCGTTACATTCTCATCAAGATCAAAAATACCTTGTAGAACACGATCTACTGTCCCATCCGAAGATACAACCTCTAAATCATAGATGCCACTGAACTGAAGGGCCGCAGTATCGGCAGCAGAAATCAATAAAGTTATGCTTCCAGCATTACTATCAAACGTCATTCTGTTGTTCTCAGTGGTCAGTTCGATCAATGCCGAAGCGGATTCAATATCTTTGCGAACCTGCATACGACCTGTCTTGCCGCTGAGATCAACGATACTGTCGTCGTAGTTAGTAATTTCTATAACACGCTCAAACGTAGCGCCCTGATCACAGGTAAAATTATAAATACCAGCGGGCATACTATTACCTCAGTAAAGATAGTTTTGAAAATCTGCCCTCTGCCTTGACAGATCTCCTCACAGAAAAGTCTACATCATCCATCGTTCATCTCTGGGTTAAAGTTGGGGTTGTAAAACTGATCATCAAAAAATCGTTCACCGTACTGCAACAACCCGTAGATAGCCCACGGGGTGCTTTGGGGACTGGTAGATACCAAAAGTGTGTTCCCCTCGTCAGTCATGACCTCTGCGATCACGACATAATCCTTTACAACAACAGGAAGATCCTCACCAAACTTGTCGGCAACTTCGACATCAACAATCTGTTTGCCGGGATCGTTAGAGTTATCGTCTTCCATCAGCAGATACTACTTCATGGCCTCAAAGATCCGCGTCAGCATCCCTTTGATGCTTGCGGTAAAGACCCTTCATAGAGAACTTTCCTATTCCCCCATAAGAAAGACCGCGAAACTTCCCAGTTTCATACATCCCTGCATCACCAAGAATAACCTTGCCTATAGTGTCGCTTCTCTTAAATGGAATCAACTGATAAATAGGTGTTCCGGCTTTAATTACAAAGGTTTCCTTAGTCATCACCCGTAAAACAACATTAATGTTGTGATAAAAGTCGGTATGAACTATCGCTGGTAAAACCTGATAACGCTCATCCGGCTCATACGCTATGGGCAAAACCAGCATGGAGTATCCCGGTGCTGTCTTATACAGAAACGGTGAAACAACCTTCGGAAACCCCGCCTCATCAAAAGCCCTCCCACGACTGATGGGACACCCCTCCGCCATACTCCCACCAAAATGATCAACATCGAAAGCACGATCACTAGTTCTTCCACGAACATCGTCCATGCCCATTTGAAACACTTCGATGTCACACCACAAGGGAACCGTCAAACCGATAGATAGATAATCCTGAATACCCTTACAACTAACTATTGTGCCGGGTTTCGCTATCTTTGGACTCCTGTACCATTCCGGCCAACCATCCTTGCTCAATTTGGGAGGGTTTTCAATCAGTCGATTATCAGAAGGGATGATCAGGATCTCTCCCTTTTTGACCTTCGGCCAATCCAAATACGATCGGATTTTACTGAAGGTTTTCAAGCGCCTCATGATGATCCATGATTGGGTGAGCGGATTGGTTTTCTCGTATTTTCCATATAGCATCCTCAACCGAATCTTCCCAAACAAACGCCTGTATCGCCCTAAAGGCTGAATCAGGGTTCAAAACACCTTGACCTTGTCCCACATGATAAAAATGCGGTAAACCAAACATCGCCAATTCTCCATGACTGAAGTCCATCTGTTGTGGCGGACGTTCCGACCAAAGGCCCAATAGTCGTTCCAAACTTTCCGGAATAGGCATATCCTGTAAGGCAGACCAAAACGGAGTATCGGTTCGATCACTGACGTAGTGCAATCGAATCATGTCAAGAATATTGGCCATCATCCCATTGAACTGTCGGTTGTATTCTTTCGGAATCCATTCATTGCCCTTTTGAAAAGATGCAAGATAGCCGATTAGAGACTTTGCCTGAGTAATCGTAGACCCAATGGAAGTCGCTTCTAATGGTTCTACAAAAGATCCGGCCAAACCGACTGCTACACAATTGCCAACCCACGGCTCTTCCAAATGCCCCGGATCGAATTGGAAATGTCGGTGATCCGATATTTGGACATCCAACAATTCTTCCATTTCGGCAACCGCTTCTTCTTCTGTGCAAAATGAAGAAGAGTAAACATATCCATTGCCTCGTTCTGCCTGAGTCGGGATTTCCCACGCCCAACCACTATCCAATGCCCTCGCACGGGTGTATGGCCTCAACTCTCCACTTTCATCCGAAGGTGTTCGGAAAGCAATCGCGGAATCCGTTAACAGATACTCACCGAACGAGTTCCACGTTTGTTTAGAGAGATGTGAAATCAAAACCTTGTTGAAACCAGAGGCATCTATCCAAAAGTCTGCCCTGATCGTCCTATCCGCTGACGCCGTTGGATCATCCAGTTCCACACTGACAATCCAATCGTCTTTTACAACAACCCTCTGAACCTCTCCATCTATGATTTTGATATTTCGATTACTTACCTTCATCCTAAGAAAATCATTCAACTCTTCAGTATCAAAATGAAACTGATTGACACTCCTATGAGGATTATCCGCTGGAACCTTATTTTCCAACAATCCTTTATGACAGGTGTGTTCAGTCAACAACCATTCTTTAGACAAAAATCCAGCATACGCTCCGTTGAAACCAAACATCCGCGGAACAAAATCAGGTAATCCAGAAGTCACATGAAAATAGTCAGGAGTGTGATCGGTCCATCCTTCAAAACGAATACCCTTTTTATGGGTAGCCAATGCTGCAACAATCATTTCTGCGGGTTCTATCCCACAGAAATTCATAAATCCCAACCAATGTTCCGTGGAGCCTTCCCCCACCCCTATGGTTCCGATCATGTCAGACTTGACAACCACTATCTCATGTTCTGGGAAAGCAGAACGTAGAATGAGCGCGCTGATTAGTCCTGCATTCCCTCCTCCGACAATTCCAATTTTTTTAATCATGTTCACGAATACCAAGTAACCAGCGAATATTTAGTTCCACCCTCTACCGGGTGGGCGATGTGCCCGAAAGGGAAATTGGAAGGAAACAAGACTAACGTTCCTGCCGATGGGGTGATCTTTATATCGAAGTAGGGAAATTCCAATTCGCCGCCATCGAAGTTGTCGTTAAGGAAAAACACCATACTTAAGGCTCTCTGATTTTGTTCCGCATGGTCATGGTGGAAGTGGTATTCCGCTTTGTTTTGATAGCGGATGACCGTAAAACCTTCATCCTTTCTTAGATGAAGATCATAAACAGATCTGAAATTGTTTACTTTTTCATTGAGTTCCCTACTAAACTTTTTGAGTTCTTCTGCTAGGGGTATGAAATCTTTATCGTTGTATCCCCAAACCTCACTGATGCTGCTTTCCACGCTGCTTCTGTAATCAGTTTGCTGATGGTTACCGGGAGTGCCTGTTATGGATCGCTTCCATGCAGTAACCGAATACTCCAACTCTGCGGCCTTTAGTGTTTCATCTAGTAATTTGTCAGCATCGGAGTACCACCCTTCATGGATCAGTACACCCGGTGCGGGATTTTCAACTGGCATGTTTCACCCACTTAATTTCATCGTGATTAAGATCTAAATACATATTACTTCCGGGGAAAATATTCATTGGGTGTTCAATTCCATAATGCGAAGAAAAATCAGGAATATCCCCCTGACAGAAGCAAGTCAAATTTACTATTCGGTGCCCTGCCAAAACGGGGCTGACATTATGAGAATAAATGAAATTTGCCGGATAGATGAGAACATCCCCCTTTTGAGGTTCGTGTGTCGCTCCCACATACGGCCACGAAACTTCCCCTCCGGTAAAACTATCTCCTTCCGGTTCGTCATCCGGTACCCAATCACTCATGAATTGGAGGGCACATAGAATTCTTTGAGGAGCAACAAGATCTCTATACGATTTCCCTGTTCGATTAGGACCGGTAAAATGCTCTCCGGGCGTGTTGTCGGAATGAGTACCCATGTTGGCACCGGGAAAATAATAGAGAAGCCTATGTGCCTCCTGCCATTGGATATCCTGAAAACTGGTCGGGTACTCCTTCATGTACTCCAACAAGCATTTCATCATCACACCCTGAAGCATGAAAACATATTTATCATCTTCGCTGTCCGCCAATCCATCTTCAGGAAAGTTCCTGATACGAATCGGGCCAGTTATTTCATAGTTGTGACGATGTCCTTCCCGATCATCAACCCAAGATTCCCCGCGTTCTATCTCATACCGATTTTTCCAAAGAACATCGGCATACCCATCTGAAATCTCAAATGCATCACGCCACAATCCAATACCGGGAAAAAGTATTTCCATCACTTTTTGTTTCCGTCCTGAAATGCCGCTTTTCGTTTGAACGCAAAAAATAACGCCGTTGCTAGTTCCTCTCCATCATGTAGAAGCGACACTTCGTACTTTCCAATATTCAAAATAGGAAACACCCAACGTGCCCGATGTTTTTCACACCACACCGGAATCAAATCTTCGTGAGCCATTTCTTTCTTACGAGCATTAAAAACAGAAATAGTAGTCTTTCCTCGTAAATCTAAAAACTCATTCGTCCATATCACGGCCTGATGGCTACCCACATTGATTTCACTATCAGCCAGCGCTACACCGGTTATTTCCGGAACTTTGAATATCTCAGCCTTAGACGGAGTGATATCAGGATGTTCTTTAAGGATTTTGTCCGGTATCCCATGAACAATCGGTATGCCCCACATTGTTGCCTCAGCAACATGCGGCTCTATTTCCTCGTCTGTAGGAACGTAATAATATGTCTTCATTTAAATGTTGGCAGTGTCAAGGGCAATGCTGCTGCCATTTACTCCTGTGTTAATAGAATAACTCGGTGTACCAGCATTTCTGGTGACCACAATCAAAACACCGCCTCCACCGCGACCGCCTCGCTGCCCCTGATAGCCAGTTCCACCCGCCCCACCGGGATAATCAATCGCCGCCTGATGGCCCGTACCCGGAGGAGTGGGAGGCGTTCCATGAGTATCCGGAGTGAGATGATGTGTGATGTGATGGTTTGTCATGGGGGCGTGATGATGATCTGATGCATCAGGATTCGTGTGATGATTTTGTTCCGAATCGTGATGATGATCTGATGCATCAGGGTTAGTGTGATGATTTTGTGCCGCTGCATTATGATGATCTGATGCATCAGGATTCGCAACGGGTGGATTTGGGGGATAATTCGTGGGGGGCGTTCCGTGATGGTTCGTAACCACATGATGGTTCGTGTACGGGTTTCCGGGGTTGTGATGATGACTGCCCGGTTGCACCATATGGTTTGTCGGGTTGTGGTTTCCGGGGTTGTGATGCGGAAACGGTTGGAAATTATGGTGACCCGGATTTTCGCTACCCGGAATCGTGACATGCACAGGAGGATTCGTCACTGGCGTATCAGGATTTGTACCGGATGTGCTGTCATGATGATGCGATGACGCATCAGGGTTCGATGTCGGGTCCGGGCTGGCCGTTCCCGGCGTTGGATCTGTGCCGTGATGGTTTTGAACCCCGTGATGGTTTTGAACTGCCGTCGGGGGTGTGCCGTGATGGTTTTGAACCCCGTGATGATTCTGTTCTGCCGTCGGGGGTGTGCCGTGATGGTTTTGAACCCCGTGATGATTCTGTTCTGACGCGTGACCACTGGTGTGGTGATGGTTTTGGACAGGCGGATTGCCATGACCCGGATTAGCATGGTTATACGCCGGGTCGGTGTACGTCGGAGCGGGCGTTCCACTTGTTCCAGCAGCACCATCAGTTGACGTTCCACCCTCGCAATACAAACCACCTGAACCAGTGATCTGACGGGCAGAAACCATAACTACGGCACCACCACGGCCACCCGTTCCCCCAGCGCCACCAGTCCCCGAAGAACCCTTCCCCCCCGGTACGCCGACTGTGTTCGCACTCGGAGGCCACGATCCGGCTACCCCGGCTCCTGAAACTCCATCCGCTCCGGTACCCCCACCAGCACCACCCTTCGCACGAAAAAAGTCTGTTCCACGCTGCTTATAAGCGTTAATAGCATCACGCAAATCATAAAAATCATTGGCTGCTACACCAACCGAAGTGTTCACGGCCCCAGAGCCGCTAAAAGTGTACCCCGAAGACTCAAAGTCGTCGGGTTCGCCAGCGCCGCCCAAACCGTCCGTGACACTCTCCCCAACGGCTACGGTTCCCTCCAAAGAACCAGTGCCGACACTTGTAACTGTGTCTTTGATCCCCAAGTCGCCCGTCAAGTTCAAAGTGTTTTTTACGAATACTCTCCAACCGTTCGGATTTAGAACCACTCCACTATTTACAGTGAGATTGTTGTAATACATATCCCCAGAAAGATTGGTATTCGTGGTGACCGTTACATCACCGTCTTCGCCGCTTCCAAAAACCAGTTCCCCATCGAATTGAAGGTCGCCAAACTCGTCCTCAGGCAGCATTTCAACTACATAAGGAAGTAAGTCCTTTTCTCGGCGGACACCCTGATCATATTTCGGATCAGCCATCAGTCAGCCTCTAAGAAATAAGTATTCCCCGCTGATCCAGTTCCTGAACCAGCCGCACTCAGCGTGTACGAATGGCTTTTATCTGAGGAAATTAAGAACATCACACCGCCACCCGCATTTCCAGATGCTGCTGCCGAAATGTTTCCATCTCCGAAAAGATAACGAGCAGTAACGATTACCACACCACCGCCATAATTTGTTCCATCTCCTGCTCCACCCTTGAGAAGATTGATAGTGCCATTACTGGGATCAAACGAATAACCATCAACAACATTCAAAGGATTCTTGTACCACTTCGTTCCACCCAAAGCAGCGGTAGGGGCAGTCACCGTGTAAGAAGCAGAAGCACCACCCAACGAATTGGTTGCATTCGTATTTTGTGTTCCGATCCCCAAGGATCCTTGAGAACTAGGTCCGGCTGTCATCCCGATTGTTCCCCACAGGAACAAATTGCGTTGAACAAACACCCGATAACCCGCAGTATTCAAAGTTTTCGTGGCATCAACCGTCAAATCAAGATAATACTTATCTTCAGTCAGAGTTGTGTTCGCGCTGATGGTAACAACGCCGTCTTCTCCACTCCCGAAGATGTGTGATGGCGAATCATAGAAATCCGCTAAAGCGTCAGGAGCGCCTATTCGGACAAGCCGCCCAGCCATTACGCCTCCTGAATGCCAAATGAATGAATCGAAACCGAACTAACGACCGACGCAGAAGCCTGAATAAAATCACCAGTCGCCATGACAGCCGACAAGTTGACAAAAGTTGTTGACTTTGAATCAACACTTACATCATAAAGAACTGCATTAGTAGCACTAGCAGATCCGCCACTAGGAACTAGATAAACAGAAACAGTCCTATTGGCAGCAGCGGTATTACATAAAGCGATCTGCTTCACAATTGTCGTAGTAGACGCTGGCACGGTATACAACGTCGAAGGCGACGTTCCCAACTGTGTAGGCGCATGTAGTTTCGTATGAGTCATTGCCATTAGACCATAACCTCCATGTAGAACTGTGTTTCTACATCGTCAATAGTAGTTTGGAACGCGTTCAACTGGGCAACACTCGCATAACCATAATTCTCAATCTTGTCCTTAATTGCCCCTGAAGTCATAAGCGAAACGTCGTTATCTGTAAAACTTGATCCGGAATCCACATTGGAGATCCCAACACTGTCCACAGTCAGAGTTCCAGTGATTGTCACATCATTGGGAAGACCGACCGTGACTGCTCCCAAACTAGTGAATGCCTCCACCTCATTTGCGGTACCGGTAACCGAAGAAATAGCAGCAGCAGAAGTGACGTAACCATAATCTTCGATCTTGTCTGCGATAGCCCCAGAAGTCATGATCGAAGTGTTGTTGTCCGCAAAGGATTCAGCGGAGGTTTGAACCGCAGCAATCCCCACGCTGTCCACAGTGAGTGTTCCAGCAATCGTCACATCGTTCGGAAGACCAATAGCGATAGCACCCGAAGATGCCGACACCGAAATCTGAGCAGCCGTACCCGTCAGAGATGAAACCGTTGTATTCCATACCATGCCTGACGCCTGAGAAGCATCAGCCGACAAAACCCGACCATCAGCACCAACCCCGACCTTGACGGCGGTGTCATCCGCACTCCCAACAAGGAGATCGCCTTTGGCGTCGATAAGTGAAATGGGAATAGTTCCTGCGGCTGTTGCATACGCATACGCGAGGATCTTGTCCTGAACCGCAGCAGATGTCATCACCGAAGTGTCATTATCAACAAACGATTCTGAACCTGTTTGAACTGTAGAAATCGCGACACTGTCGATAGTTAGAGTGCCAATTGTTACAGCACTGGGAAGGCCAATGGTAATACTCCCGGTTGAAGCGTCTACTTCAACCTCATTGGCCGTTCCAGTAAGACTGTTAACGATGCTCGCCCACGCCAGTCCGGTTCCAGCGGAGGAATTAGCAACAAGTGCTTGATTGTTGGTGCCTACAGCAAGTCTTCCTACAGTATTATCCGCTGTTCCGCCAAGAAGATCGCCCTTGGCGTCAATCGTGGACGCCCGCATCTCATCGCCATCATTCACCAAAACCCATGCACCACCCGGCCCTCCGACTTGAACCTTCAAAGTGGTATCAGCCGTGTTGTAATGGAAATATCCGCTAAGTTCACCAGACGCAGCACTGTTGCTTTCCGTCCATCCCGCAGCCTTAGAATCCAACTGAGAAAAGGCGTCATTAAACTGGACGCGACTGAACGAATCCAAACTGGTTGACCAGTTGATCAACGAAGTAAATCTAGATCCGGGTGTTATGGCCATAATGACGCTCCTAAATAAATACTACACTTTAAGTGGGCAGTGTCTGCCTTACTCTTTCCATATCCGCCGTGGATAATGCTTCATTAAAGATTGCGAAATGATTAAACTGCCAACCCGGTTTGTTATTGGAATGAAATGTAACATTTGCATCCGTAGAACTTCCCGTTCGGGTGGCTAATCCCTTAGTTGTGGTGTCTGTTGCATTCGATATTGCTGTTCCATTCGCATACAACAAAATCTTGTTATTTGCCACATCGCGAACTAGACCGACATGATTCCATTCTCCGATACGGGAAGTGTCATTCCAAGTCAGCGAAGCCGTGTTGAATGCTGTGGCCGACTTGTCGAACGCGTCCGTGACAGTAAAAGTCACCCCACTACTACTGAATTTCATTTGGAAATTGGGATGCTTGAAAACGTAATCGTCGTAACCGAAATCCGTTTTCAAGCGCCGATAATTAATCGACAGAGAAATGGGCACATCCCGACCTATTGATAGTTGGGGAGAACAAGAACCACCCTCCCGATTCAACTGAAATAGATCCCTGTCAATAATCGAAGAATGCTCGTATGCGTCAGCGTCCTCCCACGCACGATTGATCGTCCATGTTTCACCTGTAAGATTTGTACCAGTGCTTGCTGTAATAGTATGGGCTGTAATGGTGCTTGGAAGGAACGTATATGTTTCTACTCCTGCTACTACAACCTTTTCGATTTGTTTCCCACCATAAGTGCCAGCAGCCCAAGTAATCGTAGTTACACCCGTTCCTGTACCCGTGGCTGTAGCCCCATCCATATAAGTAACTGTCCAGTTGTAGGTGCCATTATCCATTCCAGAGACAACAAGGCTGTCACCAGAACTACTTTGATTTCCTAAATACAAATAGTCAGTTCCCGTGTGTGGTAAACCAATCCAATTTCCTATCGTAAGAGGACTTGTCTCGTATTCGATTGTGTATGCAACGTCGGTGTTTTTTGCACAACTCTGGGTGAAAGTATCAACCCCGTCGTAAAGGGCTGGGGTTGTCGTATAAGAAGTGGAAGTTGTCAAATTCAGGTCTACTACTGCGGACATGGTATTTGAAAAGCCCGATAGAGAACTATCCATCGTTCCATCGGCAATAACTGCCCTATAGCCAACAACCCCATTGTCCCCATCAGTTACATGGAAAAACTCAGCCGTTGCTGTGTTGTCGTAACGATTGAAAGCCGCCGTATTATTGAGTGTATTAATCAAATAATCCGTGGGATGGCACACCCCGTGCAATGTTGGAGCAACATAGAAACTAATCGTTCCGTTGCTGTAGTCGCCGCCCGTAGTAGTGGTAGCAAACCGTATCCACCTATCGCCCGTTACGCTGAAGTCATACGATGCATCATGTATCGCAGAATCGTATGCGGTACTCACACCGGAACTACTAGATCCCCTGTGATATCGGAGTGTGCCAGTTTGATAGATTTCGCACTCGCAATGGTCGGCAGCAGAACTGGTGCCCTGTTTGAACAAGGTAATATTGGAACCACTTCCAAAACTGATATCCGAAACATGGAATATGTAATCCGTGGCTGTTGCAGACAGACCCGTTGACACTGTCGCTGCTTGTATGTAAGCCTCCGACCCACTCACCCCGGACGGATAAAACGCAAACCCTGTGTTGTACCTAGCCCCAGCGATAATCCCGTAACGTGAAGCCTTCGGATCAGAAAGTGAATCGTCAAACAGATTGATGTGACGGCCCGAACCCGTAACGTCAGGTATGGCAGAACAGGCGTCGTTCCCGAATTTGAAAACACTCTCATCGTTAGCAATTACTCCTGCGCCCGGAACGTTGGCTTCTAAAATATCTTTCGCCTCATAAGCGAACTGTGCGGCATCTCGTGCCTTGTTGGATTGACTCCCTATTGTTCCCACAGCGAGGGTCGGTTCCATCTCTGTTTGAACCAGCGTCCCACCAATATCGGGATCGACATCTGCATCAAAAACATATTTAACAAGAAACGGAGATTCCCTGTAATGCTTCTTAATTCTAGTGAAATAACTCGCAGGCGTATCCGTGTCTAAAACTGTTCCAAGATACGAGTTCATCGCTTCTGGTTTCCCAGCATTAAGCCCATTAAACCCATACAAAATTTGTTGTCGATAAGCGTCTATGTTTTCATAACTTGAAGAACGAGCCGCAGCCCAAGTAACTGAATCTTCAACTGATTCGGCATCCAAAAGATCAATCGCCTGCCAGTTCGTAGAATCCGACGACAAGTTCCAATCTGGCAGCGACAGCCACATGGCCAATCCCGTGTATGGATTATTCAACTCCACACCCACCAGTTGAGCCAACCACCTCAAAGAACTCTCTTCGATCTTTAAAGGATCCGTTAAAGAAGATTTGGTTTCTGTGTCAGTTGCTGAATCCGTACTTCTCGTATACGCCCAAGACCGAAGTTCTTCCCCAATGATTACTCCATATCCATATGTCGCAGCAAGCAGACGTTTTGCTATTAGATTAAATCCCAAAAGTCCAGAGATATCACTTCTTTGATCCAATGCACGAATATATTCTGGCAATAGCCTGTAAGTATTATTCAATGTTGGATTATTCAATACTGTTGATTGATTGATTGCAAACACATCTGTCAAAAAGTATGATTGATCTGCTGCCGTAGCGGAATCACAAGTAAACACAACCCTTGCATAGTTCGCTGAGGCGGGAACCCAGTTCCGCTTTGCCCCGGCTATGGGTGTCCCTTTCTGATAACCAAACGGAAAGACCACCTGCACCAAAGGAATAAGAGCCGGAGCGGCAGAAGTCGTACTTGGGTCTATGAGAAATTCTTGTTCATGTGTATGTGTCGAAGCAACCCACGCCCCGTCCGATTCGGTTTCTCCCGCGTATTCCAAAGGAGAGGCAACACCAGAACTCACATCAAAATATTCGATCTTGATTTTGACTGTTGTAGCGGCCAGATCTGTACCGACATGAACAATGCCGCTAACTTGATAACTCTCATCAGAGACAACAGGAAACAGTGGCGACTTTGCTAAGACCTCACCAGCGGCTAGAGAAGTAACAAGAAACCCAGTCTTTCCAATCCCGCTGCCAAGAGAAGATTCCTGAAGACCAATATTAGGCAATGCCCGAAGAGACGAGTTACCAAACGTCCATCTCGCAGAATCGAATACGACTCCGTCTTTCGATATTAGATTAATGGAGTCCACTGCCGTGGTGGATGCTGGCATTTTAATTTACCGTAATAGTTAGAGTGCTTGGATAGGTCAACATTCCTAAATGGTTCATTCTGATATCTCCGCTCAAAGCACCCGTGCCGTCAGTGGCGTTAGAACCCAAAACTTCCGCCCTTACCGCTGAAGAAGTTTGAGTAAATGAAATATCGCCCGTACCGATTGTTCCCGCTGCACCACACGAAAAACCCTTATTAATATTGGTACTTCCAGCACTACACCAAACAAACCTATCGACTACCATCTCATTTGTCGTATCGGCATCTAGTGCCCTAGTCAATACCCAATTTGTTGACCCGTCGCCCGCAACCGTGACAGTATAAATCCCATTCTGCAATGCTGCTGTTTGATCTTTGACCAAAACCCGATCCTCCACAGACGGGGTTACCCCATCAACGGCAAACGCCGCCTGTGAACCAGAGTTCGTCAAAGCCGCCCCAACCCCAAGAGTTCCATTGTCATAAGCCGCAGACAAATTTGCCGTCGTGGCACATGACACGGACTCTTCCGGCAAAGTCAACACAACTGAAGTCACATACTCAACACCAGCGATACCGTCTAAAAGACTCACAATTTCATTGACACGAACCACACGGTCATTTTCCGTATTCAACACCCAATAATCGCTATCTAGATATGCTTGAAGCCCACTTTGAACAGCGGTCATAACAGTTCCTGACGCTGCCGAAGCGGTTTTAGCAACTACCGCCGTAACGCCAATCCCGACAAGTTCCGCATTATGAACTTCTACCGTCACACCCGTAGCGGTTTTTGCCGTAATCGCCGTACTAATAGTTGCAATATCGGCAGCACTGATAGTCGCATCTTCGATAGACCGGGAATAACCGTTAACGTTTTCACCGGCAACAACAAGAAGGACATAACCAGCGTATGAACCTCCGCCCGTGACCATATTTCGGTCAGAGAAACGTCGCATGTTGTACGCTTTAGCACGATAAACCGTTCCGGTATAATTTGTTAACACATACGATTTCAACTGATCTTGAGTAACCATAACGGAAGAATAGCCAGCCAACGTCGTGGTCGCCCTCGTGAAATACTCCGTATCTGTTTCCATGTCCAAACCGCCAGAAGGCTTAGAACTCAAAACCGTGCTAGAAACATACGGAACTGTGGCCAGCAATTGAAGGCTGCTGCCATTGGACGGGGTGTTAAATCCAATTCCAACCGCCTGAGCGGTAACCGCCACGGAAGTTAAAGACGCCGACCCAGACGCTACTATCGCAGCATCGTCAAGGGTGTACACAAACACAGATCCATCAGATCCGTAATAAGCCATTGCCGTATTGGCCGGGATCGTATACCCAGCCGTGTCGGTAAACGTAATCGTTACCGTCGCAGTTGCCTTGACACCATTCGATCTGTTGATCCCATATAACTTCAGTAATGTTTCAACGGTGGATGCAGGAAGCCGGTTCGCAGCATTGACCAAATTGGCGGTCTGAAACGCCGTGGCCTCCATCATTGTCGTTTCGATCTGTCCGACACGAGGAGTCCAATGAGGCATCAAGGCTCTTGCTTGTGTGAGGCTTTCCTCTAAAATAGCACTAGTAGCCTTATCGAATGGAGTTAGGTCTACATATGAAGACCAGTCTGGTGAAACCATAATCTACCCCTAAGTAAAGTTGACTTCGATAGTATCTAACGCGCCTCGCTGTTTGATCACATCTACATTTTCTAGTCTTATTGTGTCTCCATAAAACTGAATGAATTCACCCAGTAGTTGGGCGGGATCAAACTCCCCAAACGTCGGATCGTCTACTCCAAAAGTCGGAAACAACTTTCGCTCGTCCTTATGGGTTGACATAAACGCATGTATCTGTTCAGCCTTATAAGAATTAGAAGAATCATCTACCTTTACAAAGTCTCCGGTATTAGTAAACCGGAGAGGTATAGAAAGTACGTCCATAACATCCTACTTTAGCATCAACAACGATAGGATTTTACCCCCCCTGCGGCAGCGGGGACGAAACAAACCTACGAGAGAGGTTCATCCCCCCACATTTCACTCCAAGTGCCCGGACCAACGATTCCATCTCTAGTCAGACGATTGATCCGCTGAAACTGCTTAACTTTCCTCTTGGTTCCCCAACCAAAGATCCCATCAATCTTTCCGCAATCAATACCCAAAGCACCTAACCGCCGTTGCAAGACCTTCACCCGATCTGAACGTTCTTTTCTGCGAATCGGATTTGTCCTGATTTCAGCAGTAAGAGCAGCGTGATATCGCAACAATGCCCCCCAATCCATAACTGGTTCTTTTGTTTCTTCCTTAACCCCCACACCAGTCAAAGCGGGAGCATCAAACCATTCAGTTGAAGCACGAGGCTGGTGATGCCACCACTCTCCACGAACCGTGGGATGCATCCCATACTCTTTAGCAATGTTGTTTACTTCCCACTTTTTTATTCCGTTACCACATAGACCGAAATCGACCGCATAGCAAAATCCGTCGTCCTGTTCCATGTGCCAACTTCCTCTCCAAATCCCAATACCATTTAAGGCTTTAGGTCCAAATCGTCTGTCGGGATTAGCGGCTAAATTGAATCCAGCCTTACGCTTTTTATAGCCATCATAGAAATATTTTTGTTTCGCATAAGTACGACATCCACTAGTTATTTGAACTCGTCCGCTGATACGCGGGTCATTGAAGAAGGCTTCTAACCTCTTTATGAAACGTGGATGAAGCAACGAGAGATCGACCCCTCGTTTGGCGGGGATGGACATTTCTTACCTTGGCCGTACAGGCCGGGTCGGCTTATGTATTCCACTCTTCAACCATCTATTAGTATAGAACTATCAACTCTCCAAGGCCGCAATGCGAACTTCTAATTCTTGAATAGCCTTGATAATCGGTCCAATCAGTTCCGTATACCGAAGTCCTTGCTCGTGATGTTCTTCCACAGCAGGAACGGCACGAACATTGTGTTCGGGGTCAGCCGGTAATTCAGGGTGTGCTTCGATCAGTGCGTTAGTCCAGATGGCTGTATCAGAAGCAGCATCCCCCAATACTGTTTCGACCTCCTGCCCTAGCAGCCCGTAGTGTGTCCTGACTCCTGCCCTACCTTCAGTTTCAATCCATTTGAACTTCACGGGTCGTAAGGCTTTGAGAAAATCCAACCCCAGATCAGAATCAGCAATATCTGTTTTCTCATTTTGATCGGACGTATTTATCGTTCCATTGGAGCAAAATAGTTCGCTCCATCGCACTCCCTCGTAGCCAAGCGAGTATTGATTATTTGCTAATGGATGACAGCCGTACTGATATGTCGTTCCATGGAATGAGAAGTCAGTGTAGGTATTATTGGTGAAGAAACTGCCACGTTCGGTTCCCCCCCAGTCGTAACTTGGGGCGAAGGCGATGTACCGCTCAAACGTGCCCGCCGGGGTGGTATGTGTCCCCGACGCTCTAACAGTTAACCCACCATCGACCTTCTCGTCATGCCCGGTGTGGTGCAGATTGTATGAGTCATTCTTCTCATCAAAAACGAACCAGTCTCCCTCCGTTCCAATCCCAGAACCATCTGTTCCCATGGTCGTGTTATCCAACATGATGGATGCACGATTAGATCCGACATACTCCGTGGGGTCGATCCTCAGCGTGTGCCCCCACTGTGAGGTCTGTCCACCGAAACGAACAACCCCCGATGCAGTGCCATCACCTAATTGATGCTGCGGATTGATAACCAACAAGTCATCTGGACGGTTAGCAATAAAACTAACCATTACTTTGTCTCCCTTTCTTGGGGGAGACCCTATATAGAACAGTGCTGGAACGTTATTGTGGCCCAACGAATTAACAGAAACTTTGATCGTGTATGGGTCCGTAGTGGAAGTAACAACCTCAGTTACTTCACCTTCATGAAATCCATCAGATATGGGCTGTCCGGGCGAATACGCCTTGGTAGGACGCTTACGGTTGTAACCAGAACCCTTATACGAACTTGCACCTTTTTTAGCCATTAGCCGTGGTACCCATACATCGGATGATTCGGCTCAGGCTTCTTTGGGTTGGAATACAAGCCACTAAAGAATTTAAGATCTGCTGGATCTATAGTTGATTCGATACCTTTCGTTTCTTCGACACCTTCCCTGCCTTCTACGTCGTAAGGATCCGGCTGATAAGAACTATCGAAAAACTTTCGATCGGCGTCGTCTTCAGCCTCTGTCGCTGCCTTCAGATTTTTCTTCGCGTTCTCCTCTGCCAAAATTCTGGCTCTTTCAAAAAATTTGATATCGGCTGGGTCTTCAGCCTCCGTGGCAGCCACCATCAAAGGAAAAGTAGAACCGGGCATAGCCAAAAGCACAGCCCAATCATCATCATTGATACACCCATCACCTATATAAGTCACAAACTGCTCACGATCCCCAAAGAATGAACGGTCAGCCGGATCAAGATCGCCTATCAACGTTACTGTTCTAACACCCAATGTGTTTCGTTGCTGCCATGTCTTTACATATCCTTCGGTTATCGGACCAAAAACGCCGTCTTGGTCTTTTTCCGCCATGCCAACAGCCATCTGTAATCGCTTAACATCGGTTCCGGTAGCGCCCTTACACAACTCTCTAGACCCATATGGAATAACACCAAGACCAACAGAAGAATCCGCCACAGTGTCATCAGTTTCCACAAGCGTGCGTGCTTTTATTTGAACAGGGTTATTACCGCCTTCTTTCCAACTCACATTCGTAATCAGATATTTACGAGTTGTGGCAACAGCATCCGCAGTTTCCAAGTTTTGCGTATCCTCTGGGTGTGTAGTTTCACTAGGACCGAACTTGCCCACGTTTTTAAACGCTACCGTCATCCCCGGTCGAAGTTTCTTCCCATTGTCTCGTGGAACCAAAACCGTCGCTTGACTGCCCCTCCAATCGTCATCACTGGTAGCGAAAGACCAACCGAAAGGAAACCATGCATCATTTTCAGGAGCGTCTACATCTACAACAATCCCCGGTTGACGCTCAACCAAAAACTCCTCAGATGAAAAATACAAAACCCCGTAAGATTCAAAAACCAAATAATCCAAATCGCTTGCCAAACGCTGCAAAACATCCCATGAGGACTCATCAGCATTATCACCAGATTGACGAGTAATATTGATTCTGTCGGGAGTGGATTGAATAAATGCTTGCAACCCAAATTTCTCAGCCATTTGTTTTGCAAAACCGGCAGCAGAAGTATTCCAATTTTCTGCACCTTTATCCCGTCTCATTCTTTGAATCGGAGCCGACCGACATTTAACCTGCACCGCATCCGGTCCATTGGGATGCCGCTGGACAGATGCTTGTGCGATCTCATAAGATTGTCCCCGATAAGTAACGGGCCGACGCATCTGAAAATAATCGGCCTTAAACATTTTGAAACCCGGATCATAAACTTGTATTGACATTTCAGATGTCATGTTAGACGTTAAATCAACACCTAAATCGGTTACGCTTTCTGTTATCTCAGCAGTTCGGGCAGTTCCAATTTCTCCGAAGCGTAACTTTCCTAAGTCTTCCATGGTAATACTTTAACTCACACCCAATTGGGCATATCTCTGAGCCACGGTGTCCGAACCTACCGATCGTTCAGCAGCCGGATTGAGTATTGGGTGATCCTCAGTATGTAGGCCACTATTGTTATAACCACCGTAGTGAGCGGCGTCTTCGGCCTCATCATCTTCTTCGTCCTCGTCGGCAGTCTCAGCGGGAACTTCTGGTTCAAACAGAACTGCCTTCAAATGAATAATTTCCGTGTTCAAAGGATGCGACTCCACGAAAGCCATAGAAGCCCTTGCACGAATCGTCTCACCGTTCAAACTCTTATCCGTCGATGTAATAGATAACGCTGTCATACGCAAACGATAAGGAATAATAACCCCACCATATTGAAGTAGTAAATCCTGATCGTCACCAGCGATTTCCTCAAGAGACGCTATTTCGCTCTCAATGGATTGCTTTCCCCGACTTGGCCGATCCGCCAACACACAAGACAACTCAATCTTTCTGTTCTTGGGCGCAACAGAACGCAGCAAAGGCTTTCTACTGGGACGCTGAATCTCCGTGTATGCCAGTTCACTCCCGCCATAAGTCATATTTTTTGGCCCATAGGGAAACTCAAACGTCTTCAATATCACTTCGCTCTCCGGATCGAATTCAAACCCCGGAATATAAAGCCCTATCGCGTCGTTGAAATACTCCGGAGACTTCTTAGCGACTTCACCTTTCGGCATTTGACGCAACGTCAAACGCTTTGACAACGCCAAGCGTTGAGCAACTAGGGAGCCTCTAGATTCACCATCAGTGAGAGAAATATAAAACTTCGCTGTACCAGCCATTTATCACGGCCCCCCTGCTATTTGTGATGGTGTGTATCCCGACGACTGTGCAGACGCCAGCCAGTCAGACAAACTTTTGGCACCGTCGGCTGCTGCGCGTTCAGAGGGGGTAAGACCCCCCGGACCCACTACGCCGCCATCTATTACTTGGCCACCGTTGTTTCTGATATCAATCAAAATCGGATCATCGGTTTCTGCTTCCGCTCTCAGTTCCGCACTTTCCGCTGCCGCTGCGGCAAGTGCCGCTCGCTCCAATGTGTACATTGCCGTCGTAGCGGCTACAACAGCATCAGTCTCTGCTTTCTTCGCTTCCCGTGCCAACTTCCAAACTTCCATATTAGCCTTAGCCAACTCTTGCTCTATGTCGCCCTCCGTCCACATCTCCCTCAACCCTGCACGAGTGAGTTGCGGACGATCCCACACCTCATTCATGATTTGAAGTTGCTTAACAGATTCGCTGTCTACAAAATCGTTAAAAGTTCGCTCTGAGAAGGCTGCGATTTCGTTAGTGAATTTTTTAGCCCCTTTCCCCAGTCCTCGTTTCTCCATATCGGCTTGCCACCCCTCCCCGAATCTTTCAACAAACTGAACCAGTTCATATCCCGAAAAACCAAGAGCCTGTCCCTGAGCGATGGCAGCATCAATACCAGCAGCAGCAGAATCATTACTGATGGTGCCAGTAGTTAACAACTCTTGCAACATCACATTGTTAGCAGCCTTGGATTGACCCAAAGCCTCATCTACACGGGCACCCTTGTGGAAACGACTACCAAAAACAACATCTGCAAAAGACTTATTAATTTGATCCGCGTACATGCGGATGCCTGAGGCCATGTCCTTGGTTTCGTACTGCTCGTACAGGCCCATATAAAAATCTTGAAGAGAACTCTTGGTGTCTCGTAAAGCGATACCCATTCTGTCCGCCGCTATTTCAATATCCTCAGCGTGCATACCGGTTCGTTCGGCAATCGTTCCTACGGCCCGATCCAAGGACGCCAGATTTTCTCTAAACGAATCAGCGACCCCACCCGCGATTCCAGCCCGATGTTTTAACGCCTCATCCTCATCAAAACCCTGCGTCCGTGCCCAAGCCTTGAACTTGTCATCATCCAAAAAGATCTCATTGAAATCTTTCAGATCCGCCGTCATCGAAGCCCTGCCACCTTCGGCAAATTCGGCCATAGCGTCCTCACCGAAAACTCGCATCCCCGTTTCTGTCAGAGCATTCTTTTCATCCTCGTTCTTGCCGCCCTTCCACCACCCCAATGCTCCAGCGCCGAGTGCCGCCAGACCCGCGACTGCAAATGCTGCACCCCCGGTCATTACCCCCGCCCCAACCGCCAGCAGCCCCAGACTACCGGCCATCAGGCCACCGCCCATCGCGCCCGACACGGCACCCCCGGTCGCAGTTTGTGCGTTGTAAGCGCCCATCAAACCCGACATGCCCATAGCAGCCATACCCATCTTTGTGCCACCCATCATGTAGCCCATGCCACCCATCATGAGACTTTGCCCCAACCCGGCCAAGATCGCGTTCCCGCTCTGTCCAAGCACCATGCCCGCTATCATCATCCCGCCGCCCGTCAACCCTTGTTGTCCAAAGGCTGCTTTCGCAGCGCCAGTCGTCGCCGCTACTTTCCCAGCGCCTTCTGCCCTAAGAACCTGTCTGTACGTCGAAAAATTCGACCCGGCTTGCCCCACGCCATAGCCGATACCAGCGAATGCACCAGATGGTCGGGCACCGCCCGTCGCACCAGCCCTCATGTAACCCATGGAAGCACGACCACCTCTGGTCATACCCAACCAGCCCATACCCAACACGGCCAGACCGCCCAGCCCACCGGGCATCGTAGCGAGAACGCCGATCAAACTATTCATAACCCTCAACAAAGGCAAAAACGCTGAAACAACATTCCTGATAACCGGCAGCGCCTGCTTGAACGCTTTCACGAACTGAGTAACAAAATCTTGCATTACAGGGAAAACTTCATTCGTCAAGAACAAAAGGAAATCATTGAGTTGCGGAAGAATATTAAAGAACTCATCTTTTGTCGCCGTAATGACTTCAAGCAAACCCTTGATTGCTCCACCTATACGCTCACCGAACAATTCAAATTCGGCTGCATTTTGTACGATCATGTCGTTCCACGCCTTCATTCGATCAGAAATGAAACCGCCAATGCCTCCCGAACCGAACATATTCTTCAAGAATTGCCACGCATGATCGCCTGAATCAGAAAACTGTCTCATGCTGTCGCCAAGATCACCAAAGAACCTGCTAGTACCGGATTTGAAATCCCGCCACCAATTGGCAATCTTTCCCATCACCTCTGTGAAACGCGGAAGATCCTCAAGAATCAACTTGACAAAAAAGTCAGTTGCCCTCTCCATACCCCTGACCAAAGCGGGCATAAAAGTTCCCAAACCATACGACTGCAAAATACCCGTAACACGCAACAGTCCACCACGAAGAATCCTCTCTACATCATTCATGGCATCACGCAACGGAACTAGAAACACAGAACCAATATCAGCAAGTTGATTGTAAAGCGTGGTGATCATTCCCTTGAAGCCACCCATAACGGTGTCATCAAGTTTGTCAAGAGAACCCTTCATGGCGTCCGGGGTGAACTCTCCCCGAATCATCGCCCCGACCAAATCGTCACCTTCATATGCCTGAAACGCTTTAGTCGCTTCCTTGTAAGCCGGACCCATGCTCTTCATCTGATCGACCATGACCGACTTGTTGCCTGTTTGCGTCATCTGCGTCCAAGCCTGAGCCATGCCTTGAGTGGCTTTTACATCCCCACCAGTAAAGTTTCCAAACGCCCGTGTCAACATGCCGACATTTCTGGAATCAACACCACCACGAGACAGTGTGTTCGCAAGCAAGGTGAGGTTTTGAATCCCCATCTGCGCCGTCGAACCCATCCGCATCCCACTCATAGCGGTACGAGCCGCCTGTAAGCCACCCACAAACGGTGCTAATTGCACCTGAGCAAACTGCCTGTTGGCTGCTGCGATTGTTGAAACAAGACCGATAATGCCCGCTGTCAGGCCAGCAACGCCTACTTTCATAAAAGAAATAGTGGAATGCCATGCGCGCATAACCATTTGACCGGCTGCCAAAGCCGCCTTCATGGCCACCAGCCCAGCGACCACGGCAAACAGTTCTACACCAAAGGCTTTGAGATTGATCTTGATTAATTTGGCCCCAAAGTCCCCCAACTTTGATGCCACTCTGCCTAAAGCCCGCTGAAAATCTTTATCTAAACGATTGGTAACTTTACTAAGACTTCTATTTGCCCTTTTGGCATTCTTATCAAACCCTAAAAGAGCAGCATTGACAGCAGCGGCTTTGCCCAAATCTGGGTCTATTTCGACCCTAATAACTACTTTCTGCTCAACCGCCATATCACGGGCCTTTACTAATTATATCAATCTAACGTTTCGTACCACTAGCCTGCCTTTGTGCATCCAATTGATCTGCACGTTGTTGGGCTATTACTGCACCACATGCTACCCGAATGGCCCACTCTTCTTCAGTAACATCCAGCAATTTCAAAGGATCAGTTCCAAACACCTCTCCCAAATTAGCCGCAGTTTGAATCATAGGAGATTCCTGTAATTCTTCTATGATCCGGTCGTAGGGTTTTCCTGTGTTGCTACCTCATCGCCGTACCCAGCATGATCCAAAATAGCCAGCGCCGTGGACTCAAGGTGGGGATCAATTCCATAGAACCTACGAATGCCATCCGGAATGGGACGAAGATCGTTTGTCATTTCTAGAATCTCAGGAGAAGCAAAAGTCACATCAATACCATTCTGGTCTTGAACAACCTGATTCTTAATCAGGATGGACTTGCAGCAAGTACCGACCACATAACAAGCAAACTTCAACGGATCAAAGCCATCCTTGGAATCCTCGCCGGAATTCTTTCGCCAAGCACGCAACTGATTCTGAGTGATATTCGGAGAGAAACGAACGGACACCCCCGGTCGTTCTAGAACATCAATTTCGATTTCCGGACGTTCAACCTTTTTGCTGACCTCTGCCCGCAATTGCTCAAGAACGGTGGGTTTGGACTTTTTATCCTCCAACCCAGAGTCCATAGTAATAGTTTCTTTAACGTCGGCGGATTCTGCCATTATTCACACTCCTGATAGGACATTCGGATCAACCGAATAATACACCCCGTTTAAAGGGCATTTCAAGTTTAAGTTATTTGGTTATTAGATTAAGCAGCCAGAGGACCGATTGAGAAGGTCAGGCTGTAAACCGCCGGAGCGCCCGAAGAGGCATCGCCGTCAGTCTCAGTCATCCCAACGCAAAGGGCATCCGTATAAAGCCGCTGTGATGCCGGGTTGGCAAGATCGCAATCAAGTTCGACAATAGTGATGTTGTAATACGCCTCACCCACAAGAGGACGAAGAACAGCCAATGGAGCGCCATCTCGCGTCGTTTCATAATGACGGGTAAGAGTGATGTCACCGATATCAGCAGGGGCACACAATGTTTCTGGGAAACGTGCCCCACCGTCATAAACCTTTTCAACAGCCGCAGTGATTTCCCCACCACTCACCTGCGCCCAATAATCCTCAAAGCGAGGGAAGGACGTAACTGCGTGACCTAATGCTGGTTCAATCGTTGCAACGACTTGACGCTGTGAAAGTTTCTTAGCCATTTAAACTACACTCCTTTAGAGAACACCGGCTGTCAAATTCGACTTAGTGATGTTAACTGTGATTTTATCACCAACAGCAGACACACGAACTGCAACATCGGCAGTAACTTGACCAATATTTAAATTGGCATCACTGTTATTGGTACTATCAACAATCACCGAATAACCCGGATCTAGTCGAACTCCGTCTGAACCATAAGCCTCGTACAAGCCACCAGACTTGCGAATAGGCTCAAGAATACTGACAATTGAATTCTTGATCTTCAAGAAAAGAGCGCCACGCCCGTCAATCGTTTGAAATACATGATCCTCAAGGCGCTTCTCGCACTGATAAACCACATGATTCAAAGTGTCTCGTGATGTAATGAAACGCCAATCGTTTTCCGTTTCAGAAGCCGACCGTGCGCCATACACACGAACCTTGCCATTGATAACCCGCAAAGCATTGATGCGAGCGTTGTCCAACTCGTCACCAGTAGCCTTGTCCATCAACTGTGTACTGGGCATTGACAGACCGGTTACATACTTGGCTTCTGAAACCAAACCTGCTCCAACCCGCCACGGTCCACCCGCAGCGTCTGCGGCCTTGGAACGTTTCGCACAAACATAGGCGTCCGGAGCAATGGACACGGCCAACCCGGCCTCAGCCGGATCTGGAACCTTCACCCACGGATAGTAGAAAGCACTGTAATGAGCGTCGGTATCCGTATAAACAGCAGGTGACGCTGAATTGAGGGCCGTCTTAGAACCAGCCGCCGTATTAGACGAAGCAAACGAACAAATAGCAACCCGATCATTCAACCTCGCATGATCAATCAGAGCGTGCCAATAACCAGTAGCCGTAGCAATACCGGGAATCGCTACAGCACCCGGACCAAGATCCTTGCTGATTCTCAACAAAGCCTCAACGTAGTTGTCCGTAGAACTAGCATTGGTCACAAGCGTTCCATCAGCCCCACCGGTCAGCGCACTCGCTACCGTGGTGACCGGTGTCAAGGTCGCACCAGTTTCCTTAGCGATAGTCACAAGATGCTTCACATCATTGGAAGCATTGATTGTATTAATAATCGCATCCAAAGTTGTAAGGTCAGCAGTCGTCAAAACCGTTTCCCCATCAAGAGAAACTACGATACGAACACCAGAAACATCACCGGCAATAACCTGAACGGTCAAGTTGGACGACCAAGCGCCCACATCAGCAGCAGAAAAAGTGGCCACCGTGGAACCATTGCTGTCAAGGATCGCCTTTGTGCCTGCAACACCATCATCGGCTACAACCCGCTGAATGTACAGACGGGCACCGCCCTCTTCAAAATAGGTTTGAGCATGGGCATACAGATTTCCAGAAACATGCCCACCAAAATATTTCTTATATTCAGTGAGATTTCGTATCAGAGTAGATTCACTTGAATCACCCCGAACGGTTGTTCCTACAAAAAACGCCTGACCCGAGATTGCTTCACCAACAGTCGCTGGGCCACTGCGAACTGCGGTGTTTACTACGATCCCCGGCATTAGTGCGCCTCCACTTGGCTTATTGCGAACTTACGATTCAAAATCTTACATGGCGGAAACTGTGTTTCATTGCATGTATCGACTGCCATTACTTTATCACTGAAGGCTGTTTCTAAGCAGAAGGTGTTACAGATAATGAAGCAGAAGAATACGCACCTGTTCCTGCACCGTTTAAAGCAGCAACCCTAAATTGATATGTAGTCCCATTGGTTAGACCCGTTACAGTAAAGGCAGGGTCGGTCGTAGCGGTATCAGCAACTGTCGTGGACCATGTCGTACCTGCATCTATCGAATATTGGATTGCGTACCCAGTGATCACATAGGTTCCACCACCGTCCCAAGTAGGCGCTTTCCAACTCAGCAAAGATTGGACATTCCCCCCGCTGGCTCCAAGGTTTGTCGGAGCATTAGGAACCTTTTCTACAAGAGTTTCATTAACAACATTTGTCAACATGGCTCCCTTAACAGCACGAGTAACTGTTTCATAAAGACTTAAATCATAACTAAGAAATGATGCTGCTAAAAAGCGCTCCCCTTTAAGGAGTGTTAAATCAGAAAAATCTTCCGTAATCGTCCCCTCGTCAACTTTGATATCGCAATCTTCACCCACGGCATCGGCACCACGAAGGGCTGGCCGATCTAAAAGAGCATCACGAACAACCATCGTCATATGATCACGGGCAGTAGTAACAACATCCGGACCCGTGGCCCGAACCCAAACATACGTTCGCATTCTATAAATAACTTGATACGTCGGGTCAAGCGTTCCCGACATAGACTCACGCACAATCTGACTTGTGGATTCGACCAACGTGATAATCGTCGGCCAGTTATCCATCGTCAATGGTTCATACGTCAGATACTTGACTGGATTCGGAAGTTCCGTTGACGACAAACCCAAATTATTGCGATAGTTCAATACTCGCGTGGGTAGATCCGACGCTAAAAAATCGCTGACATACTTCTTGGCCGCTGCTGGGCCTTCCATCGTTGCAGGCATCAGTCAAACACCATCGCCTTTAGTCTCTTATACGCTTGCGAACCCTCAGTACCATATACTAGATATTCGCCCACCTTTTCACCCCGATCGTGGGCAAATCCCTTGGGGACAAACACAATTTTACGGGCTGGCATAAAACGGGTGCCGGTCTGATGAAACCGTGCATAATCTAAATCTGTACCAAAAGTCGCTGTCTTCCGACCGACATGATTAACCCGTCCTGACAAAGTGGTCAGGTCTCTAAACAGATCCCCCTCACGAATCATTGTCGGAAGCGACCCGTAATGAGCGATCTTCCAAGACTGATATTCCATGTCCAGAGTGTTCCATGCTTTGCCAGACGCTTCACCCTGAGTGGCGAAATTCAGCCTGTTGGCCTTTTTGATCTCATCCCGCGCCCATTTCAACTGCGAATGAAAATTCAAAGACCTCCGAACCATGCCTGCAAAATAGGCTCTGGTTTTTAAAACCCCTCTCATTTCTATCTTACTCATATCAGGCAATCCTGACGCGACGCCACCGTTTAACTGAGTTCATTTCTTCTACGGTAAAACCAGTAGTTAGAGGTGCCACATTCCTAGTCGTCAAATCTTTCATACCCACAACATCATCATGTAGGTTTTGAACCTCACGAGACGCAGCCCTAAGAACGATCAATTTCAACGCCGTGGTATTGTCTGCGGCGGCATCCAATCCAGCCGTATAAGTGATAACAATTATATCATTATCTTGAACTGTGAACATATCAACGCCATATCTTCGCACCACATAATCAGTACCAACTGTTTGAGTCGTAGCGGAAGAATCACTCTGGCCCTGTACGGTCAGACTGGCCACAGAAACAACCGGTGACCTGCGGGTATACAGAACATACGGCGGTTTCGTCACATCTGCAACAGCCGTGCCAGTCCTGTCAAGATTGTAATCGTAGAAGAAACTGTATTGAGACGAGCCGGAATAGTTGGCTTCGGCCACATGCGACTCCGAAAACGAAGCAGCCGTAATTGGACGACCAATGTAATGCTCTAGATCGGCCTCAAGTCCATCAATAATCATTTGAGCCGCGTCATCTTGAGTATTACTAAAAGTAATATCCATATACTTTTTTAAATCAGAAGTAGTTACTAAAGCCATTTTTCAGGCACCCCTTTAACGCCGTCGTCGTCTTCGCCGCATCCGATTAGCAATAGCCCTCGCCCCGCGAGCAGCCCCACGGTTAACAACATCCATGAAACGGGGGCGTCTCCGACGCCGTGTAGCGGTGAGAGTTTCTGTGTCTGTGGAGGTATCTGGGATAGGCAACTTATTCACTCCATTCTAAAGCACTAATCATTCCAGAGTTTAGCCTATTGCTTGGAAGCCACGGCTCTAGTATGGTTTTGTTCGATGTCATCTAAGACCTTGCAAGGCAGAAACCGACTAATACGGACTTTAAGCGAAAAGGGACACAGTCTGTCTCAACTCGCGAACAGGTTTGACCTTTCCAAGTCTAGAATATCCCAAATAGTCAACGAGAAAGAAAAACAAGATGAGTGAAGAATTCGACAACATCATCGGACGCCTGTCTCAAACCTCCACACCACAAAAACGTGCTGGGCTGGGATCTCTAATCGGTTTTGCTGCTGCTGCTGCTGCTATCAGTTTCTTTGGTGGACTTCTACTCATGTGGATGAACATGATTCTAGTTAATGAGTTCCCAGACTTTTCAGCAATCCGACCGGGCATTGGATATCTTGCTGCTTCAAGACTCTTTTTCCTTATCTTCATCATGAAGGCTGTTTTCGACGCTTTACGCAACGTTCAAAAGAATTCCTGAATGCCCCTTGCGAAAGCAAATTCCACTGTTGTAGATTTAGGGTACACGGGTTACTACTACCTAACATAACGAGGAGGACACCGTGAACGAAATGACTCAGGAAGAGCAGGAAGTCCTTAACCGAATCTTGACCTCTAGCACCTCAGAGGCCACAGAGGACGACAGGGCAGCAAAGGCGGAAGCACGCAAGATCCGCCAGCGTCGCAAGATGACGGCTGCCTACAAGGCACACAAGGCTTTGGAAACCCTCCACCCGGAGGAATACCAGAGGATCTACGAGGCTGCCTTTACAGCCTTGGGCACAGACGAGCGGTACGCCGACACCGTCTGACCTCAATACGCCAAAGAAGAAGGAGGGCTTTGGCCCTCCTTCTTCGCGTTACACCACACTTCATCAATCTGGTGTAAGGTCTACAAATGGTTGGTCGAAGCGACGGAGTTCACATCCCCGGAGTAACATTTCTCGCTCCCGAATACGGTCCTTGTATCATCTGTGGACATCCAACTGGCGACTGCGGAGAAGAAGATCACACCATCACTTTCGTGGACGAAGACTCCGACAGCGTCCTCGTGAAAGAAGACATTGTAGAAAGGAGATGGGTAACACCAAACCATTTAGGAAAGGTGCTAGTAGCAGCAGCAGGGACGCGTATTAGCAGGTCGGAAGCGGAAAAATTAGGGCTGGTTTAACCCTTTTAGTATACCAGCCAAGTGTCATACTGTGAGTCCTTCTTATAAAACCTCACAGTAAGCCAGAGGATTGAAATGCTCAGTGAAAAGTTTGTAGACTCGTATACTCTAAAATCGCCTCCTTGGGGGTTTAATGGGCTTGGATACATAGTCTATAAACGCACATATGCACGCATTGTGGATGAAAACACGGGTCGAACAGAGGAGTGGAAGGAAACTTGTAGGCGAGTCGTGGACGGCGCTAACGAAATAGGCGCTGAACTTTCCGACGACGAATCCGAACGTCTGTTCGACTACATATTCAACCTCAAGGGAATGCCCGGTGGCAGAATGCTCTGGCAACTCGGCACCCCCAACAACTTTCGTCTAGGTGGAGATAGTCTCTGCAACTGCTGGTTCGTGGATATCAAAGATCCGTCTGACTTCGCATGGATGTTTGAACGGCTCATGCTCGGTGGGGGAGTTGGATTTTCCATCCTCCACCCGCAACGTTTAGGAGTAGTTCGGCAAGGCAACGTTGACAATCACGATGTACCGGACGCCGACTACATCGTGCCTGACAAGCGGGAAGGATGGTCGGAATGTCTGTTACGAGCGATCAAAACCTATCTCGGCTCCATAGACGACCCGACAGAATTCTCCTACTCCACTCAACTCATTCGTCCAGCAGGCGCTCCGATCCGCACCTTCGGAGGCACTGCATCTGGACCGGGGATCCTTGTTGAAGGAATCACGAAGATCTCTGCGGTTTTGAACGGTGCTATCGGACGGAATCTGTCCTCTACGGAAGTATTAGATATTTGCAACATAATCGGATCAGTTGTTGTCGCTGGCAATGTCAGGCGCAGCGCAGAAATCGCTCTTGGTAGTCCATTCGATATTGACTTTCTCAGCGCCAAACGCTGGGATATGGGAAATGTCCCACCCCACCGTGCCATGTCGAACAACAGCATCGTCACTTCTAACATAGATGGAGTGCCAGATGTCTTCTGGGATGGATATCGGGGCAACGGAGAACCATACGGACTGTTTAATCTTGACGCTTCTAGAAAGTATGGGCGTCGAAATGAAATCCGTGAGGATAAATCAATTGAAGGAACCAACCCTTGCGCCGAAATCGGTCTCGCCAATCGTGAGTCCTGCAACCTCGCAGAGATAATGCTGCCCAATATCGAAAGCCAAGAAGAACTTATCGACATATCAACGCTTCTTTACAAAGTTCAAAAAGCAGTCGCGTCGCTACCGTACCTAGACCGGGAATCCGACGAAGTTACCAGCAGGAACATGCGTCTCGGGCTTGGCGTCACTGGCGTTACCCAAGCCCTTGACAAACTAGATTGGCTTTCTCCCGCTTATGAATCTCTTCGTGATTTTGATAGGCATTGGTCCGTCTACAAGGAATGGCCAGTTTCTGTTCGTCTTACAACAGTCAAACCAAGTGGAACATTGAGTCTTCTCGCTGGTATCACACCCGGCATTCATCCGGGGTACAGCAAGCACCACATTCGTAGGGTGCGGATGGCAGCAACCGACCCTTTGTTGGACTACTGCGAACAACGCGGCTATCACGTTGAGTGGGTCGAAAATGACAACAGAACAAAAGTTGTTGAATTTCCTTGCACGTTTCCAGAAGGAACAACTCTTGCTTCTGACATGACGGCAGTCGAACAATTGGAACTGCAATGTCGGGTACAAGAAGAATGGGCCGATAATGCTGTTTCAGTCACCGTCTACATCAAACCCGAAGAACTGGAAAGTGTTCAAGAGTTCCTAAAAGAAAACTGGCCAACAATGAAATCTGTTTCGTTCCTGCTCCACAGCGACCACGGGTTCACCCAAGCACCACTGGAAGAAATAAATCAAAATAGATACGAAGAAATACTTGATCGTGTCAACAATGAAAAGATTCTCATTGGTACTGGATTGAGCGAACTTCTTGATGATGATTGTTCCACCGGAGCATGTCCCATCCGGTAATATTTGGCATGGCCATTCCCGCTTCGCTAACACTAGATCAAGTCATAAATGCCTTAGACGCGTCCATAGACGCTGGCGCATGGTTTGAAGTAGATGGCATATGTGGACATTGCTATTATGTCGGCACCGTATATGACGCCAATCCCGACATCTCCGGCCCGCTGCCCGTCAACCCAACATCGTCCTGTAAGGAATGCCTCCTGCATCGCTCTCTATGGACTTCGTATTTGGAGACACACCCCTAGTAGTATTTGAATTATGACAATCTTTGAAGAAGTTACAGTAGATCATATTGTTCAAAACGCTTCATATTATCGCCGGTTGTTAGCCAATGAATCAATACTCGTATTCAAACAATTGAACCTCTCTCAACCAGATCCTAATGTTTTAGATAGAGAAGGACCAGACCACCTTCGGCTTATGTGGTCTTTTCACTGTGATTACGACTTCATGAAAGAGACGCCAGCGGGATATAAACCTTGGTATGAGCGAACAGATTTTTGTGATGTCATGTCTCGCGCAGATCCAGTAGGAACGATAACCGGACAATACCATTCGTTTCTTTTAGAACGCCTCCCCGAAGAACAACCAGAAGTCGTTGGAATAGACGACATCGTGGGCAATTGGCACAAAGACCATTACCACTACCCAACTCCGACATCTCTTATCGCAATGAACATGCACACATTCCAATGCTCCCCCAGTAATGGAAACACCGTTATCGTGAACCTTGCGGATGCCTACGATGATTGTCCGAAACACATATTGGATTATCTACGAGACAAAAGTTTTATTTACACTGACGTTTGTCGCTGCGAAGATCCTCCTCTGTCAGCCGAACATCCAACATTTTCTACCCACCCAGTCACAGCAAGAACATCTTTGTGCTATCCCGGCAGCGACGGCGGTGGGGGTCTTGCCTGTGTCCCCTCCGACGGCTCTGTCAAACAATGGCAAGAATACGAAGACTGGATCTGGGACTACATGAACGCACCCGAAAATCAATTCAGAATGCAATGGGAAGAGGGAGACTTTCTGATCTGGGACAACAGGTCTTGCATACACAACTACTTTGGTGGCTGGAAAAAAGAAGACCGAATCTTCGACCGATTCTCTATCGGAATTAACACACCGTTTTACAATGGGTTAGACGAGCCATATTATGAGCCAGAAATATTAGGACGCCTGCCATGCCACAAAGAGTAGAGGTTTACCGAAACCTTCACAAAAACTGTTATAGCGTGCGCGCCCTCAGCGGAGAAAACAAAGGTCGGGTCGTTAACCACGTTCAAGCCATCATCCTCAAAGACGCCACCTTTGTAGTTCAACCCGCAGGAAGAGATCGGGTTCTACGAGAACAACGCAAAAACGTCCACGCCTTCGTTCGTGGAACGATCACAGACCAGCCCGTTGTCCATGGCCTGTCCGTAAGATACGACCCCTATCTCAACGATGCTTTTATCGTTACCCGGCCCACAAGGTCCAAATACTACGACGAAATAATCCGAAAAGCCGACCGGGTAGAAATGTCCTTTGAAGAAGGACATTCACGCATCAAAGCCTCACTCTGAAAGTTCAGCCTCTTTACGAGCCTTGCGATCCTCCGTGGGATCTTTCACCTTACGTTCCACCTGAAGAATCTCTTTGGTATCAAAATGATGAGTACCGGATCCACGCTTCAGTTCGCCAGCCTTCGTAAATGGGCCATAGCATTCAACCCACTCAGAACCTTTGGGATTAATCACATATTCTACGAACTTGTACCATCCCGGCTTATGTGCCTTGACACGAAAACGACGACCCTTTACTAACGGCAATCCCGCTCCGTGGTACTCATCGAAATACTGCCAGCCCTCTGCTATCCGGTCGGCAAGCCACTTCTCGCGATGCTTAATATTTGCACGCCGCGCTTTGGCGGAAATCTCTCTAGGCATAGCCCCTTCTCTTTCTATCTATCTTACCTACCTAGTATACCACACCTGTCAAATCGTCTAACGAGAAAGCCCCCCGGATTGCTCCGGGGGGCTTCTCTATGTCTTGTGTTTCAGTCAGTCGCTAGGACTCACTCCATTCGGTTTAGGAAGGAGCGGCGTCGAAGGTGACCTTAACAAACGACTCTGGGCGCTTCACCGCAAGGGCGAGACGCTGCTCGGCCAGAACGACGATTGCGTTCCGAACGAAGAAGTCGCTGTGCTGTTCGCTGACACGGATCGTGGCCTCTTCCCGGTCGTACAACTGGGCACCCTGACCGAACGAGCCGATCAGCGCAGTACCAGAAGCGATTGCGGGGGTGTCCACGACGGGAATCCGCCAAATGCGAGCCTCTGCACCCTGAACGATGGAGACAGCCATCAGGTACTGACCGTTGGAATCCTTGGTCAGTTCGATGTCTTCCCAGTCGTTGGGGTTGAGGATCACGCCCGACGGCTCGTAGTAGGCGAGGAACGACAGAGTCGCTGCACGCCTAATAGCATCAGCCTTGGTGTCCTTGACGGGCAAGGTTGCACCTGCGGACCATGCGTATGTCTGAATACCAGTGGTGTTCAGAATACCCGTGAGGTCTTCACTGGTTCCCGCACCCGAAAGGATCTGATGATCCTCATGGAGACGAAGGCCGTAAAGGAGTTCGTTGTCGATGATCGACCGCAACTGCGGCTCATCGGCAAGAACGTTCCTGTGGGCTGCTTCCCAGTGAGCGATGGTCCGAACCGGAGCCTGCACGCCCGTGAACGCCATCGTCGTCTGCGGCTTTGCACCGAAGGCCGACGAAACACGCTCAGGAACAACGCTGGCAGCGTTGGTGAACCCGCTCATGCGGAAATACTCAATGACTGCACTGTTGGTACGCCGTGTTGGGAAGAGATCCCGAACTCGGGTCCGACGATGCTGCTGAGTAACGATCGGATCACGAGTGATCGTGCCGAACGCTGCGGGGGTGCCGCTGGGCAGGGCCGAATAAACGTCCTTCTGGCTGTAGTCGCTCTCATAGAGAGACTTCGTGCCGTAAGGGCTGTCCATTGTGCCGGAACCACGCTGCATCATTGCCTGATATTCATCAGACTCAATGAACGCTTCGCCAAGGCTCTTGACGCCAGTAGGAATTGTGACCGAAGCCAGAGTTCCATCAGCGCTAGCAACCTGTGCCAAAGATTCCGCCGGAGCCTCATTACCCCAATCAGAAACCGTCTGCATGTCTTCCATGGAGTCGATCAAAGATTTGATTTCCTTGATGTCCTTCATGTTGGTATCGAAAGCGGACTTTCGCTCACTGTCAATGATGATCGCACCATCTTCAGTGCGGAAAGAATCCGCAATCTCGTTATTGGCTGTCATCTTCTCGCGCAATGCGCCCTGAAGTTCTGTCAGCCGACTGTCGTCAAATGCCATAGTCGCTTACTCCTGTTCTTTTCCGACTAATAAATGTTTGTATTTATTCAGTCGGCTTAGGTAAGCACCGCGGCCGATATGAATCAGGAGTTAGTTTAGATTACGATAACGTGCCTTCATTGCAACTGCTATAGGTAGTGGTCTATCAATCTTTCCAATTGGATGGAAGTAGATCAGTACAAGACAAAGCCCTAGCACGTTTTTTTATGTGCCTTTTAGCAGCGGGCTTATTTTTTGCTCTACCGAAGGCTTGTATAGCATTTCTTAAATCACCAACATCACGAATCGGATATGACCCATCCGACATCGCAATACCCTCCTTGGCATACTCGGAACGTCGCTCATTTGTATAGAACCGCTTCCCTGCCACCAAACCACCACCCGGCAGAGTCTCAATCCCGCGCACTCCACGATTGATCAAAGGTTCCCAATCTCTTTGTGTCGCTCTTGGCAAATTAATAATTCGCCTACGGCGACGCATCGTGGGCGTATCTATGACAAGACGCCTTTTGTTTGGAGAACTTCTAACGGCGCTGAACTCCTCCATCGTTTCGCACGGCATCCATTTGCCAACCCCGTGTTGATGTGCCCCAGAACAACCCAAATTCCCAGCGGCTTCTTCCGCCTCTGCACGAGTTCTGAAAATCAACTTCTTGTCAGCATCGTTTACTTTTGTTTCAGCACAACCTTCACAGCAAGCAGACTTTTCTTTTCCATCTCTCGCTGCACGATATGCCTTCGATCCTTTTTTGATGAGAATCACCAACAACTTCTCGGATTCGCAAAGACCCCAACCGTCACCCTTTCGATGGGCACCGGTACAGCCAAGCATCTTCCCCACCTTGAGGGCTTGCTTCTTCGTGGGAAGAACCGTCTTAGCGACGGGATCCTTAGACATCTTCTTCACCGTCACCCAATACCTCATGATGGCCCATGCCCCTCGCCATCTCCAACATTTCGTTATACCTATCCCTATCAACATCTTCCCTAACAGATTCCACATAAGGATTTCTGGTTAGGCTTATGAATGGCGTATCTGTTTTTAGATACTCCTTTTCCCACTCTTCAGATGTTCTGAAATATTGCAACCAATTATTGAGATCAATATCATTTTGTGAATAGACAGTGAATACGTCATCTTCTGCAACCATAATTACACTTTCTGTGCCTATTGCATGATTTTCATACTTCATGTAAGCCCCAAGTCTGTAAGTATTTCATCTACAGGAACAACTCCATTCGGAGCGATCTTATTAAACTGTGTATTCAATGCCTGCCTAAAAGCATCAACGTCACGATAGAACTCTTGACGGTTGACCATTCGTTCACGCAAGTTTGGATCATTTATCATATCCTGCAACCGGGTCAACATTTCCGTAACGTGGGCACGCAACTCCGCCTTCCGGTCAGGATCGGCTTGTCCAATTCTCCTAATGTCATCCAGCAGAGTGCCGTCCATGCTGAATGTCGCAGAATGGTACTGCCTGACCCTAGTTTTACCCCTCTTCCCAACCCATGCTAAATCTATTGGGTAAACGTGACCCTTGTGGATCTGATTTCCGTTGGCATCCGTAACTGTTTCAATGGACAACAACCCGTTGTAGGCGTGCCTGTCTGAAACCCCAAGGAAATAATTGAGCAACAAATTGTCTACACGGCCCTCAACCACAGCATCCAACTGCTCGCGGGTGTAACTACCGGCATGGAATCCTCCGGTCAATCGAAGATCATCAAAATCTTCAGCGAGATTTAAAGCGTGTTCCAAAACGATTGCACGACCAGTCTCGCCCGGAGCGAAATGAGAGAATCCACCTGACCCACGACCCAGCATCTCCCCATCCTCGCGCCCCGGCATCATTGGAAGACCCAAACGGTGACCCACTTCTACAGCAAACATCTCACCAATCTGATCGTAATCACCATTCATTTGAGCAACCCCGCTCTGATGCCTAGCAATCTTGATGAACACCCCCTCCTTGCCTATGGATCCATCTGGTCTGCGTTGAGCAAACACATAGGTCGTACCGACATTGCCACCGTTCGCTGATACAAGCAGGAATCGGTTATCGCCAATGTCCGCTCCCGACTGGGCGAATGGACCATTCGCTTCCCCATCCCTGAAATCCAAACCCCCGGCATTAGCCATGATCGCATTGCCCAAATAAGAGTCAGGAACATCTGATAAATCCCCACCTCCACGGATAAACCGATCAGCATCCAACTGAGTATTCATTCCCCTGTTCCCAACCGGGACAGAATCAATAACAACATTGCCAGCATCATCTATCTGACCCGGCAAACCCAATCCAGCAGGACGCGAACGCGGATTTTCTCCCCCGCCCAGACGCTGCCTCAAAATCCGGCTGCCGTCGTGTGCAACGCCACCTTCAACAATGTCACCACGGGGTCCAAGCACTACATTCCTGCGGAACGATACCAAATCCTCATTCAACTGCATCAATGCTGCTTTAGACGCCCTTCTATGTTCGTTCAAAGTAGCAAGATTCCCCACATTAGGAAGGTTGCTCATTTCAGAAATCATTGCTTGAACTTCTGCAAGATGCACATCAATCTGATTTTCAAATGCCTCATCGGCATTATCCAAAGCAGCCCGTATCTCACCCAAGCGAGGATCAAACCCCTCTAAAGCCCCTCGCACCACCGGAGCATTAATGCGCTGACCATTAGCATTAATAAGTGACGTAATATCCCGATCAAGGGCAACCTTTCTATCAATCAAGGCTTGTAGATCGGGGTCAGGATTGTTGTGACCCATTCTGCGTAAAGCACTTATGCCTGCCCGCATCTCATTCAACTCAGTAGCCATCTCTACAGAGATATCAGCATCATCGGGCAAACCATTAATATGTGCTTCGATCTCTCTAAACCTTGTCTCGTTCCCATCTACGAACACACGATTTTCACGGAATATCTGACGCTTGTTAACAACCTTCTTTTTATCCCGTAGACGCGTTCGTATCTCTCTGGCCCTAAGTCTTACATCATTCATATCAGCGGGCGCTTCCCCTTCATCGGGATCCCAGTTCCCCACCCGCAAATTCGGTAGATACTGATCTAAGACAGCCAAATCCGCGTCGATCTGAGCCAACACGGCAGCATCATCTGGATTGTTGGCAATCTCACCGTCTAAACCTGCTTCGTTCCAGTTCCGATTGAACAAACGAAGTTCAATATGTGCCAGCGCGAGATCCCGATGCCTGTCCTGTCTTACCCGCCGTTCCGCATCTTGTGCCAACTGACGCCGGTTCCGTTCCGCCGGGATCTTATTATTTTTTAAATTACGCAACGACCTCTTTAAACCTTGCAGTTTTCTTTTCTCTTCGCTTTCTCCACGCCGTGGAAGCAGAGCCAGCCGTCGGTCTATGTCTGCTAAAGCGCGATCAACATTTGCCTCGTGCCCATTCAATCTCTCCAAACCATTGGGAAGATGTCCGTCATTTCTCCAAGTCGGCACACCATTCCGGGTTCCTAGTTTCCGCTGGATCTCTTTAATATCCCGTTTGTAATTGGTCACCACATCTACGTTGTTGTCCCGCCGACGATTATGTTGACGAATTTGATTAATGGGTTCGATATCTGTCGGCACATCAGAAAGTTCGGGTACCGGAGGTATTTCCGGAACTTCATCCACTCCGGAGTCCGGCGGGTCTGGTTCCTCGTCTACTAGTTCCCCTACCTGCCACATCCCAGTTGGATCACGCCCATCATTATCAAGACGACTCTGCAACAACGCCGCGAACTCACGCCTCTCCCGGTTCTCCGGCTCATTCCCTTCAATCGCGCCCAAGCCCCCAGCCAAATCACGGGCGAACTCCTGCTGATCCTTTTCCCAGTCATCAATTTGATTCAACAAATTCCGTGCTTCGTCTTGCCAACCTTGAGCCTCTATCTCCCTGTCTTCCGAATTTCTCGGGAAAACGGATCCCTCTTCGGGGGTAGCCAAGTCCCTATCAAACGCTTCTCTGCCATCCCGCATAGCCACCGCTCGCGCCAACTCAGAAGCAGCAGTCCGACGCCTTAGGACATCACCCGAATCATTAAAATTGATGATGTGGTTTCGTTGGCGTTCGATATGCTCCGCCAACTCGGCATCATCCATATTGCCAAGAATCTCCATACGGCCACGATGGAACCGACTTACATCATCCCCCTCCATCTCCGCCATCAATTCCGCATGACGATCGGCAAAACGCCGCATCAAACCTCTATCTTCATTATCGCCAACAGGATCAGCCTGTACCGCTGCAACTATCCTCTCAGCCAAACCCGAACGATCCAATTCCTCTAACCCATCACCAAGATCTTCTGGTCTGCCCGCTTCACGACCTTCATCACCCATATACATCCGGACGTACCCTTTGGCACGAGACACGCCTTCTTTGTTGGGTCGTGGACCTAGCGCTTCCGTTGGCCATACATCATTTAAAATCTCTGCCCGCTGGGAATCATTCAAATTGGCGATACTTTGCTCACGGTTGCGTCGGGTTTCCGGATCATCGGCGGTGTTGTTCCAATTCACAAACTTGATTGGCGGGAACAGACTTTCGGGTCCGAATCGTTCGTCAAGTTCTTCAAATTCCCTTACCAATTCCGAATCCGGTTGCTGATCCAACGGTTGCCGTTCGCGCCGTTGTTCGGCAATGATCTCTTGCAATTCTTGCCAACGACCAAACGCATCATCACGCTCTAGATCTATTTCACCTCTGGTGTCTTCCCGCGGATCCGTATCACCGGGGGTCGCCGGAGCCACGCCACCGGCACCGTCACGCCGCAACCTTGCTGCTAGATCGCCTTCTCCAACAAAGTTGTTGTAGCGCTGGAATTCTTCGGCATAAGCCGCCGCCACTAAAAGACCTTCCTCGTCCATTGGTTCAGGACCAGCGGCTTCCGGCCACCCCGCAAGGACATCCGTGCCGTCAGGACCAAGATGTTCTTCCGCACGCACGCCTGCGGCACTGTCGATTATCTGCTGACGCTCCTCCGGAGACAAGCGTCGTATGATCTCGTGCCTGCGACCGTTCGCTTCAGAAGCGAAGTTCTCCCATGGGTTGTTGGGATCGCCAGTGAACTCGTAGCCACGCCCTTCGGGTGCAGCGTCGGCGTCTATCGCCCTTCGATCTCGTTCAGCCGTGAGAAAAGCGAGCCATTGCTCGCGACCCGGCTCGTTCTCAGCCCAACCCCTGATTGTTTCTATATCTTGTTCAAGTTCTTCATCCGACATCCCTGCAACCGTCCGGCGGCGGCTTTCCCACTGCGCCAATTCGCGCCACTCCGCACGCGTTTCAGCATCCATGTTGTCGATACGAAGACCCGCTGCCAGAAAACCATCATCCTCATCTCTAATAATGGCGTGAATCGCATCGCTATCGGCTTGCGTTAACAAATATTCCCTTGCCTCAGGACGCATACGAGGACGCTGCGGAGCGTCGTCTGGAAGGTCAGCCTCAGGATCAGGAGGACCGCCTCCTTGACTTTCGGGAGTTTCAGGAAGATCATCTGGACCAAAC
>Ga0206681_10000126_pt1 | contig 46942 bp, 43 predicted proteins | sample M150012015metaG_FD_161048 | JGI IMG/M metagenome (GOLD analysis project Ga0206681, IMG submission 161048) | Ammonia-oxidizing marine archaeal communities from Monterey Bay, California, United States - M1 500m 12015 | ecosystem: Environmental > Aquatic > Marine > Intertidal zone | place: USA... | reverse complement strand
GGACCATACTCAATGTTCCATAGGGTTTCCGTTCCACCTGCGGTCCAACCAAGATCAGCTGAGGTTGCTGTTATATTGGACGCCATCAGGCTTGACGGAGACGAGCAAGCAGAACAGCTCGCAGCACCACCAGTAGCATCACCATGAACGCCAGATGCAATTAAAGTACCCGATCCATCTTTGAGTTCCCATGATATTTCACCATCATATGATCCTGAAACCCAGTTAGCTAGTAAAATAGCATCTCCAGTTGCTGCTGGAAACGGAGCGTCCTCACTAGCAGAAACTGCATTGAATACACCGGATAAAACAGCTATCCCATTGACAGTAACGTCAACAGTTGCGCCATTCCATCCATCTCCATATGAGTCTATCATGGTTAATGTATGGTTACACTGGGCATGCATCGTGAAAGTAGAAAGAAAGAGAACAATCAGAGCGTAGAATTTTTTCATGTTTCAAAGGATTTTTGATTTGGTGACGTAAATCATGTTGGTGACGTAAAAATATCGCGGGGACGTTGTATAATTTACAACCATATACTGTCATTATCAAACAAAGAGTAGATATATCCGACTAAGCGCTATAAACTGTCGATAACTGACATCTTGATAATTAATCGCTGGTTTTTCCGGCAATTTGTAAAACTCAATACGGAACTCAAATACTGATCAAACACCTGCCTTAACTTTGTAAGATGTGATTTTTTGAAGCTATCTAACATATTCGAATCGTTTTTACTATGTTCGTTAGCGAAATGGTTAATCTGACATTACAATGGACTTAAGGTTGAATGATAAAAATGCAATTGTTTGCGGTAGCACACAAGGGATCGGGTTTGCAGTAGCCCAACAGCTAGCTTCCATGGGTGCAAACATCACGTTGCTTGCTAGGAATGAAGATAAATTAAAGGCAAAGGTTTCGGAGCTTGCAAAAACCGATTCTCAACACCATGGTTACATCGTTGCCGATTATTCATCCCCTGATTCTCTTCAAAAAAAGGTGGGAGAATTTGTCTCAGGCTCCGGTCCCATCCACATTTTGGTGAATAATACCGGTGGGCCTCCGGGAGGCCTTGTATCCATGGCTAAAACGGAAGAGTTTACCGATGCTTTTTCAAAGCATTTGGTCTGTAATCACATACTAGCTACAGCGGTGATCCCAGGTATGAAAGCTGCAGGATACGGTCGAATCGTTAATGTTATTTCAACCTCTGTCAAGCAGCCGCTAAGTGGTCTGGGCGTTTCCAATACAGTTCGCGGAGCTGTTGCAAACTGGGCGAAAACAATGGCTAATGAATTGGGTGAGCACAACATCACTGTCAACAATGTTTTGCCGGGAGCTACCAACACCGCCCGATTGAGTTCCATTGTGTCAAACAAAGCGACCAAAACGGGGCGTTCGGAGGAGGAGGTTAAATCGGAAATGGCAAATGCCGTGCCCATGAAAAGGGTGGCTGAGCCTCACGAAGTTGCCAATGCTGTAGCTTTCCTTGCCTCCCCTGCAGCGAGCTATATCAATGGAATTAATCTGCCTGTAGACGGGGGCAGAACCGGTTCTTTGTAAATTATCTTGAGGAGCCGTATCGAATGGGTAATTTAAAATAGCTTCGAACTACCTGGCCATTCAATTCTGCAGGTTTCCAGTCGGGCAAGCTCCTTACGACCCGTTCCGACTCCCTTATCAATGATTTGTTTCGGCCATATACCGATCTCACCTGAGTAACCGATCCGTCAATTTCTACAACAAATTGAACACGTATACTCTCACGGATTCCCAATTCAATGCACTCTTCCGGGTAGACCACAATATCCTTAATGTATTTTATCAATGCTTTTTGTCCTCCCGGGAACTCTGCGGGTCTATCTACGAATTCTTTTATCGTTGTGTCAATAATGACCGTAAATCCTACGTCTGTCCCACCGGTATCGATTGGAAATTGAGGGTCAAACGCAGTAAGGTCAAAGGGTGTTGTATCTGCAACATACTCAACTATCTTTTTCAAGGTGTCGACAACTGTTATGTCATTTTTCTTTTCCTTTTTTACTTTTGGAGGGTTGTATTTTGGCTTTATTTCTATTGGATGATCTTCAGGGCCAAAGGGATCACTTGGTTCGTCGTATACAACCATTTCCTGTAAACTCAGCTCCCCCGTTTTCCATTCGAAAGCCAGCAATGACAAGCCCAGTGATATTATTAATCCTGTGGTGAGGAAAATATTCCTTTTGGACTCCAGATTTGTTTTGTCTTTTTTCTGCATGTCTGATTCATTTTACAGAATAGAGATGCCAAAAGACAATTATTTCACAAAAAACAGATTAGCGGTATTGGAATTTTATCGGTATAGAAAACGAAACCCTGATATTCATTCCGCCATAAACGCCCGGATTCATGGGCGGCAATAATTTTAACACCCGTTTCGCTTCAACAGCACAGTCGGCACATACGGCGTCAGTATTCAATATCTTAATCTCAGTTGGCTCTCCTGATGCATTTAATACAATAAGCGCAAGTACTATTTGTTCTCCACCACTATATTTGACACATTCCGGAACTGTTATGTTATTTCGAACATGGCTGAATATTTTGTCTACTGTGCAATCAAAAACGAGGGGATTGTAGTCTCCGTTTATCAGGCAGCTTTCATAATGCGGTCGCTCATCTATATCCGTAATGTTTTTTGTAATAACCCCGGGGAAGGGGTCAATATAGATCTCTTCGTCTCCAAAGTCAGACAAAACGCTGTCGGGTAATTCGAAGGGAGTTAATTGTGGGTGATGAACTGAGAACTTTACTGTGTCTGTGGTCGAATCTCTCCTTGACAATACTTTTTCCGGGCGGATATAATCGTCTCTGGGCGTTGGTTTTTCCGGAATTTTTTTATCGTCAATAACCACCACCCACGGAGTGGATTCGCCTTCCATTGGTTCTACTATATCAACTAGGTTTTGATCAGGATACACCCATTCCAAAGCAAGCAGACAAACGGCTAGAGAAATGATCAGACCAATATAGAAAAAGCCTCTTTTCTTTTTTTCAATATTGGCACTATCCGATTTTTTATTGCGCATTTGTTCTTTAACGCAATAAAACTAGTTAAAAGTATGACTCTTTTTAATCGGGAAGGAACAGTTTGAAACCTCTTCCATGAATGTTCATGATCTCAATTTTCTCGTCTTTCCTCAGGTGTTTCCTTAGCTTCGCGATGTACACATCCATGCTTCTGCCATTAAAATAATTATCATCGCCCCACACGGCTTTGAGTGCATCATTTCTTTCCAAGACTCCGTTCGCATTCTTACATAACAGCTTGAGCAGATCATTTTCTTTTGTTGTTAGCCGGCTTGTCTCACCTTCGATCTCCAGCACCCTTTCTTTGGGTTTGAAAAGGAACTTGCCGACCTGATAGCTGTTTTCTTCTCTGGCGCCATCTCCTACTGTTCTTCTTAAAATAGCATTCATTCTAGCCAACAGTTCCTCCATTGAGAACGGTTTTGTCATATAATCATCTGCACCTGCATTAAACCCGTCCAACGTGTCTTCTTTCATTGTTTTAGCCGTAAGGAACAACATTGGTACAGTTTTGTCGATTCCCCGTATTTCTCTGGCGAGTGTCAGGCCATCTTTTATCGGCATCATGACGTCAAGGATCAGAAAATCAAACTCATTTTTAATAAATGCATCGTAGCCTTCCTGACCGTTGATACGAAGTTCAGTTGCATAGCCTTTAGCAATGAGATAGTCCTTTAAAAGCGTCCCTAAATTCGGATCGTCTTCGACAAGTAAAACTTTAATTTGATTTTCCATAATTTTCGATGTTATAATTTTGTCTTCGAAGCAGGAATTTCCAGCTTGAAAGTACTTCCTTTTCCTACCGCACTTTCCACATATATGTTGCCAAAGTGCTTTTCAATAACGGCTTTCACATAGCTTAGGCCCAGTCCAAAGCCTTTTACATTGTGAATGTTGCCCGTTGGAACCCGGTACAATTTATCAAATATTCGCTTCTGATTCTCACGATTGATACCGACTCCATTGTCTTCCATTTTAATTATTATTCCGTCTTTCGAATCTGCCGTAGTAATTGTGATCATGGGGTTTTCAGGAGTATATTTATTTGCATTGTCCAATAGATTATAGATCACGTTAGTGATGTGCACTTTGTCTCCATCTACAATGTCATTTTTTGCATTCAGATCAAGCTTTACTTTTCCACCCTTTTTTTCAATCTGAATAATAATGTTATTAGCCGCCTTGATGATGATATCGTGTATTCCTAACCGCTCGATCTTAAATTTTAGCTCTCCACGATCAATAATAGCTGTTTGCAATACATTTTCAACCAAAACACCAAGCCTCTTATTCTCTTCGTTGATCATTCTAACGAAATTATTGCGTTGCCCTTCGGTACTCCTAATGTTCTCATCGGACAATGCTTCGCATGCTAATGAGATCGTTGAAATTGGTGTTTTTAGTTCGTGTGTCATGTTTCCGATGAAATCATTCTTTATTTGCGACAGTCTTTTTTGGTTGTAGATCGTTCTTATTGTAAAGTAGAAGGCATAGGTAAGTCCTGCCATAATAAGTAAGCTGATCAGCAGAACTCCCCACATTTTGCCAATAACATAACTTTTTTGATTTGGAAAGTACACGCTAACATTATACGGTGAACCAAAAATATCGGAAGGAAATAAACTGGAATTAAACTCTGATTGATAAAGCTCTGGAAGGTTTTTCTTGGTTTCTTCATTCTTAAAATATGAAGTGCTTCCCCAGTTATCATAAACGACAAAATCGTATTCAGCTGAAATCCCATGTTCATCCAGCTCCAACTTTAACAGTGAGTCCAACGCTTTAGCCGGTAATCTTTCACCCAATGACTTTAACATGTTCAAATTGAACAGATCACCCATAGCCGTTGACAGACTTCCCTGATCATTCAGAACTTCCGCAGCCCAGTTATTTATTGGTTTTTCAACTATATCAGAAACATATGGGTCAGAAGGTAACATCGTCCGTGAAGAAAAAGTACCATGGGCATTAAACTTCTCTATCACCTTCATAACTACATCCTTGCCATCTCTGGTTATCACGGTATCTTTAACCCTAACTTCAGCATCAGGATGATCGAAGCCAAATTCTTTGAGCTGACTGAACAAGTTGTTGCCACCAATTCTTCGCTTCATTCTTGTTACTTCTTCATAAGTGCCAATCCTTTCAGACAGATCTGCCATCACTTCGTTAACAGTGTCTTTAAATAATGCTTCTTTTAAGGTTGCTGCATCATTAACTAAATAACCCAACAATAAAATCAGAAACAACATCCCGAGAGATATTGGGATAACTAATGTCGAAATGGTCTTTTTGAGCATCTTTTTCTACTATACCTCACAAAGGTAGAGCAAGTTGAACCTCAACTTTAGCTTTTAACAGTCTTTAACATCATTTAACTCTGGGTTAACAGGGATTTTAAGAATTACAAATAGGTTTGTAGTGGCTATTAAAATAGTTGGCCGAATAGAGATAGAAGGTTCTTCTTGTTTTTCAAAAAGCACCAGGTTGACCGATTCATCTCAACGAGATTCAAATAAAACAATAATATTAGTTAAAATGAATTCGTTAGTTTTTTGGCATAATAGTTGTTTTAATTTCTTTAGCGATAGTTATCATAACAACGCTAATGGTTAGGTTAGTTTTCATAGCGGTTTTCCTTGTTGGTTTGGGTATTTCCATTCCAGCTGGGGCGACTGCTGTTTATTCTCCCGGTGGTGTTGAGCTGTCCGTTTACCCTAATCCATTTAATACACAATTTACCATTGAACTTGGGGGAATTGTTTCTCCCACTGAAATTGCCATAACTGATGTTTTAGGCAAAATTATTTATCGTGCAACCGTTGTCAATGCCAAAACGATTCATATTGATCTTGCAGAAAAAAAATTAACCCCGGGGGTTTACATTTTGAATTTAAAATCTATGGAGCAATCCATATCAAAAAGGATCGTCAAGAGATAGGAGCGATCCGCTTGTTTAATTTGGTCTGAGCTTATAATCAGGCCGTAGACAGCACATAGTTTTCTAATTTTCCTGCTCAAAACAAAGCATAAACCTTTCCAATTACGATTGGGAAGGTTTTTTTTATGACTTTATTTTAGGGATATTTGCTTCATGGTGTACTTGGAGAACTATATTGAAGGAAAGCTGCAACAGCCGATATCAAAGACATATCTAGACAATTTTGACCCTTCTACAGGCATTATATACAGTCAGATCCCAGACTCAGATTCCGGAGATGTTGAAGCGGCTGTTAAAGCAGCAAAGGCCGCATTTTCCACCTGGTCAGCGACACCAAAAGAGATTCGCTCTAGAGTCTTAACCAAATTGGCAGATCTAATTGAAGACAACATGGAGGAGCTGGCAAGAGCTGAGTCCAAAGATAATGGCAAACCCTATAGCCTCGCTACGAAAGTTGACATCCCCAGAGCAGCATCAAATATTAGATTTTATGCCACAGCAATCATGCATTTTGCCTCCGAGAGTCATTCAATGGAGGGCTCTGCCATCAACTATACATTAAGAAAACCTATTGGAGTTGTTGGTTGCATATCTCCCTGGAACCTTCCGCTGTATCTATTTACATGGAAAATAGCTCCTGCAATTGCTGCTGGGAATTGCGTTGTGGCAAAGCCAAGCGAGGTAACCCCTATGACCGCTTATTTATTTTCCAAACTATGCAAAAAGGCGGGTCTTCCTGATGGTGTGCTGAATATTGTGCACGGCTTAGGTCCAAAAGTTGGCTCCGCAATAACAGAGCATCCGGAAATAACGGCCATCTCATTCACTGGCGGAACACAAACTGGGGCGACCATTGCTCGAACCAGCGCTCCATTATTTAAGAAGCTGAGCCTCGAGCTCGGGGGCAAGAACCCGAATATTATTTTTGCCGATTGTGATCTGGACAAGGCGGTTTCAATATCTGTGCACTCTTCTTTTGCAAATCAGGGTCAAATTTGTCTATGTGGTTCGAGGATCTTTATTGAAAGTCCGATCTATGAAACATTTAAAACATTGTTTATTAAAAAAGTTGAGAAATTAAAAGTTGGTGATCCCTTTGCTGAAGACTCTGACCAGGGGGCCGTGGTTTCTGAGGGTCACATGAACAAGGTGTTGGACTGTATTGATGTGGCCAGACAAGAGGGTGGTACTGTTCTTTGCGGTGGAGATAGAGTTGTTCTTGAAGGCGACTTAGCCGGTGGTTATTACATTCAACCCACGGTAATAGAGGGTTTGCCGTACGATTGCAAAACGAATCAGGAAGAAATATTTGGCCCTGTGGTTACATTAACTCCCTTCGATACGGAAGAAGAAGTACTTCGCTACGCTAATAGCACGAAATACGGGTTAGCCAGTTCGGTTTGGACCCAAGACCTAACGAGGGCTCATCAAATAGCTTCCCGGTTAGAAGCCGGGATCGTGTGGGTCAATTGTTGGTTGGTCAGAGATCTGAGAACTCCTTTTGGCGGCGTGAAGAACTCAGGAGTAGGCCGAGAGGGAGGGTTTGAAGCGTTGCAGTTTTTTACTGAACCCAAAAACGTTTGTATAAATCTAAAATAAGACCGATAAATCGGTCTTATTTTAATGGTCTTGTTTAGCTACGATTCAATCAAGAAACAGCTTGAACGTGTTCACTCCGTTCTCGGTTGACGCATTTAGCATATACACTCCTTGAGATAGAGAAGGAATTTTAATCTGAACATCGGTCGCTCCATTAATAGAACGATTGATCAGTAATTTACCGTTCAGGTCTACAAGTTGAATGGATTCAATATAGGTCTTATCCGTGTTTCTAATGTATATGGTTCCATTGGCTGCGACTGCACTCAGGCTACCCGGAGTTTCGGTCTCAACGCTAACACTAGATTCCACAATTTCGACTTTTAATTTTTTTCTGTCATTACAATCTTTTGACTCATTGAAACTAGTCAATTGAATAGAATAGATGCCGGGTGCATTGTAAAAGTGTGAGGGCATAAAGTCATTGTTCTCTGATCCGTCTCCCATTTCCCAAAAATACTGGCTACTACCTGATGAATTATTTACAACTGTAAAGACATCGTTCACATGTATAGTTCCACCACCAACATTGAAGTCTGCAACCACAGGCTCTGGTTCAATTATCTCTACAACTACTTCATCCAATGAGCAATTGCCACTGATGTCTACGTGAAACACTCCCGGATTTAGGTCTTGGATCACGTAACTTGATGAATTTGAAAGATCCGTTCCGATCACATTTCCTAATTCGTCGGACCAGGAAATAGAAAATGTTGATTGAGTATTGTGCTCAACCTCAATCGATCCGTCTGTTAACCCTTGACAGCTCGCACCATCAGCCATTACATCGTACTGCGCCTCTACGTGAAGGATGAACCTAGTTAGTGACTCATCTCCTGCTAAGGCAGCATAGGTGTACTGAGGATTTGATTTTAAATCTTGTGTCGTTCCCAGAACAAGGTCCTCCAATGTAATACATGCATTTTTGGCGAACCTTTCAATATTCTCGAAAGTCAACGTATACGTCCCCAAAGCTAATCCTCCGGCAAAGGCCTTCATCGGGATATCCATGGTTACATCCGGAACCGCATTTACGCAGAGGTCATTACTATCATCCGAAACGAAGCACAAAGAAGGTACTTCATCGATTATGTTAGAATATAATTTCAGGAAGTCCCCATTTTCGTCATAATTCCTTGTTGCTGACTTGTCTATTTTCAGTATAACGGCATCTTTATAACCGTTCATGGTTGAAGTCATCCTAACGATCATATTGTTTTCTGGCAGAACAGACGAACTTTTCACAAAGTTATTCTCTGTTGTGACTTTGTCATGTTCGTTCCAAACGACAAATGCAGGGGTGGCCGTCGCGTGAACCCAAAAAGCTTTGTGAGAAGGAATAATACTGTCAAGATCCCCCATGATTGTCGTGGTGCCAGATTCATAAAAGTCGTAGTTGCCATTGGTACCATTCCACGCCCAGATACCCTCGGAAATGTTACTTTTGTCAGCTTCAACCAGTAAATTCCAATCTACCGCACATGGGTAGGGGTTTCCTATTAAGTTCCACCCAGTTATGTTACTTCCTGCAGTTTGGGTCGTCACGTCAATCTGTTGTTCACCGGTCCTGGGTTCTCCTGCTACTGAAAGATCAAATGTGTTACTTCCCATATAAATACGCATCCCTTTATCAATATCCGATTCTAAGGTCGTGCTAAGGGGTTCGGTCCAACCCTGGGTAATCCCTGCTGTCGATTGAGTCTCGTCATACCAATAAACGCTTGTCCATCCAAATGAGGGGTAATCTGAGCCAACGAAAGTGCCACCTTCACCAGTCATAATTACTCCATCGTCCTGCCATTGTGAAATGTCAGTGTTCTGTACCGGGGATATCAGTTCCCTCCAGTCGTTGGTAGAGCATTCAAGATGTCTTTGCACTACCATTTCTCCTCTGAAACTACCCGTTCCAACATCGATCATCTGCGCTGTTCTGGAATCTGTACTTGTGAGTGTTACTGTTGCTGCATCATTTTCCACAGTGCAATCATTGATGTCTAAAATTGAATCTATTGTAATTGAGCCTGACGCTAAGGTTACAAGCGAATCTGGTATAGCAGTGTTGGATAGCTCTAGAACAGAAAAGGTAGATGATCCTGTAATCGTTTGATTAGCCAAAGCTCCATCAAACGTTACCGTATCACCCGCACTGTAGGTGTAGGTGCCGCTGTTGGTCCAATCGCCTGCAATATTGATCCTTCCTCCTGAAGAAGTGAATGTTCCCGTATTGGTAAAACTACTTTCAAACTCGATCGAATCATTAAAGGCATAGGCGCCATGATTTGCAACGGTATCTCCAAAAACATGACGTATCGCACCCTGATTAAACTTTCCACCTGAATTGACAGTAAAAGTACCTAAGAGGTTAGCGGTATTAAACGAGCCGTCTGTCGTTACATTGACCGGGTTTGAAATTTCAATTGAACCAAAAACAGCGTCGACACCTGAGTTCAACGGTATAACTTGAGCAGATGTTCCCTCGAATCTAAATGTGCTGGCGGTTGCAGTCCCTCCTGCTATTTTACCATCACCAGCAATCGCTCCGGAGAGAAAAACTTTATTTCCTGTACCAACTGTCAGATTTAGAAGTGAATTTGCCTGGGATGCAGCAGCGAAGCTCAAGTCTCCATCTATATGAAGTTCAGCTCCACTCTGTGGTCGTAGCTTTGCTCTTCCGCCAGACCCTCCAGAAGTCACTGAAACTCCTTCTGTATAAACCACACCCTTAATGTGCATTTGGGCAAATCTGTTACTAAATATCGAACTACAAAAAACACTCAAAACACCAGACTGACCACCTGACGATGTTCCTGTCAAAGTAGCACCGGCCTCTACCGTAAATGTTAGGAAGGTTCCCGCCGTTCCTTCATTATTAACTTCTAAATAGCCAAATTCTTGATTCGTAGAAACCTTAAGGCCGCCATGAACAATAAATATTACATCGTTTGCATCCGGGATACCATCACCCGGTCCACCGGCAATATCCATACCGTTCTGTGGATCCCACGTGAGAGGGTCACCCCAGTCCGTAGCAACGCCAGAGGATATAAACAATTCCTGACCTTGTGATGTGCACGCAAATAAAGAAAGTAGTATTGATACTAAGGCAAATAGTGGGGAAAAGTGTGTATTCATATCCAATATTTTAATCGTTTCAGTTTAAGTTTTCACATCAAATCTTGCAACTGATATAGCTACAATTCGAGGAAATATAAGACTCAATTGCCTGCAAATGTAGTTGATTTCCTATAAAATGACAATAATGAGTCACCTTATAGTTGCATAAGGTCCTACTTTCATAGATACGAAATTAACAAGGGTAAACGTTTGGGCATTATCTGAATGGTCACTATTTATTGACGAAATGATCCCACAAGCATTCCGAATAAACTATGTATTTACGAGAATTCAGTAATTCTTATGCCTTCATTCCATTGGTGAAAAACCATTCGAACGAAGAATTGAACCATGATTCAAATTGACGATATAATTTTATAAGTTTCATAACAGAGCTTGCCTTTGATCCTATTAACCAACAATAAATTAATCATAATTTACGGCCCTAATCGGCCTTGCATCAATACTAATTAACAACGCTTTGTTGGTTACTTTATTGTGGTTCCCCCATCAGCAACAGATAATCTGCTGAAGAACTGAGTCTTGCCGAACTTTTACCTATTGGCCGTGTATTTGTCTTATTTAATTCAAGTTGTTTTATCTTCAAGCGGGTTTGAATCAACAAATCACATGAATTGTACGTTAATCTACTCTGTTGTGAAAATTATGCTTGGCCTGTTTCTGCTATTTATCTATAGCTCTTCTTCCGGGCAGATGATCTCTATAATCAAAGCTGGCACAAAACAAAGAAGGATCTATCATGTAGGAGAACATATAGAGCTTAAATATGAAAAAAAAATGCTGAAGGGTGAGCTCTTCTATATTTCCGATTCCACTCTCATTGTAGAAGATAAGATCATCCCAACAACAAGCATTAGGCTTGTTCGCGATAGTCCTTCAGGGAATTTTCAAAATCGCCTTGGTAAGAAGCTTGTGGCCACGGGCATATTTTACTTCTGCATAACTACTATTAACAGGACTGGCAACGGAAACTATCCCTTATTCGTGAAGGACAATTTGTCTGTTTCACTCGGATTTATCTTTACTGGCCTTGTGCTTCGCAAATTGAATACCCATATTTATCGAATTAACAATAAATGCAAACTAACTGTCTTAAGCCCGATCTGATGATCCAAGCCTGTTTTTCATTCGTTCTCTCAACTATTGCTTTTGTATCGTTGGGGCAAGATTACCGCGATTATTTCGATGGCGACAAGCTTCTGAGCACAATCGAGGCATTCAGTGCGGACTCACTGGAGGGGCGAGAGACGGGAGAGCCGGGCGGGCTCAAAGCCCAACGCTTCATTGCGGAACGATTCTCGGCAGCTGGACTCCTTAAATTTGATAGCAGTTTTTCTCATTCCTTTAACTATGTTAGCGCATTTAAGAGAAGAAAAATCACAGGAGCCAATCTTATCGGCTGGATTAAAGGCAGAAGCGACTCCAATAAATACGTTGTGATTAGCTCTCACCACGATCATCTGGGGATGCAGAACGGTGAGGTCTACAACGGGGCTGATGATAATGCCTCCGGTACCTGCGCCCTATTTTCAATTGCTGAATATTTAAAGCTTCACCGTCCGAACTGTTCCTTCATTTTTGTCGCTTTTGATGCGGAGGAGAATGGCCTTCTCGGATCAAAACACTTTTTGAGAAAGCCCCCTGTTCCTTTACGTGAAATTGTTTTCAATCTTAACCTGGATATGATCAGCAGAGCTGAAAAACAGGAAATTTTCATTTGTGGAACCTCCCATTATCCAGAGTTCATGCCAATATTAAGCTCGGTGGATTCTTTATCGGCTATTAATGTTGTTTTTGGACATGATGGCTCGGGTGCGAGAGGTGCAGATGACTGGACCTACTCCAGTGATCACGGCTCATTTCACAGAAAAGGCGTTCCATTTATTTACCTCGGTGTTGAGAACCACGCAGATTACCATCAGCCCACAGATGATTTTGAAAATATTGACAAAATTTTCTACCTGGAAGCGATACGTGTAAGCCTTAGGATCATTGAGCGAATCGACAAAAGGTTCAGCTCATATTAGCCCCACTATCTAATCGCTCTATTCGGAAGTTACGAAACCAACAGCCGGATAATACCTTAGCCTTCCGACGATGACCTTTTCAGTAAAAGCACATCCTCTTTTAGCTCCTTGATCGCCTGAAGAATTGCCCTATTTTCAATGGTCTCCTGTTCAAACTCTTTGGTGTTAATGCTACAGGTAAACTCCCACACCTCAACGACATCTGTGACCGAAATAGTGTAGGGCCTGTAAAAAGAGTTATCTGAGTGCAGCACTAGCTCTTCACCCTCTTTGTAAACACGCTTATAGACGATCCCGTCCGAAAGAGTGACCAATATATACGTGTTTCCTGCAACTATTTGCTGCGTTCCCTCAACAAACCTTCCAACTACAAAGGCGCCCTCTCTTAGCGGAAGCATAGAATCTCCCTTAATTGGAAAGGCCCTGAACTTTCCGGAAGGCATAAAAGGCAATTTCATTTTTGGCAGCTCCTCTATGAACTCAGGATCCCCATATCCTTCTGTATACCCCGCCGAGGCCTTAATTCCTACAACCTCGATCAGGTCCTGATTGCTTTCGTCCACGGCAATGGGGAAAAGCACCCTCTGTGCACCCACTTCAATGAACGGAATATCTTGAGACAGAGTGAGATCTCTTCGGACCAGAATGTCGATCGGGAGGTTGAAATAATCTGCTAGTTTGATCAGCATTTCAATGGGGGGTGAAGACCGGCTTTCTTCATAAGCGCCCAAACGAGATTTCTTTATCCCTATTTCATCTGAAAATTGCTCCTGCGTGAACTTTCGAAGCTTTCTCAGATGAGCTATGTTCTTTGCTATTTTTGACATAACTAATTTTTTTAGCTAAAATAACTATTTTTTACAGTTATTTTAGTGCCTACTAAGAAAAAATGCAACCCCGGTCCATTTTACATATCGACCTAGACACTTTTTTTGTCTCCTGTGAACGGCTATTAGACTCCCGATTGAACAATCGCCCGGTAGTAGTTGGCGGAACTACAGACCGAGGTGTGGTAGCTGCATGCAGCTACGAAGCAAGGGCGTATGGAGTCTACTCTTCTATGCCCATGAAGCTGGCAAGACAACTTTGCCCTGAAGCCATAGTTATTAGAGGGAACAGCAATACATACAGCAAATTCTCTGATATAATTACCGAGATCATAAAAGAGTCCTCTCCCCTATATGAAAAATCCTCTATCGACGAGTTTTACATTGACACCAGTGGTATGGATCGATTTTACGGGTGCTACAAATGGGCAATCGAATTACGCGAAAAGATCATCAAAGAAACTCACCTTCCGATCTCTTTCGGCCTTTCAACAAGTAAAACGGTAGCTAAGGTCTTAACCGGAGAGGCTAAGCCGAATAACCACAGGCGCATCTCAAAAGGTCACGAACAAACGTTTTTAGCCCCGTTATCGGTACGCAAAATTCCAATGGTGGGGGACCAAACCTACAAAAAGCTTAGAAGTATGGGTGTCGAACAGGTCAGGACCATTCAAGAAATGCCCATAGAGCTCATGGACAAATTAATGGGTAAGAACGGCATCTCTCTTTGGAAAAAAGCTCGTGGAATTGACAACTCTCCGATCATCCCATACCACGAGCGAAAATCGATATCCATTGAACGCACCTTCGAAAAAGACACCTCTGACCTGGTCAAGCTAAGGAGTATTGTTATTGCTATGACCGAAAACCTAGCCTATCAGCTCAGAAACGGGTCAAAGCTAACCGCTTGTGTTGCCGTTAAAATTCGTTACTCTGACTTCCAGACCCATAGCCGACAAAAGAGAGTTCCCTACACGTCGTCAGACAGTACATTAATTGATATCGCAACAGAATTATTTGATCTGCTTTATGACAGGAGAGTACTTATCCGCCTGGTGGGGGTTCGTTTTAGCCATCTTGTTGGTGGAAGCTATCAGATCAACCTGTTCGAAGATACCGAAGAAATGATCCGACTTTATCAGGCAATGGACAAGATCAGAAACACGTACGGGCAAGATGCCGTAAAGCGAGCCGTTGCCATGGGGTCAAAAAGAATTGGGAGAGCAAACCCTTTTGACGGCCGACCACCAGTCATCCCAGCACACCGAAGAGCCTGATGTTACTTAATTGCCACACTTACTACAGCCTGAAATACGGGGCAGTTTCCATAGAGGAAATGTACACTGAGCTAAAAAAGGGGGGGCATGAAGCGTTTGCGCTAACGGACATCAACAACACTTCGGCATGCATCCACACTCTTAAGGAGGCCAGCCATTACGGCCTAAACGCCTCCGTAGGGGTAGACTTCAGAAACGGCGTGAGGCAGCAATATATATGCATTGCAAAAACCGGTTTCGGATTCAAAGAGATCAACGAGCACCTCAGCCACCACTTACATCATTCATTGCCCTTCAGCAATAAGGCTCCAGACTTTGATGAGGTCTTTGTCATTTATCCCTTTGAAAACCTTCCAGCTACCACACAACACCTCGGGGATCACGAATACATCGGGGTAAGGCCCGGGCAGACCTCAAAGCTCTACAAGCTCCAAAATGCCGCTATCAAACATAAGCTAGTGGTACTACAGACCGCTTCGTTTAGGGGCGCTAAAGATTACAACGCTCATCGGTTATTAAGGGCCATTGATAACAACACCCTACTCAGCCAGCTCCCTATCAGCGAACAAGGAGATCAAGATCAGCTGTACCTCAGCTCCGATCAGATCAGAAAGCTGTTTACTGAATTTCCTGAGATCATTAAGAATACCACTCGGTTGTTAAACCAGTGCTCTATCCAGTTGGATTTTAGCACGAACAAGAACAAAAGCCCCTATACAACGTCTGTTGCTGAAGACATGGAGCTTCTTAGAAAAGAAAGCCTGAAAGGAATAGTATACCGTTACGGAAGCCTGATCCCAAAAAATGTCATGCCTAGATTAAATAAAGAGCTGGACATGATAGGCAGGTTGGGGTTTGGAGCATACTTTCTAATCAACTGGGACCTGATAAGATACGCACAAAGCAAGAATTTTTATTATGTAGGTAGAGGGAGCGGGGCAAACAGTCTGGTCGCTTACCTACTTAAGATCACAGACGTCGACCCCGTAGAGCTCGATCTTTACTTTGAACGGTTCATCAACCCCTACCGTAGCTCCCCCCCCGATTTCGACATTGACTTCTCGTGGACAGATAGAGACGAAGTAACCCAACATCTGTTTGACACTCATGGGCGCGAAAAAACGGCTTTGGTTGGAACGTACAGCACCTTCAGACACAACTCTGTTTTCCGAGAGCTTGGCAAAGTATTTGGCCTTCCCTCCCTGGAAATTACTCGGTTTCAGAACGACCCAAAGGCCGGGCTTAAGGATGCGCACGGCAAACACGTTGTTAAATATGCAGACCTTATCTCCGGACTGCCCAATCATTTGAGTGTTCATTCCAGCGGAATCCTAATCTCTCAGGAACCCATCAGCTCTTATTCAGGCACCTTCATGCCTCCCAAAGGATTTCCCACCACGCAATTCAATATGCACGTTGCCGAAGAAATCGGGCTACACAAATTTGACGTGCTAAGTCAGCGAGGACTAGGAAAGATCAAAGACTCGATCGAGATCATTCGGGTCAATAAGGGTAAGGAAATAGACGTTCACAACATAAAATCCTTCAAAAATGATTCCCGAATCAAAGCCCTTCTGAAGAACGGCAAAACGATTGGATGCTTTTATATTGAATCCCCCGCTATGAGGATGCTATTAACCAAGCTACAGGTTGAGGATTACCTGAAGTTGGTAGCCGCCAGCTCCATTATTCGACCTGGAGTTTCCAAAAGCGGAATGATGCGAGAATATATTCTCAGGCACCGAGACAGGAAGCGAAGGCAAGAAGCAAAAAGAGAGCTCCCGGAGCTTTACCAACTAATGGAGGACACTTATGGCGTGATGGTTTACCAAGAAGATGTTATTAAAGTTGCCCACTGTTTTGCCGGCCTTACTCTGGCCGAAGCAGACGTATTAAGAAGGGGGATGTCCCGGAGCTTCAGGGAAAAAAATGATTTCAATATGGTAAGGGGTCGTTTTTTTGGCAACTGCCGAGAAATGGGGTGTTCTGACGCCGTGATAAGTAAAATTTGGGAGCAAATGGAAAGCTTTGCCAATTACGCTTTTGCAAAGGGACATTCCGCATCCTATGCTGTTGAAAGTTTTCAGGCGCTCTATTTAAAAGCATACTACCCCCTAGAATATTTAGTTGCTACTCTCAATAATGGAGGCGGGTTTTACAGTGCAGAGCTCTACCTCCACGAGGCTCGTTTGCTCGGCGGGACCATAGAGGCTCCCTGTATCAACTCCAGCGATCAGATCACGACAATTCAGGGGGAAACCATTTATTTAGGGTTGGGCTATGTGAATGGCTTAGAAAAAAGCCTCATGGCCTCTCTTATACATGAACGATCAAAGAACGGGGCATATCAAGGTCTGAGGGACTTTGTCGATCGGGTATTTGTGTCATTAGAGCAATTGCTCATAATTATTCGTGCCGGAGCTTTTCGGTTTGCCAAAAAGGACAAAAAACAACTCCTTTGGAACGCCTATTTTCTATTAGGGCACAACAAGAAAAAATGGCCGGAAACCACTCTGTTTGAATCCGAAGTGAAAGAGTTTACCCTTCCTAAGCTTTGGCATCATCAATTAGAGAACTGCTTCGACGAGCTGGAGTTGTTGGGCTTCACATTATCCAGCCCCTTTTCATTACTTAAGGCCCCCCCTCCTTCACAATTGGTTTCCGCCGATCTCCCCGACAGAATTGGTGAAAAAATTCGAATTGTCGGGTATCTCGTTACCCGGAAGAACACAAAAACAAACAGCGGTAAACGAATGGGGTTTGGTGTCTTTTTAGATCTCAATGGGCAATGGCTCGACTCTATACATTTTCCTGAAGTGCTTGAACGGTTCCCGTTCCGGGGTCCAGGTTGCTACCTGATAACAGGCTTGGTGACAGAAGAGTTCGGTTTCATTACTATTGAGACACAGGAGCTACAACGGCTAGAAAACCAAAATATAGAGACTCCATCCACAAGACTCGGGGGTGGAAAAAGCCAACAAATTGACCCATAGACCTGACAGAAAGAACATTTGCAAATTCAGAAGCGAAAATATACATTTGCACCCTTGTCATTTATGACAGGGCCCATAGCTCAGCTGGTTAGAGCACTTGACTCATAATCAAGGGGTCGCAGGTTCAAGCCCTGCTGGGCCCACTAAATTTTCAAGACCATTACGAAATGCCGGAAAATCTTGAGATTTTATATGTGCAGTAGGGCTGTTAGCTCAGTTGGTTTAGAGCACTACCTTGACAGGGTAGGGGTCACTGGTTCGAATCCAGTACAGCCCACAAAGAAGTAAAAAGGCCGCAATCTCGAGAGTGGCCTTTTTATTGAATCCAAAATAATACAATCCAAACTTAATTTTAGCTAGGGCGTATAGGCATCTGCTTCCACATACCGTACATTGCAATGGTTGATGAGCTCACCGAGGCTGGCGTCAAAGTCAGCATAATTGTTAAGGAATGAAAAAGCAGGTATAGTTTCTCCATCCGCCCCTGTGACATAGGGTTGGATCAAGCTGTAGAGATCATTATACTGAGTCGACATTTTAGAAGGCTCGAAGGGGCCGTTGATGAACTGGTCGATGTAACCATCGTAAACAGACCTGTACACCGGGTCATCATACAGATAGCGGATCAACGGCCAATTTGCTCCGATACTTCCGGGGCCCGTTCCCGAAAAATCAAAAGGAACCGGTTCCTGAGCTGCGGTAACCATAGTAGTGCTGTTAATAAAGCATTCATTATGATCCCAGGGGATCCAGTGAACAAGGTTGTCCACGGGGCTGTGGTATAAGTAATAATTATGAGGGGCTCTCCCGTAGGTGTCCCAATTCTGAACTGTAGTGTTGGCAGCCAACCATTTTAAAAAGCCGTCAACATTAAAGACGTTCTCAAGGTTCGAACGCCATAGGGCAGGGTTAGTTATTCTCAGGCCATCATGAAGAGCTGTGTACATCGCTACGAGCTCGCTCATATCAGATGTAGAGCCACTCTTTATTTCAAAATCTATCTGGTAGTCGTTCATGAAGTGCGTGTAGTTAAATGTGGCACCTCCGGAATGTCCGTTTTCATGATCACCTTCTGCCTTGTAGCAAGCTCCTGCATCACTACCAAACTGAGATTTTAGCATCGTGTCAAACACGATCTCTACCACAGTATACAACCCAAAGTATTCAGGGCCTTCGCCATGATCTACATACACTCTGTAAAATGCTGTCCTGGCCGCCGGTATGCCAAACTCTCTGAAAACATCATCAGCCACTTTTTCTCTCATTAGTGAATAGTCTTTAAAGCAATTGGCCAAAGACAGTTGCGTAAAGCCATAGAAGCTTTGGCCCCAGATCAAAGGGTTTTCGTCTTCAAAATGATTGAATTCCAATCTTATTGGGAGTTTCTCCCTCCCCATATGATAAGTTGAGCTTAGACTTGAATTCCCTTTGTACCTCAACCCAACATCGTACCACTGCACGCCATTGAAATAGACCTGACATGGAATATAAATTGGATTTTCCTGTGCAAATCCACCAGAGCTCAGCACATTGTCCAGGTCGGTTTGCAACGTTTCCCAGTACTCAGGGGATATCTCAATATCAAATCGATTAACCTGATCGTCCGGAAACACCATGTCATAGTCAGGTGTCGCATCACCACTGTGAGTTGAAACTGTCCAATCTTCTAGTTCATATCCCGGAGGCACAGGAGCCTCTTTATGACAAGAGTACATTACAAGTATCATAATAAAAACATGGGTTTTATTCATCGCCTGTGAGGTTTAATTTATAACTAAAGTTCACCCCTAGAATGTAGATCGTTTCCGGGTTGAATGTACTCGTGCCCAGATAGGTCGGGAATGTGTTGAATCCTCTTTCTATTCTGTAATAAAGTCCAATTTTTGCCTTTTTAAAAGGCTTAAAGCTTGTTCCTAATGTCATTCTTACCTTTTCTAATCCGGAGAGATCAATGGTCCCGGTTTCAACCTCAGGAAGATATTGAATGGCATCTTCGGTCGTGCTTGCATGAAACACTTCTGCTTTACAGTAAGGATCCAATTTCCAGCTTTTTATGTTGTACTCCACTTTACATGCTATTCGAAATTTTGAGGTAGCATAATCTCCCTCACCGGCAGAATTTTTGAAATAGTTCCTATACTGATATCTCAAACGATACGACAGATTGAATCGATTCAGCTTATTTGAATAGCCAATGTCTGCCTGCGCTCTCCACTGATTTGCCCCCGTTTTTTCGTCTTTTTCATAGATGTATCTGTAAGCGCCACCTAGCTTAAGATTCTTTATAACCTCATAGGACGCTCCGACCTCGGTAAACAACAGGCCCATCGCAGTTGAGTTCTCATTGAACCGAAGATCTTGGCTTACCTTCAGTTCCAGCTTATCCTCCAAGAATTCCGATCTGATTGAAAAGCTACTCCACGTCTCAAAGTCGCGTACAACAATTGAATCTTGTTGACCATTTGTACAGTTTACAAACAGAATGACATACAACATTACACATGCAGATCTTTTGAATTTGGTCATGTTCCCGAAGAAGTTATGTAATATTAGACCCGAAATGAATTAGATGGTTTAATGCCCAGCACCATATACTAGCATCAGTATAGCAATTTATGAAGAAATTCTATCTCGGCAAAACTCAGTTATCGGTTTTCCACAACCAATTTTCCCATGGCAACAGGAAGATTCCCCCCCCCTACACGCACATAGTATATGCCGCCACTCAGGTTAGGAATCTTTACTTCACAGCCCGTAAGCGTTTCTTCGTAAGCAAGTTTTCCAATGGAAGAAAACAATCTTAAAGGCTCTCCATTAAAGTCGGAACAATTTTTCGTTTTGATCCTAAAATTGTTCGTTGTCGGCATTGGATATAGGCTCAAGTCATTATTTCGACTGCTTACCAATGTAGAAACTGAAGTGGGGCCCGATGCATTGCCGTCGGAGAACGTTATATTATCAAAATATACAATAACATTATCTGTTCTTCCACTCAAGTCAAAGTCAGGAAAGATCACGATCTGATCTTTCACTACTGGGTAGACGCCAATCCGTGATGAGAAGTCAAATGTTAATTCTTCCCATTCATTTATCAAAGTATTCGCAACCTTTATTTCGGGTTGAGCCGCTGATGTCGCGTCAACAAACTTGATCCCGACATCACTGATCCTATCTTTCAGCACCATTATTTTAATTATACAGTTGGTGGAATCAAAACTAAATGATCCCACATCTGTGCCGTGCAATGATTCGCAGCCCGCCCACGGATTTCCAGTTTGTAAAGCCGTGAATTTAGCAACTGTTGATGACGTGTTCCATCCTCCGGGGGATGGATTGGCTACCATTTCCAAAGGGGGATTCGTATCGTTTTCGAACACAGTCCAAGTCCAAGTAAGGCCGATACCAGGATTCTGAAAATCGATAGGAGCGTTTTGACAGAACGAGCTGGAGTAACTGCAAAAAGAAACTAGCACGAGTAGGATATTTTTCATCTCAAATTATTAATCTTATTGAACATATTAATTCTCAACAATTCTTATTGTTTGTTTTACAATTACTAAGTTCGTCTTTTTTATCTAAACCCGCAAACTTGACTCCCAGAGCAACTGTAATGTTCAGTGCAAGGGAGCGGTCCCAAAATATTTCAGCATTTATTTCCTGAACTTTTTACAATTTTTCATCTTTGAATTAAATTACTTTCGTCAAGATGGAAATAGATAACATCATTTTTGATTTAGGCGGGGTGTTGCTGAACCTCGACTACAACCTTACCATCAAAGCATTTGAAGACCTAGGAATAGCTGACTTTAACAAAATTTACTCCAAGGCACAGCAATCAGGATTATTTTCATCCTTTGAGGTTGGGGAGATAAGTGATTCAGAGTTTTTTCAAGGGATTAGAAAACTAGGGGGTATTAGTAGTCGTGACGAAGAGATCTCGGCTGCCTGGAATTCCATGTTGTTGGACTTCCCCCCAGAACGGCTTGATTTTCTTACCCAAATTCAGAAGCAATACCGCACTTTCTTGCTGAGCAATACCAATTCTATTCATGAAGAGGCCTTTCAGAGGATAATTAGCAAGGAGAATCTCGTATCAGATCTTGAACCCTATTTTAACAAAATATACTTCTCTCATAGAATTGGTCACCGCAAACCCAATAGGCCGGCCTTCGAATACGTTGTCAACGACAATTGCCTTGATCCCTCAAAAACACTTTTTATCGATGACACCATGCAACATGTAGTTGGGGCACAAAAGCTAGGTATCAGGTCCCTTTATTTAGACACTTCCCGTGAAACCGTCATTGAAAGGTTAGGCTTTCTCCTGACATAGCTCAACCAGCACACCATTCGTTGATTTAGGGTGAAGAAAAACCACTCTTTTGTTGTCGGCCCCATCTTTTGGCTTAGGATCAATGATCTGGTACCCCAATTTCGATAGTCTCTCAATTTCCGCCTGAATGTCCTGCACCTCGAAAGCCATATGATGAATTCCTTCGCCCCTTTTTTCAATGAACTTGGCAATAGGGCTGTTCCTGTTGGTTGCCTCCAAGAGTTCTACTTTACTTTCTCCAAAGCGAAAAAAGGAAGTTCTGACTGCTTCAGAACTGACCTCTTCCAGTTTGTAGCTTTCCTTGCCAAACAAGTCTGCAAACAGTTTGTTTGACGATTTCAAATCCCTAACAGCGATACCAATGTGTTCCAGCTTCATTTTAATTGAAAAAAAAACCTCCACTGATAAACAGAGGAGGAGTTCGTACTGCTATAAGTAAGCATTAATTCTTACTAAACTCGTCGTTAGTGTTGTCGTAATTCAAGTAATACAGACCCTTTTTAAGAGTGGTACAATCGATTTTCTCACCAAACCCTTTCTTAACGATATTCCCGAACGAATCAAATATCTCGTACTTGGTTTTCTTAGTGAAATTAATCTCTTTTTTAACCTTCTTGGGGTAAAAATCCACCTCCTTCATTTCCGTATCAATATACGTTGCTGCCGTTGACATTCGTGGTCTTCCGGTATAGTCAACCTGCTTTACCCTGAATTTGTTTTCCCCGGAATGTGTCGTAACCTTAAACTTGTATTCCTGCTCTCCATCTGTTCCTTGGCCCTCAACTTCTCCAACTTTAATCCACTTATTCCATCGGTATTGCTCAATAATATATGTAAGCTTCCCTGTTTCTTTATTCGTTTTCCAATTTAGCACTTGATCTTCGCCGACTTCAATTGCAATCGTTTCAAATGTACTTTGTGGTTCTAAAACTTGTGGGTTAATTACCTTCGGAGTACAATCAAGCTTATGAAATATTTCAACTTCTAACGGATCACCAACCTTAAGTTGAAAATTCACAAAATCAATTTCGAATGCACTTGACGCAATTTCATCTGTAGTAACATCCCCGTTCACAGTAACCTTTGTAACACAGAATCCTACTCCTGAACTTCCAAAAGGATTTTGAACATATATATTTCTGCCCTGATAATGACCTTGTAAAATAATGGATGTCTCGGACTGTGCCACCGTGGTTGACACCAACCCAAGAGTCATTAGTAGTAAGACAGATAGTTTGTTCATTTTCGCGCTTAAATTAAAAGGATGCTTAGCCTAAGCAGGCGCAATATTACTCTCATTTTTCAACATATCAAAATAATTGAGAGATTTAATTGACCCATAAATTACAGCAAAATCAGTCCATTTACATCAACAACCTTTCTGCGACCTAAGATAACTTATATTCTTTCAATCCAAATAAAAATAGTGGGATAATTCTCCATAAATTTATTCTTGTATATTCGTGTTAACGTTTAAAAGCAATATAAATAACGGAAATATATGGCAATCTATGGGCAATAGGATATGGGTTTTATTGGTAGCGACACTAGTTTTTTCCTGTGGGGAAGAGGCGAATGAAAATGTAGGCATACGTGTAGCTAATGGGGTGGCTGCATACGGAGGAAATATAAAAACTGCTGAAACCGAAAAATACTCCACACTATTCCCGGTGGAAATAGTGTCAATGAGTGCCGCAAGGATTGCCCAGCAAATGCATGAGGGGCTTGTCAAGTTTAACTCAACGGATTTGAGCGTGCTAGGTGCCATTGCCGAAAATTGGGAAATAAGCGATGGTGGACGAGTATACACGTTCAACCTTAAACAAGACGTTTACTTTCACGATGATGATTGCTTTAATGGCGGCAAAGGAAGGCAGGTAACGGCAAAAGACTTTATATACTCTTTTGAGCTACTCTGTGGTAATAACAGCAACAATAGCAATTACGAAAATCTTTTCAAAGAAGAGGTTGTGGGAGCCAAGCTATTTCACAATGGGCAGGCAAAGTCGATAGAGGGAGTAAAGGAGATCGATGACTTTACTCTGGAGATCACTGTGATAAAGCCAAACTCAACATTTATCTATTCCCTCGCGAGCCCGGCATGTTCGGTCTTGCCAAGAGAAGCCTATGAAAAATATGAAGAAGATCTAATGGTTGGGGCGGGCCCATTTCAATTCGCAGGAGAAGATGATCTGAACGGAACGGTTTATTTCACTTATCACCCTAGATATCATATTTTCGATTCAGATGGGAATCGCTTTCCATACGCTGATTCTCTGACAATTAGTTTTTATGATAACAAATTAGATGAATACGATGCCTTTGCCGCAAAAAAGTTGTCTTTTATTGACGGTCTACCTTCGTCAAAAGTAGCCGAGATTCTTCAGGAAAACATCAGTAATTTTGAGACGAAGCCGCCCATATACGAGCTCACGATCGAACCGGAGGCGTTAACCCAGTATTATGAGTTTAATATGTCAAGCCCTCCTTTTGACGATGTCCTTGTGAGAAAAGCATTTAATTATGCCATTAATCGACCCAAAATTATTGATAACGCTCTTAATGGTCAAGGAATTGAAGCACGATATGGGTTGGTACCCAAAATCAGGGCCTTCAGCGATTACCCTTTTGATTCAATTAATGGGTACAACTATAACCCTGAAAAAGCTCAGGAGCTTTTGGCGATGGCCGGTTACCCGCACGGGGAGGGTTTCCCAACAATTTCCCTTGAAATAAATTCAGGCGGAAATGTAAACAATAAGGTAGCAGCGGAAATTGAGCGCCAATTGAAAACCGTTCTTAATGTTAACATTTCCTGGAGTACAGTTTCTTTTATGCAAAAATTGGAAGACAGTAAATATGGTCGTGCGGACATGTTCAGGTCGGCTTGGATCGCGGACTTCCCATCTCCAGAAAATTTCCTTATGATCTGCTACGGTGCTAATGTGCCTGAGTCTTCCAAAGAACCGTCTTATCCCAACACGATGAGATATGTCAATCCCACCTTTGACTCTTTGTTCGTAGCAGGGCTTCATACTGAAGACAATGAAACCAAAATGAGTCTACTGGCCCAAGCAGAAAAAATAATGATGGAAGAAGCGCCCATGATGATGCTGTGGTACGGGGAAGATTACAAGATCATACACTCCAACGTACAGAATTATCACCACAACGCTCTTAATTACATTGATTTCTCGCGAATTTATTTGAAGACACTAACGGAAGCTGAGTACAAGGCACTTAAAGGCCTTGAATAGGCACTCCCCCACATTGCATTCTATTATGGCCCGAAGTTGATGCTTGTTGGAATTAGCTTTCCTCTTTTGCTGACTGGAAAGACTTAGCAGCCCTTAACATCTCGTTTACCCTAGACAATGAAAAGTCTCCAAAATAATGGCTTTGAATTGTAAAATATGTGCCGTCAATTTCTTTGATCAAACAAAAGTGAGTGAACCCTCCGATATCTGTCTCCTTCTTTCCGTTCAATGTGTAAACGAGCTCGTCTTCATCTTCACTGTTGACGACCAAGTCATACACTCCGTTATCTACCGTTAGTTGTTCTTTCATCTTGCTGATCGTTTTTTCTTCTTTTCCCCAATCGTCAATTGTTAGATGGAACTTGTCATTCAGTTTAACATGCCATGTAACCTCCAGCCCATGTTCTATAACTGGTCTTTCACCAATTGTTTTAATCGGCAACATCATTTTATAAGGTAGATCCACCTGATCCATATTGAAATCGCACATACTCATGTCGGAGTAGTCTAGCTCCTCCATTTCACTTTTTATAACGGTGTCGGCTTCATTTCCGTTCTGTTCATCTTGCTGCTCCGAATTGCCACACGCTGTAAATAAAATTACAGTCATCGGCAACATTAATTGAAATAGTTTTGTATTCATTTTTATTTTATTGAATGGTCTAAAATAGCATAATTAATTAAATCTCTTAATGTCCACTTCGGCATTCAGCTTTGTCCCTGTTAAAAGAAGATCAGCAAATTGGTTGGCAAAGTAAGGTGCAGTAAGAACGCCTTTTGTTCCGAGCCCGTTAAATATTCCTAGCCTTTTATGGGTCGGATGCAGCCCAATTAATGGCCTTCTATCTTTCACGGTTGGTCTTAAGCCTGCGGTATGTTCGATTATTTCATAGTGGCCTGCGTACAATTTTGAGAGTTTTTCTTCGATCTGATTCTTGCCGTTTAGGGTGGGGGTTACCGTTTTATCGTTCCAATCGTACGTTGATCCCACAATGTACTCGTCATTGCCAGCCGGAACAACAAAAAATCCTTTGTTCAGCAGATCATCCGATTTCATTTGCGTTGCCTTAATTTTCAAGAGCTCACCTTTTGTTTTTTCAAGGGGCAACCATCCAAATAGCTCACTTGAGACCCCCATGTGCCCTTGACACAAAACGATCCAACTGAAGTTGATATTCTTGTAACGTCCTTTCTCAATGTTCATGTATTTCGGTTCAAACGTTTCTTCTAACAACGTTTTCTCTGATTTCAATTGATCACGATAAACAGCAAGCATACTACTTAATACTACTCGGCTACAATTGGTAACCCTTCCAAATCCATAATCATTGGATATCAAATTATTCGGGTGTTGTTCTTCAGCCTTATTAATGTAATTGTTGTCATTCACTTTGGAGTTCCACGCATTTTTGTATTCATCATTTGTGAAAAACTTTAAGATCTCATACTCATAGAAAATATTCCGCCCGGTCTTTTTTTCCATCATTTTATAAAAGCCTACTGCTACAGGGAGTAATTCGTCTGCCATCCAGCTCTTATTGATCCTCTTAAACGCCATTGGGTTTATCATTCCTGCCGCCACCTTCGAAGAAGCTAATTCATGTCCTTGATCAATGAAGAGCACTGATTTCCCCCGCTGAACAAATGTTTCACCCAAAACTGTTCCAGCAAGGCCCTGGCCTATTATTAGAACGTCAGTTTTCATTGATCATTTCAACATCTTGCATATCAATGTCCTTAATGTCCTGAAAACAAAGCCCAATACCAATGAAGATCAATATCGCCCCCACAATTACACTAACGGTGGCGACGTTTCTAGGTGTAAGTTTCTTTTTCAGTTTGCTTGCAAAGTAAATCTTAAGCAGGTCTATCAAGAACATAGTTCCAAGGCAAACCACAAAAAACACGACCACATTTACCCCTTCTATGTTATGTCCTTTAACCTGGTAGGTGCAAACAAAGAGCCAGTACGCAAGAACTGCTGGATTCATTGCGTTCAAAGCTACACCTTTGGAGATCAAGCCGAATACGTTTGGTCTTTTTAGTTGTTTTAGGTCAATGTTCTGTGATACCTGAGGGGATTTCTTGCTGATTATTGTATAAAGTCCATATATGATTATGATGCCCGCGCCAATAAATTTCAAAAACTCATACTTTTCCAGCCAAATCATTATCCTTTCCGCACTGAAATAAGCTAAAAACAAATACAGGACATCAGCCAAAAGCACTCCTAGGTCAACAAAAATAGCATCCCTCATTCCTCTCCTGATACTAGTTTCAAGAAGTACAAAAAACACAGGGCCGATCAGCATGCTTAAGAACAGGCCGAGCAGAACACCGCTTTTTATTATTTGGAAATCCACTTATTCTTGTTGAATCCCGTAAAACTACGCTTTCCTCAATTTAATGTAAAATAAAAAAGCCTCCTTCTCCCGAAAAAGGCTCTTGAATGGCAAAAAAGTGTTTTTGAGAATTGCTCCCGCAACTATTTTGATCTCATAGTAACTAATTGCAATTGAATGCTGTTTATTTCACAAAGGGTTTGGATATATTCGGAAACACTGCCAAGCTTCATTAGTTTGCTAGCCTTTGTTTTAAGTGTTGTAAGTTCTTTTTTAAGGTCAATCATGTTAGTCATTTTTGATATACACCCCTCCTAAAACAAACCTCGTGCCAAAATTGAAACAGCTGCCTTTTATATAGACATAATCTACCCAATATAATTCCTCATTTAGGTTGGAAGCATTATCTTTACAGCCAATGGTAAGGGTAATCAATCGGGTAATTCTTTTCGTGGTTGTTCTGTCGAGTATCTACTCGTTCTATGTTCATAATGACGTGGATATGCATGTTCCGTTTGTCCAAGAAACCATCTTTACTATCGCCTGTATTTTGACTTTTCTTTTCCTCATCAAGTTTAACTACAAGTGGCAATCCTTATTATACATCAAGAAGCGCCGCAAAGAAATTCTATATGTCGAAATTGCTTCCCGATCCCTTCAGAGAAGGGCTCTTGTCTTCGAAGCATTAGATATGTTGACCTACTTTTTGGTTGGCATATTGCATTTCTACTACCCTTTTCCGGGTCTAATTCTTGGAGTTGTTTTGTCGGTTGCATTCGTTGAAGGGCTTGTTTATTCTGTTTTGAATTATAATACTTTTAAGATCGGCGTGACACCCAGTGCAATAATTCTGGCGACAAATCGCCCGAACATCATTCGTATTGGAAAATTAAAAGCCATTCTGAATAAAAGTGGCAATTACATTTGCCAGCATTCAGACGGCAGGGTCGACTCTATTGAAGGGGGCTGGGTGAGTGATCCAACAAAAGACAGCTTCAACAATGTTCTCAAGATCATAACCGCTGACAAGGGGATCTTTTTTGATGATTTCACTCTGAAAAACTAAGGGAGTATACAACGGATTCCATTTCTTTAAGAAAGTCTCTCTTCTTTAACTGGGGGGCGTAACAATACCCTTCCACTGTAACAATTCGATTTTTTATTTCATCAAATGTAGTGACACTTACAAAAGGCCCGCCCATGAAGCCATTGTGCATGGTATATTCTCCCCTCATTTCAATCGCATAGTTGCCATTAAAATTAATCTCTTTGGTCGAGGGGTGTTTTCCTTCAATTAAAAGTGTCTTGAGATATTGGTCATCTCTTGATCCAAGAACATTATCCTTAAGTATCGAATCTCTTTTTGAAATTAAATACCTTGAGCTAAATGTACTGTCATCGACATAGGGGTACGTGTAAACAAATACTCCCTGATGTAAAACGCTACTGCCTTCAGGGCTTGCACCTTTGGCTTCAAGCCACGTAAAGCTTCCAGAAGTGTCGTTTATACTCTTTTGAAGTGCGAGTTTTTTTGGAATATAAACCCTTAGCCTAAGTGTTTCGTGCAACTTCTTTTGTGCAGATCTATTAGGTCGGTCCTTGAATTTAACATGATGTCTTTCTATTTCTTTTTTGCTTATCTCGTCAAGTATTTCCGGCAATTCTGAATTTAATACCTCGAGCATCTCCTCTTTCTTTTGTCCCTTGAATTCAAACATTAATTGATTCTTAGCCCCACGGCTTCCTTTTCTGACCAATCTTGCTTCCTTATTCTCATTCCGTTGATTGATTACTATTTCAATTATATTCCTGTGCGTAAGTCGCGCCTTGTTCATGCCTTCAGGTTGAAATTGATAGACCGTAAACCTTTTTTCCGGCTGAGGGAGGTTCGTTGATCTTTCTTCCAATTTCCCCTGCACATATCTGCCAATAGTGTCATTCCATACGGAGTTTTCACAGAAGACATATATCTCATTTGCCTGACCCGAGGCCTCCGGCAGCATATCTTCTAATTTTAGTTCTCCACCACAGTTTTGAAACAAAACTGCCGAGAGTAGTGCCAAGGCCGTGTAGGCAATTTTTCGTGGTCTTACAGTCAGTTTAGTCTTCATTTCGGTATCTTGATTTTCGTTCCTGTTTTTAAGTTTTTAAAGTTTAAATGACTGTTTTCCGACTTAAGGTCGTCCATTGTCACTCCTTCATAACGTTGTGCAACGTGCCATAGTGTGTCGCCTTTTTTGATCGTATAATAGAAGACTCCTTCTTCACGTCTCTCTTTCTCTTTGGGAATGGTAGTGACCGAAAGTTTTGTTCCTTTTTTCTCCTTTTGTTTCGGAGCATATATCCTTAGCTTTTTTCCTGTTCTTAAAAGGTCAGTTTTCAGGTAATTCCATCTTTTAAGGTCCCCTACTGAACAGCCATGCTCGTTTGCGATCAAGCCCAGGTTCTCACCGCTCTTTACAATGTGGTATGTCAGAACACTAGGAGAATCGCTTTTACCAGGTAATGATGATCTCCTTTTACTTTTTGCATAAATTGAGTCTTTATTTCCCTCAAAGATGCCGATGGCCATTACAGGGAGTAAAAGCACTCTATCCTCCTCTGTGTCTGGGATCAAAGCTTTAGGGTAAGACGGATTCAAAAATTCCAGTTCTTCAATCGATACGTTGATATATTCCTCAAGTACGCTGAATTTGATTCGTTGATCTATCCAAACTGTGTCCAGTTCATGAAACCGCCTTCTAGACTGAACCGGATAGATGTTGTGCTCACGATAATAAGTCATGGCGTAGGCGCACCCCAAAAATGCAGGTACGTAATTTTGGGTTTCTTTGGGTAAGAATTTGATAATCTCCCAGAAGTTAGTTTTTCCATTACTTCTTCGTATAGCCTTATTTACATTTCCCGGGCCCGAATTATAGGATGCTATGGCCAGATGCCAGTCTTCGTAGATCTCGTAAGCATCTTTGAGGTATCTGCAAGCGGCATCTGTAGCTTTGAACAGGTCGCTCCTTTCATCAATGTAATACGAAACCTCAAGTCCTTTACTTTCCGCTGTTCTCGGCATAAATTGCCAAAGTCCGGCTGCTCCCATCGGCGAAATTGCTTTTGCATTAAGAGCAGATTCAACTACCGGCAAGTATTTAAGCTCTTCTGGAAGTTGATATTTAGCCAGCAACTCCTCAAAAAGCGGGAAATAAAGCTCTCCCAGACCCAGCATTCTTGATGTTAACCTTCTTTTCTTTTGCGAATACAGCTTGGCATACGCGATGGTATTTCTATGGGGGGAAAAAGCTATGGGTGACCTTTCACTCATTTTGTCCAATCTATCAATAATAGCCGAGTCGGAAGTTAGTGGGATCTCGTTTGGCGAATAATTAAAATCATTGAGCAAGCTTGTGTCAGTAGTAAAGTCATCACATTGAAAATAATACAACAAAAATGAGCTGTCCAGCATTCGTGCTACAGGATCATCAAGTTGGATTATAAGCGAGTCGCTGGTAGATAGGCTTGTTTTATCATGTTGCCCCCAACAATAAAAGGAATGAAGTATTAAACATATTATACCCCAATGCTTCATGATCTTAGTTCTTAGACAGATAACTGGCAAATGCAAGCATTGGCCCCTCCTGAAAGTCTCCAGCCATTATCTGCACCCCAAAAGGCAGCCCATTGGAATGCACTCCTGCCGGAATGCTGATTGCGGGAACACCGGCCAAATTTGCCTGAACGGTATAGATATCCTGAAGATACATGGATATCGGGTCATCAATATTTTCTCCGATCTTAAAAGCAGTTGTTGGACATGTAGGAGTAACAATGAAGTCAAATTCCTCAAATATCTTCCTTGTCTTGTCGCGTAAGATCCTTCTGATTCTTTGAGCTTTCGAATAATATGCGTCGTAAAAACCTGCACTAAGAACAAATGTACCTAGCATAATCCTTCTTTGGACCTCCTCCCCGAATCCTTCAGATCGAGAAAGCACGTAGGTGTCTTCAATGTTTGTTGCCTTTTCCGATCTATATCCATAATGGACCCCATCAAATCTGGCTAAATTGGAAGATGCTTCTGCCGTTGTTAGTACGTAGTAGGCCGGGATCATATAATCCAAGTATGGATAATCAACTGCCTCCACAGCGTGTCCTTGTTCTCCCAGGCGCTTGATCAGTCTATCAAAGTGGTTCTTTATCTCCGGGTCGAGTCCATCACTCTCCAGGCACTGCTTGATGTAAGCGATTTTTTTTGGGGATTTATCCCCTAGGTTATCTTTATACTTTTCAACGGGCTTCTGCGAAGCTGTCGTATCGTAGTCGTCACTTCCTGCAATAACCTGTAGTAGCAACGCCGCATCCTCAACATTATTTGCAAAAGGACCTATCTGATCAAAAGAGGAGGCATATGCAATTAGGCCATGTCTAGATACTCTTCCGTATGTCGGCTTTAAACCAACAACTCCACAGAAAGAGGCGGGTTGACGAATTGAGCCGCCCGTATCTGAGCCAAAAGAAGCAATGCATAGCCCCGCCTGAACCGCAACTGCAGAACCTCCGGAAGAGCCCCCCGGGACATAATCCTCATTGATCGCATTGTACACATTTCCATAGGCAGAATTTTCATTCGAGCTGCCCATCGCAAACTCATCACAATTCAACCGGCCAATGATAATGGCATCTTCTTCCAGTAACTTTTCGGTAACCGTTGAGCTATAAATTGACTCATACCCTTTTAGGATTTCTGAAGATGCCGATACCTTATGGTTTTTATAGCAAATGTTGTCTTTGATGCCAACAACAGCTCCAGCCAATATCCCCGAGCTACCACTTTTCAGTTTTGCGTCCACCTCAGCTGCCTTAGCAAGTGCAGACACACGAAACACTTCCAGGAATGCATTCAGGTGTTTGTTGTCCTCAATTTTTTTGATGTACTGCTCAACAAGATGAACACATGTGATCGCCCCAGAACTCAAATCCGATTGGATTTCTTTAAGGGCGCGGTAATCTTTCAATGTTTTTGGCTTACTTTTTTTCTACTTCGTCAGCAGACGAATTATTTGGCTCATTCTCGTTAGAAGCATCTTTAAATTCCTTAACCCCTTTTCCAAGTCCTTTCATCATCTCAGGAATTTTCTTTCCTCCAAACAAAAGCAAAACGATGACAAGAATGAGAACAAAGCCCCATATCCCCATTTTGTTTACAAATAATAGATCTAACATCATATTGTAATTTATCAGAGGCCGATTAGCCGACCTTTTGATTATTCTGCAAAGTTAAGGAAAAAGAAATGCAATGTTCCATTAGTTTCGCATTATACTTAAATTATCGGCAAGCGCCCATGCCCATTCTATTTTACGAATTAGCTAAAGAGCTGTTTCTTGTAGTTGTTTAACCTTATCCAATACATAATCCAGACTACAAGTCCGCCTATTCCCGCAGCCATTCCCAGGTAAGGGATGATGCAGGCGCAAAAAAGGATGCACATTACGATTCCAAGTCCATATCCAGGCCGTTCTTCAGAGCATTTAACTCCTTTCATCTGCTGCTCCCCAGCAATGGAATCAGCAATTTTGTTCACCACTACAAATTGGAAGTATAAACTATACCCCGGTATCAGCAGCATCCATACTTGTCCCGGAACCATTTTTTGATTTTGCTGCGCAATGGATTTCAGTAGTTTTTGAAGAAACAGCAGATATAAAATCATCCCTATGGTTGCTCCGACAGCAATTAAAACAAATGCAACGATAAAGAACATATAAAATATGCCTGCTCCCCCTAGTATCCCAGCACTGATTATTTCCGATTCCATTCTTACAATAGTTATAGTGGTTTAACGCTAGACGATTTAACTACCCTCAATAAAGTTATGAAAAATAGATTCTTCTTGGACCTAATTCAATTGAATCTTCAGCCTGGACAATCTGCCTTAGGTGATTCAATTCATCTCACTAGCGACCAAATATCCAATATTCCGGATTTTGCTTTGCCATGGTTCCATCTGAGTTGATCTTCCAGATCTCTATGTGGGCCTCACTAGTGTTTCCGTTAACAAGCAATTGGCCTATTTCCTCCTTGGTCTCGACCTTTTCTCCTTTTTTCACGACCACTTTCTGGAGGTTTGAGTATACTGACCTGTATGAGCCGTGTTTGATCATTATCACCTTCCCTGCTCCGGGAATGACTAAAATACTTGAGACCTCACCCTTGAAAATTGCCCTTACACCAGCTCCCTTTGTTGTGCTAATATCAATGCCATTATTCTCTACAACAGCTGTTTTGACCACATTGTGATTGTGTTTGCCAAACCTTCCTGTTATTTCGCCCTTTGCAACAGGCCAAGGGAGTTTTCCTTTATTCGTTTCAAAGAACTTTGATGCAAGCTTAATTTCCGGGGTCTCTTTGAATCCTGACATGGCCATGTTGCCGCTCTTAGCCCGGGCAGCCGCCAATTCCGCCTCTATTGCCTTTCTTATCTCAGCGGTTAGTCGTTTTTTCTTTTTTTCTTGCTGATTCAATGTCGCCTGCAATCGTGCCTCGTCAGACATGATCTTGCCCAACTCTTGTTTCTGCAGTTCCTGGTCTTTTAAAAAGTTTTGTTTTTCTGTTGATTTGATTCCTGCAAGCTCTTGATTTTTAATGTTGGTGGCATTCAATTCTGCTTTCTTATTTATCAATTTCTTTTGTTCGGCAATTATTCTATCCGCTTGTTTTTGTCGGTATGAGGCATATTCCTGCAGATATTTAAGTCGCCTATAGCTTTGGGAGAGGCTGTTTGATGAAAAAATGTACAATAGTTTGTACTCCGTTTTCCGATTCTTATAGGCATATCGCAGCATTTTGGCATAGTCCGACTTTAGCTTTTTAAGGTTGTTCTTATGTACTTCAATTTCTTTTTCCGTATGAAAGATCTGGTCTTCGATCTTTCTCATTTGGTAGTTCAGGTTCGAAATAAGTTCCTCGCGATATGTGATCTGGTTTTTTATTATTCCAATTTCGGCCATCGTTAGCTGTTTGGAATTTCTTGCCGCCTTGATAAGCGTTTTCGTGTTTTCGATCCTCTTTTGGATCGAGCGTTGCTGTTCTTTTAACCTATGACTACCTGTTTGTGAAGACACCTGTATCATTGAGCTAAGGATTACTACTGTACACGCTATATACTTAATGCTCCTCATTCTATCCTTGTATACTTTTCTGAAATCCTGAAAGGATATGTAAGCTTTTCATTTATTTTAATTTTAGAAAGGCCTAGCTCTATTACCCCAGTATCTTTAGTGCTTGTCATTACAATCTTATGCTTCTTAGGGAAAAGCTGGCCCTCAATTTCCAAATATTGAGAATATCCTGCTTCTATTGACGTGGTGTCTGAAAGGTTGTTCACGATTTGTCTGTTCATTTTATAGCTCTCTGCGTCTAGCCAGAATCTATAGAGGTATATTATCTTGCTTTTTGCCCCTAACTGTATGGCTTTTGATATCTTCCTGTAATTTGGTGAGCAGATCAGATAAAATGCGGAATCAGATCTTGTATCGTAGGTTGTTTGTTCGCTATATCCAATCGCGTTTCCGGTCAGAACATCTTGGAAGTTTGAATAGCTCAGATCCAGGTCGGTTAATTTGGTCATGTAGTCAACGCTTCCAATAAAGTATTCTTTTTTTATTTTGTTTTGGAATTTAACCGTGTCCCTTGATATGATCAGTGTAGCCACGGGCTTACCAATAACGGTTATCATTACCCATATTGCACTGTCTTTACGGATCCTCACTATTGCCTTGCAGTTTGTTTTTTCACCGTTTAGCTGGCTTTTGACCGACGACCTAAATGAAAGTGTCTCAAAATGGAATTCATTCTCAGATAGTTTTTCATTCAGAAATGATTCAGACTTTTTTTCAGGCTTTTCAAAAGACAAATTCTTTTTTGATGCACAGCCCATCATTCCACAAATGGCCGTAAAAATCAAGGCAAATAAGGATACCAATATTCTGCGAGCGGCATTATTCATAATATTGCCGATCCGAAATTTTTATTTCGACTTTATCCGTAGTCCCACCGGCTTCTTTCGCTTTCTTCCAGTAATCAACGGCTTCGTCCAGTCTTTTCAATTTAGAAAGCACATCACCATAATGCTCTAAGATGGTGCCGTCTGTTTGCCCCCCTTCAGCAAGTGCTTTGCTTAACCACGACTCAGCTTGTTTGAATTTTTCTTGCTGAAATAAGATCCACCCATAGGTGTCCATATAGGCTGCTGTACCGGGGATCAATTCGTTCGACTTTTTAGAAAGTTCTGCAGCTCGATCTAATTTATCTTTTCTCAATGACAAGTAGTAGCTGTAGTTGTTCATGACCATTACATTCATTGGATCATACGTTAGCGCCGATTCGAAACTTTCGTCAGAAAGTTCGTATTGCTTGATCTCATGATGGGCCTGTCCTAGGTTTTGATAGAACTCAGACAATAACTGTTCATTATTAATTACTAATTCCTTACCCTGATTCAAGCTTTGTATAGACAATTCAAAATGTTTGAGCTGGAGGTTTGCCAAACCGTTAAAAAAATAAAACTCCGGTTGTGTCGGGAAAATTTCAAGTGCATTTTTGCTGTCCTCTAACATCTCTTCAAACGCCGAGGATTCATATTCAATTAACATGATCTGGTTCCATATTGAAAAATGATCGGGCTCTAATTCGATTGCCTTACGGTATTTTTGCAGCGCCTCCCCTACTCTTCCCTCTCTGTATAAAAAGTCTGCGTATACCGTATGGGTCTTTGATTCTGCTGAGTCCACAACTGACATTATTTCGAGGTAATCATACGCTTCCTTTCTCTTGTCAAGATTGCCCTCACTTTCATTAAATAAGTTGAGCATGATCTGCAACTTGGAGTCAATAGGAACGTCTTCCGAGCTCATGGCTATTCTCAATTCTGTTCTTGCTCTTTTAGCATTCCCATGGTAGCGAAAATAATCGTAAAGCGACAGTCTCACCAGCCCGTTCTGCGGGTCTATTTCAAGAATTTTTTCATAGGTTTCAAGTGCCTTTTCTACTTCTCCGATCTCTTCGTATAGCTCTGCAAGTATCCCCCAAATTGCCACATCCTTAGGGTGCTTTGAGATGAGATCCTTCAACTCTTCAATTGCTTTTTCACTTTGCCCCAGCTCCAAATAAAGTCTGTGTTTCTGTAAAGTTAGCTCCGGAGAGCCCCCGATGATCTTTTCAGCTTTTTCAAAGCTTTGCAGAGCCTCTTTATTTCTGCCCAAATAAAGTTGTGATTCCGCTAGTGGAAAATAATATTCCGCACTATTGGGTGCAAGTTTAACCAGCCGTTTAAACGATTTGACTGCGTCCTCGTGGAGGCCGCTCCTTTGGTATAGGTATGCAAGCTGTAACCGATACCATCTGTTTTTTGTGTTAAGATCTGCGGCTTTTTTTACTGAGGAGATAGCTAACGACGTTCTGCCTTGATAATCGTATAGTCCGCTCAATTGATAATGACAGGCCGCACATTCCGGGTAAATTTTAATCGCTTCATTGAATTTACTAAATGCTCTTTCATAGTCTTCCGTTACTAAAAACCTATTTGCATCGTGAAAAAGTCTTCTGAATTGTTGTTTCTCTGCATGGCTCAGTTCAATTTCGCTCTTTACACCAGTATTTGAGAGTTTCTTCCCTCCTTGCTTTTTCACCGAACAACTTATCAGGGAAGCAAACAGCAGTATATAAAATATCTTATTCAAATTATAGTTTCTGTTGAGTGAAATCTCCTATACTTAGGTCAAGTACGGCTCCTTCAATCTCAGCATTATTGCCAATCATGCTGTCTTCTACAACTGCATTTATGACCTTCGAATTCTCCTGCACGATAGAGTTTTTTATAACGGTATTTTCAATAACGGTATTTTCTCCTATTGATACATGCGGGCCAACAATTGCGTTCAATAAATGAACATTTTCTCCTATGAAACAGGGCGGAACAATCACCGAGTTCTGACTCTTGACCGAGTTGGCAATGTTCTTTTCCTCTTTTGTGATTTCCAGAACCCTTTGATTTGTGTAGACCGTTGCGTTCTTATTCCCACAATCCAACCATTCAATTACAGTTCCCGGCTTAAACTTTATTCCCTTGCTCTTCATGTTTTCAAGCGCATTGGTTAACTGGTATTCCCCCTTCTCTTTGATCCCGTTATCGAGAAGGTATTTTATCTCTTCCCTTAGCATATCGCCATCTTTGAAATAATAAATTCCGATAATTGCCAGGTCCGAAACAAAGGTTTCAGGTTTTTCTACGAAATCAGTTATCTCTCCAGAATCATTCAATTTTACCACACCAAATGCACTTGGGTCCTCAATTTGTTTCGTCCATATTATTCCATCCGTTCCGGCATCCAGCGTGAAGTCTGCTTGAAACAGAGTGTCGGCAAATGCTACAACGAGATTCCCGGTTAGTGAAGGAGCAGCACAATAAATAGCGTGCGCGGTTCCCAATGCCTCTTCCTGAAAATAGATCGTCCCTTTGGCCCCTAGACCTTCAGCGATCGCAACAAGATCTTTTTCTACTTGTTCCCCAAAATCTCCAATGATGTATGCAATTTCCTCTACTTTTTCACCACATACCTTTGTAATGTCCTCAACCAATCTTTCTACGATCGGTTTTCCAGCCACCGGTATTAATGGTTTTGGCACTGTCAACGTGTGGGGTCTCAACCGAGAACCTCTACCTGCCATTGGCACTATTATCTTCATGTTATTAAGTCTTATTTAAACCCCGTACTTCCAAATCCTCCTGCGCCTCTTTTTGTTTCTGTTAACGTCTGAACCTCTTCCCAATCTTCCTGTTCATATTTAGAAATAACCATTTGTGCGATCCTTTCTCCGTTTTCTATGGTAAAGGTTTCATTCGATAAGTTCACTAGTAAAACGCCTATTTCTCCTCGATAGTCTGCATCAATTGTTCCTGGCGAATTAAGTACTGTTACACCGCGTTTATAAGCAAGGCCACTTCTGGGCCTGATCTGGGCTTCATATCCTTCTCTCAGCGAAATAAACAGCCCGGTGGGTATTAGTGCTCTTCCAAGTGGTTTGAGGGTTACCGAATTATCCAGGTTAGCTCTCAGATCCATTCCTGCAGAAAGGCTTGTTTCATATTTAGGCAGTTCGTGCTTTGATTTATTGATTATCTCCATGCTTCTATATCCGATGATTTTCCTTAGTCCAGGCCCCTTCACTCTTGAGCCGAAGGTATTAAATTTTTCGGTCTTTCTATGAAGATTACAATCGCTATATAAGCAGTTAATAATGCGGAATGATACAGCCACATCTTGCCCGTAATGCTTTCATTTGGATCAAAGGGGGAGCTAATAAAATAGATGAAAACAGCTAGACCAATGTATAGAAATATTTTCCTTAAATTATATGGAATTGGATAATGTCGCTGACCGAGAAAATAGGAGATGACCATTAAAGTTACGTAAGTTGCAAACGTCACCCACGCACATGCTTCATAACCGTATAATGGAATAAAAATATAATTCCCGGCGATCGTAATAACAGCTCCAATTGCGGCCATATAAGCGCCAAATCGTGTTTTCTTGGTTAGCTTAAACCACATGTTTAAATTCCAGTAAATACCAAGTGAGAAATTAGCTAACAACAATATAGGAACAACCCTTAGCCCTTCCCAATAGCCTTCTCCTATAAAGTATTTAAAGACGTGCAGATACAAAACAACAACCAAGAACATAATTGCTATAGCAATCACGAAAAACGTCATAATCCTGCTGTACATCAATTTAGAACCAGTTTCTTTTTCTCGATTAAAAAAGAACGGTTCAGCAGCAAATCTATAAGCTTGAAGAAAGATAATTATGATCATAGACACCTTATACACCGCTCCATAAATTCCGTTTTGAATTTGCGCTTTTTCCAGAGCAATGGTGTGATTTAGTCCTTCAGTTATGCTAGTATCATACAGGATTTCCTTCAACATAATACGATCAATTACCTCGTTTATACTTCCGGCAAATCCAAAAATTACGAGCGGAACAGCGTACGGCATCATTTGCTTGAATATATCTTTGTTGAATTTAAACCCCCCAAAACCAAATTCTGGAATTAACAATATAATTTTAATCCCACTAGCAATCATGTTTGCAATAAACACATAGGCAATTCCTATTTCTGGGTTGTAAACTGCCCTAATTAATGCGTTACTATTGTTCACATAATTCATCCCACAGTAAACAAGGAAAAACAAAATTAAACCAATGTTTGCGATAACACTCGTCAAATTGATGAATGCAAACCTACCTGCCCTTTCCTGAGATCTAAGTTTAGACATTGCAATTGCTGACACCGCATCCATTGCCAAAATTGCTCCTAGCCATTTAATGTATTCTGGATTGGCTTGGTATTTCGTCCAGCCTGCAATTTGATCTGTAAAAATCCAAGTTCCCGCGAAAAATAAGCAGGAGAGCGTTAGCACTGTAACCAGAGCAGTAGAAAATACAGATTTTCTTGAGTTTCCATCTATAGTAGAAAATCTGAAATAACTTGTTTCCATACTGAAGGTAAGAATGAGCATTACAAATACCATGTAGGCATACAGTTCCGTTATTTGTCCGAATTGTGCCTGACTGAATACTTCTTTATTGGTGTAAATAGGCGTTAGCAAGAAGAATAGAAATCTTCCTATAATTCCTGTCAATCCATAGATTGCCGTTTGCCCTGCTAACTTTTTAAATACGCTCATTGAATAGAGTCTTCACTCTCAAACAAAGAAACGAAAGTGGTGCCCTTGAAATTTCTTAAAAAACGTTAAGTATCAACAGGCCTTTATGGAATAGAGAATTTACGCTCCTGTAAAATTGGGTTTTCTCTTTTCAAGAAATGCTGAAGTTCCTTCTTTAAAATCAGCTGTCCCAAAGCACTTTCCAAATTCTTCAACTTCCTTCTGATATCCATCTACCCCTGGTTTAAACTGTGCGTTTACCGAACGAATTGCACCGGCTATTGCCACCGATGAATTTTTCGACATCCTGGAAGCAATCTTCCTGGCAAGTGGTAATAATTCATTTTGTTCGGTCACATGGTTGACAAGCCCCATTCTATGCGCATCTTCTGCGCCTATCATTCCTGCGGTAGTTATTAGCTCCATTGCCCTGCCTTTGCCTACCAGTTGGGCCAATCTTTGCGTGCCCCCATAGCCAGGAATCACTCCCAAAGAGACTTCAGGCAATCCTAGTTTTGCATTGTCAGAGGCCACTCTAACGTGTGCACTCATGGCCAATTCCAGACCTCCTCCAAGAGCGAAGCCATTAACCGCCGCTATGACTGGTGTGGTAAGGTCTTCAAGTAGATTGAAGAGTTCTTTATGTCCTTCTGCACTTAGCTTTTTTCCTTCTTCGACTGAAAAATGAGCAAATTCTTTAATGTCTGCTCCGGCAACAAACGCTTTTTCCCCGCTTCCCGTCAATATTATAGCTCTGATTTCCCCGTCTACTTCAGCGGAACTCAATGCAGAGCCCAGTTCTGAAATTGTTTCGGAGTTCAATGCGTTGAGCTGGTTAGGTCTATTAATGGTAATCGTTTGAATCGAACCTTCGGTTTCGGTAAGAATGTTTTTATAGCTCATTTTTTTCGATTATATGCAGTGGCAAAGAAACAAAAAATGAAGTTCCCTTCGGCGGATTTGATTCAAACCAAACTTTGCCGTGATGATTGTCGATTATGCTTCTAACCATGGCCAATCCGAGGCCTGATCCTGCAGATTTAGTTGTAAAGTTAGGCACGAATATCTGGTCTTTCTTTTCATCCCCAATGCCGATTCCGTTGTCTTCTATTTCCACCACTACAGAGCCATCGACCTCTTCAAGCACAACTATGATCTCTCCCTCACGATTTTCCGGAATGGCCTGAATGCCATTTTTAATCAAATTGTTAAATACTCTGGTCAATTGCTCGTCATCACCGTCAAGCATCAGATCATCGGACGATGTGTTGTTGGTAAAATGCATTTTTACCCCTTCAATTTCTGCGAAAAGTTCGATCGCCTCCTTCAACACCTTGATCAGGTCAATTTTGCCAATTTTAGATTTTGGCATTTTGGCGAAATTCGAAAACTCATTTGCAATAGATGACAGGGTATCAATTTGCCGGATCATCTTGTCCGAAAATATTTTTATTTTTTCTTCAAAATCCACATCATTTGGGTCAAAAGAACGTTGAAGATGCTGAACGCTTAGCTTCATTGGTGTAAGAGGATTTTTTATCTCGTGCGCCACCTGCTTTGCCATTTCCCTCCATGCGCTTTCCCTTTCTGATTTCGCAAGCTTCTCTGCGCTTATTTCCAATTGTGTGATCATGTGATTGTACTCCGTTACAAGTGATCCTATTTCGTCTGATCCTTTCCAGAATATCTGTTCGTTCTTTTTGTTGATCCCAACACTCTTGAACCTTTCCTTAATTACTCTAAGTGACTTAGTAATGTAGTTCGATAACAGATACGCCAACAGGATCACTCCAACGAGCAACACAGCATACACGATCAACAGCGAACTCAGGAACTCGCTGACCTCTCTTTTGTTTGCCGACCCGGTTCTAGAATAAGGTAAGTTTATTATACAAATCCTTTTACCCCCCTTGTTCTTAATGTAGGAGTAGGTGGACAAATACATATTGTCTTCGGATCCCTGTTCAACAACAACATGTTGGTTCTTTTCCAGTTGATAGAAAATACTGTCTTTGATGATCTTCAAAAAGAAATTGGGGTCTTCCAGTTCCATGTGTGAAGACATCAGGATCTCCCCGTGAGTATTGAATATGTTGATGTCAAGATTGTTTACGTCTGCTATCTCAAGTATTTTATCCTCGAAATCTTTAATGTACGTGTTGAGATCTTCTTGCAGATCGCTGTCTTTCAGGAAATACTGTATAGTAGCAATTACCCGCTCTTCCTGTCTGGAAAGTCGTTTCTGATGGTATTCGTCATTTTTCGCCTTGAAATGAAAAATTGTAAAGATTCCCGTAACCAGCATGGATATAAGAATCATAATTACCATGGAGAAGTAGATTCTTGTTCGAAGGCTGGGGTTGGTTATCGACATAATTTAAAGTTACTCTTTTCCTATTTCCAAAGTAGCAATAATCAGGCCTATTATAAATGAAAAATCCCACCTGGTTGAGTGGGATAGATTCAGTAAAATATTACTGGTTTAACTTTTGAGAGCTTCCGCACCGCCAACAATTTCCAGTATTTCGTTGGTAATTGAAGCCTGTCGGGCTTTGTTGTAATGAAGCGTGAGTTCTTTTTTCAGCTCCCCTGCATTGTCCGTTGCTTTGTGCATTGCCGTCATTCGGGCTCCATGCTCAGAAGCATGAGAATCAAGAATTGCCTTATATAGTTGGATCTTGAGAGATTTAGGTATCAAATCTTCTACGATTTCATTTTTGCTTGGCTCGAATATGTAATCATTTGCCGCGTTACTTTCTTCTACCTCCGGCGGAAGAACAGGAAGAAGCTGCTCGGGAGTAATTTCTTGAACGGCTGCATTTTTGAATTTGTTGTATACAACCACAACTTTGTCATAGCTTTTGGCGGCAAATGCATCCATTATCAACTGAGCAACCGGCGCAATATTCTCAAAGTTCACATTGTCCCAGACTTTTTCCAGATCAGAAGGAAGGTCTCCTTGATTTGAATCAATCTTCCTGCCTCTGAGAAGGTCTTTACCCTTTTTACCAATTGTCAGCACATGAACGTTGTTCTCTGAATATTCTTCCTTTATCAACCTCTGACATTCTTTAACAACATTGCCGTTAAACCCCCCACACAAACCTCTATTAGAAGTTATTGCCACCAACAGCACATTATTAACCTCTCTTTGAACAGAGTATACACCCTCAGAAGTATCTAAGCTTTCGCACAGATTTCCCAATATTTCTTGCAATTTTTCCGCGTATGGTCTCATGTCGGTAATTGCATCCTGCGCCCTTTTCAGCTTTGAAGCAGAAACCATCTTCATTGCCGAAGTGATCTGCATTGTTGAATTAACGGAGGTAATTCGGGTTCGTATTTCTTTTAGGTTCGCCATATAATCTGTTTGAACATTAACTTATACCTTCCAAACTTTAATATTTTGCTGTCAGCTCCTTCGCGGCATTTTCAATTGCCTCAATTCCTTCATCTGTAAGTTTTCCTGATTTAAGTTCTTCCAAAATGTCAGTGTGTTTCGCACTCATATAAGAAAGAAACTCCACTTCAAAAGATTTCATTTCAGCAATAGGCACTTTCGAGCATAGCCCTTTCGTGCCCACATAAATAATGGCCACCTGTTCTTCTACAGGAAGCGGAGATCCTTCGTTCTGCTTTAGAATTTCCACGTTTCTTGCTCCTTTATCAAGAACTGCTTTGGTTGCTGCATCAAGGTCTGAGCCAAACTTTGAGAACGCTTCAAGCTCTCTGTACTGTGCCTGGTCTAGTTTCAATGTTCCCGCTACTTTTTTCATTGACTTGATCTGAGCAGAGCCACCAACTCTGGATACTGAGATTCCCACATTAATGGCCGGTCTAACACCAGAATTGAACAGGTCAGATTCAAGAAAGATCTGTCCGTCAGTAATTGAAATCACATTTGTTGGAATATACGCTGAAACATCCCCTGCTTGTGTCTCAATAATAGGTAGCGCCGTCAATGACCCTCCTCCTTTAACCTTATCCTTCATATTATCAGGGAGGTCGTTCATATTTGCGGCAATTTCATCAGATGAGTTTACTTTTGCAGCTCTTTCCAACAATCTGGAGTGGAGGTAGAAGACATCGCCGGGGTATGCCTCACGTCCGGGAGGTCGCCTTAGCAACAATGAAACTTCACGGTAAGCAACTGCCTGTTTGGACAGATCATCATAAACGATCAACGCAGGTCTACCCGTATCTCTGAAATATTCGCCAATTGCGGCGCCGGTAAATGGTGCATAAAACTGCATTGGTGCAGGATCCGCCGCATTTGCAGCTACAATAACAGTATATGCCATTGCGCCCGCTTCTTCTAGTTTTTTAACTATTCCGGCAACCGTAGATCCTTTTTGGCCGATCGCAACATAGATACAGTATACGGGTTCCCCTGCATCATAAAACTCCTTCTGGTTGATAATTGTGTCAAGAGCAACAGTCGTCTTACCCGTTTGTCTATCTCCAATGATCAGCTCTCTTTGTCCTCTTCCTATCGGAATCATCGCATCAATTGCCTTGATCCCTGTTTGAAGTGGTTCACTTACAGGCTGCCTGAAGATCACCCCCGGGGCTTTCCTTTCGATCGGCATCTCAAAGGTCTCTCCTTCAACGGGTCCTTTGCCATCAATTGGGTTCCCTAATGTGTCAATGACTCTCCCGACCATTCCTTCACCAACATTTACTGATGCGATGGTGCCGGTTCGTTTTACAGTATCGCCTTCTTTTACATTGTTAGACTTTCCAAGCAATACCGCCCCAACATTGTCTTCTTCAAGGTTAAGTACGATTGCTCTAAGTCCATTTTCGAACTCGATAAGCTCTCCGGACTGCACATTGGACAGTCCATAAATTCGTGCAATGCCATCCCCTACTGCCAGGACTGTTCCCACTTCTTCCAATTCTGCTTCAGACTTGAATCCTGCCAGTTCTTGCCTGAGGATTGCTGAAACTTCTGCTGGTTTAACTTCCGCCATTTCTTGTTTCTTTTAACTTATACAACCGGGGTTTACCTAGTTGAGTTTAATTGTATACGAATTGCTTCCCAGCAATTCCTTTTTTAAATCGTTTAACTTCTTTGCAATACTAGCGTCTATCATTTTATCGCCAATTCTTATCACAAACCCCCCAATGATCCCTGGATTAATGCTTTCTACTAGCTCCACTTTCCCATCAACATAGCTGCCAATAAGATCCAGAATTTTGATTTTGGTTGGTTCATCCAGTGGGATAGCAGTCGTAACGTTGGCCACAACCTGTCCCTTATACCTTTTATATTGAGCTATGAACTCATTTGAGATTTCTTCGAGAAGCTCCTCCCTTTTTTTCTTGGTGAGTATTTTAATGAATCTGTTTGAGATCTCACCAATTTGAGCAGCGAATATTTTATTGAGTGCTTTTTCTTTCTTGTCTCCTTTAACAATCGGACTTTTCAAAAGAAGGTTCAATTCGTGACTATTGTTGATCGTAACAGAAATTAATTGCATATCGGCAAATACCGCATCAAGCTGGCCTTCCTCTTTTGCGAGGTCGATCAATGATTTTGCGTATCTGGTTGCGGCTCTGTGTCCTGCCATATTCAATTAGTTTAAAGTAACCTCCTCAATGAGGTTATTGACCAGCTCCTTTTGTTTGTTATCATCAGAAAGCTTTTCTTTAACTACCTTTTCTGCTACTTCGATTGCTAAGGCAGCAACTTGAGTTTTCAGCTCATTCATTGCGGCAATTTTTTCCATCTTTATGGATTCTCTTGCCTGAGCAACCATCTTGTCACCTTCAAGCTTTGCATTCGTTTTTGCTTCAGAGATCATCGCTTTCTTAACTTCTCTTGCCTCTTTCATCAACAAGTCCCTCTCTCCTCTTGCTTTGATCAAAAGTTCTTCATTGCTTGCTTTTAGCGCCGCCATTTCCTCCTTTGCTTCTTCAGCAGTCCTTAAAGCTCCTGCAATAGACTCCTCCCTTTTTTTCAGACCCTCCAATATTGGTTTCCAAGCCATTTTCTTCAGGATCAAAAGCACTATCAAGAAAGCTACTGTTGTCCAAATTATTGTTCCTAAACTAATATTGAGCATACTCTATTCTTTTTTGTTAAAACAAAACCTAGGCCCCAGCCAACCGCTGGGGCACTTTGGTTATCCTAGTACTGCCAATAGACAAACGATGATCGCAAATAATGCTGCTCCTTCTACAAGAGCCGCAATAAGAATCATGTTTGTTCTAATGTCATTAGCCATTTCTGGTTGTCGGGCCATTGCCTCCACAGCAGAACCACCAACTTTTCCGATACCGATACCAGCTCCAACAGCTGCCATACCTGCACCCAATCCGGCAGTTATTCCTGAAGTCATCCCTTCAATTTCTAGCATTACATTTAAAAGATCCATGTTCTATCTATTATTTATGGTTTAACAATTAAAAATCCTA
>Ga0206681_10000121_pt1 | contig 48400 bp, 46 predicted proteins | sample M150012015metaG_FD_161048 | JGI IMG/M metagenome (GOLD analysis project Ga0206681, IMG submission 161048) | Ammonia-oxidizing marine archaeal communities from Monterey Bay, California, United States - M1 500m 12015 | ecosystem: Environmental > Aquatic > Marine > Intertidal zone | place: USA... | reverse complement strand
GAACCATCAAGAGAAACTGTTTCTCCATTGACAGAGGCTTCGGGGCTAGCAATGAATATAGGCGCCTCCATTGGCGTCACTCCACGCTTTGCTACAGCGCACTTAACCACTCACAATAAAGCACTCAACGGCACTTACAAGCGCTTTACCAATTTGCCTGCAGAGCAATTATTTATTGATTACAACACCAAAGGAATTCTGGCTTACAAACGAGCGGCTGACGCTTTGCTAAAAACTCAATCACTGGGAATTTCTCACCCTATAACTCATGACTTATTGGTTGTTGCTAAACAAGCCCTGCAGGATGTTATAGACTCGAATGCGATATTGTTTGAAAAACTAGATGCTGATGATTTTTTCTACTGTGTAAGGCCTTACTACAAGCCTTATCGAGTTGGTCTGCAAGTTTATCGTGGCGCTAACGCAGGGGATTTTGCCGGCATCAATGTTATCGATATATTACTTGGACTGTGCTTTGCAAATGAGCCCTACTACTCACAAATGCTGGTCGACAAATTCCTCTACATGATGCCAGAAGATCAGAGTATTTTGCGTGATTGCATGCGCAGAACGAGCATTATGGATGACTTCTTAGAAGCGCAATTAGATACGGAAGAAAAATGGTATCAAACGAACTTAGCGATGTTCTTAGAAGTTTGTCAAATGCATGGAGAAACTGCCATTCAACATCATAACCAACTTGTAGAAAAATACATCGCCAAGCCTGCGGAATCATTAAACGATTCACACCTTGACAAAGTCACCGCAAGCGGACCCTCGTTGGCGATCTTGCTCAACGGTCTTGAAAAATTAAGAGACAGGCGCGCTGCAGTTAAACGCTGTGACCTTCGAACACGCTTTGATGACATTCAAACACTAAAGGAAAGCTTGCATCAAACTGAGCAAAGGATGGCGCATGTATAAAAATGACTTCGCACTATCCAGGGGCGTCTACTTACTCAGCCATTCCGTCGGAAGACCTTTAAAAACAGCCCAACAATCATTTTCTAAGAATTTTTTCTCGCCTTGGGAGCAATCCAACAAGGAGCCTTGGGGGATCTGGCTTGGGATTATTGATCAATTCACCAGTGGATTGGCCAAGTTATTTAACGCTAAACAATCGGAGTTTTGCCCGCAAGTTAATTTGTCTAGCGGCCTAACTAAAATCATCATGTCGTTGAATAAACTACAAGCACAAAACTGTGTGGTTTTACTTAGCGAAAACGATTTTCCTAGTATCGGATTTGCCTTGCAAAACGCATTACCAAAAAGCTGTGAATTGAGATTTATCCCAAAACACTTAGACATGAGCTGCGCCAATGTGTGGGATGAATACTTAGTAAATGATGTCGACTTAGTGTTGATTAGTCATGCATATTCAAATAGTGGTCAACTGGCGCCACTTAATGACATCATTCCTACGGCTAAATCAAGGGGGGTGTTAACCCTAATTGATATTGCGCAATCTGGCGGCGTGGTACCATTGGATTTAAGCACCCTTAAGCCAGACTTTATGATTGGCTCCAGCATCAAATGGCTATGTGGTGGCCCGGGAGCTGCTTATTTATGGATTAATGCAGATCACATAGAGGCATGCCAACCCAAAGACGTGGGTTGGTTTAGTCACGACAATCCTTTTGAGTTTGACATACACGATTTTCGCTTTCACGACTCCGCCCTAAAATTCTGGGGAGGTACACCTTCCATTACTCCATTTGCCATTGCAGGACACAGTATAAGCTACTTTGCAAAAATTGGATCTCAGGCAATCAGAGAGCATAATCAGAAATTTACAACCCTTATTGCTAACGTATTTCCCGATAAGATTGTTTCACCAATAGAGCATCATCGCCGGAGTGGCACTATTGTTCTAAATTTTGGAGAGAAGCAGAGTAAGCTGCTCGACTCACTCCAGAAAAACAACATCACCGTCGATCGCAGAAGTCTAGGACTGCGTATCTCACCTCATATTTATAACGATATAAGCGACATTAATCAGCTGCTATCAGCTATTAAAGCAAATATTTAGCTACCACCTGTTTGATGATATTTTATCCCCTCAACACAGCCGCTAAAACACCTCAATAATAGACTGCTAAATGCACTAATTAGCGCCTAAACAATAGGATATAGGGGATAATCTACGAAGTTTTATGGATTAGGTAAGTTTTATCTCAAACACACCCTCCCTCGGGTGTGTTTGATATAAAGCTTATTGCGTTAAACCATAAGGCATTTTATTTATTTATTTATTGGAGACTCAATATGGACATGAACATCGTTCAAAAAAGCTTTACATTTGGCAACAGCACAATTACATTCGAAACAGGCAGAATCGCACGTCAAGCACACGGTGCAGTACTTGCTAGCATGGATGACACACAGGTATTAGTAAGTGTTGTTGGCGCCAAAGAAGCCAAATCAGGACAAAGCTTTTTCCCACTATCTGTAGATTACATCGAAAAAACTTACGCAGCAGGAAAAATCCCAGGTGGTTTCTTAAAGCGTGAAGGCCGCCCAAGTGAGAAAGAAACACTAACTTCTCGCCTGATTGACCGCCCTATTCGCCCACTATTCCCTAATGGCTACATGAACGAAGTTCAGGTCATGATTCAGGTGATTTCTGCAAACAAGAATGTTGACCCAGATGTTTTAGCAATGCTTGGCACATCAGCTGCATTGGCTATTTCTGGTGTGCCGTTCAGCGGCCCAATTGGTGCTGCTCGCGTTGGTTACACTGACGGCAACTACATCATCAACCCAACTTACTCAGACCTTGCTACTTCGGATCTTGACATGGTTGTTGCTGGCACAAAAGACGCTGTATTAATGGTTGAATCTGAAGCCAGTGAGCTTTCTGAAGAAATTATGCTTGGCGCAGTTATGTTTGCACACGAGCAATTCCAAGTGGTTATCGACAGTGTTGCTGAATTTGCAGCAGAAGTCGGTGTTTCGCCACGTGAATGGGTTGCCCCTGCGACGAACGAAGCGCTACTTTCAGCGATTCAATCTCAATTTGGTGAGCAAATTTCCAAGGCCTACACAACCGTTGACAAGATGGAGCGTCAAGCCATGATGGCTGAAGTGAAAGTAGCCGCTGTTGCTGCACTTAGCACTGATGCAGAAGACGCACCTAGTGCAGATGACGTTAAAGACTACATTAAGAAAATTGAAAAATCAACAGTTCGTGAACGCATCCTAGCTGGTAAGCCGCGTATTGATGGTCGCGACGGTGATACTGTTCGTGAACTTGCAATTGAAACTGGCGTACTTAACAACACGCACGGTTCTGCATTATTCACTCGTGGCGAAACGCAGGCTTTGGTTGTAACAACATTAGGCTCCAAGCGTGATGCACAACTTATTGAAAAACTTGAAACAAACGATCGTATTGAAGATCACTTCATGCTTCATTACAACTTCCCTCCTTACTGTGTTGGTGAGACAGGTCGTGTAATGGGCGTTAAACGTCGCGAAGTTGGCCATGGCCGTCTTGCTCGTCGCGGTATTGCTGCTTGCTTACCAAGCATCGAAGAGTACCCATACACAATTCGTGTGGTTTCTGAAATTACTGAATCAAACGGCTCTAGCTCTATGGCCAGTGTTTGTGGTTCGTCACTTGCGTTAATGGATGCAGGTGTGCCGATTAAGGCACCGGTTGCTGGTATTGCGATGGGTCTTGTTAAAGACGAAAGCCGCTTTACTGTTCTTACAGACATCTTGGGCGATGAAGATCACCTTGGCGACATGGACTTTAAAGTTGCTGGCACTGCACGAGGTATTAATGCCCTACAAATGGACATTAAAATCCAAGGTATCACTGAAGACATCATGGAAATTGCTCTAAAGCAAGCCAAAGTTGCAAGACTTGATATTCTTGGTCAAATGAACCAAGTAATTTCTGAGCCAAGCACTGCTTCAAAGAATGCGCCTAAGACGAAAGTAATCAAGATTCCAACGGACAAGATTCGTGATCTAATCGGTAAAGGTGGTGAGACAATTCGTGGCATTATTTCTCAGTCTGGCGCTAGCATCGATGTTGACGATGACGGCAACGTAAATGTATTCGCTAACGACGACGAAAGTTTCGAGAAAGCCGTGCAAATGGTGAAGGACGTTACTGCGGTTCCTGAAATAAACAAGACTTACTTAGGTAAAGTTGCTAAGATCGTTGAATTTGGTGCGTTTGTTACAATCATGCCAAATCAAGACGGCTTGTTGCATGTTTCTGAAATTGCTCATGAGCGCGTTGAGAATGTTGAAGACTACCTTAAAGAAGGTCAAGAAATCGAGGTTAAAGTCCTTGGTCTCGACCGCGGTAGAATCAAGCTTTCACGTAAAGCACTGATCGACAAGTAAGACAAATAAAAGCCACCGCAAGGTGGCTTTTTTTATCTCAATAACTCGAGCCCTTTACATAACTCATTATGCCCGAAGAAAAACTAATAGCACTGGAAGAAAAAATAGCCCATCTACAACATATGCTTGATGAGCTTAATATGATTGTCTTTCGTCAAAGTGAGACGATTGGTAAACTGCACAAACACGTGCAAGAATTAAATGAGAAAGTGGCCAATTCAGACAGCACTCAAGCCGGTCAAGACATTATAAGTGATGACAGGCCGCCGCACTATTAGAGAGCTTTAGAGCCTCTCTATCACCCGTTTATTTTTTTGATAGCGCAGAATCGTCTATTGAAACCCCCTGCCAACCTTTACGCATAAAATTTCGAATATTGAGATGTGACGTGCCATCTGCAAGTGAATCAAGCACACTTTGGTAATGCTCACCAAAACACCTAAGAACCTCATAATCATTAAGCTCGTGCATTGAGCCAAAGCAAAATACCTTAGCAGAGCCTTGATTTTCGTCCTCTTGATTGGCTAAATCACCATTGGTAAAAGCGGTTGGCAGAAATGCGTACTCACTGTCAATTAAGTCAGTAAAGTCTGAAAATTTCATTTCCCCGCCCGACTTAAGTTGCTCTAAATATTGCTCTGTAGTCATTCTATCCTCTTAGCTGTACATTGGATTTGGCTTGTTTGCATCGATGCCCAGTTGTTGAACAGCATCAGCCAATATTTTACCCTTTAGAGTGCCTTCATCAACCAGGGCTTTTAATGCAGCAAAAGCAATGTAATTGGCATTCACCTCGAAGAAAATCCTTAATTCACTCCTGGAATCTGAGCGACCAAAACCATCGGTTCCTAACACCTCATAACGTGCTGGCACATATTTTCGAATTTGTTCGGCATAATTACGGATATAGTCCGTTGCCGCAATGACAGGTCCTTTTGTCCCTTTTAAACACTGAGTAACGTAAGGCACCTGTTGATCGCCGTCAATATTAAAGCGATTGTCTCGATCCACTTTTTGCGCCTCACGCGTTAATTCATTAAAGCTGGGAACACTCCATATGGAGGATTTAATACCCCAATTTTTATCTAGAATTTCAGCGGCTTTTTCCACTTCTCGCAAAATCGCTCCACTACCCAATAACTGCACCTCATTTTTACCCTTACCCACAATCTTTAGTGGGTACATACCTTTGATAATGCCCTCTTCAACACCTTTAGGCATTGCGGGGTGAGTGTAAGCCTCATTCATCAAAGTAATATAGTAAAAGATGTTTTCCATCTTTTCGTACATACGGCTCATGCCGTCACACAGAATAACCGCCAATTCGTACGCATAAGTTGGATCGTAAGAGATGCAATTCGGAATGGTGTTGGCAATAATCAGTGAATCACCATCTTGGTGTTGCAACCCTTCACCAGCAAGTGTTGTTCGCCCTGCGGTGCCTCCCAATAAAAAGCCTTTTGCTTGCATATCGCCAGCAGCCCACGCCAAATCACCCACTCGTTGAAAGCCGAATTTAGAGTAATAAATATAAAATGGAATCATGGTGACGTTATGGGACGCATACGAGGTGGCAGCAGCAATCCAGTCTGAAATCGCGCCTGCTTCATTAATACCTTCCTGCAATACTTGACCTTTAATGTCTTCCTTGTACCACATCACCGTTTCAGAGTCTTCAGGCTCGTACAATTGCCCAGAAGAGGAGTAAATACCCATTTGCCTAAACAAGCCTTCCATGCCAAAAGTTCTCGCCTCATCTGGCACAATTGGTACAACTCTTGGCCCTAATTCTTTATCACGTACCAACAAAGTCAAGAAACGTACAAATGCTTTGGTGCTTGAGAGCTCTTTCTCGCCTGACGACTTAAGCAAAGCTTCAAAGACACCAACATTTGGCGTTTTGATTTTTTCTAATTCAAAACTTCTAATTGGCAGGTATCCGCCCAAAGCTTTGCGCCTCTCTTTGAGGTAGGTAATTTCTTCGCTGTCCTCAGCAGGTTTATAAAAATTTAGCTGCTTTGCGTCTTCTTCGGTAACAGGAATATCAAACCTTTCAGCAAAGCGCGTCAGCGCCTCAACACCAAGCTTCTTTTGAGAGTGCGTGGTATTCTTGCCTTCACCAGCCTCACCCATGCCGTAACCTTTAACAGTTTTAGCTAAAATAACTGTGGGTTGGCCGACATGCTCTTTTGCTCTTTTATAGGCTTGGTACATTTTGTTAGGATCGTGACCGCCACGCGTCAGTGCGAAAATTTGATCATCACTCAAGTGTGCGACCAACTCTAATAATTCTGGGTGCGCACCAAAAAAATGCTTACGCACATAAGCGCCGTCTTTGGCTTTATAGGCCTGATACTCACCATCCACAACCTCTTCCATTCGTTGTTTTAGCAAGCCAGAAGTGTCATTGGCTAGCAGTGCGTCCCAACCCCTACCCCAGATTACTTTGATAACATTCCAGCCGGCACCACGAAACATTGCTTCTAGCTCTTGAATAATCTTACCGTTGCCTCGAACCGGGCCATCTAGGCGCTGAAGATTGCAATTAATAACGAAAATAAGGTTGTCTAATTTCTCTCTACCGGCTAACGAAATGGCACCCAAAGATTCCGGTTCGTCGGTTTCACCGTCGCCAATGTAAGTCCAAACCGTGCGCTTGTCAGTTTTAATAATTTGACGATGATGAAGGTACTTCATAAAGCGCGCTTGGTAAATCGCCATGATTGGGCCAAGACCCATCGACACCGTCGGGAATTGCCAAAAATCAGGCATTAACCACGGGTGCGGGTAAGAAGATAGCCCAGGGTGATTTGCCTCTTGACGAAAGTTGAGCATTTGCTCTTCAGTAATTCGACCTTCTAAAAAAGCACGTGCATAAATACCAGGGGCGATATGACCTTGGAAAAAAATTAAATCGGCACCTTGATCGGCATCGTTGCCACGATAGAAATGATTAAAGCCCACTTCGTATAGTGTTGCACTTGATGCAAATGAAGCAATGTGTCCGCCCAATTCGGCGGAAATCTGGTTTGCCTTGACCACCATAATCATCGCATTCCAACGAATAATCGACTTGATTCGGTGCTCAATCTCGTGCTTAACCACCAGTTCGGTTTCTTTCTCGACAGAAATAGAGTTGAGATAGGCAGTATTCACACCCTCGGGTAAATCCATACCCTCGCTGTGTGCCATGTCCATTAATTGGTTAAGGATAAACTTGGCTCTATCCTCGCCCTCAAAGCGCGCAACCGAGCGGAAAGCCTCTAGCCATTCAGTGGTTTCTTGGGGGTCAATATCTTTATCAAACATATAATTCAGTTCAATTAAACCGCGATTAAAATTCAAGTGTTAAAGGTGGGTATTATGCCAAATAAATGGCACGAGTGTTTACTTTAGATAAACCCTTAGGAAAATTATACTGAGTGCAAATGCACCAAGACCCATCAAAGCCTGCACAATATCATTCGCAGGGAATAACAGCGTTGAAAAATAAGCACCGCAGAACAATGCTAGGAGTGGCATTAAGTACAATTGAAAGGCTCTAAAAAATAACTCAGAAGCTGCAATTTCTAAAGTAATCACATCACCCATCTGAGCGTCTTTTTGCAAAGGTTTTTTAAATTGTGAGAAGCCCGCAAAAAATCCCGAAAGCACGCCCGTACCACAAGCGCTTTTTGACTCGCACGTTTGACAACCCGATTGCCTCTGAGCCTTCAGTATCATCCAGTCTTGTTTTATCTCAATAATTTCAAAGTCTTCTTTCATTCTGTCAAACCATTTTCTACTTGTAGTGGCTAAAAAATATATCAAAAAAGGATATAATTTCGTATCCCATTTTATCAAGAAATCACATGAAAATCTCACCCTTAATCTTCAAGGCTTACGATATACGCGGAATTGTTGAAGATGAGCTGACGCCGGAGGTGGTTAAAGCCATTGGTTTAGCGATTGGTAGTGAGTCAATTAACAAAGGCGAGCGCGGTGTGGTAGTGGGTAGAGATGGGCGCCTCAGCGGCATGATGCTAATGGATTCACTGAAGGCTGGACTGATTGAGAGCGGTTGCCACGTTATTGACGTGGGCATGGTGCCAACGCCATTGGTGTATTTTTCTACCTATACCAAAGGGGCCACTTCTGGGGTAATGATTACTGGCTCGCACAATCCGCCAGAATATAACGGCTTTAAAATCATGATTGCCGGCGAAACCCTTTCATCAAATCGCATACAAGACTTATACAACAGGATTATTAATCAAGATTACGCATCGGGTGCTGGTTCGTCAATGTCTGTTAATATTGACGAAGACTACATCAACACCATCACATCTGACATCAAGCTCGACAAAGAGCTTAACATAGTTGTTGATTGCGGCAATGGCGTGGCTGGTAATATTGCACCAAAACTGTTCGAGGCGCTTGGCGTCAAAGTTAGCAAGCTGTTCTGCATGGTCGATGGACGATTTCCGAATCACCACCCCGACCCCTCAAAACTCGAAAATTTACAAGACCTTATCAAAGAAGTGCTAGAAACCGGCGCTGACATGGGCTTTGCATTTGACGGTGATGGCGATAGACTGGGTCTCATTGACAACAAGGGCAATGTTATTTGGGCGGACAGGCAAATGATTCTCTACGCTAGAGATGTCCTAAGTCGTAACGCTGGAGCGAAAATTGTCTTTGACGTTAAATGCTCTTCACTATTACCTAAAGACATTACTGAGCATGGCGGTGAGCCGATTATGTCACGCACCGGACACAGCTTCATTAAAGCAAAACTAAAAGAAACTGGTGCCGCTCTTGGTGGTGAAATGTCAGGTCATATATTCTTTAAAGAGCGTTGGTACGGTTTTGATGACGCACTCTACACCGGCGCAAGATTGTTAGAAATACTCTCAAAAACGGATAAAACTTGTACGGAGGTTTTTGCCGATTTGCCTGACAGTATCAACACTCCCGAGATTAACATTCAATTTGAAAAACAGGGGCAACAATTTGAGGCGATGGAAAAGTTGGCAAAAACAGCCGACTTCCCAGGCGCTAAAATTACCACGATTGATGGGGTTCGAGTGGACTATGACAATGGCTGGGGCCTGGTTCGTCCATCCAATACCACGCCTTGCTTGGTGTTGCGCTTTGAAGCAAACGACCAGAAAATGATTAACAACATTCAGAAAACGTTTAAATCTTGGCTGGAAAACAATAACATCTCTACTGACAACTTCTAGCTCTAAAATTTAAAAAATCAAGTAGTGTCAATATTTGTTTATAATTTCCAAACAAATAGAAGTCATTAAACAATATATTACAACTGATGCAACAATACTCACTCCTTAGTCTAAAGACTTTTATTGCCATTGTAGAGACAGGGAGTTTCAACAAGACAGCAAAACTGCTGGGCGTCAGTGCCGCAGCCGTGAGCCGACGTATCTCATTACTTGAAAACGCACTCGCTACACACTTAATCAATCGCACCACAAGGCGGCTGAGCTTGACAGAGGCTGGTCAGAGTTACTACGATGACGTGAAAGACGCTGTTAACGCACTAAATGATTCAGAATCAAAGTTGAAAGATAAAAAATTAACCATTAAGGGCTCTATACGCATTGCCGCACCAATGAGCTTTGGCATTATACGATTAGCGCGCATATTGCCGAAATTTCTTAAGGATCATCCAGAAATTGATATTGACTTACGACTGGAAGATCAGCCGGCCAATCTTTTTCCTGAAAGGATTGATCTTGCAATACGCCTTGGTGAATTGAGGGACTCGTCACTCATTGGCGTACATCTTGGCGAGGTGGAAAGAATTGTGTGTGCCTCACCTGACTACCTAAAGCACAACGGCGAACCATCAAAGATGCCCGACTTAAAAAATCATAATTGCCTACAGTACAGCTTGGGAGTGAAAGGTAAATGGGGATTAAGCGCTACCGCAACAGCGCCAAGTCAACTCTACACTAACAGTGGCGCTGCGCTGCGTGAAGCAGCAATTGTGGGGTTGGGAGTTATTATAGTGCCAGCTTTTATTGTTGAAGATGCCATAAAAAATGGAAAACTAAAAAGGATACTACCTAATCATAAGCTGCAGACATTACCTTTACACATCGTTCGGCAATCTAAGCAATTCACACCAGTCAAGGTAGGTGCAATTATAGATTTTTTAAAAAAAGAGCTGACTCCTTTTCTGACTAGATAGGATTACCAAGCTTACAATTTTATGTTTTTATCAAAAAAACTAGATATAAACGTAAGTAATATAGCCAAGCAATAGCAGGATTAATAGCATTTTTATTTCCGCACACATGAAGCATTCCTATCGTTAATTATTTAAAAACTTCAAAAAATAGACAAATGAATTAGAAGGTCAATAAGACCACATTGATCTATTTTGGAATGCAATTATAATTATTAAAAATCCCGTTACAATATATTTTTATGTAACCTTGTGTTACTGTTTTCGCAATAATCAATTGAGCGAAAAAATACCCCATACAAGTCTTTGTTTATATATAAATATTCTGTATCACGATGGGGTAAAGTTAGTGCACCAAGACTTAAAGATGTTGCGGCCCAATGTCAGTTAACTAGGCACAAACTCCAAAACTGTGGCATTAATACAATATCTTGGCTGGCCATCCGGCCCATCATCAAAGACGTGTCCCAAGTGAATATCCGAACTAACAGAGCGAATTTCAGTGCGCACCATGCCAAAGCTGTAGTCTGGTTTTTCGTATACTTCATTGTCCACAGGCTTGGTAAACGACAACCAGCCAGATGTTGAATTAAACCTATCCTTGGTGTCAAACAACGTGCGTCCTGAAAGCTTGTCAATAAAAACACCATCGGGGGTATTCTTAAAGATTTCATATTGCTGGCAATAAGGTCGATCGGTGCCTTCATTAAAGGCAACATGAAACGCCTCTGACCCCTTGCCTAGCTTAAATTCTCCCAATGCCTTGTAAAACAAATTTGCTGACATATAACCCTGACTCGCCCACACTTCAACCCCATCTTCAATAAAGAAAATGGTGGGTGTTGCCCAAGTTTCTGTTGTTAATTCAAAGCCTTGCAGGCTTGATGCCGGGGCTGTTCTTAAAGGAATAGTGCCCTTATAGTTATTGCTTACTTCCCTTTCAAACTGCAGGCAATACAAACAACTGCCCTTAACTTCAGCTTCTACAATAATGATCTCTTGCCCACCCAAAGGAGTGAGTATTGCAAAATCATTTTCTTCTAATTTTTTCTGCTCGAAAGCGACGCCAGTTGAATACTCAGGGCAATAGCCATAAGGATTCTTTAATAAGAAATCTTGATGATAGTCTTCCGCAGGCCAGAACGTATCGAGCGGTTTCATTTCGGTAACAATAGCACCATAACCTTCGGCGGTCAAAAGAGCCTGAAATTCATCCTTCGTGCGAAAGGCGATGTCTCTTTGGGTTTCGGTCGTCCAATACAAGGCAGAACGATAATTATTACCAATGTCATTACCCTGACCATCAACTTGAGTGGGGTTGTGAATCTGCCAAAAATTTTTAATAAGCACTTCTGTTGAAACGATACTAGAGTCATAAGTAACTCTGACGGACTCGGTGTGATTAACCAAGGTTTCATCGGCGGCAATCTCGGCGTCTGACTTGCCAATATTTTTAAGGGCGGCTAAAAAGCCTTCGTTTTGTAGAGTGCGGTTTTCCAGCACCAATTCATAGGTCGGATCTTCGTAACTACCGCCCGAATACCCCGAGACAACATCAACGACACCATCAAAGTGTTCAAAGTTTTTTTCAACACCCCAGAAGCAACCCGCTGCAAAAACAATTTCTAATAGCACTTCAATTCCTCAATGCTTAATGTTGCCTTTATTCTACGCCTCGAGCTTAAACAATAGTCGCCTATATATAATGACTACTGCGCCGCTAATAGTTGAATCGCTTTTTGATTACCTTGTTTGGCGGCCTTTTGCAAAAGCTCCAATCCCTTCTTCTTCTTTAAAGAGACGCCTTTGCCAGTGAAATAAGCTGCTCCTAGAGCTGCCTGTGAATTATTCTCGCCTTGCTCAACACCTTTTTTCCACCAATCAATTGCCTGGTACATGCTACCGTCTTTTTCAAAAACCTTACCCATCCAATAAAGAGATTCGGCATCGCCCATTTCAATGGCTTTGTTTAGCCATTTAATCGAATTAACCAAAGAATCGGCATTGTAATAACGCCATCCAATTTCTCTTGTTACTGTCACCCCACCTCTTTCGGCTGCTGCGATCAAATAATCACCGCCTTTGTTGGGCTTGCCATAGTATTGGTATACCCAACCAACTTCGACCATCACATCCAAATCAAGCTTATCGACAGGCTGGTTAGCCCAAGCTTTCGCCAGCTCCTGATCGGGCGCCTCAACAACATTGAATTCATTAGCGATGGCAACTGCTAATTGGGCATTAGCGCTCCCTGCATTAGCCGCCTCGAAAACCAAATCAACGACTTTTTCCAAGTCTTGGTCCACAACACGCCCGTAGTAATATATAAGCGCCATTCTAAAAGTAGCCTCTACATCACCCTGCTCATAAAGCGGCGCCCACTCATTAAAGGCGCTTACATGATCGCCCTGATGAAAGGCAATGACACCCTCTTTAATTCCTGCGTTTGCAGCCCCAATAAAAGCCCAAAATATAAGACCAAGTTGAACAAAAATTTTCATTATAAATAGTAGTGTTTAAAAACCAAAAAATCAAATATACACTAACTGAGTGTCAATAATAACAACTGTTGACCTCGTAAGGCTAACTGTCAGCAACTACTGTTTGATTTTGCTCGCCCAGCTTGTCCACACCTAGGCGCATAGTTTGCCCGGGTTGTAAAAATACCGGCTCGGGCTTAACGCCCATGCCAACACCCGCTGGCGTCCCTGTAGAAATAACATCACCCGGCTGCAGACTGCAAAATTGACTTAAATAACTCACCAAAAATGCCACACCATAAACCATATTGTTGGTTGTGCCGTTTTGGTAGCGATGACCGTCCACTTCAAGCCATAGGTCTAATTGTTGTGGATCGCCCACTTCATCTTTGGTCACTAACCACGGCCCCATTGGGCCAAATGTATCACAACTCTTTCCCTTGCTCCATTGACCTTTTCGCTCCAATTGGAAGGCGCGCTCAGAGACATCGTTCAGTACGCAATATCCTGCAACATAATCCAGCGCATCTTCCTCACTGACGTACTTGGCTGTTTTACCAATAACAACCGCCAGCTCAACTTCCCAGTCGGTCTTGGTAGAGCTTCTTGGAATAACAACATTGTCGTTAGGGCCACAAATAGCGCTGGTTGCTTTGGCAAAAATGATTGGCTCTCTAGGCACTCTTGAACCGGTCTCTTCTGCATGATCCGTATAGTTAAGGCCGATACAAATAATTTTTCCAACGCCGCCAACACAAGGGCCTATACGTACCGAGCTCGGAACTTCTGGCAATTGACTTGCATCGATTTGTGCAAGTTTTGCAAGGCTATCAGGATGTAAAGAGTCGCCAGCAACATCCTTAATAACACCACTCAAATCACGAATGACTCCATTTTTATCCAATAACGCAGGCTTTTCTTCGCCGTTAGGTCCAACTCTTAATAACTTCATAGCAATCCTTTTTTTTAAATCATTTAATAAAGTGGTGTTAGCAACAGAATAAATATTCGATGAATATCAGATATTTAAACCCTTATTTCAAGACTCCTATTATACAAATCTTTGAATTTCAACAAGGCCATTGGAATTGAGTAATTATCAAACCCAATATAAATTAAGTATAGTTTTGATTATGTCTGATAGATGTCTTGGAAAATTCAGACAAAGCGATTACTGTATTACCTTAGTCATCTTGACGTGATCAATACCCGCTTCCTGATACTTTTCGCCAACACAAACAAAACCTAAGTTGACGTAAAACTGTTGAGCGTGGCACTGAGAGGACAGCCAAACTTTGTTGAGTTTCATTGTTTTAGCCTGCTGAATGAATGCTCGCATGACTAATTTACCAACGCCCTTGCCGCGTTGACTTCTGAGTACTGCTATCCTGCCTATATGGCCATCGTTTAGCATCCTGCCAGTAGCGATAGCTGAGCCCTCTACAAATACCACAGCATGGAGTGCTACCTCATCGTGCTCATCATGCTCAAGCTCAACAGGCACAGATTGCTCAACGACAAACACCTCGGTTCTGATGCCCCTAATATCATCGGCATGAGTCTGATAATCGGTAATTATTATTTTGCAGTTATCACTCATTTCCATCTAACACCATAAGTAAAAACTACTCTTCGCATCTAGAATCATTTTCATGGGGCGGTCGATCTCCATCGTAAGTGCGGTAAAGGCGGCGAGTTTTATGCATCGAGGCAATACTTCCCCGCTTCACCAATTTAATTATTGCCCTAAATCCTAATTGCTCTCGAATGGCAACTTTAATGACATAGATAATGCCAGCGTGACTGCTTGCATCAATCTCATTTGAAACCTCCACACAAATCAATGGCGAGTAATCAATCGGTGGTACGGTATTCAGAACAATATAAAACTCCCCAGTTACTTGGGGCTGAAGCGATAAAAGAGCTTTTTGTACGCCGCTTGGAAAAACATTGACACCTTTAACCACAAACATATCGTCGCTCCGACCCAGTGTGTGGAATCGAAAGCCCGTTCTGCCACATGTACAAGGCTCGGTAAAAACCTGAACCGAATCGTGCGTTCTAAAGCGAATCAAAGGGCAGGCTTCGTACATTAAGGTTGTAAACACCAGTTCACCGATAGCACCATCGGTTTTTGCAACCACTTCAAGTGTTTTTGGGTTGATAAGTTCTGCAACCAAAAGCCCCTGCCCAAAAAAATGCAAACCTGTTCTGTGCTCACACTCACCACTCTGCGCGCCTACTTCTGCGGCGCCATATAAATCAGCGGCACTCATACCCCAAGTCGTCTCAATTTTTTGCCGATAATCGGGCACCTGAAGTCCAGCTTCGCCCGAAAAAAAGCCTTTTGTTATATTGAGTTCTTGAGGTGACATACCTATTTCTTGCGCTCTTTCTGCCAAGTGAATCGCATATGATGGAGTTGAGTACAAACAAATATCTTGCTTAATTGAGCCCATTACTTGCAATAGGCGATTGGTGTTTCCAACGCCATAAGGCAGAATAGCTGCACCCAATTTTTCAAAAGAGCTTTGATCCAATGTGCCGCCAGCATACAAAGAGTAATTAAAGCAATTGATAACAAAATCATCGGGGCGACAACCCATCGCCCACAAGGCCCTTGCACCCATCTCACTGTATGCATCTAAATCATTTTTTGTTAAGCCCAAACGTAACGGCTGCCCCGTGGTGCCACCGGTACCTACAATGCGCATAATTTTACAGAGCTCTACAGATTGATTAGCACCCAAGAGTGCGCCCGTTTTTTGCGCATCTGCCAATTCGGTTTTTTCAGTAAAAGGCAGTTTGTGCAAATCATCCAAATCTTGAATGTCACCCAAATCAACGCCAGCTTGCTGCCACTTATCTCGATAAAAATCATTGACTTGGAAAATCCGAGAGATTTGCGTTTTTAAGCGCTTACTTTCCAGGTCAAACAATGTCTCATCGAACATTGTCTCTAGTGCCTCATTCCAATAAAGCTTATCGCTCATCATCTCACTCGACATTTTTTACTTTTTTCTTGACTGCAAAAAGTCGGCCATTGCTTTTTGCGTCTCTGGGTGAGTAAAGCAGGCGACATCCACATCTTCTTCTAACTCTAATGTCGCATCAAAATCACTTTCTAGTGCGGCTAAGTAGCCCTTCTTAATAAAAGCAAGACCATGAGCGGGAAACTGGGCAATACGCGCCGCCCTATTAATCGACTCTTGCAACAGAAATTCATCGTCAAACACTTGGGTAACCAAGCCAATTCGCTCAGATTCAACGGCATCGATAGGATCGGGAAGCATGGTTAAATGGAGCGCCCTGCCGTGACCAATCAGTCGAGGGAGGATGTAGGTTAGGCCACCTGTCGGACTAAAACCAAGTTCGGCGTCAGGCAAGCCTAATTTAGCAGATTTAGCTGCAAAACGTAAATCGCATAATAGCGCTAATTCTAGGCCGCCGCCCAAACAATAACCATTAATCGCAGCGATAATTGGCTTTTTACAACCCTGCATTGCCTTGGCAAGTACTTGATAGGCGTTGGCTGTTTTTCGGAATATTTCAGGCCTTGTATCAGCCATCATGTGTTTGATATCGCCGCCAGCACTGAATGCACGTCCATCGCCGGTAATGACAAGCGAGTAAATGGAACCATCTTTGGCGCAAAGACTAATAATAGCAGTGAGCTCGTCTAGGGTTTTCTTGTCTATTGCGTTTAATATACGGGCACGATTAAGTGTGATTACACCCACTTTATCGTGTTTTTCAAAAATAACTCTCTCCGTCATTTTCCGCCCTCAAAGATTATTTGATCCAGTTAAGATTCTTGCATCATACCTTTGTTGCCGTAAATAGGCTAACTTTATCCAGAGATGAATAACAGATTCAGAGCCAAGGCAACATAGACAAATGCAGCAAATACATTCAGCCTTTTAACAAGTGCTGGAGATTTACTTAACAGGGGCTTTAAAAAGCTTGACAAATAAGCGATAAAACTAAAAACACAAAGTGCGCAAAGGATAAAAATCAGACCAAGAAGAAACATCTGGGCTGGAACACGACCGCTATCAATATTCACAAATTGTGGCAGAAAAACAAGAAAGAAGATAGCGACCTTTGGATTGGTAAGATTCATGACCACACCAGTTAGGTAGAAAGATTTACTGGCTTTGTCAGAGTCCTTAAAATCTATACTTTCACTTTTTATTGCTCGATAAGCAAGGAATACAAGGTAGCATGCACCAATAATTTTCAGCCCTTGGAATGCCAATTGACTTGTTTGAAAAATAACGGCAACACCAAGTGAAACCAAAACAGTGTGTGCAATTAAGCCACTGCAAAGGCCTAAGGTCGTGAGAATTCCAATCTTCCACCCTCTGATTGCAGACTGGGTTAGTACAAAAATATTGTCTGGCCCAGGGGCAAAACTCAACACGACGGAGGCGCTGATAAAAGCCAAAATGGTTTCAATACTGAATAATTCCAAGACTGTCTCTAATTGATGGTTTACTTACTGAATATTTCAGCGCTGTCTCTATAAGCTTTAAATTCAAGTGCATTGCCCGATGGATCTTTAATGAACATCGTTGCTTGTTCAGCCGGTAACCTGGCATAGCGAATGTGAGGCTCAAGAACAAAAGTCACGCCCGATGTTTTTAACTTCTCAGACAAATTTTGAAATTCACCCCACTCAAGAACGCAGCCAAAATGCGGCATGGGCACAGTATTACCCTCAACGCTAGATTGTGTCTCACAAGGGGAGATGATCTCGCCCAAATGAAGTGACAATTGATTACCAAAGAAATTAAAGTCAACCCAAGTAACGGTGCTACGCCCCTCTTCACAACCCAGAAGCTCACCATAGAATTGCCGTGCGGACTCAAGATCGCTCACGGTGTATGCTAAATGGAAAACCGTCACGTTATTGAAAGTGCACCTTTCTGAGAGATGAAATTACTCTTGCTCGAAAAGTGTCAAGTTACTGTTGTCCATTATGCACTCCTGTGCTGTATATTAAATTAGACTTTATCATAGCATGTTTCATAATGAGATATGATAAAAATAAGGTTAGCCAGAAAGCCCCATCACTAGACCGATAAGGATTAGGGCTAAACCCGTTATTCGATTTTGCCATAAAATTTTCTTTGGATCGCCTAGCCACGATTTTGACAAGTGGGCTATCAAAGCATAAGTCGTCATAACGATATTTTCAATTACAACCAAGGTCACCACAACAATGGCGCCTTCAAATACACTAAACATCCTCAAGTCAACAAAAAGAGGAAGAAAGGCTACCAAAAAAACAAAGCCTTTAATATTGGTAAAGTTCACAAAAAAGCCTTGGGCAAAAGATATTTTTGCTCTAAAAGTGCTTTTAGAATTGGTGACTGATAAATCTAGATTCTCAGCTTTTTTTCTCCATTGAATAATGCCTAGTGTGATGAGATATAACATACCTATGATTTTTATCACACCAAAGGCGCTGGGAAAATTAACAATCAACACCCCCAAACCACTTAGCACCAGCACAATTCCACAAGCCAACCCTAACTGTAAACCGGCTATAGAAACCAAGGTCGATTTAAAGCCAAATTGAGTACTCTGACTCACAGTAAACAGCGCGCTAGGTCCAGGGGAAATGCTAATCAAAAAGCCCGCAGAGACAAGGCCCAACCAAGTTGAAAATTCCATTAAATCACCCTAAAAAAACTTACTAACTTGCATCGTGCTGACAATTCCAACAAAAGTCAAAAGTAGCATCGTTCATCTCATTACAATTTTGACACTGCCACTGGGGCTTGTCTACGTCTTTATTTAAGTCTTCAATCAACTCACTTGCGCGCGAACAATCCTTGTCATTAACCACCCAAACTTCGGGCCAAGTTTCAATTGGCGCGAGCTGGCCTGCGCCGCCAGATGCGTATTGATTTTTAGTAATGACATCAATGTCGTTTTGCAGGAGGTGATTAGCAACGGTTGCTACCAATGTGAGGTGCTCGTTGGTATAAACCAGTTTCATCTGAATGGCGAATTCATCATTAGTTCAAAACCAATGCCGCCAAACCTAGAAAGGCAACAAAGCCAATAACGTCGGTAATTGTCGTTAAAATTACGCCGCCCGCCAACGCTGGATCAATTTTAAGTTTGGTCAACAATAGCGGTAAAAAGGCACCGAAGAAGGCTGCAATAATCAAATTAACAATAATGGCGATACCAATAACAACACTTAAGCCAATATCATCAAACCAATAAAAAGTTGCAATTGCAATCACGATCGACCAACAGATGCCATTCAATATGCCCACAGACACTTCTTTGTTGATTAAAGATTTAATGTTAGCTGTTGTCACCCTACCGGTAGCGATACCTCGGGTAACTAAAATCAAGGTTTGTGTTCCTGCAATACCACCCATGCTGGCGACCACCGGCATCAGAATTGCTAATGCAATTTTCTGCTGTAAAGTTGCTTCAAACAAAGCAATAAAAGAAACGGCGATAAAAGCGGTAATCAAGTTCACCCCCAACCAAACACTACGTCGTTTGGTACTTTGAACGATGGGCGCAAACACATCCTCTTCCTCGTCCAAACCCACCATTGACATCACCGAGTGCTCGGCTTGGTCACGAATAACATCAACCACATCGTCAATGGTAATTCGTCCAACAAGCTGATTATGCTCGTCAACAACAGGGGCTGAAATTAAATTTCTTTGCTCAAACAGCGTGGCCACCACCGCCTCATCCGTATTGGCAAGAATTGGTTTTGATGTCTCGGTACTGACCAGCGGCATAATGGCTTGCTCAGGCTCTTCCGTTAATAGTGTTGAAACATGCAAAGAACCAAGATAATTAAAATTACGATCAACAACAAAAACCTTGTCGGTATCAACCGGCATCTCTTTAAGCAGTCTCAAATAACGAATAACAGTACGCACAGTGACATCAGAGCGCACAGTAATAAAGTCGGTATTCATTAAGCCACCGGCCGAATCTTCAGGATAAGTTAATACTTTTTTAAGGTGCTCTCGATGTTTGTAATCAAGTGTCAGTAATAAGCTGTGAACTGCTGTTTCTGGCAGATTAGGCACAATATCAGCCAAATCGTCCGTGTCCAAACCCTCTGTTGCTTTGACCAGCGCCTCAACAGACATTTCATCAATCAACTGTGTCTGTACATCTTCGTTGACTTCTTTCAGAGCCTCACCCTGAACCCTGGGTTCAATTCGAGGCCAAATCAGTGAACGATCTTTGGGCGGTAAAGCTTCTAGTAATTTAGCAACTTCGCTGGGGTGCAGTTCATCAAGTTGAGCGCCAGCCTCCTCTAAAAGAGAGGCCTCAAGTGCATTCATTAATTGTTGTAAGCACTCCTCGAAAGAAGCGTGTTTAGCCTCAGCCATAATTACAATCCGTTACAGTCGAGCATGACAGGGCAAGCCCGCCACAGTCGAAAATAACTCATTATAATTTATATGAACTAGCCTCTGTGGCTATGTAGTTTTTCTTTGTGCTTGATGATTTGTGAATCCAGCTTATTAACCAGCTGATCAATAGAAGCATACATGTCATTACTTTGAGCCTTTGCAAATAAATCAGCGCCACTCACGTGGATCGTTGCCTCAGCTTTCTGAACATCCTTTTGCACTTCCAGAATCATATTGACGTTAATCACATGGTCAAAGTGATGTCTAATTTTGGAAAGTTTTTCGGTTGAATGCTCTCTAAGGGCGGGTGTGATATCGAGATGATGGCCTGATATGTTTAATTGCATAGGTTCTCCTTGTGAAATTTGATTAAATTAAAGGCACTTCTATTGTTGCATAATCACTTGATAAATGGCGAATTATTTATCTTTATTTTTTATAAATTACAGAAAGAGGGGCAAATAAAACTAGTATATAATTTTACTTTTTAATGTTAAATTGAAATCTCACTCATGAATTCAATGGTGCTATTTTTAGACAGAGACTGCCTACGAAGATATAGATCTCATCGAGATGTATCTATGGCGGCTATTTTGCACTAATTTAACCAATAATTTAGTTTCGAAAGCCCCATTCTGGGGCTTTTTTATTTTTCAAAGGAAATTTTTATGTCACACTTAATGTCTAACTATCTCCCCCTTGATGTTACTTTTTCTTCGGGCAAAGGATGCTGGTTAACGGACGACAAAGGTCAACAATACTTAGATTGCCTTTCGGGTGTTGGAGTTGTCAATTTAGGCCATTGCCACCCAACAATCACCAAAGCTATTATCGAGCAAGCCAGTACGCTACTCCATACTTCAAACTGGTATCACATCGAAAATCAAGAGCTACTTGCTGATCGTTTATGCAGTGTTGCCAATATGGATAAAGTGTTTTTCGGCAACTCAGGCGCTGAAGCCAATGAAGCGGCAATCAAAATTGCTCGCCTTCATGGCCAAAACAAAGGCGTTGAAAACCCTATTATCTTAACTGCAAATCAAAGCTTTCATGGGCGCACGATGGCCACACTTTCAGCCACGGGCAACAGTAAAGTTCAGGCAGGGTTTGCACCATTGGTTAGTGAGTTTATTCATGTTGACTTTAACGACATCGATGCAATTAAAACATTTGATGGCAATAGCAGCGTTGTTGCAGTGATGCTTGAGCCCATTCAAGGTGAGAGCGGGGTTATCATTCCAGACGATGATTACCTTAATAATGTGCAATCCATTTGCAATAGCAACGACTGGTTATTAATACTTGACGAAGTGCAAACCGGTATTGGCCGCACAGGTCAATTTTTTGCCCATCAATACAACAACATCACCCCGGATGTGATGACCCTAGCAAAAGGATTAGGCAACGGTATCCCGATTGGTGCATGTTTAACAAAAGGCGCGGCAAGCGAGCTGTTGATGCCCGGCACCCATGGTTCAACTTTTGGCGGAAATCCACTGGCAACAAAGGTTTCTCTGAGTATTCTGGATGTCTTTGAAGGTGACAACATTCTTGACAATGTAAACAAGCAAAGCGCCTATATTCACTCACAGCTGAGTGCGGCCCTTAAGGATTATTCAGCGGTTAAAGAGATTCGCATCAAGGGTCTAATGATAGCGATTGAACTTAATGTTGACTGCTCAACATTACTACAAAACGCACTCGACGACAAAATTTTAATCAACATCACTGGCAACTCCATTAGAATGCTACCTCCATTGATTATTAAAAAAGACGAAGTGGATATCATGCTGGAAAAAGTAATCAAACTAATCAACAACGCGAGTCAATAATGACAAAACATTTTATCGATTTAGACGATCATTCGTTTCAAGACTTGCAAGGCATTATCGATAACGCCATTGCACTGAAAAAATCTCATCAATCAGGCGAGATACACGAATCTCTAAAAAATAAAACATTGGCAATGATTTTCGACAAATCTTCCACTCGAACTCGTGTGTCGTTTGAAGCGGGCATGGCGCAACTTGGCGGCCACTCCCTGTTTCTCTCCGACAAGGATATTCAAATTGGACGTGGTGAACCGATTACCGATAGTGCAATCGTTATTGGCTCAATGGTAGATGCGATAATGCTTAGGGTCTCCTCGCATGATGACATTATGACTTTTGCAGAGCACGCAAGAACGCCTGTGATTAACGCCTTGTCAGACCAATCCCACCCCTGCCAAATGTTGGCAGACCTAATGACCTTTCAAGAGCATCGTGGCCCCATTAAAGGCAAAAAAGTCGTTTGGGTTGGTGATGGCAACAATGTCTGCCATACTTACATGCAAGCAGCGGAAATATTTGGCTTTGAGTTAATCATTTCCACCCCAAAGGGTTACGAAGCAGCGCAAGATTTTGTTGATAAATATCAAAACAATATCAGCTATTGCTCGAATCCAGTTGAGGCCTGTAAAGGTGCCGACTTGGTAGTAACCGATGTTTGGGCAAGTATGGGCATGGAGTCAGAGCAAAAAGCGCGAGAATTGGCCTTTAAGGACTTTCAGGTCAACCAAAAGATGATGTCGGTTGCCAATGAAGATGCTTTATTTATGCATTGCTTGCCTGCGCATCGCGGTGAAGAGGTAAGCGCTGATGTTATTGATGGCAAACAAAGTGTTATTTGGGACGAAGCTGAAAACCGCTTACACGCTCAAAAGGCCCTGTTGCTATACTTAATCAACGATTAATCGTTCTGAGCAAGTTTGAGCTTGGCCTCCTGGTAGAATTTAACGCCTCGCTCAATTTTATCTCGACCTTTAGAGGCGCGCCAGCGATTGGTGTCCCTTAGAGAATACACACAGCCACAATACTCTTGCTGATAGAATTCTTCTTTTTTGGAGAGCTCTAACATTCTCGAAGAACCGCCCTTCTTACGCCAATTAAAATCCCAATAAGGGACATCATAAAGCGCGCCCGATCGATGGCCACAACCGTTGATTTGATTCATATCTTTCCAGCGAGAAATACCCAAGGTGGATGATATTAAATCAAAACCATGTTCTTTGGCGTACTTAGCAGTAACCTCAAAACGCATATCAAAGCAGGTTGTACAGCGCGCGCCGCGCTCGGGCTCATTTTCCTGGCCTTTGGTTCGCTCGAACCATTCGTCCTTATCGTAATCACCATCAACAATGGCCATACCGAGTTTCTTCGCAAAACGGACGTTTTCCTCTTTACGAAGTTCATACTCATCAACAGGATGGATGTTTGGATTGTAGAAAAAAATAGTAGTCTCAATGTCTGCACTCGCGACAGCTTCCATTATCTCGCCCGCACAGGGTGCACAGCAAGAGTGCAACAATAAGCGCTTTTCACCATTTGGCGGGCTTAGTTTTGGACGCTCATAGGCATCAAGGGAATAATTTACTATAGACATTTTTTCACCTCTTTAAGCACTTCCCAGGCCTCTCTCTTTAGAGCAGGGTTGCTGATTATTTCATGAGGATGAAAGGTTGTAAAGGTGTGGTCTATCGTCGATTTTAGCGCCTTATCCATAATCAAAATCACCTTTGAAGGATTAACTTCAATAACAGAAGACAGTGTCGTGTTTGTTGCACGCACACAGACAACATCGCTCATTGGCAAGCCAATAGCGCCCAGCATTTTTTCAAGTAGATCGTAGCTTTGGCCCGACCGACAAAAAGAATGCTCTTGCTCAGTCTCGATTACCAAACACCCAACACGATCTGTTGTCGCGTTGACGCACTCATTTGTCCCGTAAAGAAACTCGGGAATGCCCAGCGTCTTCAGATAATCTTGTCTAAGCTCAGGCGTCATACCTGTGGGTGCGCCCTCTCAACATGAGCCATCACTTTATTAAGCGCATGAATATAGGCTTTCGCAGAAGAAGTGATAATATCAGTATCAACACCTTGACCATTAACAATTTTTCCTTCGTGTTCTAAGCGCACATTCACCTCACCCAGCGCGTCTGTGCCTTGGGTAACGTTGGTGACCGAGTATAGCTGCAATGTTGGTTCAATATTAACCATAGACAAAATTGCATGGAAAGTTGCATCAACTGCGCCGGACGTTTTAGCCGATGCGCTTTTTTCTTCACCATTAATTGAAAGAGAGACCTCAGCAGTGTTTTCTTCGCCTGTTTCAGTGCAAACTTTCAGAGAAAGCAAGCGAATCACTTCAGTAGCCTCGGTTTGCGTTTCGGTGACCAGTGCTTGTAAATCTTCGTCAAAAATATCATGTTTTTTATCCGCTAAATCCTTGAACTTAGCAAAGGCATCGTTAAGAGTGGCTTCCGAGTCAAACTCAACACCCAACTCACCCAGTCTCGCTTTAAAGGCATTACGACCCGAGTGCTTACCGAGTACCAATTTATTAGAATTCCAACCCACATCTTCTGCGCACATAATTTCGTAAGTTTCACGGTGTTTTAATACGCCGTCTTGATGAATGCCTGCCTCGTGGGCAAAAGCATTGGCGCCAACAATTGCCTTGTTTGGCTGGACCACAAAACCGGTAATAGACGAAACCAATCTTGAAGCCGCAAGAATATGCTCGGCATTAATATTGGTATCAAAATTGAAAACATCTTGTCTTGTGCGAATCGCCATAACCACCTCTTCTAAAGAAGTATTACCTGCACGCTCACCCAAGCCGTTAATCGTGCACTCAATTTGTCTCGCGCCGTTTAATGCCGCCGAAAGAGAGTTTGATACAGCCAAGCCCAAGTCGTTATGACAATGAGCCGAGAAAATCGCTTTATCGGAATTCGGAATGCGCTCAATTAATTGACGTATCGTTTCACCAAACTGGTGCGGTATGTTATAACCCACGGTATCTGGAATATTAATTGTTGTCGCGCCCGCATCAATCGCTGCTTCAATAATTCGACACAAAAAATCAATGTCTGAACGGCCTGCATCTTCTGGGCTAAACTCAATATCATTCGTGTACTTAGTTGCTCGCTTTACAGAATGAATCGCTTGTGTTAGGACTTCATCGGGCGTCATTTTCAACTTCATCTTCATATGAATGTCTGACGTTGCAATAAAGGTGTGGATTCTTCCGGAATTAGCGTTCTTTATCGCCTCACCTGCACGATCAATGTCCTTATCAAGCGCTCTAGCTAATGAACAGACAGTAGAGTCTTTTATCGCTTCGGCAACAGCTTTTACTGCCTCAAAATCACCCGGAGAAGCAATAGCAAAACCGGCTTCGATGACATCAACACGCATTTTTTCCAATATTTTTGCAATACGAACCTTTTCATCCTTAGTCATTGAAGCACCAGGAGATTGCTCGCCATCGCGAAGTGTTGTATCAAATATTATTAGTTTTTCGGACATTGTCTTTTCCTTATCGTTGTTTGGTTTGTTGCTTAGTTTTTGGGTTGGTAGACTTTCGTCTATGCAGAATATTATTGCCTTACGGCAGTAATCGTAACAACGCTAAGAGGCTGCCCAATGAAAGAAATGTAAATAAAGTGTTATTTATTCTCATAAAGCAGAATTATAAAGCAACTTAAAGGGGCTTGTTTCGTTTTTTCTGACGACGTTTTTGTTGCAAACCAAATACAGTAAGAATGGGGCCTGACAACATATAAAGAAAGAAAAATGCAAAAAGAACGACAGGCGGCTCGTAAGCAACGACAAGAATAATTAACGCAGCCAACAACACGAGCCTAAATGACGTTCTACGCTTGAAATCAACCTCTTTAAAGCTATGATAACGAACATTGCTAACCATTAGTATTCCGCACGCTACTGCAATAATCCAACCAATAGTATTTTCACTTGTACCACTCAAGCTAAGCTCGTAGCCTTGCCCGGGTAGCCATTCGTATAATCCTATCATGCCAGCCAACACAGCCGCAGCCGCAGGCGACGGTAAGCCCTGAAAGTAGCGCTTATCAGCACTACCGACTTGGGTGTTAAAACGTGCCAAACGGAGAGCTGCACATGCAGCAAAAACGAAAGCCGCCATCCAGCCAATTTTGCCCATGTCAGACAGGGTCCATTGATACACCAGAATAGCAGGCGCAACACCAAACGATATTAAATCGGCCATCGAATCGTATTCAGCGCCAAAAGCACTTTGGGTATTGGTCATGCGTGCCACTCGACCATCAAGAGCATCCCAAAGCATAGCGAAGAAAATTGCCATTGCAGCAATTTCAAAATCTCCCTTAATGGAAGCTATAACGGCATAAAAACCGCAGAACAAGCCGAAAGTAGTGAGAATGCTGGGCAGCAAATAAACACCTCTTTTGGCTTGAGCCTTATTATTTTCCATACGCTAGATTATAAGCGGTTTATGATTATTAGACTAATCAACCAACTTGTTTTTGGCGATCCAAGGCATCATAGAGCGAAGGCTTTCACCAACTTGCTCAATTTGATGCTCGCGCTGAACTTCACGACGTGCTGGTAAGTTACCCACATTAGCAACAAACTCTTTAGTAAATGTACCGTCTTGAATTTCGCTTAAGATTTTTTTCATTTCAGCCTTTGTTTCTGCAGTAACAATACGAGGTCCACGTGTCACGTCACCGTATTCAGCGGTGTTTGAAATCGAATAGCGCATAGTAGCAATGCCACCTTCATGCAACAAGTCAACAATAAGTTTAAGCTCGTGCAAGCACTCAAAGTACGCCATTTCTGGCTCGTAACCCGCTTCAACCAATGTTTCAAAACCTGCCTGAACAAGTGCTGTTGTGCCACCACAAAGTACTGCTTGCTCACCAAATAAATCCGTTTCAGTTTCTTCTCTAAAGCTTGTTTCAAGAATACATGTACGACCACCACCGATAGCTGAAGCGTATGAAAGTGAAGTCGCTTTAGCGTTGCCGGATACGTCTTGCTGAATAGCGATCAAATCTGGAATACCGCCGCCTTTAACAAATTCTGAACGAACCGTATGGCCAGGCGCTTTAGGAGCGATCATAATAACGTCCAAATCCGCTCTTGGCTTAATTAGGTCGTAGTGAATGTTTAAGCCGTGAGCAAAAGCCAATGTTGCGCCTTGCTTTAAGTTTGGCTCAATATTATTGGCATAAATATCTGCCTGGAACTCGTCTGGCGCTAGCACCATCACTAAATCAGCCCAAGCACTGGCATCTTCAACAGACATCACACCCAAGCCACTTTTCTCAGCTTTTTCCGCTGATGATGAGCCCACTCGGAGACCAACAACAACTTCAACACCAGAATCTTTAAGATTGTTAGCGTGCGCATGACCTTGAGAGCCGTAACCAATAATCGCAACTTTCATTCCTTTGATAACTGAAAGGTCTGCGTCTTTATCGTAATATCTGTTCATTTTTTTACCCTTATTCCTTAATTTTTAAATTACTGTTCTGCCTCTAGAAATGCCTGTCACACCCGTTCTAGAAACCTCCATTACTATTGCGAAATCAAGCGCATTTAAGAATGCGTTAAGTTTTCGTGTCTTACCGGCAATCTCAATGGTGTAAGTTCTATCGCTTACATCCACAATTTTGCAAGAAAATATATCCACCAACTGTTTGACTTCAAGCTCGTCTTTTTTATTTACACACACTTTAATGAGCATCAGCTCACGTTCGACGTGATCTTGATCCGTTAAATCAATTACCTTGACAACGTCAATCAATTTATTCAGTTGTTTGACAATTTGCTCAATCACCCGATCACTGCCCGAGCTAACAATCGTCATTCGAGATAAGCCTGGATCATTTGTTTGTGCAACCGTTAGTGATTCAATATTGAAGCCACGCGCCGAAAAAAGCCCTGACACTCTAGAGAGTGCACCTGCCTCATTTTCTAAAAGAATTGAAATAATGTGTCTCATAACTATACCGCGTTAAAGTCTGTTTTATTTTTTGAAACCATATCATCGCGCCCTGCCAATAGCATATCAGAATGACCGCCACCGGCTGGAATCATTGGAAAAACGTTTTCAGTTGGATCGGTCAAAATATCAAGAAAAACGGTTTTATCTTTTTGTGCGAAAGCTTCAATTAAAGCTGGCTTAAGGTCCGCTTCTTTCTCAACACGAATACCAACATGGCCATAGCTTTCTGTCAATTTAACAAAATCAGGCAATGCATCCATATAAGACATCGCATAACGCTTTTCATAGAAAAACTCTTGCCATTGTCGAACCATGCCCAAGTAGCCGTTATTAAGACAAACGATTTTAACCGGTGTGCTGTATTGCAACATTGTCGAGAGCTCTTGCAGCATCATTTGAATACTACCTTCCCCAGTAACGCAGGCAACATCCCGGTCGGGGTCGGCCAACTTTGCTCCCATAGCTGCAGGCAAACCAAAGCCCATTGTGCCTAAGCCGCCCGAATTAATCCAGCGACGAGGTTCGTCAAATTGATAATATTGTGCCGCCCACATTTGGTGTTGTCCAACATCTGACGTGACGATGGCCTCGCCTTTTGTGACCTCATATAAAGCCTCGATAACCGTTTGTGGCTTAATAACACCTTCAGATCGCTTGTAAGTCAGTGAGTCTACACTGCGCCAATCGTTTATTTGCGCCCACCATTGTGAAATATCGGTTAATTTAACATCTTTCAACTCATCAATTAATTCTGAGAGCACTTGGCCAACTTGGCCAACAATCGGAACATCGGCAACAACATTCTTTGAAATAGACGACGGATCAATATCGATATGAATAATTTTTGCCGTAGGGCAGAACTTCTCAAGATTGCCAGTGATTCGGTCATCAAATCTCGCACCAATCGCAACAACACAATCTGACCCGTGCATAGCCATGTTGGCTTCGTAGTTGCCGTGCATACCCAGCATGCCGACAGATAACTCATCTGTGCCAGGATAAGCACCTAAGCCCATCAATGTCTGAGTGATTGGAAAGTTTAATAGCCGTGTAAATTCTCTTAATTCTTTAGAGGCATTGCCAATCACACTACCACCGCCTGAATATAGGATTGGTCGCTTTGACTTTGCAATCAATTGTGCCGCTTTTTTGATCTGACGACTGCTGGCTTTAACAGTTGGCTTGTAAGAGCGAATATCAACCGTTTCAGGATAAGCTTCAGCCGTCATTTGCGCAATGGTAATATCCTTAGGAATATCGATTAATACCGGCCCAGGGCGACCCGTGGTCGCAATATGAAACGCTCGCTTAACGGTTTCTGCTATATCTTTAATATCCTTAACTAGGAAATTGTGCTTCACACAAGAACGTGTAATACCAACAGCATCAACCTCTTGGAAGGCATCGCCGCCAATCAGTGGCGAAGGAACTTGCCCAGAGATTACAACCATAGGGATAGAGTCCATATGCGCTGTTGCAATACCGGTTACAGCATTAGTAATACCAGGGCCGGAAGTAACCAGAACAACGCCGGGCTTGCCGCTTGTTCTTGCGTAACCATCTGCCGCGTGTGTTGCACCCTGTTCGTGTCTCACCAAGATATGCTTAACCGCATCTTGCGTTTCAAGTGCATCGTAAATATGCAAGACTGCGCCGCCAGGATATCCGAAAACGTATTCTACATCCTCACTCTCTAGGCTATTAATCAGTATTTGCGCACCATTTAATTTCATGGTTAGTATCAATAATTAAAACTTTCTGATTATACCCAAAGACGCAACGCTAAAAGCCCTTCGTTGCTAGCCTTTTTGCTTGATGAAAACGGCCGAATTGCGGTTGTTTTTGCGCCAAAAATTGCCAACATAAAACAGTAAAAATAGACAATAAAAAAATCCGTTAATTTAAATGTCGTTTTGCCAATCCTCGGAGTAATAACTGATAGGCGATGAGAGTTCGTCAAAAGTCTCAACGCTATAAGCTCCAGGCTGAGACAAAATAGCCGAAAGCAACTGATCATTTAACATGTGGCCAGTTTTATAGCCCTCGTAATGACCAATAAGATTACTGCCCAACAGGAATAAGTCGCCGACAATATCTAGAATTTTGTGCTTAACAAATTCATTGTGATAACGCATTCCATCCTCATTGAGAATATCGTCATCGGTCAGGGCAATGGCATTGTCAACACTTGCTCCCAGCGCAAGATTTTGCTTTTGCATCATCTCTACGTCTTTCAAATAACCAAAAGTACGGGCTCTGGATATCTCTTTTAAGTAAGACTGTTCAGCAAAATCAATGGACAACTTCTGCCCGCTTTCCTTGACCTTCTTGTGCTCAAAGTCAATTTCCAGAGTGACTTTAAAACCATCATGCGGCTCAACTTGCGCCCACGATTGGCCATTTTCAACCCTGACCGTATCTTTAATAACAATAAAGCGTTTAGGCTCTGGCTGCTCTTCAATGCCTGCGGATTGCACCAAAAAAATAAATGGCGCTGAAGATCCGTCCATAATTGGCACCTCAAAAGAGTCCAGCTCCACCAAGACATTATCAATACCCAAGGCAGATAATGCCGACATTAAGTGTTCAACAGTCGAAATCTTGACACCTTTATTTTCAAGGCCTGTTGACAAAACCACCTCATTAACAAAGGCACTGTGAGCATACACTTGCTTGCCACCTGCATCCATTCTTTTGAAAACCACACCATGATTCACATCAGCAGGAATCAATGTCAAATTAACCATTTTTCCACTATGAATGCCCACGCCGCGCGCTCTAACTGTTTTTTTAATCGTTCTCTGCTTAACCATTATCTAGAATTCGCCAATCAATATATTTCTCATTTTACCCATCATACCAACTTCACCTTTTGCTTTTACAAGCGTCTGTTGTGGCACATCCTCTTTATGCAATAAGAGACCAATAGCCCCGGTATATCGGTAGTCACCAATAATCGACTCCAACCCTGAAACCACAGAGCGTTGCACGACGCCCTTTTTTACTCGCCTCGAAAAGAAACTCCTGACCAAATCCTCACACCCATCTACTTGGGTACCACCACCACACAACACAAATCCAGCCTTAATGCTGCCTTCCAAATTTCTATGCTTTAAATCATTTTTCACCAAAGACAAAATATCCACATAAGCCTCTTCAACAACTTCAGACAAGGTTAAATTAGAAAGCTGGTGCAACTCTTTATTGGTTGCCTGCACAAATTCAACAAGATGCTCTCCCCTAATAGTTGAAGCTTTAGCACAACCGTGTCGCTCCTTTAATCTCTGCGCCTCTTCAAAAGAGGTGTCAAAAGCAAATGCCACCTCTTGGGTAATGTCATTACCACCAACAGGAATAACCCCGCTATAAACAATACCACCCTGCTGGAAAACTGAAAAATTGGTCACCCCCGCGCCAAAATCAAGTAAACAAACACCAGCATCTTTCTCCTCTTGTGTCAGCAACGCTTGCGAACTGGCAATCGAATCAAGGACAATACTATCCACACTGAGGTCGCTCTGCTTAAGGCTATTTTCAATGTTGCGCATGCTCGAGCTTGAAACGGTGACAATATGCACTTCGGACTCTAAAACAGAGGCCTCCATTTCAACCGGATTTTCGATTACTTGAGTCTCATTTAAAGTGAACTTTTTATTGATTACATGAAGCACTTCTTTATTGGTTGGTGTGGTAATAGCTCGCGCCGATTCTAACACCTTATCAACGTCCTCTTTTGCCACAATTTGATTGATTGGGATGCGCCCGTTTCGATCAAAACAAGTGAGGTGTGTGTCAGATAAATTTGCACGCACTAAGGCGATTTCGCCATTAAAACTCTTGTTGGCTTTTTCCAGTGTTTTTGAGATGGCGCGAGAAAGAGAATCTATAGCAGAAACATGACCTTTTCTAACCCCTGCAGAGGGGCCAATACCGTGACCAATAAGGCGCAAAACATCGTCTTCTTTTTCAGCCACTAAGACAGCGATTTTATCGGTACCAATATCTATACTTGCAATAAAATCGTTTCCGCCGGCCATGGTTTAATTTCGATATGAATGGGTGAGTTTTCAACGAATTTTACCTTAGTCCTTGTATCTCAAAGAAACGTATTGTACTAATTTTTTACAATATTTAACCACTCATTAAGATGACTCAACTCAACCGTCTTGCCACTGAGTAATCGGCGGAACAATTTAGCATTTTTTTCGCCGTGATATAACCCCAAAATATGCCTAGTCATTGATCTAATTGGCACGCCTTTTTCCCACTCATTTTGAATATAATTCATGTACTTAGTTAAGACATTTTCGCGATTTTTTATTACCTTACTTTCACCATAGAATTGATGGTCAATTTCTGACAATAAATAAGGCTGTTGATAGGCCACTCTGCCTAACATTACACCATCAACTTGAGACAAATGCTGCTCAACTTCCATGACATTCTGAACGCCGCCATTGATGCAAATAGTTAAGCTTGGAAAATCTTGTTTCAATTGATAGACCCATGGGTAATTAAGCGGTGGAATGGTGCGATTTTCTTTCGGACTTAAGCCTTGCAACCATGCCTTTCTAGCATGAACAATAAAATGCTCGCAACCACTATCGGCAATCCTTTTAATAAACTCACTCAATTGCGCATAACTTTCCATCTCATCAACACCAATTCGGCACTTAACCGTCACTGGAATATTGCACGCCTCCATCATCCTCTCAACACAAGCGCCAACCAAATATGGCTCCTTCATCAAGCACGCGCCAAAACTACCCGAAAGTACACGCTCAGACGGGCAGCCAACATTGATGTTAACGGCATCGTAACCCCATTTCTCGGCAATGTCAGCACACTCCGACATCTCACCAGCATCGCTGCCACCCAGTTGCAACACAAGCGGGTGTTCGGATGCGTTATAGTCAAGAAGACGGTGTTTATCGCCATTAAGGATGGCTTTGGCGGTAATCATTTCAGTGTAGAGCTGAATCTTTAAACTCAACAATCGATAAAAATAACGACAATGCCTATCGGTCCAATCCATCATTGGCGCAACTGAAACTGTGTGTGCGGGAATCAAAGCGATGAAATAAGATGATTCAAGGCAAAACCAACACTTTGATTGACAACCTCCTCTCGAGTGCCTTGAAAAGACTGTGTGCTTGTCGACAAGTTGTTTTTTATACAAAAACCAAAACAAATAGTGCCGATTGGCTTTGCTTTTGTGCCGCCCGTAGGACCTGCAATACCAGTAATTGCCACAGCAATATCGGAACTCGATTGGCTGACAGCCCCTTTAACCATGGCAATTGCAACAGCTTCGCTAACAGCGCCCTCGGCACCAATGATTTGAGGCTCAACCTTCAGCATGTCGACTTTAGCTATATTGCTATAAGCAATATAGCCACGATCAAAGTAGCTGGATGCACCTGAAATACTGGTTAATGCACTTGCTAGTGCACCACCAGTGCATGACTCGGCAACAGAGATTGTTAAATCGCCATCAATCAATAGCTTTGCCAAGATTTGGATTTTCTCAGTCATTCTCTATGCCAAGGCTTTATTGACAATTTCATAAACATCGCTCGACAAATCCTCCAATGAGCAAATACGTTCAAGCTGGTTTTGTTGCAACTTAGAATAATCCAGGCTATAACGTCGCCAGTGATTAAACGAACTCACAAGCCTCGCAGCTATCTGCGGATTTATACGGTCTAACTCAATAACGCTGTCCGCCAATAATTGATAACCCTCATCGGTGTGGAATTGAATATGATTTTGGCTAAATGCGCTGAGCACCGAGCGCACCCGATTAGGGTTTTTAAGGGCGAAAAGTGAGTGCTTCATAAGCGTCTTCAATCCCCCAACATTCATTATTGGCGAGAGACTTTGAACGGCAAACCACTTATCCATCACCTGTACGTCGTCGCAATATTGAGAATAAAAAACCTCGGTCACTTCTTCTCGATAAGGATTTTCTTTCGTGAGGAGCGCTTGAAATGCACAGAGCTTATCGCTCATGCAATTAGCTTGGTTGAATTGCTCAAAGGCCAATTCAAATTCCCTACCCTGCACAAGATAAGACAAACACAAATTCTTTAATGCCCTTTTGCCCACGGATTCTGGTGAAAGCTCAAACGCTACACTGTCGTTTAACTTTTTATAAGTGCTTAGCAATACCGGCTTTAGAGACACGAGCATCGCTTGAATGATACTTTCTCGCTTAGTATGAAGTTCGCCAACATCAATTTTAGATACGCTTTGATGTAATATGTTTTCGCTTGGCAAACTCAGCATCTCCGAAAGCAAAGCGTAGTCGCTTTCATTTTCTAGCAGTCCTACAAGCGCACCAAAGAGCTTTTCTTCATTACTACGGTCGGCCAACAAAATACAATCAAGCCATAACTGTTGTGCATTATCCCAGCGGTTAAAGGCATCTGAATCGTTAACACAAAGGAATAATTTTTCCTCAAATGAAGCGCTCGAATGGACGCGAATAGGTGCTGAAAATCCTCTAAACCACGAAGCAATAGGCTTGGCATTGATGTCACTAAATTCCAGTGTTTTCTGCAATTCATCGATCATAACAACATCGGACACCAACTCATTACCCTGCGCATCCAGCAAACCAAAAGCATTAGGAATGCACAATGCACTCTGTTGATTGCTTTGACTGAAGGTTACTCGATAAGTTTTCGTCTGTTCGTCGTACTCTTCAACAACTTCAATATCCGGCGTGCCAGCACGCGAATACCATTGCAGAAAATGATCAAAATTGTGCTCGTTGGCGTCCGCCATACTGGCGACAAAATCATCAATGGTGACTGCCTCGCCATCGTGTCGCTCGAAATAAAGACTCATGCCTTTTTGAAAACCATTCTCACCGAGAATGGTGTGAATCATGCGAATCACTTCTGCGCCTTTGTTGTAAACAGTTGCGGTATAGAAGTTATTCATTTCTATGTAGGATTCAGGGCGTACTGGATGCGCCATAGGGCCAGAATCTTCGGCAAATTGGTAAGTCTTGAGTGCCACAACATCAGCGATCCTTTGAATGGATCTCGAGCGAAGGTCGGAAGTAAACTCTTGATCTCTAAAAACCGTCAACCCTTCTTTTAAGCTGAGTTGAAACCAATCTCGACAGGTAACTCTATTGCCCGTCCAATTGTGAAAATATTCATGACCAATGATGGATTCAATATTGATAAAATCTTTGTCGGTTGTGGTCTCTTTATTTGCCAATACGCAAGCAGAATTGAAAATATTAAGACCTTTGTTTTCCATTGCCCCCATATTGAAATCATCAACCGCAACAATCATATATATATCCAAATCATAGGACAAATCAAAGCGACTCTCTTCCCACTTAAATGCATTGATCAGTGAAGCCATTGCAAATTTGGTTTTGTGCATATTGTGCGGCTCAACATAGATCCTTAAGTCCACTTCACGACCGTCTGTGGTCGTATAGGAATCTTGCAAATAATCGAGCTTTCCTGCAACTAAGGCAAAAAGATAACAAGGTTTTGGCGCAGGATCATGCCACAACGCATGCACCTCGGATTCTTCCACCAAGTTGCCATTACTCAAGAGAACCGGATATTCCTCACGATTGGCAGTGATTCGCGTGGTAAAGACACTAAGCACATCGGGCCTGTCTAAGTAATAAGTAATTTGTCTAAAGCCTTCTGCTTCACATTGCGTACAGAAATTACCACTGGACTGGTAAAGACCATTAAGACTGGTGTTGGTCTCTGGGTGAATGCGGTTTTCAACCTCTAAAACAAAACGTTCGGGCAGATTAGACAACAAAAGACCGTCTTCCTTCAGCTCGTAATTTGCTGCACCGCCATCAATACTGATACAGAGTAACTCCAGTGAGACACCATCCAAAAACAACTCAGTAGTCTTATTTTGGACACTAGGGTTTTGGTAAAAAACAATGCGTGAAGAGACGGTCGTGCCGTCATTGCTCAAATCAAAACTGAGCTCGGTTGTTTCAATGAGGTAGGGGCTTGACGCATAGTCCTTGCGAAAAATCTCTTGTCGGTCTAAAGCAGAAATAGCAAACCCCCTAATAATAATCTATAAAGCACAAATGGCAACATTCCCACCCTGTCGACCAACCGAATAAACATCGAAATAGTTGCGTAAGCGGCAACAGCAGAAATCACAAAACCCAATAATAAACTGAGCCAATCAATCGTATTGGCGCTATTAGCCAAATCTATTGACATCAACAGAGTTGATAAGATGATAACGGGAATCGAAAGCAAAAAGGCGAACTTTAATGACAGCTTATACGACAATCCCAACAGCAGTGCCGCGGTGATTGTGATGCCAGATCTTGAGGTGCCAGGCACTAGAGCAATGGCTTGAAAGGCGCCAATAATAACAACATCCGACCAGCCAATCACTTCTCTAAATTTGTCTTTTTTGCGATGAATCCAGTCTGAAAGACCTAGCAACAAGCCAAAGACAATGGTTGTGTATGCCGCCACTTCAATTGATCTAAGGTTAACCTCTATAAAATCTTTAAACAATAAACCAGCCAAACCAACAGGAATAGTGCCCAATAACACCCCCCAGGCCAATTTAGCATCTGCAGTTAATTGCCTTGTTTTGAAAGAGTAGAAAAAATCACTCGACATCAAACGCAAACTGTAACGGTAATAATAAACAATGGCGCTGAGTGTGCCCAAGTGCAGAACAACGTCAAATGCAAGTCCTTGGTCTGGCCAATTAAATAGCTTCGATGGAAAAAGCAGGTGGGCAGAAGACGAAATTGGCAAAAATTCAGTAAGACCCTGAATAAGAGCAAGAATGATGGTTTGGAAAATATCCATTTATAATTAAAGCTTGTTGACTAGGTTTTGTTCTTTAAACCCGTCCAATTTTACTGATTGTTTTTTTGTCAATGCCAACACTTTAAAACTTTCGCCCATTGCGCTAGGCAAAACCAACTGCTTAACTTGTTGAGCGAGAATGCTGCGCCTCTCCAAATCTTTTTCATCCAAAAGGTATTGATCAATCCCCAGTGAAATCAAAAACATTGCTTGAGTGCAATAACCAGCAATTGTAAAACCGCTGTCTAAAGCTTGCTCTGCAACATCAGAAAAGTTGACCGAGGTGGTAATGTCTTGTTGACCAATATTTTCGAACGGGTTATCACTTGCCTTGTGCTGGTAATAACACCTAAGTGTACCTTCAGTGCGCTGTTCGTGATGGTACTCGCTACGCGCCATGCCATAATCAACCAACAACACAAGGCCGTCCTTCATTGTCTGGTAAAGGGAATCAATCCAAGCCAGCGCTTGTTGATTAACCTCCGTTGTGTAACCTTCAACGCAAACACTTGGCAAAGGTGTTAAAGGGCTATTAAACGGCTTATCTTGCGCCCGCCATTGGAACGAATCCTGTTCGATTGCCACAGTCAACTCAAAAAACTCGCCCTTACGATAACACACTCTTTTGGCCGGCATCGCGTCTAACACCTCATTAGCAATAACCACACCAGAAAAATCACTCGGCAACTCACTAAGCCACTCAACACGTTCAATAAGTTCTGGCAAAACTCGTGAAATCGTTTCTTTTTGTTTTTGTTGCAACTGGCCACTTAATTCAAGAATGTAGTATTGCCTAGGCAGCGAGTCAAGCCTTGCAAGCTCAAAGAGTATTTGCGCAGCAAGAATGCCCGTACCAGCACCAAATTCAAGAATATTGCCGCCGCCACTAATAATAGGCTCACACTGCTTTGCCATGCAGTAGCCAAACAAATCAGAAGTTTCCGGTGCGGTAATAAAATCACCCTGCTCGCCAAAAATAGTTTCACCACGACGATAATAACCGAGCGCAGGAGTGTAAAGCGCCAAATCCATAAAAGCATCAAAACCAATGGCGCCATTATTATCACGAATGGATTGCGCTATAATATCTTTAAGAGTCATAGGTAAAATATTTTATACGCACAAGGTCTTGGTTTTTCTGGAATTGACACATCACCCTACAAGGATTATTTCTAAATAATGAAAACAGCATTAATCACTGGCGGCGCTCAACGCATTGGCGCCGAAATTGCAAAAACACTTCATGAGAATCAGTTTAATGTAATCATTCATTACAACGAATCAGAACAAGAGGCGAAATCACTGTGCGACAAATTCAACAAAAAACGTCAAAACTCTGCGAAGAGAATTCATGCAAACTTGGCCTCTATTAATGAAATAAATCATCTTATAGAATCGGTTAAAAACATTGATTTACTTGTGAACAATGCCTCTGTATTCTACCCAACACCACTTGAAAACTGCTCTTTGAATGACTGGGACAATATCATGAATATAAATGTTAGAGCACCTTTTATACTCTCTAAGGGACTAAGTAATAAACTCAAAGATACACAAGGATGTATTGTCAATATTGTTGACATTCACGCCGAACGCCCCTTAAAGAATTACGCGATTTATAATATCTCAAAAACGGCTATCAAAACACTCACCAAAACACTGGCTAAAGAACTTGCGCCGGACGTAAGAGCTTGTGGTGTCTCCCCAGGCTCCATTCTTTGGCCAGAACAAAAAGCGAAACTTGAGCCACACAAAAAACAAATAATGCTCGAACGCATTGCCCTCAAAAAGCAAGGATCGCCTGCAGATATAGCCGAAGCCGTACTGTTTCTTGCAAACGCCAATTACATCACTGGCGAAGTAATCAACATTGACGGTGGTCGCTCTTTACATCAGTAAAGTGGGTTGTTACCATGATTTATGGTATAATCTAACCGTCGAACATTTGAAATTCGACCCACAAGAATTTTTTAGATACACCTTGATAACAATAATCAAAATCAATCAAGGGGTATATTTTTTGGGCTATTTGACGCCACATACAGAACAGTTTTTAGTAGTTGATGACTTACATTAATCACACTTTTATTCCCATTCAATACTCCCGTATTGAGCCTTTGTACGTGCTCGATAGTCCTGATATTATAGGACTTTACCATGAATCACATCCTCATCAACGCAACTCACAAAGAAGAGATCCGAGTTGCAATCGTAAGGAATCAAAAACTTACTGATCTCAACATTGAAACCAGCCTTAATCAAAAAACAAAAGGCAACATTTATAAAGCAAAAATCTCTCGAGTAGAGCAATCTCTTGAAGCTGCTTTTATAGATTACGGCAATGAAAAGCATGGCTTTTTACCGTTCAAAGAAGTTTCAGAATTCTTCGCAAGCGGCATAACACCAAAAGGCGATAAGCTCACTATTAGCGACGTTCTTAAAGAAGGTCAAGAGATTATTGTTCAAGTCGAAAAAGAAGAGCGTGGCAACAAGGGTGCGGCTTTAAGCACGTACATCAACCTTGCTGGCGCCTATATGATTTTGACGCCAAACAATCCAAAAAGTTCTGGCATTTCTCGTCAGGTTAGCAATACGGATCGTCAGGCTTTGAAAGACATTATGCCTCAAATACAGCTGGCCAAACACTCTGGACTAATCATTAGAACTGAAGGTGCAGGCAAATGCCTAGAGGAACTTCAATGGGAAGTTGACCACCTTACGCAATTATGGCGCTCAATCAGAACAGCCACCAAGAAACAATCCGACCCTTTCCTTATCTACCAAGAAAGCGATATCACCATTAGAGCCATTCGTGATTATCTTAGAGAGGACACAGATAGCGTTATCGTTGATGATCTGGAAACCTATCAAAGCGTTAGAGAATTTGTTAGTTTTGTCATGCCGCACTATCTTGACCGAATTAAATTATTCGACTCTTCAGAGCATACATTGTTTGCTCACATGAGTATCGAATCACAGGTTAAAAGTGTATTTACTCGAGAAGTGTCTCTAAAGTCTGGCGCAACGATTGTCTTTGACCCTACTGAAGCGTTAACTGCAGTTGATATTAACTCAGCCAGAGCAACCAAGGGTGCAAATATCGAAGACACCGCCTACAAAACAAACCTACATGCAGCAGCTGAAATTGCTGCTCAAATTCAGCTCCGTGATATTGGTGGCTTGATTGTGATCGATTTCATCGATATGTCTAGCGCAGAGCACAGACAGGCGATTGAAAAAGCCATGGAAAAAGCTACTGCTAATGATCGTGCGCGTGTTCAAATCGGCAATATTTCAAGATTCGGCTTGCTAGAGCTCTCACGCCAGCGCTTAGAAAGCTCAGTCAGTGAATCCATTAGTAGAACTTGTTCGCAATGCAATGGTAGTGGCCATACACCAACAATACCAACACTTGCGTTGACGATCATCAGACAACTTGAAGATACTTGCAACAGCAGCAAACAAACAGGCGGATTCACTGTACAGTCAACCGTCGAAGTGATCACTTACATACTGAATGAAAAGAGACGGTTTATACTGGACATGGAAACAAAGCATGGCGTTAGAATTACGCTACTTCCAAATCAGTATCTGCACTTCCCTGCGTTTAATATCACTAAACAAAAAGGGGTAAAAAGATCACAACACAAGAGTTATCAGGGCATTTCAAAGCCACAAGACTCTCTCGACTTAGGTTTGGTAGAAAAGCCTGCTAAAGCAGTCATAACAACGAACCACCCAACAACCAAAAAACCTGAGAAGAAGATTTCATTTTTCGCTAAATTATTTGGCTCAAAAGAAAAAACTGAGGAAAAGAAGCCTCAAGATAGACAACAAAATCGCAACCGCAACCAGAATCGCAACCGCAACCAGAATCGCAACCGCAATCAGAATCGCAACCGCAATCAGAACCAAGGTCAAGGTCAAGGTCAAAACCAAGGTCGCGGCACCCAAAACCAGGAAAACAATCAGGGTAAGTCTGATAACCAAAACAGAGGTCGTAATTCTCAGCAAAAAACAACTGCGAAGCAAGGCAATAGACCTACTCAAAGTCAACCTAAAAGACCGGTTGAGAAACAACAAAATAAACCAGCTGAAAGTCATGTTAGTAAGCCTGTAGAAAAGCCAATCACTAAACCGATCGACACTCAGGCTAGCAAGCCTGTTGAGAGGCAAGTTAATAAGCCAGTAGAAAAAGCAGTTACTAAACCGATTGAGAAACAAGCAAGCAAGCCGGCTGAGAGGCAAGTTAATAAGCCAGTAGAAAAAGCAGTTACTAAACCGATTGAGAAACAAGCAAGCAAGCCGGCTGAGAAAACCGTCGCTAAGCCTGTTGAAAAAACGAGCAGCACAACGGAATAATGGATAACTACGCTGTTTTTGGTAACCCCATTGAACACAGCTTATCACCAGCGATTCACACCCAATTTGCCGAGCAAACTGGGTGTGATATCCGTTATACAAAAATTTTAGCAGGCAAAGATTATTTTAAAAACAGCGCTCTAGACTTTGTCGCTTCAGGCGGCAAAGGCTTTAATATAACCGTTCCATTTAAAATCGAAGCTTTGATGCTTGCTAACCACCTCACACTTAATGCCAAAATAGCGGGGGCTGTCAACACCATCAAAGTTAAAGATGGTGAGCTCTATGGCGAGAATACGGATGGCAAAGGTCTTGTTAACGACCTCTGCAATAATCTAGGTCTGTCGTTAGAAGGTAAAGATATTCTTATATTGGGTGCTGGTGGCGCTACTCAAGGCATCCTATTGCCTTTACTGGAACAAAAACCCGTCAGAATATTGGTTGCCAACAGAACAAAAGCCAAGGCTGAAAAGCTGGCTATGGATTTTGCAAAACACGGCAAGGTTTGCGGTTTTGGCATGGATCAAATCAAAGCCAAACCCCTTGATATTGTCATTAACGCAACCAGTGCCTCTTTATCAGGCGAAACGCCAGCGATATTGCCAGGAGTTGCGGAAGGTGCTTTTTGTTACGACCTAATGTACGGTCAACAAACACCTTTTATGAATTGGGCCGAACAAAGCGGTGCCAGCGGCATTAGTGATGGCTTAGGAATGCTTGTTGAACAAGCGGCAGAAGCGTATTATTTCTGGCGTGGCGTGATGCCTAAAACCGACGAAGTGCTTTCGTCACTCAGGGCGACAATCGGCTAACAATCCACTCGCCCTCTTCTCTTTTATAGATAAGACGATCATGAAGGCGATTTTCTCTGCCTTGCCAAAACTCAATAGTCTCGGGGATGACACGATAACCACCCCAAAAATCTGGCAACGGCACTTCGCCTTTAGCAAACTTATTCTTCATAGACTCAAACTGGCTAAGTAACAAGCTTCTTGAAGAAATACTGGAAGATTGTTGAGAAGCCCAAGCGCCTAGCTGTGACTCTTTCGGTCTAGAGGCAAAATACTTAATGGATTCCAAGGTTGAGATTCTTTCCACTTTACCCATAATTTTCACTTGTCGCTCCAAAGCAAGCCAAGGGAACAATAAAGCCGCTTGCGCTCTCGAGCCCAACTGCTGTGATTTTGTGGAATCGTAATTAGTAAAAAAGACAAAGCCTTTTTCGTCAAAAAACTTCAATAAAACTGTACGGACACCAATATTATCGTCATCTGCCGTAGCCAAACTCATTGCACTTGGCTCGACGACACCCGCTTCTTTTGCCTGCGCAAACCACTGAGAAAATTGCACAATAGGGCTGGCATCGAGTTCGTCTCTACGCAAACCGCTTTGGCGAAACTCACGCCTGAGATGGGTTAAATCACCGGTCATAATTATTAAACTCAAAAAGGGAGTAAATTGCTTTTTTTCGATTCAGTCAAATGCTGTGTAATCAAAGCCTTAACTGGCGGAAACTTATCGGCAAACTTGAGTACAAATTTTCTCACTTGTTTAGCTATCGCATCATCGTTGGTAAACAAAGCAACAATACCGTTGGTGCCAAAGAACATCAGTCGAGTTAAATTGATCTGTTTTTTCTCAAAGCGCGCAAGTACGATGCTTGCGCCAATATCGCCACCTTTATCCAAGGCTTCATAAATACTTTCTGCGAGAATATTTTGCCCTCTTAAGCCTAAGTTAAAGCCGTGCGCTGTCACTGGGTGCATGCCAACAGCGGCATCACCGATAAGCGCAAATCGATTGGCTTTAAAGCGCTGCGCATGAACACCGACTAGTGGATAGGAATGGCGCTCGCCAACTTGCTTCATCGCACCCAGCTTATTATTAAAGCCTTGAGCTGCAAGCGCATTAAAATCGTCTTCGGTAAGACTCAACATCTCATCCGCCTTATTGGCTGGAACGGTTAAAACCACCGATGAAACATCACCATTCATTGGCAGCAACGCCAAAGTGTGGCCATAATTAAAACACTCTAGAGCAATGTGATTGTGTGGTTTTTCGTGAGTCATACGTGTGGTAATCATCACCTTGGAAAAGTCTCTCATCAGCGAAGGTATACCCATCTTGCGACGAATTTCTGAGAATCTACTGTCCGCAGCAACGACCAACTTAGCTTCAATTGTGCGGCCATCTGAAAGCTTAATTTTTGCGCTACTTGAACTCGTACTGACATCTTCAACACTGATCTCATTGATAATATCAATATTGTCAGCTTGAGAAGCGCGCTCAAAAAGCGCTTTTCTAATAAGTTGATTGGGCACAAGATAGCCCAGTGCATCAATGTTTGATTTGTTGGTGTTAAAGCTCAACAACGATGGCGAGTCACCATCAAAAACTTTGGCTTCTTTTAACGGGCTCACTTCATCTTGATCGATTAGCGACCAAACACCCAGCTCATTAAGTGCTTTTCTGGATTGATGAGTCAGCGCAATTTCTCGTCCATCCGCTTTGGGATTGGCGATAGTGCTCAAGGGCGCTTTTTCTACCAAAAGCACTTTTAGTTCTGATTTGATCATCGAGCAGGCAAAGCTCAGGCCCACAGGGCCACCGCCAATAATGACGATATCGTAGTCCATCACATAGGAATGTCGTTATACACAGAGGATATTATAACGCCCTTTGCAATAGCGAATCTAATATGACCCGCAACTTAACTCAAGGCACAAAAACCAAGGGTTAAAATTAGAATAAATTCTAATCCATTCCCAAATAGGTGCGCTGCACGCCTTCGTCGTCTCGCAACTTTGCAGCATCGCCTTCAAGTGCTATTTCGCCAGTTTCCAGCACGTAGCCATATTGCGCTAAAGACAGCGCTAAACGAGCGTTTTGCTCAACCAAAACAATGGTACGGCCTTGGGCATGAATTTCCTTAATAATAACGGCAATTTCTTGCTGCATAATCGGCGACAAGCCCAACGAAGGCTCGTCCATCAAAATCAGTCTTGGGCTAGACATCAAGCCTCTGGCCATAGCAACCATCTGCTGATGGTTAAATATAAAAATATAAAATGTGTTATTTCACTCTCTAAATGGGCAAATTTAACCCTGTTAAATTCAAACCACCTTACATTCACTGACTTTTATAAAGCACAACGAACCATTGTTTCGGTTTTTTTACCAGTTATAGCTTTAGGCTAGATATTTCACTAAGGAATCAACCCATACTGCTTAGATTGCCAATGAATTTATTTAACTCACAATAAAATATTGGGGAAAAGTAAAGAGTGACTCGGGGGGGGTAAAGGTAGTCGATAAAACCTGTAAAAACAAAATGTTATGTTAGTTACAGAAAATCTTCAGAGAGGTGTGAGATTAAACTACTGGGCTGATTGGCGACCTAGTTCGATTTGCTCGAGCCAATATTTACTCTTTTCTAAATCCTTTTTGGTGCCAATACCTTGCTTGTACATTGTTGATACTTTAAATTGTGAGCCAATATGTCCCTTGCGTGCTGCAGCAATATAGTATTCATAGGCCTTGCTTTTACTCAGAGCAACACCCTTGCCATACTCGTACAAATTAGCCAACTTAGCATAGGCATCTAGGTGACCCATCTCGAGCGCTCTAAGATAGTACTCCATGGCTTTGACATAATTTTGCGAAACCCCTAATCCAGTCTCATACAACAAACCCAAACGATAGACCGCCTCAATATGATCATAGGCGGCGGCTAGTTTGTACCACTGCACTGAATTATCATAACCCTTCTTAACGCCCTTACCATACTCATAAAGTAAGCCTAATTGATACTGAGACTCCACATGCCCTTGCTCGGCTGAACGCTCAAACCACTTGAAAGCGTTTTTGAAATCACCTTGCTCAAGATACTCAAAACCAAGTACGTATTGGCCAGATTCATTTCCAGATTTTGCCGCGTCGTTGTACCATTTTTTCGCTTCTTCTGGATTTTTCTCGGTGCCCTCGCCCTTCTCGTACATCTCAGCTAGATTATGCTGGGCGTCTAAATAATTTTGCAATGCTGAAAGTCGAATGAGGCCAAAAGCTTTTTTTAGATCGCGCTCAACACCAATACCCAAATAATACATTGCGCCTAGATAATATTGCGCTTTTGGATGCGCCTCATCTACAGCTTTAGCTAAGTATTCAATACCTCTTGCATCGTCTTGATTAACGCCAGCACCTTCAATATACATAACGCCCAGTGCAGTCATGGCATCAAGGTCTTTATTTTTAGCGGCCTGCTCGAAAGCAAGTAACGCCTTAGAGTAACTCCGCTCAACACCATCGCCATAAAAATAGGCTTTGCCTCGCTCATATAAAGAGGAGTCAGCAACAGTTGTTAGGGATGCAAGTAATAATACCAGCGCGACAGCAATCATTCTCATGGGGAATAATTGTATACGAAATGCTTGGAGTTGAGCTTTCTTTATTGCTTAGTTAATAGCCACAATAAGTTCTTGAGCTACACTACTTGGAGGTTGTTTTTCTATATGAAAAAGAATGGTAGTCACGGTCAGATTTGAACTGACGACTTCCAGCATGTCATGCTGGCACTCTAACCAACTGAGTTACGCGACTATAAAGGCGGACATTATACTTACTCGAAAACCGAGCGGATAATTTTTTGGATATTGCTGGCCGCTTGATAGCGATTTTCAGCGTTTTTAATAGGACGACCTACAACAATATAATCCGAACCACTTTTAAAGGCTGTGGCTACATCAACCACGCGCTTTTGATCGTCATCGTTAGCCACCGGTCTGATGCCTGGTGTAACCGCAATCAGCTTGTTATCAACAAACTCTCTTAAAAAAGGCACTTCAAGGCCAGAAGAAACCACACCATCACAACCCGCCTCAAAAGCGCGTTTGGCACGAGAAATCACCAGATCTTTAACGTCGCAATCAAAACCTAAATCGTCAAGATCACCCCTATCTAGACTGGTTAGAGCAGTCACTGCTAGAATTTTCAAATCGCCCTTGGTTTGCGCTGCTTTTTCCATTAACGCCTGATTGCCGTGAATGGTAGCAAAAGTCGCACCATAATCACTGAGGCGAGCAATCGTTCTACCCACCGTTTCAGGTACATCAAAAAATTTCAAATCAACGAATACTTTCTTATCTTGCTGGATGAGCCAATTAAGAAGATCAAAGTATTGACCCGTCATTAATAGCTCCATGCCAATTTTATAAAAACCAACACTGTCATCAAGCTCAGCAACCAAATCCTTCGCCTGATCAATTTCGGGAACGTCAAGGGCAAAAATAAGTCGATCTTCAAGTTTAATATCTTTCATAAATCCTCAATAAAATATTTGACAATGTAGCGGCAAATGCGCAGATTTTCGCCCACTAAATTAATGGCGAAATTATACCGAAAAAGAGCGTGTTAATGAACACTCCTAGGCGTGGCCTATGAGTTTGTTGTTTAGTTAATTAATGCCTACGATGTAATCGTCAATCGGCGCAACATTAACCCGAACCTTAATAATATCTGTATAAGGCTTAGCTTTAGATATATACGAGAACAACTGGTCTTGATAAACATAAGTGATCCGATAAAACATCGCACCACTAGCCATGCTTTGTGGGTATCTTTGCTCGCACATTTCTCTAGAGTATAGCGTGGCTCCATTCGCTTGAGCTTCTTGATTTTGCGCAGCTTTTACGCCCATCAAAAATCCAATTAAAGTCAATGCTTTTTTGCCATCGCCATCGCCCATTTGATTGCCAATCATTCCACCAACTACACCGCTTAAAAAAGCATTGGTTGAGAGTTCGCCACTAGGAGTGGAAGATTCACGATATTCTGTGATATAGCACTCTTGCGAAGACTCACGAATGACGTAATCTGAGTAAACTTTTTCGATCAAAAGCACTCGCGCATGATCAAAAAACTCATTCATCACTTTGACTGGCTCTTTAGTAACAAATTCAAAGGTGATGCCAGCAAATGCAGAGTGCGACATTAGTAGGCACAATAGTGAAATGACTAATTTATTTTTCATCTTTATCCCCTGTGTTATCATTGATGCACTCGATTATACACCTTCTACTTATTCTAGTGCCTAACTCATCACTACCAACACTTTACTACACTCACGATCCAATGTGCTCGTGGTGTTGGGCTTTTAAACCAACCTGGGAAAAAGTAAGAACTGCAATTAACGATAAAGTCAATTGTCGCTATTTACTTGGCGGCCTTGCGCCAGATAACAATCTACCAATGGGCCTAGAAACGCAAAACTATGTTCAGACTAATTGGGAGAAAATTCAAAAAACCGTCCCCGGCATAGAGTTCAACTTTGATTTTTGGCGCCTTTGCGAACCAAAACGCTCAACTTATGCTGCGTGTCGAGCGGTTATTTGCGCGAGAAAACAACAACCTCGTGTTGAAGCGTTCTATATTGAAGCAATTCAGCACGGCTATTACCTTGAAGCGAAAAACCCTTCAAATGACCATGTACTAATCGATATTGCCGAGAAACTGGGATTGGGCACGAAACAATTTTCTGAAGATTTGAATTCAGCCGAAGTGCAAAACATCCTTAACAAGGAAATAGCTCTATCACAATCACTCGGCATGACGTCATTTCCATCTCTTAAACTGCTTAGTGGTGGCGTCTTATCAACAATTGAAATCGACTACAACAACCCAGATTTCATTATTGCGCAAATAATCACTTGAATTCGCACTCAGAAGTGGCAATAATACCCACTCTGCCTTTGTAGCTCAGCTGGATAGAGCGCTCCCCTCCTAAGGGAGAAGTCGTGAGTTCGAATCTCGCCAAGGGCACCAAACATAAAACTTCATAGTGCAAAATACGTTTCATAATCTTGCTTAATATCTTGCTTATAATCAGTGATTTTAGTAGCAGCTAACTTGTGATAAGAATAAGCTT
>Ga0206681_10000120_pt1 | contig 48706 bp, 35 predicted proteins | sample M150012015metaG_FD_161048 | JGI IMG/M metagenome (GOLD analysis project Ga0206681, IMG submission 161048) | Ammonia-oxidizing marine archaeal communities from Monterey Bay, California, United States - M1 500m 12015 | ecosystem: Environmental > Aquatic > Marine > Intertidal zone | place: USA... | reverse complement strand
TGGAATACGTTGTACTGTTGAATCCACCGGCGGCTCTGTTTACAACATCAATGCTATTAGAAATGGCGACTTAGAGATGGGTGTTGCACAGTCTGACTGGCAATATCATGCCTATCATGGAACATCTAAATTTAAGGACGTTGGAGCGTTCAAAGATTTAAGGGCAGTGTTCTCAGTCCACGCTGAGCCTGCAACAATTGTTGCTAGAGCAGATTCTGGAGTTAAACACATAACAGACCTTAAAGGTAAGCGCTTTAATGTTGGTAACCAAGGATCAGGTACTAGAGCTACATGGGAAGTAATGGCTGAATCTATGGGAATGTCTAACTCTGATTTGGCGTTAGCTACAGAACTAAAATCATCAGAAATGGCTTCAGCGCTGTGCGACAACAAGATAGACGCTTTTGTTATTTTGATTGGTCACCCAGGAAGCTTAGTCAAAGAAGTTACAACTAATTGTGATGCCACATTGGTTGAAATTACTGGTGCAGGTATTGATGGATTGATTGCGGATAACGATTTCTATCGTAGTGCTACAATTCCTGGAGGCATGTATGCAGGCAACCCTAATGACACTACCACTTTTGGTGTGGGAGCAACATTTGTAACCTCAGCTGCAGTTTCTGACAAGGCTGTATACTCAATTGTTAAGGGTGTTTTCGATAATTTTGATACATTCAAAAAACTTCATCCTGCTTTTAACAACCTAAAAGAATCAGAAATGATTTCTGATGCACTTTCAGCTCCTCTACATGATGGCGCTGTTAAGTACTATAAAGAACGTGGCTGGATGTAAGTAATATTCAACAATAAAACGAAAAAGGCAGAGTAATATCTGCCTTTTTCAATAATAACACTACATTTATAAAACTATTGGTGCTAATATGCAACTCAGTCTAAGTAGCTTAGGCTATAAATTGAGCTAAATATATGCCCAAAAACTTACTATTAAGCCATCCTGGGAGGGGGCTCTATGGATAACAGTGCTGCAAAATCCTTTATTGAAAACGAGACTGGCAGTAGGGCAGAGTTAGGGCCATCTTCTAGGCTTTTGTATTGGGTTGCATTTGCTTGGGCTGTTTTCCAACTATGGATAGCATCACCATTGTTATTTATGTTTTCAGACTGGATACCGGTTTTGAATAATATCGATACAAGGTCAATCCATTTATCGTTTGCACTATTCCTAGGGTTTCTATCTTTCCCCGCATTTAAATCTTCAAGCAAAACAAGCACACCTATGATTGATTGGGTCTTTGCCTTATTAGGTGTTGCAGTGTGCATGTATCTTGCGGTGAATGCGGTCGACTTGTCTTCTGTTTCACGTTCAGGCCTGCCAAATACTGCAGATCTGATAGTTTCAGTTATAGGCTTAGTATTATTGGTAGAGGCTTCAAGAAGGTCACTAGGACCACCACTAATGGTTGTGGCCCTGGTATTTTTAGGATATGTATTTTTTGGTCATTTGGCGCCCGAGGTTATTGCATGGAAGGGGGCAACAATATCTAGAGCAATGAGCCACATGTGGTTAACACAAGAGGGAGTCTTTGGTGTCGCACTGGGAGTTTCTACGACCATGGTTTTCTTGTTTGTTTTGTTCGGCTCATTACTTGAACGTGCGGGAGCTGGAAATTACTTTATTTGGGTAGCCTTTTCGTTGCTAGGGCATATGCGTGGAGGCCCAGCAAAGGCCGCAGTTGTTTCATCTGCTTTAACGGGGATAGTTTCAGGCTCGTCTATTGGCAACGTGGTTACTACTGGAACATTTACCATACCCCTTATGAGGAGGGTTGGGTTTACTGCAGAGAAGGCTGGAGCTATAGAGGTGGCGTCATCGACAAACGGGCAATTAACACCCCCAGTGATGGGGGCGGCAGCTTTCTTAATAATTGAATTTACAGGTATTTCCTATATAGAGGTTGTTATGCACGCAACTCTACCTGCAATTATTTCTTATATAGCGCTTATCTATATAGTTCATATAGAGTCCTGTAAAGCTAACCTTAAGGGTTTGCCACGTAGAGACAATAGAACGATAGCCCAAAGACTGTTAGTGTTTATGACTGTTGTTATAGGTATAGTAATTCTTTCTCTTATGGTTTATTTTGGACTAGGGTGGCTAAAAACTGTTGCAGGAGATGCAACACCGTGGATTTCAGCTTTAGGGTTTGTTTTGATATATGTGTATCTGTTAAGGGTTGCAACAAAATTTCCAGACCTAGGAAGGTGTGATCAAATTACAGAGCTGCCTGAGGTTGGGCCTGTTGTTAAGTCTGGTCTTTATTTTTTATTGCCAGTTGTGGTACTGATATGGTGCTTAGCAATTGAAAGGTTTTCACCAGCATTATCAGTCTTTTGGGCTTCAGTAGGTATGATTTTTGTTCTTCTAACTCATAAATATTTGAAGGCAATTATGAGGAAAGAGGGTAATGCTAAGTCAAAAATACCAGAGAGCTGGGATGATTTTGAACACGGCATGGTTGCAGGTTCTAGAAATATGGTAGGCATAGCTATAGCTACAGGAACTGCTGGAATAATAATAGGGACAGTGACTCTAACCGGGATTGGCTTGGTAATGGCTGAGGTAGTTGAGTTATTGTCAGCAGGCAACTTAATCATAATGTTGCTCCTTACAGCGGTAATTAGCCTTCTTTTAGGTATGGGACTACCAACCACTGCAAACTATATAGTTGTGTCTTCTCTTATGGCACCAGTAATAGTGTCGGTAGGCGCACAAAGCGGACTGATTGTTCCACTAATAGCCGTACATTTATTTGTTTTTTATTTCGGTATTTTGGCAGACGATACTCCCCCAGTAGGTCTGGCGGCCTATGCTGCTGCTGCAATATCAAGAGGTGACCCAATCAAAACAGGAATTCAAGGTTTTAAGTATGACATAAGGACCGCACTGCTACCATTTATGTTTATATTTAATACCGAACTACTAATGATTGGCATCACCGGCCCAGTACACGCGATACTTGTAATTACATCAGCAGTATTTGCAATGCTATTGTTTGCAGCCGCAACACAGGGATATCTTATAACAAAGAGCAAGCTGTGGGAGTCGTTCGCTCTTTTAGTGGTTGTCTTTATGCTGTTTCGGCCTGGCTTCTTTATGGACATGGTTGAACCAGAATTAAAACAAGTAAGTGCAACGCAAATATATAGCATCGCAGAGTCATTGCCGGACAAAGCACAAATAAGAGTTCAAATTATTGGTGAGACCTTTGAAGGCAAGTCAGTAGATAAAATTGTTATGTTGCCAGTAGGTCTCGCTGGCGATGGAAGAATAAGGCTTGAGGAGAGTGCAGGATTATTTCTTAGAGAAGAGGCAGGTATGATCCTTGTTGATGACTTGACATTTGGAGGTGTAGCAGAGAGACAAAAGATAGATTACGATTGGGAAATTGCTAGCGTTTATATAAAAAATGAAAGGGCAGCGAAGCAATGGTTTTTCATTCCTGCTTTATTGCTGTACCTGTTAGTGCTGTTGTCACAAAAAAGAAGGAAGCTAGCGGCAAGATAGATGCATTGTTATTCCACACGTATGGGTTATTTCTGAACTTAATTTTGAAGAATAGTGATTGAGTAATATTGGTCTAATGCCTCAGGATTAGCGAGCGCTGTTTGGTTATCTATTGGCGTCCCGTGTATAGCTTTTTGTACTGCTAACTCTGCAATTTTCCCACTCTTTGTTCTTGGAATGTCGGTAACCTGTATAACCTTTGCAGGTACGTGTCTGGGGGTAGTATTTACCCTTATTTGGGAACAAATTTTATAATTCAGCTCTTCACTTAGTGATACCCCGTTAGCTAGCTTGACAAAAAGAATAATGCGTACGTCATTTTTCCATTGTTGGCCAACCGCTATGGACTCCGACACCTCATCTAGCATTTCAACTTGGCGATATATTTCGGCAGTTCCAATTCTAACTCCACCAGGATTTAATACCGTATCTGATCTACCATAAAATCTCATTGACCCATTATCGTTTATGCTAACGTAGTCCCCATGACACCATACATTAGGGTACTTTTCAAAGTAAGCAGAGCTATATTTTGAGCCATCATTGTCGTTCCAAAAACCTACCGGTTTACTTACAAAGGTTTTGGTGCAAACTAGTTCTCCCTTCTCATTTGTAACTGCCTCACCATTCTCATTCCACACCTCAACCGACATGCCAAGACCTCTGGTTTGTAGTTCACCGCGATGTACAGGCATAATCGTAGAGCCTAGAACGAAGCAAGAAATAATATCTGTACCACCAGAGATTGAAGACAAGCAAACATCAGACTTAATATTCTCATATACATAGTCAAATCCGTCAACGCTAAGAACAGATCCGGTAGACAGTATTAATCTTAGGCTCTCGAGGTTGTGAGTTTTTATCGGAGATATAGACATTTTTCTGGCAGAGTCTATGAACTTTGCAGATACACCCATAACATTGAATTTCTCTTGTTCTGCATAGTCAAACTGAATATTTTTGTTATGCTTAAGAAATGGCGAGCCATCATACAACATTAAAGTTGCCCCTGAGGAAAGCGAGCTTACCAGCCAATTCCACATCATCCAGCCACAAGTACTGTGATAAAAGACTCTGTCTCCTTGCTTGATGTCGCAATGTAGTTGGTGTTCTTTTTTGTGCTGTAAAAGAGTGCCACCAACTCCGTGCACTATACATTTCGGTACACCAGTAGTTCCAGATGAAAACATTATATATAAGGGGTCATTGAAGGATACAGGCTCAAACACTATTTCTACATCTTTAAAATCATCTAATATTTTGTCAAACATTGTTACATCAGGTATCCCTGAAAATGAAGACGATTTATCTACAAATCTAACCATCACCGTACTCTCTAGGGTAGGTAGATTGTTAATAATTTGCTCATTCTTAGCTATACAGTCATGCGTTTTGGAGTTGTAATAATAAGCATCAACACAAATAAACACCTTCGGTTCTACCTGTCCAAAACGGTCAACAGCGCCTTCTACACCAAAGTCTGGTGAGCAAGAAGTCCATACAGCACCTAGGCTTGCTGTCGCAAGCATTGCTACAACAGATTCGGGCATATTTGGCAATAGACCTGCTACCCGGTCTCCCTTAACTACGCCTTTGCTCTTTAACCACGAAGATAGGCTCGACACTTGTTGATATAGTTCAAGATGTGACATCCTATTTTTTTTCTTATCTTCTGCCCAAAATACTATTGCAGTAGAGTTATCCTTAATCTGTAACAGGTTTTCAGCAAAATTTATTTTTGTATCAGGGAACCACTCAGAGTTTAAGAAGTCTTGAGCATTAATTAACACATCACTTGTTTCTCTATGTCCAACAACACCAGTGTATTCCCATACAAGCCCCCAGAATAGATCAGGACTGTCGCATGACCATTTATATAGATCAGGAAAACTATCTAAGTTGAGATCGAAACGATCGTTTGTAGTTTGTATAAATTGCCATACCTGGGACTCAAGTGTGTCTTTATTGTTGGGGTGCCAGAGTATCTCTTTCATTTTGCTTATACAACCGTTCTTAGTTATGCTTCAAAACTTAATTATATATATTATTGGATTTGCAGTATATTGAAGTATCGATATAAATGTATATTATCTGTGGTATCGCAAAGTACTTATTATTTTTTGTAGCTAGTCGCCAGACTGATTGCATCTATCAGCATAGTTGATATCTTTTCTATATGACCTTCATTGACAATAAATGGAGGGGCTAGCAGTACATGGTCACCATTTTTTCCATCAATAGTTCCTCCCATTGGGTAAACCATAAGGCCGGACTCCATAGCCATGCTTTTTATCTTCGAGTGTATCTTTTGTTCAGACAAAAAAGGACTCTTGTTTGTTTTGTCTTGGACAATTTCAACGCCTATAAATAGTCCCCTTCCTCTAACGTCGCCTATGAATGGGTGCTCTTTTGCATGTTCAACAAGTAGGTCTTTTAAGGCCGCACCTTGCAAGGCTACATTTTTTAATAGGTCGAGCTCTTGAATTTCTTTCTGGACGGCTAATCCTGCTGCACATGCGGTCGCATGACCTATATAAGTGTGGCCATGTTGAAACATACCAGACCCATTACAAATTGTCTGGTGAATTTTGTTTCCAATCAATACCGCTCCAAGGGGCTGATAGCCTGCAGACAAGCCTTTAGCCATTGTTTGTATGTCTGCAGCCACACCATCCTGTTCGCAAGCATGCAGAGTCCCTGTCCTACCGCTTCCACACATGACCTCATCAAGTATCAGCAATACATTGTACTCGTTACAAATTTCTCGTATTCTTTTGAAGTACCCTTCGACTGCAGGAACCGCTCCAAGCGTAGCACCAACAACCGGCTCAGCAATAAATGCGGCAACATTTTGTTGCCCTAGCTTAATTATTTTTTCCTCTAACTCATTGGCCATTCTTTGGCCATATTCATGCTCACTCTCCTCAACTAGCCTGCCACGGTACGAGTAACAAGCCGATATATGGTTCCCAGAAAGTAAAATCGGGTCAAACATTTGTCTACGCCATAAATTTCCACCAGCCGACAGTGCTCCAATGGTATTGCCGTGGTAGCTCTGTTCACGCGCTATAATATATTTTTTTTCTGTTAATCCGACCTCAACAAAATATTGTCTTGCCAACTTGATAGATGCTTCAACAGCCTCGGACCCACCAGACACAAAATATACTGAGGAAAAATCACCTACAGAGTTAGCAATTAGGTGTTCAGCTAGCTCCTCTTGCGGATCGTTAGTGAAGAATGATGTGTGTGCATAAGCTACCTTGTTAATCTGGCTATGCATTGCATCCTTAACGCGACTATTGCTATGCCCTAGGCAAGACACAGCAGCACCCCCACAAGCATCCAAATAGCGCTTTCCACTCTTGTCAATGAGATATACACCTTCACCGCTAGATATTGTAGGTAGTTTCACCAAGCAGCTACGCTGCATTACCTTACTCATATGCTATATTTGCTCCAGTTTTATAAATTGTATCCTATTATAAATGGGATTAATTTTTGGTATTATAGTATCTAGTAGCTATATTTGAATATGGCTGTTGAAAGGTGAGACTGAAATTACTAAAATACTATAAGGGTTAATAATAAAATGACAAAACTTAAACCATCTACAGATATTTTTATTACTTGTGCTGTAACAGGGTCCGGCAACACAACAAAAAAATCTGACAAGGTCCCGATAACGCCAAGACAAATCGCAGACTCGTGTATCGATGCAGCAAATGCCGGCGCTGCCATTGTGCACATCCATGTTCGCGATCCTAAGACTGGAAAACCATCCAGGGACCCCTCACTATATGCCGAGGTAGTGAATTTAATTGCAGAATCTAAGACAGATGTTGTAATAAACCTAACAGCAGGAATGGGCGGAGATATGGTTTTCGGATCTGCTGAACAACCATTACCTGTCAACGAAAAAGGCACCGACATGGCTGGAGCCACAGAAAGACTGGCACATGTCAGAGACATATTGCCTGAGATTTGTACCATCGATTGCGGCACTATGAATTTTGGTGAAGGTGACTATGTTATGACAAACACACCAGGAATATTACAAGAGATGTCTAGACAGGTTCAGCAGCTAGGTGTTAGACCAGAAATCGAGTGCTTCGATACTGGCCACTTGCAGTTCGCTAAATGGTTAAAAGATAAGGGGCTCATTGACGACCCTGTAATGATTCAGCTTTGTATGGGCATACCTTGGGGTGCTCCTGACGACCTACACTCAATATTAGCTATGGTATCTAACATGCCAAATGATTGGGTCTTTTCAGCATTTTCTATTGGCAGGAATCAGTTACCTTATGTTGCAATGGCCATATTGGCAGGAGGCAATGTTAGGGTAGGTTTAGAGGATAATATTTATCTCAAAAGAGGCGTACTTGCCACCAACAAGGATCTAGTTGATAGGGCAGTCAATATAGCACAATCCATGGGCTGTAAGATATTAGGACCAGACGAAGTTAGAGAAAAATTAAAACTTGTTAAGCGCTGGGGATAGGGGTGGATAGAGTAAAAAATGTTGCTGTTATTGGGGCAGGCGTTATAGGCGGAGGTTGGATTGCTAGACTAATACTTAACGGTATAAATGTTGAAGTATGTGACCACTCTGAAAGCGCCCAAACGAACGTTGACAAGTCTATAAGTAACGCTAAGCGCGCCTATGAACAATTGTTCAGTGCTGAGTTGCCAGATATCGGCTCTCTAAGTTTTTGTAGTAGTGTCGAAGAGGCATGCAGAATTGCCGAGGTTGTGATTGAAGCTATACCAGAGTCATTGGAGTCTAAGCAAAGCCTGTTTAGTGAGATCGAATCTAACACCCATAAAGACACAATAATTGCCTCCTCAACATCAGGAATACTACCAAGTGACCTGCAATTAAAAATGAAGCGCCCAGGTAGGCTTATTGTTGCACACCCATTCAACCCTGTCTATCTTTTACCTCTAGTTGAATTAGTAGCTGGAAACAAGACTGATAAATTAGTTGTAGATAGGTCTACCGAATTCTTCAAGTCGATAGGCATGTTTCCTCTGACTGTAAACAAAGAGATTCCAGCATTCATTGCCGACAGGCTGCTAGAGTCTGTTTGGAGAGAGGCCCTATGGTTGGTTAATGATAATGTAGCAACGACACAGCAGATAGATGACGCTATTCGTTTCGGTTTCGGTTTACGTTGGGCTCAGATGGGGCTATTTGAAACTTACCGATTGGCAGGCGGAGAGGCCGGTATGAGGCACTTTATTTCTCAGTTCGGGCCTTGTCTTGAGTGGCCGTGGACACACCTGGTAGATGTCCCCGAGTTCACTGAAGAGCTAGTTAACAAGATTGCTAGTCAGTCAGACGAACAGTCATCTATGTACAGCTTCGATGAGCTAGTCAGAAAGCGCGACGATAACTTGGTGGACTTCATTAGTTCCCTTAAAGACAACAATTGGGGGGCAGGAACCACACTTAAAGAGCACGAGAAAAGACTTACCGAAAAAGCAAAATCCGTTTTATTTGAGGATCGTGACTTTACTAAAGCTATACAAACTTATAGCAACACAGTGCCACAAAAATGGGTCGACTATAATGGTCATATGAACGAGTCAAGGTATTTGGAATGCTTCTCCTGGGCTACTGATAACTTTATGCAAATTATTGGAGCAGATAGCGAGTATATAAAAAGTGGCAGTTCTTTTTTTACTGTAGAGACACACATACGTCATCTAGATGAAGTTCACGTAGGAGAGTGTGTAAATGTAACAACTCAACTTATAAGCGTTTCTGGTAAAAAGATGCAGATATTCCATAGACTGTTTCACGAAGATGGAAGGTTATTAGCAACTGGTGAGCACATGCTTCTGCACGTCAACCTTACGACACGGTCCACTAGTGAGCCGAGCAAAGTGATTACATATAGAGCAGAGTCTATTCTTGATTTACATAGAATGCTCCCACACCCAGAAGGTCTAGGTAGATCTATTGGAAATAAATACTAAGGTATGTATATTATTAGAACCGCAATAAAATCCCTCTAATTAATTAAGCTTGTCTTAGTACTTTAGAATATAAGTAAATTTATTGTTTACCAGCATAGTTTTTTACTGTATAGTTAGTTATTGTGAGGATAATAATTTTCTTACGAAGAAAAATTTTTAATTATAATTTAAAATAAGGGGGAGAGTTTTGGAAGAACAAATTGCACTATTGACCGCAAATATAGAGGCGGTCAAACAATCGGCACAGCTCACAAACACTATGTTTGCTGAGACGTACTATTTTTTATCGATACCACTGATGATGATTATTCACGCAGGTTTTCTGGCCTATGAAATGGGCGCTACCCGCTTGAAGAATACACTATCTTCAGGTATCAAGAACCTGTTAGCGTTTGCGTTTACAATAGTAACTTTCTACTTCTTTGGTTGGTGGTTCTACTGGGCCCTACCAACGGGGATAGATGGCGCTATGGGAGCGATGGAGATTTCTGGTTTCGCCTATGCAAATGCAATAGCATTTCCTTGGGGTGAATCAGCACAATACATGGGTCCGAATATAGCCGATAATGCATCGGGCGTATTCTGGGGCGCTTTCGCTCTATTCGCTGCAACAACAGCATCTATCATGTCTGGCGCTTTAATCGAGCGTATACAAACGGTAGGCTTTGTTATCCTAGCCATTGTACTTGGTTCATTTGCATGGGTAGTGGCAGCCGCTTGGGGCTGGCATGCCGATGGTTGGTTAGTAACCGAGTTTGGTGTGCACGACTTTGGTGCTGCAGGACTCGTACACGCAGTAGCTGGTTTCTTCGCACTTGGTGTGCTATTCAATCTAGGGCCTCGTCTGGGCAAATTCAACGCGGATGGTTCGGCAAATCACATTGCTGGGCACAACATGCCATTAACGGTTGTTGGTTTAATGCTTATTATTGTTGGTTTCTTCGGCTTCCTAATGGCTTGTATTATCCTTCCGGGTGAGTCATGGTCATGGGCTGGTACAGGCACAACAATATATGGCACAAGAATGACATTATCAGCGCTTGCGTTTGGTATTGTTCTTGCTGTTTCTGGCGGTATCATCGGTGCATGGGTATTTACAAGAGACCCTTTCTGGATGATGTCAGGCGCCCTTGCAGGTATTATCTCGGTTGCTTCTGGTTTGGATATATACTTTCCATCTCAAATCATAATCATCGCTATACTTGCAGGTATTATTCTTAAGCCTTGTGCAGACTTTCTTGAAAGCTTCGGCATTGATGATGCGGTCGGCGCGGTAACAGTACACGGTACCATTGGTATCTTTGGTGTATTGATGCTTGGTGTTATGGCTTCTGGATATCCAGCACTTGATGCTTACGCCCCTGAAGGCGTTGCAACAATTACCCTTTGGGGTCAATTTGTTGGCTCAATAGTCTTCATCTTGCTTGGCATTGTTCCGGGTTACATTGTTTCTGCAATCCTTAAGTCTTTAGGAATGCTACGAGTGCCTGATGCGGTTCAAGAAAAAGGTCTTGACGTTGTTAAGGTGCCTGCACAAGCATACCCAGAGGGCATGAATAGTCCTGCGTCAGAAGACGTTTAATCTACTATAGGAGAATATTATGTTTGGATTTTCATTTGACTCATGGGCTGACGTAACCGGAGCCATGTATATTGGTGTTGGTTCTGAAGGCGTATGGACGGTAATTGCGGTGATTGTCGCTATTGCTACTTTGGCCTTAGGATACGCTAATGAGAAGGCTCATTACGACAAACATCAGTAATACTTACTGAGAAAAAAGAAAAAGGGCGGTATAAAAATACCGCCCTTTTTTTATACAAATCCTGGGCTAGTCTTTATCTTAAAATTACACTTTAAGAAGCAGGCGTGCCGGGTCTTCTAGTGCCTCTTTTATGGCAATCAAGAATTGCACCGCTTCTTTACCGTCAATGATACGGTGATCATAAGATAGAGCAAGGTACATCATAGGCCTTATCACTATATCTCCGTCAATTACAACAGCCCTTTCTTGGGTTTTGTGCATACCCAGTATGGCGCTTTGTGGAGAGTTTAGAATAGGTGTTGATAGTAAAGATCCAAAAACACCGCCATTAGAAATTGTGAACGTGCCACCAGACATCTCTTCTAATGCAAGGTCGCCAGACTGAGCTCGGGATGAAAAGTCAACGATTGTTTTCTCAATGTCATGCATCGCCATTTTGTGAGCATCCCTTAAAACTGGTACTACTAAACCTCTGTCTGAAGAGACTGCGACTGACACATCGCAATAGGCATGGTAAACAATGTCTTCTCCATCTAAATAAGCATTAACGGTGGGGAATTTTTTTAAAGCTTCAACTGCAGCACTAACAAAAAATGACATGAATCCAAGTTTTATGCCATATTTTTTTTCAAATACTTCTTTGTAATTACTCCTCATTTCTAGGATTGCGCTCATATCAATTTCGTTGAAGGTAGTGAGCATGGCTGTATTCTGAGTGGCAGAATGGAGCTTGGTAGCTATAGTTTTTCGTAGCCTACTCATAGGCACTCTTTCTTCTGCTCTATTACCGGTCTGGGTTATAGCTGGCTTGTTAATTTTTTTAATAACAGGCTCAGTCGTAACTTCTTCAGTCTTATCAATAACAGCAGGCTCAGAAGGTGTTTCTGCAGCCTTGTCATCCATTAACCCTAGTAACTGTTGTTCAGTAACAGTCTCACCCTCATCAACCATGATTTTTGTTAGAACACCTGGCTCCTCTGCAGGAATCTCCAAAACCACCTTGTCAGTTTCAATTTCAACAATGACTTCATCAAGATGAACAGCATCTCCAGCCTTTTTATGCCACAAAACAACTGTAGCTTCGCTTATAGACTCTGGAAGTACCGGCACTTTAATTTCAATCATATATACTCCTAACGCTGCTTGATGGGAAGAATGCCTAGGGCCTGTTCAATCACACTGTTTTGATTAATGTTATGCATACCAAGGCTGCCCTCTGCGGGCGCAGCATACAAATCTCTGGAGGCAATATCAAGTGTTTGATTTTTTCCAATACACTTCATAAAGTTATGTCTAGTTGTGTGCCAAGCACCCTGGTTAATTGGCTCTTCTTGGCACCAAATCAGTTCCTTGGCTCCAGTAAATTTTGACAACTCCGCCTTCAATTCATTGATAGGGAAAGGGTACAACTGCTCAAGCCTTAATATTGCTACGTTGTTTATTTGCTCGTCCTGCCTTCTAGTTAATAGTTCATAAAAAATCTTACCACTACACATAACAACACGATCAACTTTTTTTGGTTTAATGTTGTCATATTGCTCTTTATAAACTACCCTAAATCGTTCCTCTTCGAACTTGAAGAGTGGAGAGCTTGCGAGAGGGTTTCTGAGCAGACTTTTGGGCGACATTACTATTAGGGGTGCGCGAAACTTTCTTAGCATTTGGCGTCTTAGTAAGTGAAATATTTGCGAAGCCGTGCTAGGTACACATACTTGCATATTGTGACTGGCACATAGCTGTAAAAAGCGCTCCAGCCTTGCCGAAGAGTGTTCCGGACCTTGCCCTTCGAGGCCGTGAGGTAACAACATAACTAGATTAGATAGGCGACCCCATTTTGTTTCACCAGAACTAATATATTGGTCAATTATAGCTTGCGCACCGTTGGCAAAATCACCAAACTGCGCCTCCCAAATAACTAGAGAGTCAGGGTTGGCTGTGGCGTAACCGTACTCGAACCCTAGGGCCGCCTCTTCAGATAAGATAGAGTCAATTATTTGTACCTTTCCTTGCTTTGGATTTAGATTCTTTAGAGGCGTATAATCCCCAATTATTAATTGATTGTGGAGTACTGCATGGCGATGGAAAAAAGTCCCTCTACCGCAGTCCTGCCCAGTGAGTCTAATTGATATGCCTTTATCAGCTAAGCTGGCATATGCTAAATTTTCAGCGAAACCCCAGTCGGCATTTATAGAGCCTTCGGCCATCTTTTGACGGTCAGACATTATCTTTTTTACCCTAGCGTGTACCTCAAAGTTTTTCGGAATGACCTGTAACTTTTTATTTAGTTGTTTAATTCTTTTTATTGTTATTGAGGAGTCATACGTGTCATCCCATTCCTGATTAAAGAAAGGAGCCCAAGTAGTTTTCCATGCCCTCTGAGATTTTGGCTCTATGATGTTATAAGCTACACGTTTACCAGATTTTAGTCTGGCCCTGTATTCAGAAATCATTTCGTCCGCCTCACTCTGAGTAACAACACCTTGCTGTATAAGACTATCAGCATAAAGAGCTCTTGTTGTAGGTAACGAGCGTATAGCCTTATACATCATTGGCTGTGTAACTGCCGGCTCATCCGCCTCGTTGTGGCCGTGGCGTCTATAACACATCATATCAATGACCACATCTTTTTTAAATTTCATCCTATAGTCTAGCGCCATCTTGGTAACAAAGCTCACCATTTCAAGGTCGTCAGCATTTACATGAAAAACTGGTGCATTCACCATTTTGACAACATCAGTACAGTAATCAGTTGATCGGGCATCGAACTGAGCGCTGGTTGTAAACCCTATTTGATTGTTTATTACAATGTGAAGGGTTCCTTTGGTAGAGTAGCCCCTAGATTGAGACATGTTTAGGGTTTCCATAACCACGCCCTGTCCTGAGAATGCTGCATCTCCATGGATTAGCACGGGCAAAACCTCGTTGCCTTTGACGTCCCCTATTTTTTCTTGATGATAACGTGCGTAACCCTCAAGAACAGGGTTGACAAGCTCAAGATGTGAAGGGTTAAACATCAATGCCAGATGTATATCTTTTCCAGAAGTTTTTATGTCCGAAGAGAAGCCTTGGTGATATTTAACGTCACCAGTTTGGTTTTTGGATAATTCATAATTTCCCGCAAATTCTTCGAAAAGGTTTTCAGCATTTTTTCCCATAATATTAATCAAGACATTCAGCCTACCCCTGTGGGCCATAGCCATACATATTCTTTGCATTGAGTGGGAGCCGGAGTGGTCAATTAGTATGTTTATTAGAGGTATAAGAGTGTCACCACCTTCTAGCGAGAAGCGCTTTTGGCCTACATATCTATTGTGCAGAAATTTTTCGAATACCTCTGCAGAGGTTAATCTTTGTAGCATCCATTTTTTGTATGCTGGCGAGTTTTTGTTTTGGTTATGAGCGTTTTCAATCCTGCTCTGTATCCATCTTTTTTCTTCGACACTAGAGATGTGCATGTACTCTGTACCCAGGGTGCTGCAATATATCGACTCAAGAGTCTCGATAAATTCACGAAGATTGGAAGGCTTCTCTCCTTGGTATGAGCCAGTATCGTAAGACTTATCCAGGTCGGCCTCGTCCAAACCAAATACCGACAGTTCAAAGTCTGGTACTTGATGGTGTCTTGGTCTTCCTAGCGGATCAAGGTTAGACTTCAAATGACCAGTATATCTGTAGGCATTTAGTAACTGAAAAACCCCAAGCTGTTTGCTGTCGCCACTATTTTGAGGTATAGGAGAATCATTTTCAAAGTTGTTTTCACCGTATGCAATGAAACGTTGAACTACGTTTTGATGAGAGTTTGCGCTATTATTCATAAAATCAAAGGACAATCAAATTTTGTTTTTATTTTTCTAATAAGTAGGTATTTACAAACTGTGACAATTGTACCAAGATTGATTAAGTGTAAATGTTTTTATTGATAATATTTCACAATTTAAAATCGCAAGATATTTGTATATTATTTGGTAAAAGTATACATATGGATGTGCGTACTTTTGGGATAATGGATTAACAGATATAAAAGCTATATAATTCAAAATATAATGAATAATTTTGAAGAAATTTTAAAACAGAAACCTTATATTCTAGCTGACGGAGCCACTGGAACTAACTTGTTTACTATGGGCCTGCAGACCGGAGATCCGCCAGAGCCATGGAACGTTTATCATGTAGACAGAATACGTAACCTACACCAGGGGTTTGTTGATGCGGGGTCAGATTTATTTTTAACTAATAGTTTCGGCGGTACTTCATACCGCTTGAAGCTGCATAAATTTGAAGAGCGCGTTGTTGAGCTTAACAGAGAGGCAGCTAATATTGCTAGACAAGTTGCCGACAATGCCGACAGACTAGTCATTGTTGGAGGCTCTATGGGCCCAACGGGTGAAATGATTGAGCCTCATGGACTAATGACACCAAGGCAAGCAACATCTGCGTTCAGGGAGCAGGCAGAAGGTTTGGCAGAGGGCGGGATTGACGTATTTTGGCTTGAAACTATGTACTCTATAGAGGAACTAGAGGCTGCTGTAGACGCTCTGAAAGGGTTTGGTTTGCCGATATGTGCAACCATGAGTTTCGATACTGCAGGTAAAACCATGATGGGATTCACACCAACTAATTTAGCTAACCGAGCGATAGATTTAGGGCTTTCAGGCTTTGGAGCTAACTGCGGAGTTGGGGCGTCCGACCTTCTAGCAACTATTACTGATATAAGTCGTAATGTAACTGAAGGCACAACCGTTATAGCTAAAGCAAATTGCGGTATACCGGAATATAAGGATGGTGCAATTGTTTATTCTGGAACAGAAGCAGTGATGGCGGACTATGTTCGTTTGGCCCTTAATTCTGGAGCAAGAATAGTTGGAGGGTGTTGTGGTACAAGGTTCAGTCACATTGCAGCCATGAGAAAGGCAATGGATGAACACCAAGATGGTAAGCCGCCTAAATTAGAAGAGGTAGTCAGTATGGTTGGTGAGATGACTGAAGGCTCTAAAGCTGTCTTTTCTGGTGGAGAACATAGGCCTACTAAAAAACGACCAAGCAGAAGGAGTAAAAGTTTCAATAAATAATAAAAAATACAAAAATATATAGACTAAAAATATTTATTAGTTTTACTGTCAGTAACAAGTTTCTACTCTAGGTAACAAAACTATATGATATTATAAAAATATAATTATTATATTAAAGAGTTATGTCACCCCCCAAGAAAGGCGTTTCTATTATAAATAAAGATCTACCAAGCTTTGGTAGTGAAAAGCAACTTGAGGCCTCGATAGGTAGGCAGGTTAGGAATAACAGGAAGAGGAATGGAGTTACCCTTCAGCAACTATCCAAACAATCCAGCCTTTCTCCCAGCATGCTATCAAAGATAGAGAATGGGCAGATCAGTGCTTCATTAAAAACAATTCAATCAATATGTCATGCCCTAAATATTTCAATAAGCAGTATATTTACCCATTATGAGACAGACGTAGAAGCGACCTTTGTTAATTCCGGTAACGGCCTCACAATTGAGAGAGGTGGAACAAGCTCGGGGAGGCATTATCAGCTTCTAGGACATACTATGAGCAGGTCCTTGAAGGTTGAGCCATGCCTTATAACTATAGATAAGTCTAATTATAAATTCCCAGAGTTTCAGCATAAGGGAGTCGAGTTTATCTATATGCTTGAAGGGAGTATGGATTACTATTACGGTAAAAATATTTACCGCTTTAACGAAGGAGACTCTTTATATTTTGATTCTGACACCCCTCACGGTCCTAAAAATATTATCACGAAGAGGTGCATATTCTTGGCTGTTATATGTTCTACAGGAGATGAGTAGTCCCATTAGTTATTACAACTGCAGAAGGTCAGTTATTTTTTTATTTATATACACAATTTGTGTTTTATAACTACTAAGGAACAATTAGGGTGAAATATTAATATATTAATTGTTCTTAATAATAAAAATTATTTCTTGACAAGATAATATATCTTGGTGTATAGTTCTACTTAAGTTATAAATAAGCATTTTTTTACTAATTAATGTTGTGGCATTAGCCAGACATTTAATGGGCTCTGTTTTCAGTTCGATTTGAATTTAGCACCAACACGACTTGAGGGCATATTTTTTTATTTTTTTGGGGAGAGAGAAATGACGGATCTAGAGCAACACGTTAACGAACCTGGCAGAGACAAACTTGTTAAACAGGTTAACGAAAAAATTAAAGAACTAGGGGTAACCTACGTTTACTATCAGTTTGTATCTGTAACCGGAAGGATTGTAGGTAAGGGAATTCCCGCAAGACACTGGGAGCGTCTAGCTGAAAAAGGTTTCCAGCTGGTGTACGGGTCAACTGCAAATTTATTTATTGATAGACAGGGTGACTATATCGGTTACGGTCCAGAAGCTTCAGAGCTTGTAGGTATACCAGACCCTGACACTTTCTGCCAACTGCCTTGGGACAAGCGCGTTGCGAGGGTTTTTTGTAGGCTTTATAGGAACCGCGAGGAGAAAGAGAATCCAGGCCAAGCACTGACTTCAGATTGTCGAGGAAACCTACACAGACATCACCAAGAGTTTCAAGACAAGCATGGTCTAGATATGCGCTGTGGCACTGAACCAGAAATGATGTGGCTAAAGAGAGGAGAAGATGGCAAACCTAATGGAGGTGTTACCAAGCCTAACTGCTATCATATTGATCAATTTGAAGAGTTAAGACCAGTGTTTATGAAGGTAATCGAATATTCTGAACAGATGGGTCTAGACATAATCCAAGGGGACCACGAGGATGCGCCAGGCCAGTTAGAACTTAATACACAGTTCGATGATGTATTAAAGAATGCAGATCGCTTAACAACCTATCGACAGATATGTGCACAGGTTGCTCGTGAGTTTAATTTGATTGCCTGCTTTATGAGTAAACCCTTCATGGGTGTTTCTGCTTCGGGTTGTCATCACAATATGTCACTCTGGAGGGGCGGCAAAGATGTATTTAAACCTGAGATTGCAGGAGGTAAAACTCTTCCGGGTATGCCGGGATGCTTTACTTATAGGGAGGGAGGCGATAACACCTTTATGCCTGACCCTTCTATTGATGAAAAGATGCCAGGACCTGTCGGGCTAAATTCTATAGGGGGAGTTATAAAGCACTTACCTGCACTTACTTCTATTGGATCGTCAACTGTTAATTCATATAGGCGTTTGTGGGATACTGGTTTCTGGGCTCCAATTTTCGCAGACTGGGGTTACCAAAACCGTACATGTGCATTGAGAGTATCGGCACCGGGTCGTTTTGAATATCGCTCTGTTGATTCAATGGTTAATCCATACCTTATGGGGTCAGCACTACTGAAAGCGTTTGATGATGGTATAGACAATAATCTTGATCCAGGAGAGCCTGAAGAGCGCAATATATATGCAGCAATGGAAGCAGGAAAGCAGGTCAAAAAGTTACCAATGACTCTAGGAGAGGCTATGGAATGCTTAGACAATGACGAAGTAATAAAGTCGTCCATGCCGGATGAAATGTATAAGGTATATAGTCACTATAAGAATGACGAGTGGGAAAGGTTCAACCATACAGTTACTGATTGGGACTTGGAAACCTATATGGACTGCTTACCTTAACCGATATTTATCGATTTATTTAATTTATTGTTAACGCCTTTCGCCACAGAAAAGCGCTATTACAGGAGATATATATGTGTGGTATAGTTGGATTAATTCATAAAAAGAGTGACGGCACTGAAAACATTGGTGCTCAGATGACCTCGATGCTTCAAGCACTGAAACATAGGGGCCCAGATTCAACTGGTTACGCCGTTTATGGAGACAATAACGGCAACCAGGTGTTGCGTTTCAAAGTCGCAGAGGGTGCTGATTTGGATGGTAGTTTTGACATACATGCCGAGATTAGCAATAGGCTAGAAAAGGTTGAATCTCGTTTAAAAGAGTTAGGTGTTAAGATTGTAAGTAAGCAGGCACCAACAGAATATGCGCATCGATATGAGATTGTTTATTCTGGAAGTATGAAGAAGTTGGCTGACTTTCTGGAGGATATTGAGGGGGTTGAGATACTCTCAATAGGAAACTCACTCGAGCTAATCAAAGATTTAGGCGATGCTAGCGTTGTTGCTGAGCAGTATGGCTTAAACGACTTCGACGGCACTCACGGAATCGGACACACCAGAATGGCAACCGAGTCAGACATTGATATTCGTTCAGCACACCCTTACTGGGCGTACCCTTTTAGCGATATCTCTGTAGTACATAATGGTCAGCTAACAAACTACTGGACTAAGAGGCGTGCACTAGAAAGTAAGGGGCATAGGTTTTCTTCGGATTGCGATTCAGAACTTATAGCTGTATATATTGCAGACAGAATGAATGGTGGCGCAGAACTTGAGGAGGCTATGAAGGACTCTATAGAGTATCTGGATGGCGTGTTTACTTACCTGGTAGCTACAAAAGATCAACTAGGAATGGCTAAAGATGTGATGGCGGCAAAACCTATGGTTGTATATGAGGGTGAAGACATGATAGCCCTGGCTTCCGAAGAGGTGGCAATTAGAACACTGTTCGATCATCGTATCGATACATTTGACCCATATCACGGAGAGGTAAAAGTATGGCAACATTAAATAAGGGCAAGTCTCATGACATGGGGCTACACGAGGAGACCCTAAAAGGGCGTACACAGCAACGTTTTTTCTCAGCTGAAGAGAGTGAAAATCTGACATATTTTCACTCATTTGATGTGGATACAGGCAAGTCTGCCTCGATCGATGCTCAAGAGTTAACCCCTAGAGAGATAAACCGACAGATTAGAGAACTAATGGAGCAGGGTATAGGTGATATCACTGTTGATAACCCTATGTCACGGCATGGTGTTGGTGTTGGTATTCTAAACAGGGTTAACCTAACATTCAGTGACAGTTTAGGTTATTTCGGTTGTGGGTTGATAGATGGGCCAAATATACACATCAATGGAAGGGTTGGTTGGTCCTGTGGTGAAAATATGATGGCAGGAACTATAGTTATTGATAAAAATGCAGGCTCCACATTTGGCGCAGCCATACGTGGCGGTGATCTTGTGTGTAGGGGTAGTGTTGGTGCTAGGACTGGAATCGATCAGAAGGGAGGCACAATTATTGTGGGTGGCGATACTGGAGCCTTTTCAGGGTTCATGATGCAGCGCGGGCGCATGATTGTTTGTGGTGACGCTGGTATGAACCTAGGAGACTCGATGTATGATGGGGTTATATATGTTGGAGGCGAAGTTGAAGAACTCGGCGTCGACTGCGTACCTGGAGAATTAACAGAACTGGACATTCGTTATCTGACTTCAAAATTAGATTTATACGGCATAAAAACTCCTAATGGAGTTGAAAAGATGAACAAATACGTTTCAGGAAAACAACTGTGGAACTATGACAAATTAGAGCCTCACGAGAAGAAACTGGTTCTTTAATATAGTTGCTTATAATAATTTATACAGAGGAAATATCATGAGTAAAGAAATAGACGACACTTCAAATTTGGGTCAAAGCTTTATGTTCCCTAAGGAAGTGATGAACGATATACATATCAAATCAGACTTAGGTAGATACAGAATGAGGGGCTTCTCTTTGTTCAAGAAAATACCTACCTGGGATGACCTTACATTTATGCCTGGAACCTTGACTAGGTTCGTTATTGAGGGCTATAGGGAGAAATGTTTAACAAAGACAATTATAGGCCCAGAGGTTCCACGGCCACTCGAACTGGATATACCTATTTACATAACAGGGATGAGTTTCGGTGCGCTTAGCTATGAAGCTAAAACGGCTCTAGCCCGTGGTGCCACTATGGCTGGTACAGCTACCTGTTCTGGTGAGGGTGGAATGATACCTGACGAGAGGCGCTATTCAAGCAAATGGTTCTATCAATGCATTCAGTCACGTTATGGCTTCAATCCTAGCCATTTAAGGCTAGCCGATGCTGTAGAATTTTTTATTGGTCAGGGCTGTAAGGTAGGCTTAGGGGGTCACCTAATGGGTCAAAAAGTTACCGACCAGGTTGCAGAGATGAGATCTCTCCCAGCAGGTATTGACCAGCGCTCTCCAGCAAGACACCCAGACTGGTTAGGCCCTGATGACTTGGCACTTAAAATTGAGGAAATTCGAGAGGCTACCGATGGCCAAATTCCTATCCAGCTAAAGCTTGGAGCGGCAAGAGTTTATGACGACGTGCGTATGGCTGCCAAGACTGGTTGCGATAGTATTTATATTGATGGCATGGAGGGAGGTACCGGTGCGGGGCCTCATCTAGCGACAGAAGAGACTGGTGTTCCTGGCATTGCTGCTATTCGTCAGGCACGTAAGGCAATAGATGATGTTGGCATGAATGGCAAAATCACCTTAGTTTATGCTGGCGGAATTCGTAACGGTGCAGATGTTGCCAAAGCCATAGCGCTGGGCGCAGATGCTATAGCTATTGGGCACTCTGCATTGATGGCACTTAACTGTAATAGAGATACGCCTGAGGCAGATTATGAGGGTGAGATGGGGGTTAGAGCGGGAGAATGCTACCATTGCCATACCGGCAGATGTACTGTCGGCATTGCTACTCAAGATCCAGAGCTGAGAAAGCGACTTGATCCAGACTTAGCTGCAGAACGTGTGTACAACTTTTTGCACACATTGGCTATAGAGTGTCAAATGTTTGCCCGTGCATGTGGCAAGACAAATGTACATTCATTAGAGCCTGAAGATCTAGCAGCATTAACAATGGAGGCCTCCGCGTGTGCTCAGGTTCCAATTGCTGGATCGCAGTATACCGTTGGCCGTCCAGACATGACGCGTTACTAGGCAACTATATTTAGGAGACACTATGAGTACTAAAGAAGAAGGATTTTTTATTGATACGGATGGTTTAGATACCGACCGCGAACAAGAGATCGGGCAACATATAGGCTATAGATATGATGTGAATCTGGTGCCTGACCTTAATCTTATTACGCCTTTCTTGAAAAAATATATTGACAAGATGGGTTGGAGTGACCTTAACTGGCTAGAGGACGTTCATATGGGCTATGAGGAAGATCGTGCTGCAGTTTTTGATAGAAATATCAATGGCTGGGTAACGGTACCTGACACGATTAAGCTTCCAGACAATCAACAGGAACGTGATATGATTGCGCGAGAGTTATTAATTAAATTTCAAATGTCTGAGAACCATCCAATGGTTGACTTGAATGACGCTTACCGTAAATTTTAATATATGGAGATACTTTAATTTATTAAGATAGTTTTATTTAGTTTTCAGCGCCTTTTCCCTTTTTTGTGGCGCTGTAAAACTATTTAATTATTAATGGGGTTTAATGTTTATTTATGAAAATATCAAACGTTAGGTATACCGATAATTTTGAAACCTACCAAATATATGGAGGTGAATCACTGTCAATAGCTATAAATAATGGCGATTCTGTAGAGGTAATTGATGTCGAGGGAGACCAGCCATGCAGTTTAATGGCGCTTGATGTGAATGGTGCTAGCATAGTTGAATCACTTGACTGGAAAACAAAGCCAAACAACAAAAACTTATTTGATGGAGGTTTGTCTGACTCAGTAACCCAAATATTAAAGAAAAATAATGTTGCTCTTGATGATTTAGTTAGTATAGATTTATTTGGCAAAAATAGTCCTGCAGATGCTCGTCAGCATTTTGGGATTAACACAGAGGGGCTATGCGTGATAAGTGCATCTGGCGGACAAATGGAAGTTGACGAACAAAACAGTCCAACCGAAATCTTAATCAATGTGGCTAGAGCTACCCCGACAAAACCTTCTGAAAGGCTTCCAGAGCCTCTAGCAAAGCCACTTTCTGAAGTCAGAATTAAGAATAGTACCGCTAAATCGTACACTGTAAAGGCCGGAGAGTACATACAGATAATTGATGTTGAGGGTAAACAATGCTCAGATTTCCAGGCATTCTCTGTCGATGATCTGAATAATGATGTGGTAACTAGTCTGGATCCTACAGTAACAAGGTCAATTATGGGCTCAAGCTACCCAGCACCAGGGGTCCATGATAAGTTTTATAATCAGAACTCGGTACCTTTTGTAGAGGTAATACATGACACAGTTTGTAGGCACGACACTTTTGGTTTAGCCTGCAACTCAAAGTATTATGATGACAAAGGCTACCCTGGGCACATTAGTTGTACAGAAAATTTTAATAATGCACTACAAAAACACGGTATTGAACCTAGACTTAATTGGGTAGCGGTGAATTTTTTCTTTAATACTAATATTTTGGAGTGTCACACTGTTTCTTCTGATGTTTCCTGGTCTAGACCGGGAGATTATGTATTATTAAGGGCAATGACAGATATGATTTGTATCTCTTCTGCCTGCCCAGATGATACCTCTCCAGTGAATGACTGGAACCCTACAGATATTCATGTGAGGGTGTATGATAAATCGAGTAAATTTTCTTCGGCAACGGCATTTAGACCGGACCCTCAAACGATACCTACTATGACAAAAAATACAGGATTCCACAAAAACACTGAAAAATTGACTAGAAACTTTATTGAATATAACGGATACTGGTTAGCTTCAAACTACAATAATCTTGGCCAGATAAAAGAGTACTGGCAATGTCGTGAGGGAGTTGTGATGATAGACCTGTCACCGCTTAGAAAGTTTGAGGTATACGGACCGGACGCCGAGGCCCTGATGCAATACGCCATCACCAGAGATGTTCGTAAACTTTCTGTAGGACAAATTGTTTACACCGCTATGTGTTATGAGAATGGATGTATGGTTGATGATGGCACCTTATATAGATTGTGCGATGATACCTTTAGGTGGATCGGTGGTTGTGATGAGGGCGGCAAACATTTAAGGAAGATTGCCAAAGATAAAAACCTAAAGGTTTGGGTTAAATCTTCAACAGACCAGCTTCACAATGTAGCGGTACAGGGTCCAAAAAGTAGAGAGACTTTGGCAAAAATTATTTGGACACCTAAAACACAAACAACACTTGAAGAGCTGAAATGGTTCCGCTTAACTGTTGGCAGAATTGGTGGAGAGTTTGGCATCCCTGTTATGGTTTCTCGTACTGGATACTCAGGAGAGCTTGGTTACGAAGTGTTTGCTCATCCGAAGGATTGTGAATCTGTGTGGGACGCTATAGCTGAGGCTGGAGAAGAATTTAACATATGCCCATTAGGCCTCGATGCACTTGATATGCTTAGAATAGAGTCAGGGCTTATTTTTGCCGGTTATGAGTTTTGTGACCAAACAGACCCGTTTGAAGCTGGTATCTCTTTCACTGTCCCTTTAAAAACTAAGGAAGAGGATTTTAGTGGTAAAGATGAGCTTATAAGCAGAAAAAAAACACCACAAAGAGTATTGGTTGGGATAGAATTAGTTAGTAATGAGGTTGCCGAGCACGGAGAGGGGGTGTATATTGGTAAGCAACAGGTAGGCGTTGTAACTAGCGCAACTAGGTCGCCTATTTTAAAAAAGAACATTGCACTGTGCCGAATTTCAGTTTCTGAATCCGACACAGGCAACAAAGTAGAGGTTGGAAAGTTAGACGGACATCATAAACGGTTGGCTGCTGAAGTTGTAAGTTTTCCGTTTTACGATCCCCAAAAGACAAGAGTAAGGATGTAGTCTCTTCTTTGGGGTTGAAAGTGCACTCAAGTTGTTATGTTTTGAGTGTATGGCTTGATTAATAATATTGATATTGTTAATCAATTAATGAGTGGTTTTTGTGTAATTATTTACAGATAGACAGGGGCCATTAAACTATGAAAGGAGAAAAAATGAAAAAGTTAATAAATAAGGTCGCAGTTGCTGCTTTAACGATGACTTTGGCAACTGTTTCTGGGCAAGCAATTGCTAAAGACTCAAGTAAGCCAATTGTTATTCCAGTTCATAACTGGGCAAGCCAAGTTGTAATGGCTCATGTAATTGGTTTAATGTTTGAAGGCATGGGTAATAATGTTGAATTTGTTCCTGCCGACTCTCAAGGAGTCTATGAATCAATTCGTAATGGCGACGTAACTATATCTCATGAAGTTTGGCAATCAAGCTTTGGTGCATCGTTTTATAACGCTATGGACAAAGGCGGCTTAATTGATGTTGGTGATCATGAGGCATTGGCGATCGAAGAGATTGGTGTGCCAACTTGGGTAATTGATCAAAACTTGTGCCCTGGACTACCAAGCTGGGAAGCGTTAGCGAACTGTCAAGATGTCTTTGCAACAACAGACTCAGGCGGTAAAGGACGTATCCTAGAAGGCCCATCTAGTTGGCACGGAGATGTGTTCCCTAACCGTATTAAAGGCCTAGGTCTTGACGATAAATATATGGTTAAGTTTGCTGGAACTGGTGATGCTCTTTGGGCAGAACTAGCTGCTGCTAAGTTAGAAGGCAGAGGAACTATTATCTTTAACTGGTCACCTAACTGGACTGATGCAGAAGGATTTACTTTCCTTACGTTCCCGCCTTATTATGAAGGCTGCAGAATCTCGGAAGGCGGCACCTTGGAAACTACTGGCTGCGGATCAATGCTTGGCTGGTTGAAGAAGGCTGCTCACTATCAGATGCCTAAGAGATGGCCTGCGGCTTACAAAGCGTTTAGCAAGTTATCATTCACAACAACTGATATAGGCCAGATGGCTGCATTGGTTAGTGTTGATGGCATGACTTATGAAGATGCTGCTGCGAAATGGTTTGCTGAGCATCAAGATGTTATAGCTAAATTTACTCAGTAAGTCATTGATATATAAGCTCTATTTCTTGTCTTGATTAGAGAAATATAGCTTAGTTTAAATACCCCTCCTTTAGGACATTAAGTATAAAGGAGGGGTTAATACCTCTGTTTCAACTTAATCTAGAACGGTTGTTCAATTCTTTTAATTATTCGAGTTGAATGGATTCTTGAATAGATAGGAATGGGGGTATCATTTTGTTTTGAATAAGTTAAAAAACGGATTAGGAAATTATTATGTCTTCTCAAGATGGGTCATCTCAAAACAAGCACCCTGTTATTAAGTGTGAATCTGTATATAAAATTTTTGGTGAAAATGCAACATCGATGCTAGAGAATGCAAACGGCAATGTTGATGCCAAAGTATTTCAAGATGCAGGCTGTGTGGTTGGTGTAAATAATGCTTCATTTGAAGTGAATAGTGGTGAAATGTTGGTGGTTATGGGTTTATCTGGTTCAGGCAAATCAACACTCCTTCGATGTATATCAAGACTAACAGAAGCAACGGCAGGTAGAATTTTTATCGAGGGCGAGGATTTAATATCTCTGAACTCTAAAGAGCTAATTGAACTTAGGCGCAATAAAATGGGCATGGTGTTTCAAAGTTTTGCCTTGTTGCCACACAAAACCGTATTAGAAAATATTGCCTTCCCTCTCCAGATTAAAGGTAACAAGTTAAAAGAAAGTATGACAAGGGCATTGGAAATGGTTGAACTTGTTGGCCTTACTGGTCGTGAAAATTATTTTCCAAGGCAGCTATCTGGCGGACAGCAGCAGCGCGTAGGTATTGCTCGTTCGTTAGCTGTTGAGCCTGACATTTGGTTCTTAGATGAGCCTTTCTCTGCTCTGGATCCGCTAATCCGTAAAGAGATGCAAGATGAATTCCTAAGGCTTCAGGGTGTTTTAAACAAAACAATTTTATTTGTAACGCATGATTTTGATGAAGCACTTCGGCTTGCGGATCGTATTGCTATTATGAAAGATGGCATTATAGAGCAGTTAGATACTCCAGCGAATATTGTTCTTAATCCTGCAACTGAGTACGTTCGTAAATTTACCGAAGAGGTGCCAAGAGAGAAGGTACTTAAGATTGAGTCAGTGATGGATCCATTAAATAGTTCTGACGAGTTAAGCGACCTCAGGGTTTCAAAAGATGCAATTATTGAGACTGTTGTAGTGGAGGTTCTTAGTGCAAAGAAGCCAGTTGCTGTTGTAGATAATAACGATAAAATTGTTGGAGTTTTGCACTATTCTAAAGTGATTCATACCTTGTTTGGTGAAAATGCTAAGAAATAAGAAAAGCAATAAATAAAGAATTATGGACTATTTAACCAGACATCATAAATTGTTACAGTTTGGTGTGGTATTGATTATATTTTTTATTCTCATGTCTATGACTGGCGAGTATAGCTCTTATCTCGCTTTACGTGATGGCTTTACTGATAAAGTTGATTCAGGTGAAATACAAGCTGTTGTAGGGTTTTCTGAGTCAATTAGTATGATTATGAGGGGTCAGTTACCGCCTCAATTCATCCGTATACCTGAATTAAACTTTTTCAATCCAGTGATAAGCACTTCAATAGGTTATGTATTGATTACATTATTAATTATTGCTGGACTTCTCTTTAAAGACTATCGTGCTGTTACAAAAGTTACGAGAAGTTCAATTTCAAGTTGGCTGAAAAACAATTGGAACAAAATGCCAACCTATGTTTTTATAGCCATTTTTGGTGGTTTATTCGTTGTACCTACTCTATTTACATGGATTTTTTTAGAACCAACAACAAGTAGCTTTTGGGATATGCCAGGAATTATTCATAATTTTGCACAGTATTTGATGTTTGATTTTTGGCCTGTCGAGACCTATGACCCCGAAATTGAAGAGTACGAAGTTTCTGCAATGATAAAAGAAATAACTAGAGGCTTTTCTCGCTCATTACTTTTTATTATTGAGTTTTTTCGTGAAATTCTTTTAGGCGGGATTAAAACTATCGTCGCTTTTACAAGCTGGGATTGGTCGACTGAAAATAAGTGGGCTCGTTGGCCTGCACTACCATGGACTGTTGTTGCTGCTACCGTAATAATGATAGGTTATGCGCTAAAGGGCTGGAAACTTGCTTTATTGGCTGCTGTTTCGACACTATATATTGCAATTTTTGGTCAATGGGAGCCTGCCATGATGACGCTTTCACTGATACTGGTTGCAGCACCAATTTCTTTTATTTCTGGCTTGCTTTTAGGGGTTATGGCGTACAAGAATAGAACAACTGAAAAAGTATTGGCGCCTATACTTAATATATCACAAACTATGCCACATTTTTCTTATTTGATTCCTGTGGGAGTGTTTTTTGGAATTGGAGATCATGCTGGTGCGATTGCTACTATAATTTTTGCAACCCCTCCAATGATTCGACTTACTCTTTTAGGCCTTAAAAGGGTGTCTCCAGAAGTTGTGGAGGCAGGCATGATGAGCGGTTGCAATAATAATCAACTTTTATTTAAAGTACTGATTCCATCAGCAAGATACGATATTTTAATTGGTGTTAACCAGGTAATCATGCAGTGCTTAGCTATGGCCGTAATTTCATCTTTTATCGGCGCCAAGGGTTTGGGTTGGAACCTATTGCTCGCAATTAATAATCTTTGGGTAGGGGTTGCTCTCGAGTTAGGAATTTGCATTGTCCTGATTGCTGTTGTTTTGGATAAATTTTCTTTAGCTTGGGCTAACAAACAAACAGATTATTTTGCTGAACTTCCTTTTATGCAGCGCCATAAATATCCTTTATTATTTCTTGTTATTCTGTTTATAGGTATTGTGTTGTCATACATTGGTACTTTTATTTTTAAGGAGGGATTTAATTATTTATATTTAATTCCGCACAACAAAGGCCTTAGTACTGCTAGCTATTTGCAGGACGGCATTGACTGGTTTTTAGAAACTTTTTTCTGGAGTTTGCAAGGCTTTAATAAGTGGTTAATTGTAGATGTTTTATTACCAATGAAAGCTGCATATCTATCTATGCCAGTTGTGGCAACTTTTACGTTGGTAATGGGTGTTGGCTATATTATTGGTGGCATTAGATCTTCACTTGTTGTTGGTGGGTTTATGTTATTTATTGCCCTTACAGAGTGGTGGGATAGGGCTCTAATAACATCCTATACTGCCACTGTTGCAGTTATTGTATCTTGTGTTATAGGCATTACTGTTGGCTCATTGGCTGCTAGAAACGCACGAGCTAGTAAAATAATTTTATTGGTTTGTGATACCTTTCAAACCCTTCCTTCTTTCATTTACCTAATACCAGTGATTATACTATTTGGCATAACTGACACCTCTGTGGTGATTGCCATGATTGTATATGCAACTGTTCCAGCTACCCGCTTCACAATTGAAGGCTTAAGGAGTGTGCCAGAATCTTTACAAGACGCAGGCTCGATGTCAGGCGTTAGTAGTCTACAGAGGTGGCTTAAAATTGAGTTACCTCTGGCCTTTCCTCATATTATGTTGGGCTTGAACCAGACTGTCATCTATGCATTGTTTATGGTAGTAATTGGGGCTTTGATTGGTACTGAAGGTTTGGGACAAGGGATCCTGGAATCATTATCAAATAAACAAGGCATTGGTAAAGGACTTATACTAGGATTTTGTATTGCCTTTATTGGACTTGCGGTAGATCATTTGGTTAATACTTGGGCAAAAAAACGAAAAGAAGTTTTAGGAATAACGTAGATAGTATATTGTTTATATTGTGAATTAATTATAAATAGAGCTAGCCAAGACAAAACCCAAGTTATTGCTGTTGCTATACTTTAGACGATGTGGTAACTTTTATATTGTTAATATAATTCAACTCATTATGAATTTATGTTAATAACGTTACTATTATTATGTGTATTATTACGGCCACAAATTAAGTCAGTGTTTAATATATTATTTGGGGGATTAAGCGAATGAAAAAAAGAGTAGCAATAATTGGTGCTGGACCTTCTGGTTTAGCTCAGCTAAGGGCCTTCCAGTCAGCTGAAAGTAAGGGCGAAGGTGTGCCTGAGATTGTGTGCTTTGAGAAGCAAAGTGATTGGGGCGGGTTATGGAATTATACTTGGAGAACCGGACTAGATGAGAACGGGGAACAGGTTCACAGCAGTATGTATCGGTATCTGTGGTCAAACGGCCCTAAGGAGTGCCTAGAGTTCTCTGACTATTATTTTGAAGATCATTTTGGTCACCCTATTGCATCTTTTCCTCCTAGGGAGGTATTGTTTGATTACATACAAGGAAGAGTAATCAAGGCTAATGTTAGAGACAAGATAAGGTTTAATACTGCAGTACGCAATGTAGATTACTCCGACAAAGATGAAACCTTTACTGTGACATCACATAACCTTAAAGAGGACAATATTTATACAGAGATTTTTGATTACGTAATCGTAGCTTCTGGTCATTTTTCCACACCGAACATGCCAAACTATGAGGGCTTCAGTCACTTCAATGGAAGAATATTGCATGCGCACGACTTTCGTGATGCCTTAGAATTTAAGGGCAAGGACTTACTAATAATCGGCAGCAGCTACTCTGCTGAAGATATAGGTTCTCAGTGCTATAAGTACGGTGCAAAGTCAATAACAAGTAGCTACAGAAGCGCCCCAATGGGTTTTGATTGGCCAGACAACTGGGAAGAAAAGCCGGCACTAACAAAGGTGAACAAAAATACTGCTTATTTTGCGGATGGCACCGAAAAGGATGTAGATGCAATTATTCTTTGTACAGGGTACCTACACCATTTTCCATTCTTGCCAGACTCGTTGAGGCTGAAAACCAACAACATCTTATATCCTTTGGGGTTATACAAGGGTGTTGTATGGGAACAAAACACTAATCTCATGTATTTAGGTATGCAGGATCAGTGGTATACCTTCAATATGTTTGATGCACAGGCGTGGTACGCTCGCGATGTAATACTAGGGAAAATCAACCTCCCTTCTTTCGATGAGATGACAAGCCATACGAAGGAATGGCACGAAAAAGAAACTGCGCAGGACGATGTAGTATATGCTATCAGTTTTCAGGGAGAATACACTCAAATGCTGATTGATGAAACTGACTACCCTAATTTTGATATTGAAGGGGTGAACCGAACATTTGTTGACTGGAAGCACAACAAGAAGGACGGCATAATGACGTTTAGAGATAAGTCTCATGTATCTCTAATGACAGGCACTCAGTCGCCACCACATCACACTCCATGGGTTGAGGCCCTAGATGACTCTTTGGAGTCTTATTTAGATATTTAATTTGAAGGAAAAATGCAATGAAAATAATTGATGGAAAAAAAATTGCTGAAAGCCTAAGGGCAGATATTGCAAAGGAAGTGAAAGGATTTATTCGCCCACCTGGGCTTGCTGTTATATTGGTTGGTCATGATCCAGCATCTGAGGTGTATGTTAGAAATAAAACAAAGGCGTGTGTCGAGGTCGGATTTTATTCTGACCAGTTACACAAGTCTGCAAATATTACCCAGGAAGAATTAATATCTGAAATTAATCGCTTAAATGACCATAAAACGATAGATGGCATCTTGGTACAACTACCTTTGCCAAAGCATATTGATGAAAACGCTGTAATTGATGCTATTCTGCCAGAAAAAGACGTCGATGGTTTTAGTAGCGAAAATATTGGTAAGTTGGTGCAAAACAAGCCATTCATTAGGCCATGTACTCCTAAAGGCGTTATCACAATGTTGGACTCAATAAACTACAACCTCACGGGCAAGCACTGTGTAATTATTGGTGCATCAAAAATAGTTGGCAGGCCTATGGCAATGGAGCTACTAAATTTAGATGCTACAGTTACAATTTGCAATTCATCTACTAAAGATATAAAACAAAAAGTAAAAATCGCAGATGTTATTATTGCTGCTGCAGGGGTACCACACCTTGTCAATGCTGACTGGGTTAAAGAGGGAGCAGTAATAATTGATGTGGGTATTAACAGGCTTGAAAACGGCAAGCTTGTAGGCGATGTTGACTTTGAGTCAGTAAAGAGCAAGGTTAGTGCTATTAGCCCAGTGCCGGGCGGTGTTGGACCAATGACTATAGCTATATTATTAGAAAATACGGTTACAGCATATAAGGCCAGAATATAAGGCCTTGCTAGTAGACTATAAGCGTATAGCTATATTTTTTGTGCGCACATAGTTGTAAAGGGCCTCGGTACCTTTTTCTCTACCAAATCCGGATTTTTTTATTCCACCAAACGGTGTTGCCATACCGCCAGCAAACCACTCATTAACGAACACTTGACCAGACTTTAAGGCGCTTGCAGTTCTGTGCGCCCTAGATAAGTTTTTGGTGAACACTCCTGAGACTAGGCCGAACTCAGTGCCGTTAGCAATTTGGATCGCCTCATCCTCTGTTTTGAAGGGTATAACACATAAGACTGGACCAAATATTTCCTCCTGCGCAATGTAGGATCCAGGTTTTACATTACTCAATATAGTTGGAGACATAAAGTGCCCTTTACGATCCAAGCGTTTACCTCCAGTTACTAACTTTGCTCCTTCAGATATGGCTCTTTCAATTTTATTTTCAATTTCCTTTAACTGCTTTTCTGAGATGATAGGGGTCAAGTCGGGGTTGTCAAGGCCATGCCCAATAACTAAACTTTCGGAAAGCGAATAACACCTATCAAGCACTTCTTCATAAAGCTCATCGCATACAAGTAGTCTACTTAGGCAGGAACATACCTGCCCTGCATTAAAGAAAATCCCACTCTTAACACTATCAACTACTTGATCAACATCGGCGTCTTCAAATACTATAGCGGCAGACTTCCCGCCAAGTTCCATTAAAGCAGGAACCACTTCATTAACGCAAGACTTCAAAATAGATTGTCCTGTCGGAACTGACCCGGTAAATACAACCTGATCAATATCTTTAGATGCGACCAATTTTGCACCAAGGTCATCTCCAATACCGTTTAATATTGAAACAGACCCTTCAGGAACACCAGCTTTTTGCAGCGCATGGCCCAACATCGAAAGAGCCAAAGGGTCAAGTTCGGGAGATTTAACTATTACTGAGTTACCAGCCGCCAGTGCCGGAGCCATGGAGCGTGCTGCCAATGATACAGGGAAGTTCCAAGGAATGATTTGTGCCGAAATTCCGTAAGGCTCGTACACAGTATAGTCAATATAGTCAGGCCCCAAGGGTATTGATTTTCCTTCAATCTTGTCAGCTATACCGCCGTAATATTCGAAGTACAGTGCCGCCTCAATGAACTCATCTTTAGCATCGCTCAATGTCTTTCCGCTTTCACGACAGAGCACCTCAGCGCCATCATCGGCGATTTCCCTTATCTCGTTGGCAATCGAAAACATCAATTGCGACCTCTCTACAGGTCTCATGTTGACTAGGTCGCCACGCTCGAAGCTGTTTCTTGCCCCCTTTATTGCTAGATCAAGACTTTTTGTGCTTGCAAGAGCGCACCTTGCAATTGTTTCATGGGTTGCAGGGTCTTCAATGTCAAGAAATTTATTATCATCACCAGGCAACCATGTTCCGGCAACAAAATTTAGAGCCTTATTATTTTCAAAAATGTGAGACATATGTGTCTACCTATCCCTATTATTAGTAATTTGCGATGCTACCCAGTGGTGAAAAGTGTGTGTTGGGCTGTCCATTATAGGTGAAAATTTACCGCCATCAAAGTGAATACCGTAGCGACCTCTCTGCATACCCTCAACCACGCCAACATCTTCTAAGAATACAGACTTCCAGAATGCAGAGTTTGCATCTTTTAGTTTGTTTAGATGTTGCATCTCATTAGAATCTTGGGCATAGTAAATTGATACATGCTCTACAGTCTTAGAGGTGTTAACAGGTTCAAGAATAATGTTATAAATATGGTCTCTATGAACACCAAGCAGTACGTTCGGATAAAAACATATATACTCGCTTCCTGTGTCCCATTTGGGGCTCAAAGACTCGAAGTCAGGGAAAGTATTGCCGGACTCATCTTTCATTTGAGAGTAAACAACAGAGCCTTGACCAGAAAAGTGGTTCTTTTCTTCAATATGGTAATGGTCTTCAATTTTAGATTTTTTGTTAAGAATAGGATGGACAATCGGTAAATGGTAGCTCTCCGCATAATTTTCTACCGCTAATTTCCAGTTAGTGTTAACTGTAAGTGAGAATGATGAGCCTTTTCCACCGTGATATATAGGCTTATCAAACTCCTTCCAGCGCTTCATAACTTTAGCTGCGTAGTCAGTAAACTCTGGGGCTGAGTTTGATATATTAACGAAAATAATGTCCTGCCATACGTATGATCTAATTGCAAAAAGACCCAGCTCAGAGTTATTAATTGCTTCGTGAGTATTAGAATTGATCCCACCAACCATAGGTGTTGCACAGAGTTCACCACTTAGTTTATAGCACCACGAGTGGTATGGGCATGCTATGATTCCGGTGACTTTGGTTTGCTTTTCTACCAAAATCATTCCTCGATGTCGGCACGTGTTTTGAAAAACATTGACATCTCCGAGCTCATCCCTGACCATTAGAAGTGGCATACCAACAAATATTACCGGTTTAGCATCTCCAACATCAGGGATGTCTTTAGCTGTACCTATAGCTGACCAGTTGTTAAATAAAATAGACTGCTTCTCTTCTTCGAAAGTTTCGTCATCGATGTAGTGGTTGTTGGGTAAACCAGTTGCATTCTCAATAGGGCTAAGGACAGAATCTAAGTTCGTAAGTTGAGTTTTTCGCATATAGAAATGTTAAAAAAAATAAACAACATAATACTGCTAATTATTTATAATTTTTTAGAATAATTTTCTTAATAATAATTGAGATAATTTCAACTACTTACAATGTATAGATCTAAGCGCTAACAAGAAGAAAATCTCTAAGTGTCTTAACATTGTTAGTTAAGAGTTCTTCTTTGTCATTAATTATGTATACCGCAAAAGGTGCAGGGGTAGAGGTTTCACCAAGAATAACTAACTCTCCGCTATCTAGTTTTGGCTTCAGTAGGTGTTTCCAACCTAAAACTATTCCCGTGTCATCGCTAGCAGCCTGTAGCGCAATCATATAGTTATTTACGTGCGTACCGTGAGCAATTTTACCTTTATAGCCTAGTAAGTTAAACCAAGAGAACCAGTTAGACCAGTTCTTGTCTTTAGCACGTAAGTGTATTAATTGAAGGTTGGCTAGCTCTTCAAGAGTCGGGTTTGGATGCTGCTGCTTGAATTTAGGACTACAGACAGGGACAAGCTCATCATGGAATAGTATATTTTTTTGGGTAGATTCATTTTCAACATACCCATAGCATATTTGCAAATCAACAGCTACACCTTGAGGCTCAGGGTTATCCGTTACGTGCTGATTTACAGGTATCTCTGGGTGCTCTTTCCAGAATTGAGATAGCCTTGGTGTGAGCCACAAGCTAGAAATAGCAGTAGTACTTTTTATAGCAACTTCAAAGTCAACGGAGGACCTTTTTAAATTTGAAATAGTTGATGAAATAGCTGAAAAACTACTCTGCATCACTGCAAATAGTGACTCTCCCTGGTCAGATAATTGCTTTTTATGTTTTTTTCGATTGAATAGTTGGACGTTTAAGTCCTCCTCAAGGTACTTGATTTGATGACTCACAGCGCCTGGCGTGACTCCAAGCTCTTCGGCAGCCTTTTTAAAGTTTTGATTACGTGCAGCAGTCTCAAAAGTAGCAAGAGAGGTTAGTGATGGTAGTTTGTAATGTCTTCTAGCCATGGCGTTTAATTAATTTATTAGTTGAATAAAAGTATACTTCATATTGTATATGTAAGTCAATATATTAGAGTTTACTGTACTCATTTGTTAACTGCAAAGACACCTTAATGCTTTGTTATATATAGAAAAAAAGTAATATTTATTTAAAAAATTATAGATTTATTATTTTTTTAAATATTTATCAGTCAACTTTAGTTTGTTTATTTTTATTCACTATAATTTGAATATTATTAGTTTTGTAAATTAATCATTAAGTGATAATGATGGATAAATATGATAAATAAATTGGGAGAAAAGTATGGCCTTACCTAAACACTCGCAGTACGTAATTATAGGTGCTGGAATTCATGGACTATCGACGGCATGGAGGCTAGCTGAGAAGTTAACCGCAGCAGGAGTAAGTATAGACGACAATCGAATAGTTGTTATAGACAAGTCAGGCATAGCAGCTGGAGCTACAGGGATAGCCTGCGGTGTGGTTCGAAATAATTATTTTCAACCGGCTATGCGTAAACTAATGGCACACTCAGTTAGTGTTTGGGAAAGCGATCCAGAGGCATTCAGTTATCATGCAGTTGGATATATGCAGATTTCACCTGATAGTATGCGTGAAGATGTAAAGCAGATACACTCAGAACAACAAGCAATCGGTTATGAGAGTGTATTTATAGAGGGAGAGAAAGAGTCAAGAGAGTACATGCTTAATATGTTTGATGATTGGCAGGCCAAAGGAATAACTTCAGTACTACATGAAAAGAGAGGAGGCTACTCTAACAATACCAAAGCTATGTACGGATTAGCAAGTAAAGTAGAAGCCCTAGGTGTAAGAATAATTACAGGAGTAGAGGTTACCAGTTTTACTAGAGCGCATGACACAGGAGAAGTAACTGCAGTAGAGACAAACCAGGGCAGCATTAGTTGTGATAATGTTGTGATAGGTGCAGGGCCATGGGTTCGTGATTTTTGGAAAATGTTAGACCTTCCATCACAAATCGAGGTAAAGGACCTTGAAGGAAACGTGCACCCTAATGTTGATATGTGGCGATTCTGGCAATTAGAAGAGGGAGTATTAAGAGTTGAGCCAGAACTACTACAGACAAACGACGGCAAAATGCCACCGGTGCTACATGTAGATACAGATGCCCCACTTTATTCTGATGTGGACGGGTCACTTATTACTGACAAGATATGGGGAATTTACTATAAACCAGATTGGCATTTTGGCGGTATTCAGGGAGGGGCAGCACCTTACAAAGTAGACAAGCCTGCAGACCAAGTACAGATAGATCCTTACGGCCCTTCGAGTCCAGAATTTATTTCTGGCGATGAATTTGCCCACATGTGGGTCTCTGCTCTAGCTCACTGCCACAAAAGGTTTGAGGGTTCTATGCCGAAATACCATAAGGAACCTTCAGGTGGTGTTGGCTGTTTCACTGCGGATAGTTTTCCAGTGATAGACACGTTTAACACCAACGTTACAATTATTGCGGACAGTAACCATGGCTATAAGATGCTAGGTTTAGGGTGCCTTGTGGCTGAAGAGCTTTTGGGAGAAAGGCAAGAGTTACTGGAACCGTTCAGATTTTCACGCTTCAAAGAAGGTGAGCTGCATCCTGTTTCAAATAGCCCATACCCTTGGAGCTAGAGTGAACAAAGTGCATTACTCAGGATTTAAAGTTCTTAAGGAGGCATTAACTGGCCACAAAGGCTGGAAGCCTGTCTGGAGAGATGCAGAACCAAAAAGCAGTGGTTACGATGTTGTCATAGTTGGGGGAGGTGGGCATGGACTTGCTACCGCGTATTATTTAGCAAAGAATCACGGCATAACTAACGTCGCGGTTCTTGAGAAGGGCTGGATAGGTTCTGGAAATGTTGGCAGAAATACAACAATCATTCGTTCCAATTATTTATTACCAGGCAATGAACCTTTCTATGAACTATCAATGCAGCTTTGGGAGAACCTAGAACAAGATATAAACTATAACGCAATGGTTTCTCAGAGAGGGATTATGAATCTAATTCATTCTGATGCACAAAGAGACGCGTTCGTGCGTCGTGCAAACTCGATGCTTTTTGCAGGTGCTGGTGCAGAATACTTAGAACAAGACGATATAAAAGATAGGTACCCATTTTTGGACATGAAAAATCCAAGGTTCCCAATAAAAGGAGCATTGTCTCAACCTCGTGGCGGTACCGTTCGCCATGACGCTGTCGCTTGGGGTTATGCAAGGGCGGCGAGTGATTTAGGGGTCGACATTATTCAAAACTGTGAAGTTACAGGGTTCAATATAAATAACGGAAAATGCCTAGGAGTTGAAACAAGTAGAGGCGACATAAAGGCTAATCGAGTTGCCGTTTGCGTTGCAGGTTCTTCTGGCAGGGTTATGGCCAAAGCCGGGATTAAGCTGCCAATCGAGAGCCATGTATTGCAGGCATTCGTAACAGAGGGATTAAAGCCTGTATTGGACAACGTTATTACTTTTGGTGCTGGTCACTTCTATTGTTCGCAATCCGACAAAGGTGGGCTAGTGTTCGGTGGCGATCTTGATTCATACAATACATATGCACAGCGCGGAAATTTACCAGTAGTCGAGGATGTTTGTTCTGGAGGCATGGCTATTATGCCAATGATAGGGCGTGCGCGGTTGTTGCGGTCTTGGGGAGGAATTATGGATATGTCTATGGATGGCTCACCATTTATAGATAGAACCCAGGTTGACGAGTTGTATTTTAATGGAGGGTGGTGCTATGGCGGGTTCAAGGCCACGCCTGCAAGTGGTTATTGTTACGCCCACCTATTGGCAACAGATAATTATCACGATGTTGCAACTGAATTTAAGCTCGATAGGTTTCTGCGTGGAGCAATGATTGACGAGAAAGGCGTTGGAGCACAGCCTAACCTTCATTAATTTTGATATGATTATAAATCACCCACTACTAGGACCGAGAGACTCAGAAGAGTTTGTATATCTAGGTTCGGCAGACTTAATAAATCGCCCCAACTGGGAAAGTGAGACTGCAATAGAAGATTTTCATGAGTACCAGTACATAAGAGAAAATATTGCTGGCGATAATGTCGAGCTATGGTACCACGAGCAGGGTGACCAGTCTTGGCTGGTTGTAACTAGAAGCACACTGACGCATGAAATAAAGAGTGTCGAATTAGCTGCAGATTACGCCAAAAACAATGGAAGGTCTAGATGATTCAAATCAACAGAACCAATAAAGGTCTTATTGATCAGACAAAAGAGCTCAGCTTTACATTTAATGGGGAACTATTAAAAGGGTATGAGGGGGACACTCTGTCTTCTGCCTTGCTTGCTAACAACAAACGTTTAGTTGGTAGGTCATTTAAATACCACAGACCTCGTGGCATATTTACTGCAGGCTCAGAAGAGCCGAACGCAATTATGGAGATTGGTTTGGGGGCTTATCAGGATCCCAATACAAGAGCAACCGTTACTAAGCTATATGATGGCCTTGTGGCTAACAGTCAGAACCATAGAGGCCCATTAGGGTTTGATTTTATGGCAATAACTGACATGTTATCTCCACTTCTTGGTGCAGGTTTTTACTATAAAACATTCATGTGGCCGAAGGCCTTCTGGGAAAAAATATATGAACCAGCCATACGAAATTCTGCCGGACTTGGGAAACTATCAAAGCAGGAAGATCCTGATACATATGACAAAGGTTTTCGACACTGCGATATCTTAATTATTGGGGCGGGAGCTTCTGGCCTTTCTGCTGCCTTGGTAGCTGGAAGCTCCGGCGCCGAAGTAATCCTTGCCGATGAAGATTTTTTGATGGGCGGAAGGCTGAACTCTGAGACTGATGAGATTGATGGAATTGCAGGCCATGAATGGGCAAAAAATTCTGTTGAAAAACTTAAAAGTATGGGCAATGTTAGATTGATGCCTAACACCACAGTTTTTGGAGCGTATGATCATGGAATTTATGGGGCCATAGAGGAAAGGTCTCATGAATCTAGGGCCAACAAAGAAAAACCAAGGCAAGTTAACTGGAGGATATACACTAAACGTACAATACTTTGTACGGGTGCAACTGAGAGGGCTATAGCGTTTGGTAATAATGACAGACCAGGAATAATGCTTGCGGGTGCTGTAAGGACTTACCTAAACAGGTATGCGGTTAGAACAGGTGAAAATATTTCAATATACACCAACAATGATGACGGGTGGAGGACTGCAAGGGATTTAAATGATAGAGGAGTAAATGTAGTTGCAATAATTGATAGCCGTAAGACTGAACCAGTAATGAATATAGAAGGTGTTAGGGTGATTATTAATGCCGATGTAGTAAATACAAAAGGAAGGAGAGCCTTAAGCTCAATAAAACTTTCAAACGGGGCGACAATAAAGACCGACACTTTGGCGGTTTCAGGTGGCTGGAATCCAAATTTACACTTAACTTGCCATCACAGGGGGGTTCCTTGGTACAGTGATGATATCTGTTCTTTCGTCCCAGGAGAATCTGTTCCAGATGGGATGAGTGTTGCTGGAAGTGCAAATGGTACTATGGTTCTTTCAAAGGCAATCGAGGAGGGGCATAACGAAGGCATAGAGGCTGCAAGGGTCTTAGGTTATAGAGTTGACTACACAGAATATGCAGTAACACCCCAAGTTGAGTACAATATTTCAGCACATTGGAGCGTTGAAAGTGGCTCCAATAGGGCTTGGGTCGATCTTCAAAACGATGTAACTGCTAAAGATATAAAACTAGCAAACCAAGAAGGATTCAAGTCTGTAGAGCACGTCAAGAGGTACACAACACTTGGAATGGCTACAGATCAAGGGAAAACAGCAAACGTTTTAGCAATTGGCGTTATGTCTGAAAACTTAGGTAGAACAATTGAAGATACCGGAACAACTATTTTTAGACCACCATACTCGCCAGTTGCAATAGGTGCGTTTGCTGGCAGAAGGAGGGCGAAAGAGTTCTATCCGACTCGTTACTCTCCTAGCCATAAGTGGGCTGATGAGAAGAACGCAGTATTCGTAGAGGTTGGAATGTGGTATCGAGCCCAATGGTTTCCTGAGCCGGGAGAAACATTTTGGAGAGACTCGGTAGATCGCGAAGTTAAACAAACAAGGTCTTCTGTTGGTGTTTGTGATGTAACAACGCTTGGAAAAATTGATATCAAGGGTTCTGATGTCTCTGAATTCTTGAATCTAATTTATGCAAATGCATTTGCCAAGGTTCCTATCGGCAAGACACGTTACGGTTTGATGTTGCGAGAGGATGGTATGGTTATGGATGATGGCACAACAGCAAGGCTGTCGGAGAATCATTTTGTTATGACAACTACAACTGCTAACGCAGTCAGTGTCTATAGACACATGCAATTCTGTCATCAATGTTTGTGGCCAGATTTGGATGTACATATGATTTCTGTTACTGAGCAATATGCACAGTACGCCGTTGCAGGTCCAAACTCGAGAAGGTTGCTGCAAAAAATTGTTGACCCTGAGTTTGACATTTCAAATGAAGCCTTCCCTTTCATGGGTGCATCTGAGATAACGGTTTGTGGTGGAACTCCAGCTAGACTATTCAGAATATCTTTCTCAGGTGAGTTGGCATATGAAATAGCTGTACAAACACGTTACGGGGATTCATTAATGAGAGCCATAATGGAGGCTGGAAATGAGTTCGATGTTGTTGCATATGGAACAGAGGCTTTAGGCGTTATGAGGATAGAGAAGGGGCACGCTGCAGGGCCAGAACTTAATGGACAAACAAGTGCATATGATCTGGGTATGGGTGGAATGATATCAGGTAAAAAAGATTTTATTGGCTACACTCTAGGGTTACGAGAGGAACTACAAAGAGACGACAGGATGCAGATGGTAGGATTTAAGCCAGTAAATGAACAAGACTTAATTCAGGCAGGTTCACATCTAGTGAACCTTGAAAATGAACCTACAACTGAAAACGATCAGGGCTGGATATCTTCTTGCATCTATTCACCTATTTTAGAGCACTATATTGGGTTAGGTTTTATTAAGAGCGGACAGAACAGAAAGGGTGATATAGTGCGCGCAGTTAACTTGTTGAAGGGAAGCGATGTCAAGGTGGAGATAGTAAGCCCTCACTTCGTTGATCCTGAGGGGGAACGTTTACGTGTCTAATTATTCTTTAACAAAGGTTTCAGCGCTCGAAGGGGCTAGGCATGATTTTGATGGCCTAAGTTTGACAGAGATTGTAGACCAGTCACTGGTTATGATGGCAATGCCTAGAAATAAAACCGATAAAATAACAAAAGCTTTGAATAGTTCTTGTGGATTGTCTATTCCAATAATTGGTCAGTCAGGACAGTCTGACGACGATTCAATTACCTTATGGAGGCTGCAAAAGGATCAGCTGATGGTATATTTTCCTTACGCAAATGATGACGCCGAGAGTTATTTAAAAAATAAATTTAAGGCGCCCGCTTACTATACTGACCAGTCAGATACTTGGGCCATGATAAACGTAAGTGGCGAAGAGTCTGTTAATGTTTTAGAGAGAATATGTCCACTCAACTTAGATTTAAGGAACTTCACGATAGGCACTGTATCTAGAACAGTAATGGAGCATATAGGCACAATTATTTATAGAGAAGGCAGTGACTCATTTGTTGTTTTGACAATGAGGTCCTTCGGAATATCAATGATGCATGCACTAGAGGTGTCAGCAAAGAACGTGCTGTAGTTTATTAAAGTTACACTTTGAAAAAACAAAAGCAACACTGTGTCAGCATAAAAGGTCTATATTTAATTGTCAGAATCTATTGGTTCTGGGGCTAGCACCTGCCTATTTCCTGCGCTATTCATGGTACTGACAATGCCGCTCATTTCCATGTCTTCAATTATTCTGGCCGCTCGATTGTAACCAATACGCATACGCCTCTGTAGGCTTGAAATTGAAGCCCTCCTTGTAGATGTTACTATTTGTACTGCCTCGTCATAGAGTGGGTCAAGTTCACCAGTGCTCGGAGAACCGTTGTCGCCACCTTTGGACACATCTGCAGATTGCGCACTGAGTATGCCATCAAGGTAATTAGTTTCAGAGTTATTTTTAAGAAAGTCAACAACCCTTGTTATCTCGTCATCCTCAACGAAAGCGCCATGTATCCTGGTTAGGTGCGAAATACCTGGAGTCATATATAGCATGTCACCCATACCAAGTAGCTGTTCAGCACCGCCCTGATCTAGAATGGTTCGAGAGTCAACTTTACTTGATACTTTAAAGGCAATACGTGTTGGTATGTTAGACTTTATCAGCCCTGTAATTACATCAACGCTCGGTCTTTGTGTAGATATGATTAGATGAACACCTGCCGCTCTAGCCTTCTGTGCTAGTCTGACAATCAATGCCTCAACTCGTTTGGCTTTTGCGCGGTCGTCTTGTGCTAATGCACCAAGCATGTCGGCATATTCATCAATGACAAGTATTATTTGTGGCAGGGCTTCCAGTTCAGCTGCAGTTTCACCTTCTGGCGCTGTGTTTGGGTTAAAGGAAGGGTCAAGTAGGGGCTTGTTTTTGTCTTTAGCTTTGTTTAGTTTGTCGTTAAACCCGTCAACATTACGTACACCAAACTTTGCCAGCAATGTGTACCGACGCTCCATCTCGTTTACACACCACCACAATGCACTAGCGGCCTCATTCATGTCATTAACAACCGGAGTTAGTAAGTGAGGGATTCCTTCATAGCAGGCTAACTCAACAATTTTGGGATCTATCATTATGATTCTAACCTGGTCAGGCCTAGCCTTGAAAAGTACACTTAATATGATCGCATTGATGCCGACAGACTTACCCATACCGGTTGCTCCGGCAACTAGAAGGTGAGGCATTTTTGCCAAATCTCCTATTATCGGTTGTCCATTTATATCCTTGCCTAATGCCATTGACAATGTGGATGGGGATTTACTAAATTCTTCTGTAGACAATATATCTTTAAGGCTGATTATTTCACGACTAGAGTTTGGTATCTCCAAACCAATTACTGGTTTGCCAGGTATAACATCTACTATACGAACGCTCTCAACTAGTAATGCTCTAGCTAGATCTTTGTGTAGGTTAATTATCTGGCTTACCTTAACGCCTGGTGCAAGTGAAAGCTCAAATTGAGTGACGACTGGTCCAGGTGTTATCGTAGTTATAGATACATCAAAACCGAAATCTCTTAGTATCAGTTCAACCTGTCTTGACATATCCTCAAGTGATTCTTTTGAGTAACCACTAGAACTTGGAACAATATCGTTCAATAACCCTATCTGCGGCAATCCACTAGAGGATGTTGGACTAAATAAGTTAGAAGTTTTTGCCTCAACAGTTTTTTTGACCTTTTTAGGTGGCTTAGATTTCTTTGTTTTGGTTGTCTGAGTTACAGCAGCCGTAGAAATAGATTTTTGTTGATTGATTGTTGTCTTTGCTACTTTTTTTGCTTTAGCGTGAGTACGCTTATCACGCCATTTTGAAAAGGATTTAGTAAAAAAGTTACCTATACCGTTAAACAGTTCTAGCCATGACTTAGTGCTAGCAACTGTATAGCTGACCATAATAATGCCAACGTATACTATAAATGATGCAGACCCGAAAAGAGCGCCAAAGTATTCGTGCATTGTGAAGCCAATATATCCGCCCGCAGGATCATCTATGTTTTGATCTAACAAAGCAGTTGAGAAAGCTACAAGAACTATGAATGACAAGAACCGCAATACAAGTTCAAACCTTGATGGACGTTTCTGGGAGCCCAGTTTATGTATGTTGTATCCTAAACGCAATAATGCTAGCGGAATGAGGTATGACGCATAACCAAGAACTGATAGTGAAATATCACTCAAGTAAGCGCCAACAATTCCTGCAAGATTATATACAGGCTCAACTAATTCGACATCACCAGACCATGGATTTTCAAGTGGAGAATAGCTCATCAGTGCAACTAGGTAGGCTATACCAATTGCAGAGTATGAAATAAATAAAATCTCACTAGTTATTTTTGAACGTGAATTTTTGTTAATGGGCGTTGATTTTGTTTTATTTGTATTTTTCAATTTGATTTATGAGCGTGTATATTGGGATGAATAATTATCACTAGATTGGAATTAATTGTGTGTATCTATTATAATATCTCGGTTTGTGTATAAGTATAAAGTATTAGAATGAGTGGAAAAAAACATTGTAGAGTATTGATTTTAGGTTCAGGACCGGCAGGGTACTCTGCTGCTGTGTATAGCGCTAGGGCAAACCTAAGCCCAGTGATTGTTAGCGGAATTGAGCCAGGAGGGCAGTTGATGACAACTACTGATGTAGACAATTGGCCCGGAGATAATGATGGGGTACAGGGCCCAGACCTTATGGACCGTATGAAAAAGCATGCAGAACGGTTCGATACCGAAATTATTAATGACTTCATAACTAGTGTAGACTTTTCCAAACGCCCATTCTCGCTCCAAGGCGGAGACACTAAATATACAGCAGATGCTGTGATAATAGCTACAGGCGCAACAGCACGATATTTGGGCCTAGACTCAGAAGAGGCCTTCAAAGGTAGAGGGGTTTCTGCTTGTGCTACATGTGATGGATTCTTCTATAGGAACCAAAAAGTTGCAGTGATTGGTGGAGGAAATACTGCCGTTGAAGAGGCTCTATTCTTGTCAAACATTGCTGAACATGTAACGATAGTGCATCGTCGAGATAAATTTTCTTCTGAAAAAATACTTTCTGCACAATTAATTGAGAAATCAAAAACTGGAAACATAACTATAGAATATAACCACAATCTTGACGAAGTGCTGGGCGATCAAATGGGCGTTACAGGGTTAAGACTGAAAGGAAACGACGGCAGCATTAAAGAGATTGGTGTGCATGGTGTTTTTATTGCCATAGGGCATAGCCCAAATACCGCAATATTTGATGGCCAACTAGATATGACGAATGGATATATTAAAGTGCTCAGTGGTACTGAAGGCAATGCAACCCAGACTAGTGTCGAGGGTGTATTCGCTGCAGGAGACGTGGCTGATCACATTTATCGTCAAGCCGTAACTTCTGCAGGTTCTGGCTGTATGGCGGCATTAGATGCAGAGAAGTTTTTAGGCGAATAAACAAATAATTATTGGTATAATTCTCACTTCTGGCCACATAGCTCAGTTGGTAGAGCAAGGGACTGAAAATCCCTGTGTCCCTAGTTCAATTCTAGGTGTGGCCACCATCTTAAGAACTCACAAAGAGAAACAATAGTAACGTTTTTAGTAAACTCTTTGGGCAACATATGAGGTCATTATGGAAAGTCTTTGCGGCCACATACTAACGTGACTTAGTAAGTAATTAAGTTAAATGTAAAAAATATTATTAATTTAATATATTATAATGTTATAATATATTTAAGCCGCCACTCTCCCCCAAGATTTTATCTCTCCTCAAGCAGAGATAATTGGCGGCTTACCTAATTTCTTATACTTCTATTCCAGTAATCTAGATACCGCTATGAGTTTCAATTAAATTTGATAAGCCTAGGCCAGGTATGCGAATCTTTATTTGCTTTTCGTTAGGCCTGTATCTGGTTCTGGAAATATATTTCAGACCATTGTAATTGAGTGTTACACGAAACCCTTTTAAGGTTTTTGTATTGGTTCTTATGTAATCATACCTCCAGCAAGAGGTTTGCTCTAGTGCCTCTTCGCAGTTGGTGATTTTTTTTTCGATATTGTGGTTAATGTATATCGGCTCGACGGAGGTAATTTCAGCAAGCACTAGTTGTGTGTTTAGCCCAAAAACTAAAACGGGGTAAAAACAAAAGATGGACAGGAGAATTTTTATTTTTCTGTGGGTACTAAATTTAATCATATTTGCCTAGAAGAGTAAAAAGTATATTAATATTCTATAATATTATGGTATAATAATATATAGAAGATCATTCTCTCCCCCGAGAGTACATTTTGATTTTCTAATTGGTGGTCGTTTTTTTTATTCTCCTCAGATTTGATTAGGCGGCCACCCCTTCTCCTCAAGACTCTACGAAACATCATAGCCACTTTAAATAATTTTGCAAGACTATCACAAAAGCATAATTTTATAATGTTGTAATACATGCTAAATTGCGCATGAACAACTCTTACTTTAAGGGGTAATGGAATGGATCTAGTGATTAGTGAAGTGTATCTGGGCTAATATAGTCCTGCTTAGATGGCTGTATTGTTTCTTGAATGAAGAGGGTGCCCATGCGTACAAACTCAATAATTTCACTGAGATCTTGAGCGTTCTGTTCGTCGTCTAATAGTTCAAAGTCAAGTTTAGATATTTCACTGAAGTCTTTAATCATTTCCAAAACCTGATCATCGTCCGTGTTGACCTTAGATAGACCAAGCCCAATTAAAAATCCCTGGCACCACTGAATTAAGGTATTTGCTTGCTCCTTTAGTGGGTAAGAATCATCGGCTATTAGTAGTTGAAAATTTAGAGTTGCATCGTTAAGCTGTGAGACAGTGTTGTTGTATATTTGTGATAAATCTTGATGGGCTTGTTTATGGTTTATGTTTGATAGATCCATACTTTCGAGTATTTCATTTAGCCAGTCACTGAGATCTAGGTCTGGCTTTACACAGGCGAAACCACACAAAATACCGTGAGAACTTGAAATTGTTTCGTCGGTAGCGAGGGTGTGGAGTGTATTTTTGACTTGATCGTAATCTATACTAGAATCCATCCCTAGTCTTTCCTTGCTAAAATTTCCATTACGGCCATACGCACAGCGATACCATTGGTTACCTGTTTAAGGATTATTGAGTTTGGCCCATCTGCGACTGAGGATTCTATTTCGACGCCACGATTTATTGGTCCTGGGTGCATAACTATTGCGTCAGGCTTAGCCAACGCTAGTCTCCCAGTAGAGAGGCCATACCTATCAAAGTACTCCTGTTCGTTTGGTATTTCGGCCTCAAGCATACGCTCTTTTTGTAGTCTAAGTATCATTACCACATCGCAATCTTCAATCCCTTTCTCGATATCGTCATAGCAATTTATTGCGACACATTTTTCTGCATCGTATTGAAGAGGTGGAGGGGCAATTAAACGTATATCAGTTGTCCCCAAAGTTTTTAGGGCTTGAATATCGGAATGAGCAACTCTGGAATGGACGATATCTCCAACAATGGCTACAGATAGCTTTTTGAAATCTTTTTTATGTTGACGGATACTTAGCATATCTAACAAGGCTTGAGTTGGGTGTGCATTGATTCCATCACCTGCATTAAGGATTGACACGTTACCAATACTTTCTGCAACCATATGGGGTAAGCCGTTCTGTTTGTGTCTTATCACGAACATATCAATCTGCATCGCCTCTAAAGTCCGCATGGTATCAATGATTGATTCGTTCTTTTTGGTGGCTGAGTTTTTTAAATCGACATTTATGACGTTTGCGCTTGTTCTTTTAGCTGCAATTTCAAAAGTATTCCTGGTTCTGGTGGAGGGTTCAAAAAATAAGTTTGCTATCGACATGTTGTCGAGAACTTTAGATTTTTTAAGTTTTCCATTTGAGTCGATGAGGCTATCAGCAACATCAAGTATATTCGTTAAGTGTTTTTTACTTAGGCCTTCAAGACCTAAAAGATGTATTAACCTGCCAGAGCTGTCTAGTTGTATTGCATTGCTTATCTGGTCAGTTTTCATTTAGCCAAGTCTGTAGAATTAATTGTGAAGAGTGTTTGTCAACTTCACCTCTCTGTGCATTTGGATGACTATGGCTGTATTTTAGTTGTTTTTTGGCTTCAATTGAGGATAAATATTCATCAATATACTCCACATCTATGTTGTATCGTTGCGTTAATTTTCTGCCAAATGATCTAGCAATGTATGTCATTTCTTGCTCCTTGCCGTCAACATTTACGGGCAGTC